>Ga0209355_1000015_pt1 | contig 107426 bp, 94 predicted proteins | sample LauGreSBDMM110SN_3_FD_187563 | JGI IMG/M metagenome (GOLD analysis project Ga0209355, IMG submission 187563) | Freshwater lake microbial communities from Lake Michigan, USA - Sp13.BD.MM110.SN (SPAdes) (version 2) | ecosystem: Environmental > Aquatic > Freshwater > Lake | place: Lake Michigan... | reverse complement strand
TGAAGGAACAGATGATGAAGGAACAGATGATGAAGGAACAGATGATGAAGGAACAGATGATGAAGGAACAGATGATGAAGGAACAGATGATGAAGGAACAGATGATGAAGGAACAGATGATGAAGGAGCAGATGGTGAAGGAGCAACCGATGAACGATTGAAAAATTGTAGTGGGTTACTCCACCAAGAATTTTGTGTAGAAATAGGAGTAGATGGAACACTAGATGGACCACTAGATGGAACACTAGATGGAACACTAGATGGAACACTAGATGGAACACTAGATGGAACACTAGATGGAACACTAGATGGAACACTAGATGCAAAATGTATAGGATTAGAAGTATTCAATAATGTTTTATCATATTTTTCTCTCTCGTTTGGATCTATTAAAATTCCATATGCTTGTGCAACTTTCTGGAATTTCGGTTTTACTTCTTCTTCTTTACCTATATTTTTATCTGGATGAAATTGTTTGGACAAACGTATATATGCCAACTTAATTTGAATCATAGTTGCATCAGGAGTAAGACCAAGTATTTCATAATAATTTGGTTCTTTAGTTGACATTATCTTAGTTATATTATCACTATATTTTTATCATGAATAGAATACATAAAAAAATTGAATACTTAAAATATGCAATTAAATAATTTACAAATCAAATAAATGTCCATTGTTGTTTTAACATTAAATAATTTATACAAAGGTCAAATTGTAAAGCGACCTTCTACAAAATGTAAAACACCTTATGTTGCAGATATCCTTCATGAAAATGGTGAAGAAGTTTTAGGACACACTGCTTCTCTCGGATGTTGCGGTCTATCAGATTCTGGTGCAACCATATTGATGAATACAACCCCTAATGAAAAAAAGAAGAAAAGTGTATGCAGTCATAAAGTTCAATTGTCTATTTTCAAAGAGCGTGATTCAGAAATTATTATTGGTATAAATCCTAAATTGGCAGAAGAATTAGTGGAATCTTGTATAAAAAATAATTTGTTACATATTTTGCAAAATGTGCGAAATTGGAAGAGGGAAACCGCTATTTATGTAGAAGGTAAAGTAAATTCCCGTTTTGATTTTACTGGAATTGACAAAGATGGTGTCCCATTTATTATGGAGGTCAAAAATGTTCCCCTTGCTGATTATGAAGATATTTCTGCTAAAGAGAGAAAGAAGTTACCTGCAAATATATATACAGGGAGGGAAATTTGTTCAAAGGTTGCATATTTTCCTGACGGCTATCGTAAGAAATCAAACGACCCTGTCAGCCCACGTGCTTTAAAACATATAAGGGAGTTAACTCTTATAAAAAAAGAATCGAAAACTCGTTGTATTATGTGTTATGTAATACAACGAACAGATGTAAATCGATTTCAGCCATCTGTTATTGACCCTGAATATAGGGATGCATTTAAAGGGGCGATGGAAACAGGTGTAGAAATAATTACATTAGTTGTTAAATGGTGTCGTAATGGACAAGCTTATTTTGTTAGAGATGATTTACCTATTACAACATTATAAATTTATTGCTTATTGCTTATTTCTTAATTGTTGAATAAAATTCTCCTTGTAATTCAGGCGGAATATTTTCGAAGCTGACAAGTAGTTTATTTAGATTGTATTGCATTGTATATTTCGGGTCTTCAGCCAATTTTTTTTGAAAGAATTCAGGATTATCAATGCATTTTTGTGCCGTTTTGGGACCACATTTGGGAAATGATGATGGAATATTATCGCTGCTATCTCCCATAATAATTTTGATTTCTAAATCTGTCTTGGGATTACCTGTACCAACAATGGGTTTATAATGAAGATTATACAAATGCACATTTGGACCACTCAATTGTAAATAATCATGGTCACTTGTGATTACATATATCTCACACGATGTGCCATATTTTTGAAGTAAATACTTCACTGATAATGCAATGCAATCGTCGGCTTCTAAATGTGGATGCTTTAAAATTGCTTTGGCTCCACCTTTTAAAAACAAATCCTCTGCATATACCATTTTAAAGAAGGGTCCACCTTTAAAATCACCTTTGCCGTTGTCCCTTGTTCCTTTATAATTTGGGAAATGTTTCATTCTCCAAATGTCTTCTCTCCTGCAGTCTTTTCCAACAATAAGAATAGGATTCTCTAACTTTAATTTCTTGGGAATTTGTCGCAAATTATCTGTATGTGTTTTCTTGAATTTTTCGACAAATTCTGCATTCTGATAAGGATCCTCTAGCACATCATCTGGTTTTGAAATTTTCCACCATTGCATTAAAGCATAATACCTATAAAAGTTAAAATAGCTACCATCTACGAATACAAAAGTGGGTGTTTTCATTGATATTTCAAATATGTCAGTCATGTAATAATATTGTAGATAAGTATTTAATTCTTTTCAATTTTAAATTATATTCCGCATATAAAATAATATATTTTTAAAGTACTTAAAGCCGGACCGCCATACATGATGTATGTGTTTTCTAATGTTATCGAAAATGTAAGGAAAAAGTGAAGGACCGACTTTTGAATATTTTTGGGCAAAGTATTTTGGTAAATTCGATTTTGGACATTTATTTTGTCCATTTTTCGAAATCCCAAAATACTTTGCCCAAAAAGTTGAGGTCTGTGACCATAATTGAATTTTATGGTCTCATCACCAAAAAAATAATGCAAAATTTGTTACGATAAAATTTTATTATTTTTAAGAAAAAGTATTTAGGGGTTTTTTTTATTAGTATAATATACTAATGGATACTAATTTAGAAAACCCCAAATTACCCTTAAATTATTTATGTGATATTTGTGACTTTATTACATGTAATAAAAAAGATTACAATAGACACTTAACAACCGATAAACACATAAACCTAACAAATCCTAATTTAAAAAACCCAAAAAACCCCAACACACTTTTTACATGTATTTGTGGAAAAGCATACAAACATTCATCCTCTTTATGTGCACATAAAAAAAAATGCACACCACAGGCATTAAATGTCGAAGAAGATTACACAAATTTAAACGAAAAAGAATTAATTATGAAGCTTTTACAGCAGAATAATCAGTTACAAAATCAACTTATTGAACTATGTAAGGAAAAATCAGTAAATATACATACAAATTCACATAACAAGACATTTAATTTAAATATGTTTTTAAATGAAACTTGTAAAAATGCAATGAACATTACTGATTTTGTGGATTCTCTCCAATTGCAACTCAGTGACTTGGAAAATGTTGGAGAAATTGGATACATCGAAGGTATTTCTAATATCATTATAAAGAAATTAAATACATTGGATGTAACAGAGAGACCCATTCACTGCACTGACAAAAAGAGAGAAACCATGTATATCAAAGATGAAGATAAATGGGAAAAGGAAGATGAAAAGAAAGCCAAAATGCATAAGATGGTTAAGAAAGTGGCAAATAAAAACATAAACCTTATTTCAGAATTTCAGAAACTGCATCCAGATTGGAAGAAATATTCTTCCAAATACTCAGACCAATACAATAAGATAGTTATAGAATCCATGGGTGGAAAGGGTGACAACGATTATGAAAAAGAAGAGAAAATTATCAAACGAGTTGCCAAAGAAGTGTTTGTCAATAAAAATTAAATTAAAATTGATTATTGTACTTTTTAGTTAGTCCTCTAATAACATCTTTGTATGAAACAACTCATTCAACACTTCATCTATTAATGGAACAAAATTATTTTTACAAAGTGTCAATGTGACACCATGTGCCATTGCTAATGCAAGCTGGGTTTTAACAAAATTATCGCTAGGCTGAATACCTAAATCCATCAACTCCTTTTTATTTAAATATTCTTTAATTTTGGACAAAAATTTATACAATTGAAATTGATTTACATTTTTTGTATTATGTAATGTTTCTGTAAATAAATCAACACCTATATTAACAATAGATTCGTAATCTTTTTGTGGTATTTTATTAATGATATCATTGTCTTTTATAATAACAGAATTTAATAAATGAATCACTGATTGTCTAGGTGGTCTATCAAAAAGTTGAGTTAACAAATCAAATAGAACCTCTTTATAAACATTGTCTATTTCAAAAATGATACCAAAATCGATGACACCAATTTTATGTGGATATTTTTCATCATTTTCATCTTTTATAAACAATATATTACCACTATGTAAATCTCCGTGTGCTACACCATGTACAATTGTAGAAACCAACCCAAACTTCAATACTTGCTTTGAAAACTCATAATAATCTATCTCGTTTAATTGATTTATTTTCAAACCATCAATATATTCCATCATAATAAAATCAGGATATTTCTCTGTTACTTCTACAGCAACTTCGGGTATTTTCACATATTTCAAATTTGCGCAATTATTTTTCACCTTTATTATGTTTTTCACTTCCTCTTGGAAATTAGTTTGATGTTTGATGATTTCAATATTTTTATGAATTACATTTGAAATCTGGTACTTATGGAAGAAAGGAATAAAAGATAAAAAATACAAAAATGTCTTCAAATTTTGAATGGCATGATTCAGTTTTATATCAATATCTTTTCTTTTCATTTTAATAATTACAGGTTCATTATTAGACTTTTTATAAGCCTTAAAAACAAGAGAAATCATACCTGAATTAATTGGTGATTCATAACCATCTTTGATATACAAATCAAAATAATCTTTTAATTCAATCAATTCACATAATCGAATATCATTATTATTCCATGGTGCATTATCTGTAAATTTTAAAAGCTCGCTATTTGTCTTCTCATCAATTAAATTATTATTGGACGCAACTGCTTGAAATACTTTTACATATAATATATTTACGCTTGCCAATTTGGTAGTAACTCTTTGAATATAACTGGACCAGTTTAAAAAAAATAAATACATAATGGATTCTGAACCAAGAATCCAAAATATACTACCAATGGTCGAAAATTCTCTCCATATATTCAGTATTCTATCCATGTATATATATTATTACAAGTTTTCTATAAATAGTTTTACACGTTTAAATATTTTATTCATTATATTTCCTAACATTTTTTGAACAAAAAATGGAGGTGTTATGCGTTTTTTATCAAAATTCACTTCAAATGTAAAATTTATTTTATGTGGTGTTTCGATATTACAAACACATTCAAGATTATCAATAGACATTAATTCGGCGTTTTCAGGTATACCTTCTGGTCTATGAGAATGTATTGATTTTGATATAAAAGTTACTTTATTTTGCTCTACTTTTTTTATCATGTGTACATATGAATATTTTTGTGGTATACCAATATCTTCAAATAAGTGTTTAAAAATCAGTGTGACAATTGCTTCATTTTCATTCAGTTTCTCAATGGTGGAATTAATATAAATATCGGTGTTTAAATCATAGATTAATTTCATAAACCCAAAGTCAATAAGTTTATCTAATTGAATATTGTTATTTGTCATAGTTAAATTAATTTCATAATGATGTTCACTTTTTCGTCTAAATGTAAAACCATCTTTATTAAATAAAATAAGAGGTTCAAAATTATCCATTTGTTATTATAATAATAAATAATAAATGAATTGTTTAAACGATTTTTGGAAAGATATCTATTATTTGAATGATACATTTAGTAATGCATTTGCAAATGTTATTAATATAATAAATCCATAAGGCGAATGAATAAATATGTTATATTTGAACATTTTAATAGCTTCATTTTCTTCTTCAAAATACTTACCCGATTCACCACATTTGTCTTCATCGCGTCGACACAATTCAGCAAAATCATAGGTTATTTCATTGGACACAATGTTTTTATTTCCAAATTTTTCGCATTTTCCCAATCCAGAAGAAAGTGAATTGAAAAAAAAAGGTTTAAAATAAACACAATCTTTGCAAGCATTGATATTCGCATTACGAATTATTTTTTCACCATTAGTTGTAGAAAGTAATAAAAAAAGGTAATAAAAATTCATTATATGTATTTTATGACTCTTTATTTTTATATTGTTACATTACTAAATAATATAATAATTCTAACTACATTCTTCCCTAATAATTAATTTGTTTCAGTCCACTCCAAAATTCGTTTTCATTTTTTTTTACCTTTTCCGATTGTTCTGCATAATAAAATGCCAAGGCAGCGGATTCTTGGTCTTTCTGTTTGTCTTGATTGTATAATTTACGCATAGCCTCTTCTTTACTTAATGGGACAATATCTGCACTATCTCTATGTCTTTTGTATTCATCTATCGAATTAAATTTTAATGTCTTATTATAATCATCCTCTGTCACTGGTATCACTGATTCAACGTAAGCCTGGCGCAAATCAGTATAGCCCATACCCTCATTGCTAAAGAGAGATCCCGATGTAAAATTGCTGTCATATGCCATTAAGGATGAACCTCCTAATGCATGTGCAGTTAGTTCATTGACACCTGTATAAGTTGTCATGGTTTGCACTTGTTTCTTTCTCTTTTCCATTTCTGCGGCCATTTTGTCTTTAGTTATACCTGTGGGAGTAAAAACAATATCATCATCTGATTTCAACCAAGACCCATATCCGGTTTCTACAGGGTCTTCCAAGCGATGTTTTTCGAATTGTTGATTGAACCATTTATTGAAATTCTTAGGATCTTTTAAATTCTTATTTGTGTCAAACATTTTGTCAAGAATTTCACCATTATTAGAGTCATAATATTCGCTCTTATCTTCGGTTTTTTTTGAATTGGTTTTGTTTTGAAATTCATAGATACCTAGCAACTTTTTATAAGCTTGAGTAAAGAATACAAAATATTTTTCTTCAATACGAGCCTTGTCAGGGTGTGTTTTTAAAACAATTTTTTTACATTCCTTCATAATATCTTCACTTAATGTGATGGATGTATTTAATCCAAAAAGTTTATAAAGTTCTGGTCTTGAATAGTTGTCAATATTTAAATCCATTTGGTTATAAGAAGATGAGTCATAGGTGACATTTTCTCTCTTTGATTCGTTGACAAAAGGATTTACATTTGCAAATGGGTCCTCTTTATAGCCATTATTAGTTTCTTTTATTTTGATACCTCCCTTTTTACAATTTGTCATTGATACATTTGAAACAGGTTTATTGTTTGTTTGTCTCATTATTAAAATAAAAGAATATTTGTTTAAATAAAAATATAATAAATATTCAGTTTAATTAATTATTTTATTTGAATAGTATATAAATGTCAGAAATAAAACCAGAAATAATACAAGAACCAGAAATAAAACCAGAAATAAAACCAGAAATAAAACCAGAAATAAAAACAGAAACAGAAACAGAAATAAAACCAGTAGTAGAACAAGTAGAAGGATCAGGAGTAGTAGCATCAAAAACAGAAACAGCACTAACAATAATACCAGAAACAATAATACCAGAAACAGGAATACCAGAAACAGGAATACCAGAAACAGGAATACCAGAAACAGGAATGCAACCGGTGATAGGTAATCTTTATATTATAAAAGGTATAAACCTTATATTTATTAAATATGAACCCAAAAATTCGATTAAAAATTTGATATTTATAGATATAAATTTAACAACTCCTGTACAACATTTAGAAGGTGTTTCATTAAATGAATTTGTAGACCAAACAAAAGCAGATCTTACTATTGCTGCAAAAACTATTTTAACAAGTCCATTTTTTGGTTATACAGAATCATCAACTATATCTGAAGTGAAATCTAGAGAATATTATATATTAGTTGATGGTACCCCTCAAAAAAATAGTAAAAATATGTTTAGGGGCAATCCTGATACTGCTGGTCCTTTTTATTGGCGACAAACAAATTTTACTGATAAATCATTTTCTACTAGTCCTACTTCTGCTTCTAATATAAAAGCTGGTAGGTATGATGAAACAAAAACAGAAAATCTTTATACACATTATATTAAAATAAATAATACATCTAACTATAAGGGTGGTGTAAAAAAAACGAAAAAAAATAAATCTAAAAAAAATAAATCTAAAAAACTTCGTAATTAGAAAAGGTGGAATAGTTTGATTCCACCTTTTCCGAAATAGGAATTCCTCTTCTAGAAAGTAGAGAAAAATATAATAAACTTTGCCTCTTATCTCTAGAGAACATTAATTTAAATATCCAATGAAATAGTATTGCTTGCGGACTTCTTACGGCGACCACTACGCTTAGGCATATTTCCATCTGATTGCATTTCCTTCAAGTCACTAATACTAATGGTACTGCTATCATTTACAGATGCTTGTTGCACAGGTTCCTGAATATTAATTGTCTTTGTCTTGAGTCCAGAGAGAATATCGCTAATATCACTAGGTCCCTTCATTTCAGGACGTCCTGTAGGTCTTTTGGTGGTTCTATCTTCTAGATCTGGTCTCTCAAAATTCTCTCGAAGGCTGATACCATCATCTACAAAATTGCTCTTACTGAAATTTTGATCAGGTCTTGCATAGCTGTTGTTTCCAGGTCTTCCCATGGGTGGCGGCAATGCGTTAGGACCTTGTGTAGCCATAGGTGGCGGAGGTCCGCGACCAGAAGGCTCTGGATTCATCATATTGCTCATAAATCCGCCTAATCCAGGACTGCTTTGTGACATGGAATTCACTGCTGCATTTTGGAAAGAACGCATTAGATCCGGATTTTGACGCAATATATCGTCCATGCCAGGCATAGCACTCTTGAACATGGTATTGCTCATATGAACCATCATAGCACTTCCACCAAGCTGGAAAAGGAGCTTCAACTCAGGCGCCATAGTAGCCTTGCTCTTGTATTTCTCATGCAACTCTCCAAAAATATCATCATAATCGCCCATATTTTCCTCAAACTGGGAACTCCAGCCGTCCAATTTAATTTCAAAAGGATCAAATTTTCCATTTAAAAATTCGATACCATTAATGACTGCCATTAGCATATTTCCTTGGAATTTTACCGAGTTTTGCTTTGTTTTCTCCTCCATAATGGTCTCATATTCACCCTGCATTTCTTGTAAAGAAGAATCCATATTGTATTTTTTGGATAATTCAACACCCTTCTTCTCAAGGGCTTCCAACTTTCTTAAATACTTGAATTTCTCTCGGAGGAGTTCTTCTTTGGACATTTTCGGTTCCATTGGAATAGATGCATCAGGATTAATAGGAATATTATTGAATTTTCCGAAACCATCCCATGTATTCGTATCATTATCGGTTTGTGCAGTGGATTGACCAATGGTGGGTTCATTATCGCTAAACTTTACAGATGGTTTTTCATCAAAAATACTGCTAGGGGATGTGAATAAGTCAGATTTAGGTTTAAAGCTATTGGAGGGATTGTCTTCAACTAAATTATTCAATTCATTTTCTAAATTATTTAAATCTTCTAATTCAATATCACTGGTAGGTTTTCCTCCTTCCTTAATCTTGTCGTTCATGAGTAATTCAAGTCCACCTCCAAAATTAGAAGAACTACCAAAACCATTACTATTGAAATCCAAATCAGTAAGTTCCATAATGTCGTCCATTATTATTCATTAAATAGAATAGATAATTTTAAGTCCTACGAATTGTTAAATATATATCCACCTTTTTTAAAGGTGGATTTGGCTACACCTTTTTTAAAGATAGATTTGGCTCCACCTTTTCCAAAAGGTGGATATAGTATATACCTTGTAAAAAAGAATCTGCTAAATCATCCTTCTTTTTATGTTTATTAAAATACTCGACATGCTCATTAAATCTGAAATCGTTAGTAATTGTCTCTAAACATTTTGATATCCCCAGTTTTTTTCTATCGCTATATTTAGATTTTTCACTTGGAGCAAAATCCTTTAATTTATTTGAAGCCGATATGAATTCAATATGATCGACTTGTAGCCCGCTCATAACAAAATATTGCACAAGCATTCCTTGTATTGTCTTCATTCTAGTGGCAATAGGACTGATTTGATTTTCAATAATGACATATTCTATTTTGCCCTCATTTTGAAATAATTTATTAAAATGCGTTTTAATATTGATTCCAATGCTAAATAGATTTACATCAGCAGAACGTTTACTTTCAATACTTTCAAAATAATGTCCCTTAATATAATCGTTGATTAATTTTGACAATTCTATTTTTTTAACTTTTGGACCATATACAATTTTGTGAGCATCGGCAATCTCATAAAGTTTTTGAATTTTTTGTTTATTGATGAAAGTTGTTTTTTGCTCAGAGCTGGGTATTTGTAAAGGCTGTTTTTTTGAATGTTTCAAGCAAAAACACTCGTTATCCTTCTTAAATTTTGCAGGCTTTTCGCATAATTTGCAAATGTGCGTTTCTTCTTCAGATATGTTAATAGTATCCCATTTTGTTACGATAAAATAGTCAGAATCCGTTTTTTTTTCAAACAAACAAAATGCTAAATTTTTGATACCGACGTCAATAGAGAGAACTTTCATATAATAATAAAGTATATAAACTTATTATTATATTGTTTAACGCATTTATATGTTATATTCTTTTTTATTTCTTTTTATTCATCACTAGATATATACCTAGTATTGTTAAAAATATTCCAAAAATTTGAATATATGTATATTTTTCTTCAAACATAAAAACTCCTATACCCATTAATAATATAACAGCTATAACTTTGTTTAATAATCCGTTGATTAATGGTGTATTGTAATGTTTATCCATATGAATCAAAACAGCGGAGGAGGTTACTGTAATAAAAGCAATAAGTGTAAAACATACTACTTGCATAATCGACAAGTTTTGAACTTTATCTATCAATTTGTCAATTGATTTATCGTGAAAGATAATTTTATAAAGGAAAAATAAAAATACAAAGGCTCCAATAAAAAATGTACTAATAAATAAATATTCATGGCTTTCTAGGGTTTCTAGAATATGTTTTCGAAAATATGGGTTCATTGTCTTTAATAACATGGTAAGACCTAACAACAAATACATATATAAATAGTCTATATTATATATGTTTTATAGATTTATTTTGGAAGACTAGACTCTTTAATATGAGCCGATACAAGTCTTGAATTTAATTGCTCACTTGTTAAATAAGGATTCTTCAAATCTGAATTGCAATAACCATAACCTGGTCGGCTTGTATCAAAAGTGTTTCTAAATGTATAAGGGATATTTTCAGAAGGAGTTCTGTCTGATTGAACATGAGGATCGAGACCCAAATCATAGCAAGCTTCTTTTGAATTGTAATTCATAATTTGTTGTCCGTTTTTTTGTAAATATTGACGATATTGCCAATTGGATTGAATTCCCTCTTGTCTTTGAATTCTCTCATTGACCACTGCATCAGGTTGCCATGAGGAATATGTCCTTCCATCAGCCATTATTGCAGGAAAATTAAAGTCAATATTATTGCTTGCAGAATAGCAATTTTTCCAAGACATTTATATACTTACTAGATAAAATCTTTATTCAATTCCAAGCAATTTCAACAATTCAGGTTTCTTTAATTTGGATGATTCATGTACCAATCCCTTGTCTATAACAACACTTTTAAGCTTCTGAAGAGATAACTTCTTATAGTCTACAGAGTCTTCGCTTTCATTCTCTTCTAAATCGATACTAATTGTTTTAAAATCAATCTTTTCAGTTTTATGAATCTCTGCGCCTTCTAAAATAGGGTCTAACTCTTCTAATATATCGTTGTCAATGTCTATAGAAGATGATAAAGAAGCATCATCTAATTCATCAGCTTCCTGTTCATCAAGTTCCTGATCATTACTAATTTTCAATACTTTTATATCCGTTTGGTCATCTAATTCGCTAGCGTCATCTAATTCGCTATCAGCTGACTCATCAGCTGACTCATCATCTGACTCATCAGCTGACTCATCATCTGACTCATCATCTGACTCATCATCTGACACCTCAATTAATTGTCCACCCTCTTGCATAGAAAAAGGTCTAATATTTTCTTCTAAAGTGTCTCCATTTAATCCCATATTTGCAATATGACCTACTGCGAATTTCATTTGATTCATATCTTCTGCTAAAGTAGAAACAATACTAAACATGGAAGCAATTTTGTGATTCTGTTCTCTCGACTTGCTTTCGAAATAGACAACCAGGACTGCTACTACAAGAACCATGATTCCTAAATACATTAAAAAAGATGGGCTAAATAAATCTACCAAGGACATTATATTACAAAGAGTGTATAAAAATTAATTTGTGAATTAACGAATTAATTTATAATATGTATATTATTTTTTATTATTTAATTGCATTCTAATAAGGTTCTATCAATAATTTCCTTGGGATAATTTAAATTGGTTAAAACATTGATGCCTCCCTTAACTTCTGAAATACCTGGCGCTATCTTATAAGTATAAATAATGTGTTTGTTATTTTTATCTATATCGGTGACCATCTTAAAGTTTTTTATGGTTTTAGTATTGTCCAATTGCCTACATACCTTTACAAAATGTGTCGTGAGTAAGCTAGTTACTGCCTTATATTTTTGCAGATAAAGCATAAAAGAAGTCGCACTTGTTTCAGCTTCTTCTGGATTTGTACCTGAATATAATTCGTCAAACACACAAAAATGAGATTCTTTAGGATTATCACTAATGCAGTCGAGTATTTCCTTGCAACGTCGCGCTTCAGCTTGGAATAAACTATCGCGCCCGGAAGTGTCTGGTATATTTAAATAGCAATGTATGTGATGGAATGGTGATAATTTAGCAGAATCATAAAAACCACACCCAAATTGCTGAGTAAAAATAATATTAATTAAAGTGGATTTTAGAATAGTCGTTTTTCCTGATGCGTTGGGTCCAGTAATAATTAGATTTTTCTTTAACTTTATAGTGTTTTTTACTGGTGTAGACCCATTTTTGCTTAAACATGCATAATAGCTGTTTTTAAATGAATTTTTCTTAGATCCTGCCTTGGAAAATGTTGCAAAATTGATTTTTCTCTCTATGATATTTTCTTTTATTCCTTCAATACAATCGATGTAGCCATTGAACCCCATGGAATACATGATTGCTTCGTTATATGTTAGATCAGTATGTAATTCGTAAAAATATTTGAAAATATTACCTATTTCTTTAAATTTATATGTGCTAAATAAGTTGTATTCAGAAATACCGGATAATTTTTTATTTATATTTTTTAGTATTTCCATTTTATTTCTAACATTTGCATTAAATTCGCTGTGCGATTCTAGATCTTTTGAAAAACTTAAAAAGTTTTCCATCGATAAAATTGTTTTTTCTAAATAATTGCTAATATTTAAAAAATGATCATGTATTTTTTGCATATTACTATGAAATTTAATACAAACCATTATGTTTTGATAAATTGAAAACAAATAAAATCCAGCTGATATAAATATATATAGTTTTTCTTGTGCAGTTATTTCTGTAAAATTTGTTGTAAAAATCTTACCAATCGCGTTTGATTGTGCAACAATCTTTAGTACTTCGGTATATTCATTTATACTCAAGTTTAATCCACGCATTCTTATAATGAAAAATGGTATAATTAGAATAAAAATGGGCATCATTAGAGAAAGTATTGGGGAAAATAAATTATAAATGCTAATAAATTGCAGGAAAATTTCTGACTTATTCAAAAATTCTAGAAGTTCCCAATCTACATAATAGTATTTCTCTCTGAATCCAGTGTCTAATTTGATTTCATTCCATATGTCTATAATTTTTGAATAATTAGGAACATCTTTATTATATTTATTAGGAATAGGTGTATATTCCTTAATAATCTTTTGATTGTCTTTTAAAAATACGACATCAGTTGTATAATATTTGACAATTTGTTCAGTTACCTTCTTAGACACATCATTATCAGTATTTAAATAAAAAGAATATATTGGATTGCTAGATGGATCGATTGTTTTTATTAATTCTAAATCAGTTGCAATATTTTCTTTCAGTTCAATCTTGTCTTTATTATGCGCGATTGGTGGTTTGAAATGATCATTTATTTGCTCAACAACGCTAACAATCTTGATTTTTTTCAAAACATCTTCTTCATCGTTGTGTCCACTAAAGAAATTCATTATATGTATTGGGAGAAATATAATGAATTAATTTTACGTATTATATAAATTTATAAATCGGTATCATCATCATGCATAGGATTGTCTATAACATTACAATTCACTTTTACATCTATATTTCTATTTTTATAAGCATAATAGCTGCGAATACTTAGAGCGATAGTATCAAGTGCAAACAAAGGACCATAATTAAAAATAAGTGATTTATTATTTATTTTAATAGAATAACTCAATGCAAATGTAGTTGCAATAAGCATTACAACTTTTTCAATGACATTATTAATATTTGCATTTTTATTAACAAAATTTGCATAAAATTCAGGAGCATAACAAGTGAAAAATAACACAGATGCTATATTCATTAGATATTCATCAGACATTTTAATCACTATATTATTTATTTTAATAATCTTTATACTGGTTATACTGGTTATACATTAAATATTTAAACAACCGATGTTAAAAATCCAAGTTCCGCAGGTAATTCACTAATTTGTGTCGAATAGTGCTGCTCAATCTCCTTCAACTTTGTAACATCACGTCTAGTAATAAAGTTAATTCCAACACCTTTTCTACCCCATCTACCGCTGCGTCCAATTCTATGCAAATAAGTATGAACATCCTTGGTTAAATCAAAATTGATAACCACGCTTACTTGCTGAATATCAATACCACGTGCAGTAACATTAGATGAAATAAGAACGCGAGATTTGCCGCATCTAAAATCATTAAAAGCGCCTTCTCTCTCTGGTCTTTCCATATTGCTATGTATGCGACACACAGGGAATTCGTCTTCCATCATTGCCTCATATAAATCTTGTACACGCTTTATACTATTGCAATAAATAATACATTGTGACACAGATAAGAATGAAAATAGGTTTTTCAGTGTCGCATACTTTTGTCGATCATCATCGACTGCAACATAGAACTGACGAATACCTTCAAGTGTCAGCATTTCACGTTTCACACTAATTCTAACAGGGTCCCTCATGATTTTAGAAATAATCGTATTAATTCCATCTGGCATTGTTGCACTAAAAAGTGCCACTTGAATTTCCGTACCGAAATATTGGAAAATATTGTAGACTTGCTCCTTAAACCCTGCAGATAACATTTCATCTGCCTCGTCAAGAATGACGAGCTTAATTTTCTTAGATGAAATTTTATCACGACGCATCATGTCATAAACACGTCCAGGACAAGCACAAATAATATGAGGAACATTTTTATTAGAAAAACTACTTGTTTCCTCAATGATAGATCCTCCATAAAGAGTTTGTACACGTAAACCCTCCATCATACTACCTAAACTCTCAAAAACTCTTGCCGTTTGAATAGTTAGTTCTTTTGTTGGAGACAAAACAAGTACTTGTGTAGTATTGTCTGATACGTCTACATTTGAGAGAGCACCAATCGTAAATGTGGCGGTCTTACCTGTTCCTGATTGTGCCTGAGCAACAATATCTTTTCTTAACATAAGCGGCTTAATAGCCTTTTGCTGAATAGGGCTCGGTTTTTCGAAACCATAAGCATAAATACCTCTCAGCAATGTTGGGCTTATTTCTAAATCATCCCAATTTTGTATTTCATACGAAGAATTTATTTCTTCTTCGTTTAGCACGTCGTTGATTTCAGAATTAAAAACTGACATTATACTATAATATGAGTTAATCTATTTAAGTGTATTTTTAAATATTATTATTATATTTTAAAAAATTGATATAAATAATACAATCTATATTATAATACATATTTGAAATGACGACGTGCTATACACTAAACGATATTAATAATATTCTCTTTCAAGGATTTGATTTTAAACTACCAGATGATACATTGAAAATTATCTCCGAACTGGCGTTGCAAGTAGGGTCTCCTGATTATGTAAAGACACCAGTATTTCAAAAACGTGAAAATCCAATGAAAGTGGAACCAACCCATGATTATTATGGACCCGGAGAAAATAAGGCAGGTAGTAGTATGTCTTTCAAAAAGGGTAAAAGAAATAAGGCACAAGAAATTGTAAATGATGATGATTGGGATGCATTAAGAACATTTCAAACGACAAAAATTGAAGAAAAAGTTGGATTTGATGCTCAAATAGATTCTATTCGTGTTATATTAAATAAATTATCAGATAAGAATTATATTGATATGCGTAATAAAATTATTGATTTGATTGATAATTTAGTAGAAAAAAATATTTCAATCGAAAATATGGAACGTTTGAGTTCTGCAATTTTTGAAATTGCTTCTACAAATAGATTCTTTTCAAAGTTATATGCGGATTTGTATTCTGATTTGTCTACAAAATATGATACAATGAAATTTACTTTTGAAAGTAAATTGACTGAATTTACTGCATTGTTTAATACTATTGAATATGTAGATGCAAATGTGAATTATGACAAGTTTTGTGAAATAAATAAGACAAATGAGAAGCGTAAATCATTGGCAGCCTTTTATCTGAATTTGATGCATAATGGTATTATACCACAGAAAACGATTTTGATGATTACTAGAAGTCTTTTAGCTCAGGCGTATGCTTTTATTTCAGAAGAAGACAAGAAGAATGAGGTCGATGAATTGACAGAGACGATTGCTATTTTGTATAAAAAGGAACTATATGCTTGTGATGATGGAGACGAATATTTACCAATTGAAGGCTTTACCATTAGTGAAGTGGTTGAAAAAATTGCGAATAGCAAAGTGAAGGATTATAAGAGTTTGACAAATAAAACGCTATTCAAGTTTATGGATTTGATTGATATGTAGGTTCACCTTTCCACCATTGTGGATCCAAAATCTTCAAGGGTGTAAAGCCTATTTTTAAAATTTTGTTAGTGTAAAGTATAAGATTTTTTTATATATATTATATATGAAAAAAATAGCATTTTTATTTTTAATTTATGATATTTTAAATTTAGAAGAATTATGGAGATATTTTTTTTTAGATGTAGACAAAAATAAATACACTATTTATATACACTTTAAAAATAATGTTCAATTAAAATATTTTGAACAATATAAATTAAAAAATTGTATCAACACAATATATGCTGATGTATCATTAGTATGTGCTCAAAATATATTATTAGAAGAAGCTTTAAAAGATAAAAATAATGAACATTTTATTTTTTTGTCTAACTCTTGTGTTCCATTTAAAAATTTTGAATTTATTTATAATAAATTATCTATAGATAAGTCATATTTTAATATAATGCCTCAAAAGCAATGTTTTCCAAGATGTGATTGTTTATTAAATAATATAGAAATAAAAAATATACAAAAATCATCACAATGGTGTATTTTAAATAGAAAACATAGTGAAATTATAATATCTTATACTAATTCTGAATATATAAATTTATATAAAAATATATATGCGCCTGAAGAGATTTGTTATATAACAACTATATTTATAAATAATTTACAAGACGAAATAATTACAACACCTAATTCAGCAAATAATGCTACTACATTTACAAATTGGGAAGATATGGATTATGCGTTTCCATCAAATAGAGGTTTAAAAAATTATACATTTATATCAGAAGAAGAAATACATCATCTAATAAATAGTGATTGTTTGTTTGGTCGAAAATTTAATAGAGATTGTTTGGTTGGTTTCTGTAAAAAATTTTATTTAGACCTTTTAAAATTTCAAATTCCGATTATTTAAATTATATATTTTTCATCAACATATTCTAAATGGAAAATATATAATCCACCTTTAATAAATATGGATTATATATTCTCTTATTATTATTTAAATATATGTATAAATATTTAAATAATGCAGCAAACTGAAGAAGATAATATAATTTTTTCATTAAATGAAGATGAACAAAATAATGTAGATAATGAAGAATTTGATATGAATGAAATATTGAAGCAAATGGAAGATGATGATACAGATTTAATAATTCCTCATATTATTCATTATCATGAAAATTTCACTATCAAAGAATTATTACTAATATGTGATTATTATGGCTTTGGTAAAGAGTTAAAAACTAGCAAGTGTAATAAAGATACAATTGTTCAATGTCTTGTTCATTTTGAATCAAAATCTGAAAACAATGATATTGTTTTTAAACGGCAAAATATGTGGTTTTATATTAATGAATTAAAAAACGATAAATTTATGAAGAAATATGTGTTATGGTAATTATTTTTTTATTTATTTTGTATTAAATATAAAAATAATATAATAAAATATATATGGTATTATCAAAAATAAATAGTGAAGTTAGTTATCCTGAATTAAAAAGTGTTGATGTAAGCGATTTAAAAATGGAAGCCAATTTATATCAATTAGAAATTAAAGATGTAGACATCATTATAGCAGTAGGAAATGCAAAAAATACATTTGAAGATAAAAATATTATGTATTTTCCTATTTATTTAGTTAAGCATAATAATAAAGTAGTTCAAATTGGCGTCTATGAAATTAAAGCATCTGATTATTTATCTTATTTGGATGAAATGAATAATATTGATATAGAAAAAATGGGAGACCCATTGATTTATTCTTTTGCTAATTCTGCTTTTATCAATCGTCTTCATTTAAAACCAGATGTGCCTCTAAGAAGAGTAAAATCAGACGACGAAAAGAAGGATAAATCAGATTCTGATTCTGATTCTGATTCTGATTCTGATTTGGAAGTAGAATATAATGAACATTATGAAATTCCACCAGAACGTGCAGACACATTTGTTATTACAAAGGGTGTCCCTTTACCTCCATTATTAAAAGAGGAGTCCAAGAAACAAGCAAAGGATTATAGAGATAAATATCACGAGGGTCCTAAAGATGCTTGGATTGTAAAATTCATGAAAAATAAAAATTATAATTTAGTTGATAATGAGGGTGGCGGTGATTGTTTTTTTGCAACAATTCGTGATGCTTTTTCTAGTATTGTGCAACAAACTTCTGTTGGTAAACTGCGCAAGAAGCTGGCTTCGGAAGCAACTGAAAAAATATTTTTGAATTATAAAGAGCAATATGATATGTATAAAGAAGGTCTTGTAAGAGACACAAATAAAATTAAAGAGTTGGAATCAGAATACTTATTGTTGAAGCAACGTTTTACAGAAATATTGGACCGCAATGAACAAAAATTGATATCAACTGCGGCTAAAGAAGTAAAGAAAGAACATGATAGGCTTGTTGAAGAGAAGAAGATTACTGCCGAAATATTGAAGGAATATAAATTTATGAAAGGTATTGAAACCTTGGAGACATTTAAAAGTAAATTGAGAAAGTCTGATTTTTGGGCAGATACATGGGCCATTTCTACATTAGAGAGAGTTTTGAATATTAAATTTATTATCATGTCGAGCGAATTATATAAAAGTGGTGATGCCAAAAATGTCTTACAATGTGGTCAATTAAATGACGATGTTTTGCAAGAACGCGGACGATTTACACCTGAATTTTATGTTATTATTGACCATGTAGGTAACCATTATAAATTGATTGGATATAAGAAAAAAATGATTTTTAAATTTACTGAGATACCTTATGATATAAAGAAGATGATTGTCGAAAGATGTATGGAAAAAAATGCTGGCCCATTTGCTATTATTCCGGATTTTCAAAAATTTAAGGCAACTACGCAGCCACAGAAGGAAATTATAGTGGATGAAGACCTGTCTGAAAGCAAATTACGTGGCTTATATGATGACGATATTGTGTTTCAGTTTTATTCGAAATCGATTGATAAAAAATTGCCTGGGCAAGGCAGTGGAGAAAAGATTCCAAAGGAGAGGTTAAAGGATTTTGCCGAATTGGCAACGATTCCACAATGGCGTAAAAAGTTAGCAAACTTTTGGGTGCAGGCATTTTCATTAGATAATCATCAATGGTCTTCTGTAGAGCATTATTATCAGGCATCCAAATATAAGAAGACTTATCCTGATTTCTATTTGAGTTTCTCTCTAGATTCAGGAACTGATTTGTCAAAAGACCCTGCAATGGCCAAGGCGGCTGGTGGTAAATCAGGTAAATTTAAGGGAGAACGTTTGAGACCTGTTGAAGTGGGAGAAGCTGATTCTGATTTCTTTGGAAAAAGAAAAAATAAGGAAATGTATGCAGCACAATTTGCCAAATTTACACAAAATGCAGAATTGAAAAAACTTTTAATGGCGACACATGATGCCAAGTTGACACACTTTGCAAGAGGGCAGCCTCCAGTTGTATTTGATGAGCTTATGCTTATTCGTGACAAAATTAAGAGGGAATCCACCTTTTGAAATCCACCTTTAAGAAATCCACCTTTAAGAAATCCACCTTTAAGAAATCCACCTTTAAGAAATCCACCTTTAAGAAATCCACCTTTAAGAAATCCACCTTTAAGAAATCCACCTTTAAGAAAAGGTGGAGCCAAACTTGAATAAATATTTATAGACTTGAATAAATATTTATAGACTTGAATAAAAAAATATGTTTGGCTCCACCTTTTCTTAAAGGTGGATTTACATAATAGTACAACAACCTTTTGGATTCAATGCTGATTGAAAATTTATCAAACTTACACAAGAATCAATTAATTTGTCAAATTGGGATAAAAAGGCACTCTTTTTGTCTTCTTCAATTGCTAGTTTTTTCTCTTCAACTAAAGTGTGAATAATGAATTTGAGAATGGTTGCACATGTTTCTGCACGTTTATTAGCATCTAATACAATATCTTTTAAATTATGTAGTCTCTCATAAAGTATTTGAACAATAATAATAAATTCTGGTATGTCATTTGTGTCAATTTTGTTATCCTTAATAACTTCAGAAACAGATTTTTCAATTTCGCTTAATAATGTTGGTGTTTTGTCTACAATTTTATTGATAATCTCTACTACTTCCTTGCTTAAATGAATACCGATTTTTTTGTAGTACTTTTTGGTATCACTTTTCTCTTCAATATGTTTTTTCACAATGTATAAGAATACTTCTTGTAATGATTTATTGGTAAAATCTGGCAATTCGTCGTCATCTCTATTTGTTTCCTTTTCATCTCTTACTTCTTCTACTTTTACAAGTTCTTCTACTTTTACAAGTTCTTCTACTTTTACAAGTTCTTCTACTTTTACAAGTTCTTCTACTATAGGAATAAAAACACTTTCTTCTCTTAAAGACATTTTTAAAATACTCTAATATTTTATTTTAGAATTTTTAAATATATTATATTTTATTTATTTTTATAAACAATTAATTTCTTGTGTGTTGATTGTCCAAATACATATGAGGATATTTATGATACAATAAAAGAAATATTAGAAACTAAAATAACAAAAGAACATTTAACAAAAGAACATTTAACAAACTACTTGAAACATAGTTATAAAATATACAAATAATATTTATGTTTTGTGTCATTTTTCTTTTCGGTCGGTGTAATATATATTATATGTTAATATATATAAAAATTAATAATATAATATTGTATAAAGATGAAAATATCAGAACGAAGTAAAAAACTAATTTTATTTTTCACTAAAAATAAACATATTAATGAAGTTAATCAAACTAGAAAAACAGAATCTATATTAAAAGAATTATATCAAGACATTTTTGCTGCACATAAATATTTAATGCAATTAAAAAGTAAAAAAACTCCCTATTTTTCATTTTTAATAAAAAAAGTGACACATGCAGCTCAAATATCAAGACCTCAAAGTTTCAATTCCAAAAGTTTTCCAGCTATGATTCGCAATCATATTGATCATTTAACAGCCTCTGAATTAACTTATTCTTTTTCTCTCTTTAAAAGAGAAATAAAAATTATTTTTATAGTAGAAGACCCTCATGTTGAATTACATTTGGAAACATATCACAAGTATATTGATTCCATGATAATGTGGCTATATATTTTAAATGAATATTCATCCAAGTCTTGTTCAAATACACTCATTGTATATTTATATTTTACTTCTCTCGAAAAGAAGCTACCAGCTTCAAATATTTCTATATTAGATGAGATGAATGTAAATACAGCCTTTACTACTACATGTCCTAGAGATTCAGAAATTGTTGTATATAGGAAAGAAGAATGGTTCAAGGTATTTATTCATGAAACATTTCACAATTTTGCATTGGATTTTTCAGATATGAACAATGACACCGCACATAAATGCATTTTAAGTATTTTTAAAGTTAATTCTGATGTAAATTTATATGAATCTTATACAGAGTTTTGGGCTGAAATCATGAATGCATTGTTTTGCAGTTTTTTTTCAATAAAAGACAAGTCAAATGTAGATGATTTTTTGGATCACTCGGAATTCTTTATCAATTTCGAGAGAACCTATAGTTTCTTTCAAATGGTGAAAACACTAAAATTTATGGGTCTTACGTATACCGATTTATATTCACCTAGTCAGAATAGTGATATTTTAAGAGAGAATTTATACAAAGAAAAAACGAATGTATTGTCTTATTATGTTATTAAATGTGTATTAATGAATAATTACCAAGGGTTTCTGTTATGGTGTAAATCAAACAATTTCTCTCTATTGCAATTCAAAAAGACTATTTCTAGTCAGAAAGAATATTGTAAATTTATCGAAAAGAACTATAAAATAAACACTATGTTGGCAGGCGTTAATGAAACAAGCGTTTTTTTACATTCATTAGAGAGAAAAAATAAAAAAAAAAATTACAATTATGTTTTATCGAATTTGCGAATGAGTATTTGTGAGATGGGTTAGATATTCTAACAATGCGCCACTCATATTTGCAGCTATAAAAAGGCTATGTATAAATAATATAAATGCTAATAACTTTTTAATTGGTACATGATAAGATAACATGCTATAGAGACAATCTCCTGTTATCATTCTCCAAGGCATATATATAAAAAATAACCAACCATATATCCATTGATAAGAATACAACAAATTGTTCATATTGAACAATGAATATCTGCATAATTCAGGATGAATCAATAATTCCCTTACAAATAATACAAATGGAAATATATGATTATGAAAAGACCATAAAGTTGCATAATTTGTCATAATTTCAGCATGATATCGGTCATCCAAGTCCCTCATATTAAAAAAAAATATGCTACCCCAAAAACCAAAAGTAATAACAAAATGTATATTAAATGCGACTGGAAAAAAATCTGGATAAAAGAAATAAATGAACGATGCTATATATCCAGTGTCAGTAAACCGCACAAATTGTTTTAACATACCAAACCATTTTGGAAAATTTCTATATTGGTAATGATTATAAAAAATAAAATAATAATTGGCTGGATATAATTTAGCGGCTATAATAGTAGAGAGAAAAAGATTGTTTGTTAAATAATAGAGGGCAACATGTAAAAAAGGGATATAAACCCCATTTTTTATATAGTGTACAAGATTATTTTTATAGTTTTCAATGGTGTTTGCATTTGTCATGATAATATAATATAATATATGATATTCTTTATATTTTTTTTTTATAGTTTTTTCATTAAATGTGTCTTGCAGAAATGCTGACCGGCCAAACATTTTCTTTTACAAAAGTTATCAGAAAGGGTCTTTTTCTGGCACACATAACTATAGGTGCAATTGGGTCCGCGTTTCTTGTTGGATTTCCAGGCTGCAATAGAGGCGTCGAAATCGAAAACGAATTCTGAAAGCCCTTTGGTTTGACTTCTTGTCTGCATTTTGAATAATTATGCATTTAATTTGTATATGAAAAAGCATTTCAATTTTATTTTGTAGGGAACCAAGGTTCCCCTACGACCCCTCCTTTACAACGAATTAAACCTTTACAATTATAATTAAATTAGTAAAAATAATATATTAAAGGAGGGGTCGTAGGGGGACCTTGGTTCCCTACAAAATAAAATTGAATTAAATTAGTAAAAATATAAGATATATTTATATCTTATAATTAATAATGCAGCAAGAAGCAACAACTATACCGATTATTCAACATTATCAACTATCATTTGAAAAGTTTAACATAGAAACTTTAGAACATAATATTGATAGACTTGGACTCAAAAAACTTTTACAAACACAAAAATTGACTCCGGAATTTTGTGTAAAATATATATTAAATCCGGAAGAACATGGGATGTGCAGAGAAGACCATTATATTTGTTTTAATGATATTGTTTTATATCAGCCACATATTACTATGGAACAATTAGAAATTCTTATGAATAATGAATAAATAAAAAATAATATAAATATATTACATGACTACAAAATTTGTTACTTTTGGATGTTGGAATGAAAATTGTTGTGATGAAACTTCTCCAGTTTTTAAAGTACTAGATGCAATAAAAAAACAGGAATCAGATTCAAATTTTTTTATTGTAACTGGTGATAATTATTATCCAGAAAAAATACAAATCGAAATGGATGGAAAGAAACAAAAAGTCAAGACAGCTGATATAGGTCAATTATCAGAAAGTTTTCAATTATTAACAAGAAGTTTATTTGGAGAAGAATCAGAGATAGCAGCAGGAGTAGCACGAGAAGCAGCAGGAGTAGCAGCAGGAGAAGCAGCAGGAGTAGCAGCAGGAGTAGCACGAGAAGCAGCAGGAGAAGCAGAAGCTTCATCAGGAGAAGGAAAAGAAATTTTTTTATTGTTAGGTAATCATGATGTTGAAAAAACAATAGAATCAAAAAATAAGGAACGCGGATGTTATGTAACTCTTTTTGAAAAAACATTTGCACAAGCTTTCAATACAAATTCAATACATAAAATTAATTTTCCTACATCACAATTAGTAATGTCCAAAAAAATTGGTGCAGATACTCTAATAATTATGATTGATACAAATATATATTCTCGAGAAAATCTTGAATGCTATAGTTATTTAGGTCATGGTCATAGTGAAGAATTAGAACTACAAGAACAACTACAAGCAGAACAATATCAACAAGTTCGTAGTATATTAGGAGAAGGACAATTTGAAAATATTATTGTTTGTGGTCATAATCCATTAATTGGCTTTAAAAATCAAGTACTAAAAGATGGAAAAATAAAAGGCGGTATTGATGTATGTTCTAAAGAATTATATGAATTAATGTTTTCTTTAAAACTAAATGGAAAAAAATTATATTATTTATGTGCAGATGTCCATAATTATCAAAAAGGAGATGTTACTATAAGTCATTCAAGTAACGGAAACAACGTGTTAATTCATCAATATATAGTTGGAATAGGAGGAACAGAATTAGACGATGATTATGATGAAAAATTTGATCCTAATTTTTCTGTATCACCCAATGATGCGATAGGAATTGTGGAAGCTACAATTGCAGTATCTGATCTTTTAAATTTAAACTACAAAATCGAACAACATTTTTCAGAATTTGGATATTTAGTAGTAACTATAGATCATAATAATCATGTATCTTTTCAAGTCAAACAAGTGCCAATAGAACAAGTTGCAGCTAGTGTTGTAGCTAGTGTTGGAGGAAAACATACTAAAAGAAGAAACAAGCGAACTAAAAGAAGAAAAAAGCGAACTAAAAAAACTAGTAAAAGAAGAAAGCATACTAAACGTAAATAAATGATTTAGTATTGGTATAACCTTTTCAATATGAATAAAAAAATTGACAGCATTTAATCTTGTAAAAATAAGACACAAAAACTAAAATAATGGGAATCCGTCATTTAAATCGCTTCTTTAGGGATAATGCTGAAAATGCTATGAAAGTAATATCGCTTTCAGAATTATCTGGTAAGAAGATTGCAGTAGATATAAGTATTTATATGCACAAATATGCAGCAGAATGCACCTTAATTGAAAGTATATATTCTATGCTTGCATTGTTTCGTCATTATAATATAACTCCCATCTTTGTCTTTGATGGAAAACCTCCAGCTGAAAAAAAGGAACTACTATTGAAACGCCGCGAAGACAGAAAGGAGGCTTTATGTGAGTTTGATAAATTGAAATGTGTCTTGGATAACAATGAGGATATGGAGGATTCTGAAAAGCAAGAAATAATTGGTCAAATGGATATTTTAAAGAGAAATTTTGTTAAAATTAAAAAAAATGATGTAGAATTGGTAAAGGATTTAATTCGAGCTTATGGCGCGACCTATTATGATGCACCAGGTGAAGCTGATGAGTTATGTGCATTATTAGCCATTAAGGGCAAAGTATGGGCTACTTTAAGCGAAGATATGGACATGTTTGTATATGGTTGTCCACATGTAGTCAGATATTTGAGTCTATTAAATCATACTGCTGTGTTGTATGATTTAAAGAGTATTTTACAGCAATTAGGTGTGACGCAGAAAGAGTTGCGAGAAATTTGTATATTGTCTGGTACAGATTATAATAGTATGAATGATGCTGATGATAACAACTCGCACAATTTGCATGCTACACTGAAGTTGTTTAAGAAATATTTCAAGGAGAGAAAATGCAATAAAAATTCCGAGGATGTTGGGTTTTACGAATGGTTAATTGAAACTACTAATTATATCGAGGACTATGAAATGCTGGTCAAGATTTATGGTATGTTTGATATAGCTAATAATGTAAATGTCAAGAATTTCGAGTCAATTCGTATTGCAAATGGTCCAATAATTCATGATGATATTCGTGTGATTTTAAAAACAGATGGATTCTTATTTCCTTTACATCTCTAGAAAAGTGGAGTCAAAATAGTGACTTTTAGAAAAGTGTAGCCAAAATAGAAGTTCCCTTTGACCCTTTTTTAAATGTTTAAAGGTATGTTTTGGTGTAAAAATAATATTATATTGTATTATAATGTTAGATTTGTATAATGAACAATATGATAGAGAGACTCTGAAAGAGTATATATATGCCGTTAAATTAATCGACATTCTTAAGACACAAAAGATTGACGTGACTTTTGCTGTGCGTTATATTTTGAATACTAAATATCAATTTGCTGTAGAAGATCAAGAAATAACGGCGCCAGTTGTTGTAAAATATCAGCCTCATATTAGTTATGAAGAGCTACAGAAAGAGCTACAAAATTATGATTCAGATGATGATAGTATAGACAATTTTGAAAAAGTTGCCTCTAAATAAATACAGGTGTATCTATATCTTCGAATTTACCACATGAAAATTGTGGTATTTGTTCAAATTTTGAAGTTTTCAATAAGGACCGCATATTTGTTACCAATTCTCTCCAGTTGCAGACTGGTTGTTGTTTCAAGGCTTCTAACAAAGACCAAGTCATGGCACCATTTGGTGTATTATTGAAAACAGCATCAACACTGGTTTGATCATCTGTGCAACCACTAACCATGAATACATTGCCGTTCGTTTCAAGTACCTTGGAGTTTTCAGTATATTTATCATAATTGAGACTATCCATGTATTGATATTTTAAATCTAGAACAGAGCCACTGAAACAAGAGTCAAACATGGCAAACAAAGTGACACCAGATTTTAAATTTGCTTGTATAATATTCTTAAATTCATCATCAAGAACAGATTGTAAGTCACATGACAATATTGTCTCATCATAACCATCTTTTTCGTCGTTATTTTTGTCTAAAATATAAGATCCATGTCCGCTATATAAAAAGAACAATAAATCACCATCTTTAGAGTTTACAAGAAAGGTTTTGAATTCATATAAAATATTTGCACGAGTAGCTTTTTTAGAAGTTAGGTCTGTTAAAACGTTGATGTTTGTAAAGCCTTCTTTAGTAATTCTCTCTTTAATAGAATTTACATCATTGATACAACCATATAATTCATTTTGTGTGCCAGTATAATTGATACCAATAAGGAGGGCATTTTTGTTTGATGTGTTTGAAATAACTACAGGCTTAGGTAGCGTTAACTTTTGCACATTTGCAATTGCTATATTTAATGCTTTTTGTAAAGTTGATACATTTGCATAATATATGTTGACTTGATTATTGATTTGTTGTTTTTTATATTGAGGGAAAATACGTGAGTTTTGGATAGCTTTAATATTAAATGCGAGAGAATTATATAAACGCATTACATTTGCATTGAATGTATTTTTCAATTCGATAATTCTATTTTGCTTGTAAGTATTTAGTTCACTACTCATTATACAATTTATTTTTATTTTTATTTTTACATAAATAAGTATTTCAACAATTGCAATTATAAATTATATCATCTTTACAGACCATATAATTTTTATTTTTGAATACTCTTATCTAGGGTCAACCTTTCCAAAATGTGGACGGATTTAAGCAGTAGCAACAGCAACTGCAACAACCTCCTTGGGGACAGCCTTGGCGAAGTGAGGAGACATATACTTCTGGAGATTGAAGTAAGTGAGCTCATCACTGGTCTTAAGCTTCAAAAGACTAGAAAGCTTCTTGTCAGGATTAATCTTGCGACCATTGGTGGGGTCCTGGAGCTTGTTAGTGCGGATGTAGGCGTTAATCTCACGGGTAACATCCGTGCGAGCCATCTCGGATCCCTTGTCCTTTCCAAGAAAAGAAGCAAGTTCGTCAGAGATCTTGGTAGGCTTGACAAATCCAGAAGGAGCGCGATTTCCGGCCTTGCGCTTACGTTTGTTTGTTTGCTTCTGGGCAGTCTTAACCTCGCGAGACCACTTCTTCTCAAGGGCTCTATACTCGGTCTTGAGTGCGGAGATAGCAACTGCAAGCTGTTGGAGCTTGGACATAAACTCAACAGATTGCTCAGTAAGAGAGGTCTCGATATCAACAACATCAACAACAACAGGGGCAGCGGCATCAACAGGGGCAGCGGCATCAACCTTAGGAGCCTTTGTTTTTTTAGCCTTCTTCTCAACAGCAGGAACAGCGGCAACAACAACAACGACCTCATCGGTCTCAGTCTTAGATGATTTCTTTGGCATCTTATTATACTATATACTAGTAAATACCTTTTAAGTGATTTTAGGCAAATAATATATATTGTTACGATAGTATGGTAATATTTAGGAAATGCGTTAAAATAAAAAAGAAATACTATATAAAATTAAAAGTGTCCAAAACTCTGAAAAAGCCAAGGAAGCGATGTAGCAGCTTCTGAGTTGACCAAAGTTAATGCACCTAATACATAATAGGCTCCTAAAGATTTAACATCGTTGTTTATTCCGCTATTTACTAATTTTTCTAATACATCTATAATTACATTTTTAACATTGCATATGTTAGGCTCATTATGAATATATTGAATACTTAGGTTTCTAAATGGATCGCCATGAGGAGGACAAATACTTCTTTTAATTTCTGTGGATAATTGTGCACGATAATTCCAAATATCACACAATTCTCTTACAAATTTAATGAGATGAGTTCGATTCAACGAGAGAAACCATTGAGAATTTGAATAGTTTCCGAGACCATCTATGGTTTGAAATAAAGTTAATGCACGTAATTCGAATGCTTTTTCAGTTGATACATTTTGTGTATCATCTTCATAACATAAATTAATTCTTATTTTCAAAATTCTACCAAGACGAATAATGGACTTTATTAATTTTATAGCATTTTCTGGAATTAAGTTCCTATTATAAGGATTGCGAACGCTCTCGATATCTTTTGATTTTATAAAAAGGTTGTGGAGAGAAATAATATCAAAACCATATATAAAACCATCCGTATCTTTGTAACTTAAAAATTGATGAAAATTAATTTCTTCAACAGGTTCCATTGTAACAAAATCATCAGCGTTTGTGCATAGTTTTCTGTTCATAGCAGCTGGACCATGATAAGCCTTATATTTTTTAACAAGTAATCCGCGAAATATTTTTTGAATTTTAATTATATAGGATGAAAAAAATAAATATGAAAAAATTCGCGAAACCAATTGGGGTTTATTTCCGCTCACCTTTAATTTATATTCCTTAGCAATTATTTTTAATTGTGCTAAACTATAATTGTACCTAGATATTTCATTATAAGTTTTTATTGTTGGGATAACAATAGTGTCATCTAATAATTTCATTGGCTTCTTGACATATGGCATGAATTTCTCGCATTTTTTAGTAATTTTATCCATATATTCATCTATTGTGTAATTGCTTTTATTTTTCTTTAAAGTATCTGTTTCCATATATATATAAATATATATATTTTCTTTTTAACCATATTTTTTATATTATTATTTAGAAAATAAATTTAAATGCTTACCATAAAGCGTTGGAGAAAATGGATATGGATTTTTAAATAATTTATATTTTTAAAAAAAATTGATTTAAAGATAAAACCAATATATAAATCATACTATTAAGATGGCAAGCGCAATTCTAGACGGAACTAATATTGATCTCAGTGTGTTTTCATACTCTGCTCCAAAGGCCAATCCGGCTGGAGGTAAGGTTGTGAATCTATACAATAAATTTGCTAAGGAGTCGCTGACTTTTAGCACACCATTGATTTTGACATGGGGTGCTCAAGAGGGCAAGGATCAACAGGGAAATTTTACTGGCAAGTGGACCATGTCTCTGCAGTTTCCTAATTCAGAATATCCTAACCCTGATTGCGAGGCATTTCTAAGAGAAATTAAGAAGGTTGAGAATAAGATTAAGGAGGATGCAATGGTTTATTCCAAGGAGTGGTTCGGTAAGGAAATCAAAAGCATGGACGTCATGGAAGAGAAGTTTAATGTGATGCTCCGTTATCCTAAATTGGAGAAGGGTAAGGATGCTCTAGATTATTCCAAGTCGCCAACTCTTACTGCAAAGCTTCCTTGTTGGAAGGGGGTTTGGCAGCCAGAAATTTATGACGAAGAAGGTAATCCGCTTTATGTCAAGGGAAAGACTGCTTCGCATATTACACCGCTTGAATTCTTGAAGCCTAAGACCCATGTTATTGGTTTGTTGCAGTGTGGTGGTCTTTGGTTTGTCAATGGCAAGGTTTCGATTACTTGGAACTTGAAGCAGGCAATTGTTCAGAAACCAAGAACCAGTGCAATTACCGAGGGTGTTTGTTTCTTGAAGCCAAAGGCTGCTGATGTTGAGAAGCTCAAGACACTACCTCCACCAGATGATGAGGTTTATACTGATGGAGCTGTTGTTAGCACTATTGTCGATGATTCTGATGAGGAGGATGAAGAACTACCTCCACCTCAAAAACCTGTTGCTCAAAAACCTGTTGCTCAAGAACCTGTTGCTCAAGAACAAGTTCAAGAACAAGTTGCTGTTGCTGTTGCTGTAGAGGAACCAAAGAAGAAGAAGGTTGTTGCTAAGAAGAAAGTTGAGGTTTAAATCCACCTTTTTAAAAGGTGGAGCCAAAATAAAAAATTGAATAATCCACATTTTAAAAAGGTGGAGCCAAAATAAAAAATTGAATAATCCACCTTTTAAAAAGGTGGATCTAAAATAAAAAGGTTTCTATAAACTTTTTTATTTGATTTCATTTAAATACTTATATATTTTTAGAGGTTGATTTGGCTCAACCTTTTTAAAAGGTTGATTTTTAGAGGTTGATTTTTAGAAATGGATATGTAGAATAATATCTGCTTTATCTGATATATCATAAATATCCTTTTTTATCTTCGATAAGCCAGTATTTTTTATTCTATAATATTGTTCTCTCTTCATATACAATTCAGAAAGCGGTATTTTATAATTGTTTGAACCAATCGTTACATTAAGCGATTCATTTTCTTGTATGAATTGGTATAAATCGCCCTTTAATGAATTTATATATTCAATGCAAATATTGTTATCATCGTCAATAGTAATTCCATATGGTAATTCAGGCTCACATAACACAATAATTTCATCGCCTTCCCTAGTTATTCCTTCCCCACTTATTTTTTCCTCAGTTTCATAATAAGACTCATGATGCCACAACGGCACTAAAAATAGCTCATCATTTATATGCAGTTTATACACATTGTTATTTAACAAATCGTCAATGCTAGGATTCAATTTATAGATTTGAACATTGTCATACTTTTTAACGACTATCTCTCTAATTTGAAGTAAAATATCGTTGCTCAAATGAAGAGTTGAACGATTATTGGAGAGAAAAGAATAAATATCCAAGGCTGTATCTTTATTTAATTCATCAAATAATTTAACAGACATTTTTTTTCCAGCTACCATAATATCTGCAACAATTTTAGACAAGATATCATTGTATGTTCCTTGAAAAATTGTTTTCATAAATTCCTTCAATATGTCAAAATAGAGAGAAGAATCATAAACCTCATCATTGTCATTGTCATCATCATCATGCAACTCTTTCTCAATATTTAAATACTTAAATTCTCTCTTTAAAAACTGATAGGCTCCATTTATTTGCTTAAATTTTTCGTTTGATTCTAAAGAGTTTCCATTTTTATCAGGATGATTTTTCAACGCTAACCTTCTATATTGTTTCTTTAAGTATTCTAATGTTATTTCATTATATTTGTATTTATTTGTATCAATTTCTAATATTTCAAATGCATTTTTGTAGTTCATATCAAGTATTTAAGTACTAAACTTTAAGTAATAACTATTAGATTATATTTTCATAAATTGTAAATATAATTTAATATTTATATAGAATATAATGGCTATTCACACAAGTGCTATTACTTATTCACGCGGAATTCCAAAGGGTTACAATAATTTTTTCTTTGTGGCTCAAGCAAATAATTCAGTTGTTCAGCCAATGACCCTTTACTTAAGGGGTTATCAGTTTTATAACAGGAATGCAGCTATTGCTACAAGCGGGTTTCGAACAATGCCTTGGAGAAATTAATCAATATTTTTCTAAAACTTATGTATGGTTTTAGCAAGATATAATAAATAACACTCAACATGATAAATAGGGCGATAATTATTGTTATAATATTGAAAGAAAACGAATGTTTTAATCAGGATGTTTGATAAATCTTCACTCTTGATCATCCTTTGTTCAATTAGTGAAGAGAGAATATACCAAATACATTCGGTTATATCTAGATTGTAAATAAATATGTCATATAAAATATCTCTAAATTTAAGGTATTGTAACTCATTTACATGTATTAAATTGTAAATAATTTTATTGCATATAATTTTATATTGAAGCATTAAATCTTCATTATACAAATGAAGTATTTTAATATTAGATATATTTTCTGGATTTAATTTAATAGGAAGTTTATTATTAATACATTTCACATATGCGGTTTTTGTTGGTCTTGTTATGTTAATAATTTGACAACAATTTAATATATTATCAGGAATAAAACTTAATTTTTCTGTTATTATAATAAACTTAATATCCACATTAATTGAATTATTTTGCTGCATATAACTATAAAAATTTTCCAATAATTCACTATAAATATCATGAAAATATTTACAAACAATGATGCCAGACTTGTCAGCCTTAGCAGAAACACTATCAATAATTTGCTGGTAAATTTCGTGCCATAGAAGTTTAGAATTGCATCCTAAGAGAGACATATCTATTTCATAATGAATATCACTTATCTTGAAAAAATATTGTTGTTTATTATATGTGAGACTAATCTTCTTCTCATATTTTAATTCTGTAGGACTATATTTTTTAATCGAGTTTAACATTTGTGTATACTTACCAGTGCCGTTTGGTCCAAAAAATATTAGATTTTTAAGCTTATTCAGCTTCTTAGGAAATTTTAGACTATATATATTTTCTAGTTTAGCATGTAAACTTATTTTATTACTTTCTTGAATATATTCTTCAAAATGTGTCTCATAGAATTTCATTGTTAATATACTTATATATAGAATCTTTATGTAAATTATAAACCAAAATATATAACTTAAAAACAATACAAGATATATATTAGTTTATTCTAATGAATATTGTTAAAAGAACTGATCAATATGATGAGACTAACGTATTGTTTTGTGAACCTATTAAAAATAATGTAATGAATGATGGTAATTTTATTAGAATATTATATTCTACTCCATATTTTACACTTAATGGTATTTACTTATTCATTACTCTGCATGATATTTCATGTGAAAAATATTATTTAAAATATAGATGTTCGTTTAATTACGTTGCACATAAAGACATTATTGATAATATTAAAGTTATCGAAGAAGACATTCTCAAAAAATATGAAACTAAAGATAAGGTTGCACAATTCAAAATATTTGAACAGCTTCGAAATGGTAATATTAAAATTTTTTCTGATATTAGTAACAAGAGTGTATGTTCTTTCATTCTAAAAATATCTGGTATTTGGGAGACTCAATATAATTACGGGTTAACCTATAAATTTATTAAAATAAATTGATAAGAAATTTACAAATGGTTTTAAATATTTATATTTTAAGTATATTACTTTGAAACCCATCAGTTGTAAAATATTCCAAAATAGTATGTATAGTATTAATACTAATCGATGTTAGTATACCAACTAATAAAATTGAGCTAGCTATAACTGGATTTACACCTTTTTCATCAAATGTACTGCTTGTAACTATACTATATACAATAGATAATTGTATCAATAATAGTATTACAGATATATTACTAAATGTATAATATCCATTAGATACATGTCCATCTATTATAATATTTTTATATTTTATATTAAAATATAATAGATACCCAACACAAAATAACATTAATACAAATGGAGATATAGTTAAAAATGTACTGCCTACTGATGCATTACCATCTGTTTTTCTAAGATAATTGTTTAATAATCTTATTAAAATTAACATAATAGCGAGAGCAAATACTGAATATCCGGCTTGATAACATCCAAAAGACGTCAAACCATTTGTAGTCATACCAATTACAAATGCAATTATTGTAGTAGTAATAAAACCTTTATAAACACTTGCATATAATTCAGAAAATTCATTTGCCATATTAATATATAAATATATTTTATATTTATACATTATAAATTATAAATTACACTTTTTATATTTGATTGCATTCTCATGCACATTTTTCCTTTAATTCATCGATTTCTTTTTGCATAGAATGTATTTTTGATACAAGTAATGGTATAAGTTCTATATAATTTATTGTCTTATATCCAAAATCACTATCTTTTACTAATTCGGGATATATTTTTTCCATATCTTGAGCAATAAATCCAAAATGTTTTTTACTAGGGTCTTCCTTATAAACAAATTCTTTGGGTTTTAAATTGTCAAAATTATTATTTCTATTTTCTGATATATCTTCTATATTATCCTTTAAAGCTTTATCAGAAGGATTATATATAGAACCATTTACATATAAATCACTATTAATATAGATAGGAACTATCTTGTTTGCAGGTGTTTGCACTTTCATGCCGTTTGGCAACCTTTTATATACCCATGCAGCTTGACCTGAAGAACTTTCAATAAATTGTTTCGTATTTTGAAAATTATCAGGTTGCCGACCGCCATAATTAGCAACAGATCCAATTAAAGACATACTATATTATAACATTTGTTTTTTATTATTTTATTATTTTATTATTAATAATCATAAAAAAGTAATAAAAAAATATCATAACATAATATATAATATAATATGCAGAACGGAGACAATATACGCCAAACAGATAATCTATACAAAAATAATAGAAACAATGCTGAACAAAGTTTTAATTTTGAAAATACTATTTTTAATACACAGACAAGTCATCCACTTATACCAAATTCACAGGAATATATATATTATAAAAAATATGTATCTATACATTCTGAAGATAGAAATATATTAAAATATCCTTCATCATCCGAATTTGAAATTGAATTACCTGAAGATATATTAAATGTAATGGCACTAAGATTAGTTCAATGGACATTTCCATCGAATTACAACACATTTTCAATATTAAATGAAAACATTTCAATGACTTTTAAAATTAATAAACCTTATAATCCAAATGAAAATGGTGTAACCAACCTACTTACACAAAAAATATTTGAAGTCTTATTCTTAAACCAAGATACAGATTATGGTATATTCATTGAACAAGGGTTTTATAACCCACAACAAATGGTGACAGAATTAACAAATAAATTTAATAATATAATTACATTATTTATTGGAAACTATTTTCAAAATAAAATTGATGATACAACACTAACAACTCTTGAACATGATGAGTATACAGAGGCATTGAAACAATTTAGTTTAGCTGGAGGATATACTAATTTTGTAATAGTATATAATAATGTAAGTCAAAAAATCTGGTTTGGTAATGCTTGTGATGGTTTTACTTTAACGAATGAAACACAAATTAAACGAATGGCTCAAGATAGTTTTATATGTGCTACTAAAACTATAAATCCTGATTTTAGTGACTGGGGTCTACCTGGTAATCTTGGTTTAACAAGATGCAATACAGAGTCTGTAAGCTCTATTGATTTATCAAATTTTACTGAAATTGCTTCGTATAATGGATCATTTGTGCCAAGATTTTATTATGGAGATGTATTTCCCGGCGATGGTGGCTTTTGGTTAGTTCCTAAAGCAAACTTACCAGGTTCCAATGTTAGTTGGGTGGAAGCAGATTTTAAGATTAATTTAATGGGTCCTGGTTTTATATATATGGAAATTGAAGGACAAAATTGTATAGATGAAACACAACCATATAATATAAGCGAGTTTACACTTAAAACAAATCAAACAAATGGAATTGTAAACGCTGCTTTTGCTAAAATGGCTGTCCCATCAACACCTATTTCACAATGGTTTGACAGAGATTCATTACCATATAAGTTTTATTATCCACCTGCAGAGAGAATGCGAAGATTTAAATTTAAAATTAGATATCATAATGGACAGCCAGTCAATTTTGGTGTATTTAATTATACTTTTGTTATTGAATTTACGACTATATTACCACAAATACTAAGAAAAACATCAGCAGTTCCTTATCCAGCACCACTTGGAAGATAAACTAAATTTTATTATAAATTATATTTTTCTTCTATCCACGACTTTAAAATATTTTTATTACATATTTTATAGTCTTCACGTGTATCCGTTATAAAAGATTTAATATCATAAAATTGTGGCTTCTTCATTCGCGATGTTTTGAAAAATAAATAGTCTCCCTTTGGACCTTTCCGTATCGAGAGATTTGCATCTATATCTCTTATAAATGGACTACCTTCATCCAAATATTTTTTCACTTCATCAAAAGTAATATTTTCTATCGGTCTATTTCCTAATTCCTTCAATGTCTTTGAATTTGTTCCCCAGCTTATATAGAGCCCAAATTTACCCTTCTTTAAAATAACATCGTGACTTTCATGCTTTCCCAATATGTAGCTCGTTTTCTTGCTAGTTGCATCAATAATATCTTCCACTTTACAATTAGGGTTTTCTAGAATTGAAATATCAAGGTCTTTACGCAATGGCTTAAATTTGATTGCTTCTTTTCCATCAGCACTTGTCTCTGTGCATTTAATTACAGGACCATATTTTCCTACCATATAAGTGTTATGGTCATCTATTTTAATTTCCATCTTAGCTTGCGGACCCATGACATTAATTAATTGGTCTATTTGTTCATTACATTTTTGACATAATTCGTGCCATATATAATTACCCCTTGCTATTTTATCAAGTGTCTCTTCCATTTCACTCGTATAGTCGTAATCAAATACATTTGAAAAATGTTTTTCTAAAAATTCCATGACAATGACACCTAATGGTTGTATAACCAGTTTACTCTTTTCATTACCAAATTCTCTCTTTGTTTCTACTTCAAAAATATCTCCATTTTCTAATTCATAATCAGAGCATATAATTTCCTTACCTTTTATATCCTCTTTCTTGACGTATCCACGTTCCTGAATCTTCTCGACGAGAGAAGAAAAAGTTGATGGGCGACCTATACCCTTTTCTTCTAATAGCTGCACAAGACGTGCCTCGGTATAATGCATTTTTGTCCCCTTTATCATGACTTTGCTAGTCATCTTTTTATAAGGAATGACCGCGTTTTGTTTTATAATTTGCAAATAAGTAAAGTTTTTATTTGTTGCATGTATTTCATCTGCATGTTTCTTCGAGACAATTTTCCAGCCAGGAAAGTCCACTTGCTCACTCTTATATGTAAACTTGCTATTGTCAAATGCCGAAATAGATGCAGTTATTTGGAAAAAAGATGCAGCGGACATACAGCTTTCTAGAGTGTTTTCCCAAATGAGTTTATATACACGGCGCATCTTGCTATCCATTATATTTTCAGACAACTCTCTCAAAAAAATATGTGTCGGTCTTATTGCCTCGTGAGCATCTTGTGTAACAACTTTCTTATCCTTTTTACTACTAGTCATGGCATCAAATACCGCGCCAAAATATCTAGGGTTCGCACCATATTCAGTCGCAATATATTTCGCCACATCATCTAAAAACCCGCCACTATATGTCTTCGAATCGGTTCGCATATAGGTAATATATCCGGCTTCATAAAGTTTTTGACAGATAGTCATGGTCTCCTTAGGACTATAATGTAATTCGTTGGATGCCACTTGTTGAATTCGCGATGTTGTAAATGGCTCTGGTGGCGCTTTAAAAACCTTTTTTGGTTCTGAGCATGTATACACATGTTGAAATTTTATGGATCCATCTAAAAAATCTGTCATGGCATCGTCCGATTCATATTCTTTTGACAAATCAAAAGGCAAATTGGAATTCGTAAAGTAGCCCGTCGTATTATACACCTTTCTCTCTTTGGCTGTCCGGATCTCTTGCTCATTGTCGTAAATAATTCGCAACGCAGGTGTCTGACAACGACCTGCACTAAGAGCATTGTCTTTACTAGGATTTGTTATACATTTCCACAGGATAGGCGTCACTTTGAAACCCACCAACAGATCCAGAATCTGTCTGGCTTGTTGGGCATGTACCATGTCCATATCTATGGTTGTAGGATTCTTTATAGCGACCTGTATTGCCTGCTCAGTAATTTCATTAAAGGTAATACGTTTTGTAGTAAGCGGTAAATCGTATAGTTCTATAATTGTGTGCGCTATTTTTTCACCTTCTCGATCTGAATCGCTTGCAAGTATCACTTCATCTGCTTTTTTTATCTCTTTTCTTATTAATTCAATTTGTTTTTTCTTTAACGGATTGTCAGAAATTGTATATTTAGGAGTAAAATTATTTGAAATATCTACATTTTTGAGAGAAGGTAGATCACACAAATGTCCAAAAGATGCAATACATTTATAACCAGGACCTAAATATTCTTCTATTTTTTTACATTTCGCTGGTGACTCCACAATGACAAGAGATCTTGTTGTTTTGCTGTATTTTTTTGGCATATCGGTCTATACATATATATATCGATACATTTATATAAGTTTTTTACACTTTACATTTTTCAATTAAAAAATATATAATTTTATATATATATATGGCACAACACTCTTCTTCTATGTTTGGAATAAATGATTGTCATAAACCAAAAAAAAATTATACATTTAAAAAAATAAATAAACGAAATAAATCTAAAACTTTTAAAAATAATAGACCATATGCATATAAAACAATTATTTTATTTCCACATAGTCTTGGACAATCAAAAATTGGTTCCGAAGATGCTCCAAAATATTTAAAAAAATTTATAAATAAAAAAACACATAGAATTAAAATGGTAAAAAATACTGGTAACTTATTCAAAAACATTAAACATTTATATGAAGCAAATGAAAAAACAAATGGAAAAATTATAAATATAGGCGGAGATCACTCTATGTCTATTGCAACAATTGCGGATACTCTCAATAAATACCCAAATGCCAAAATTATTTACTTTGATGCACATGCGGATATAAATACTTTTAAAAGTTCTAATTCAAAACATTATCATGGAATGCCTTTAAGTTTTGTTACTGGTTTAGACTATAATAAGAATTTTTCATTTATTAAAAATAAGTTACCTTTTGAAAATATACTATATATTGGAAGTAGATGTTGGGATAATTTTGAGGTAAATGAAGTATATAAGGATAAAATAAAATTTTTAACACCCGATGATATAAATAAAAATTTTAAAGATTCAATGCGTAAAATTTTAGATTTTGTTGGTGACTCACCTCTGCATGTTTCATTTGATGTAGATTCAATAGATCCTAAATATATACCTTCTACTGGAACTCCTGTTAAAAATGGTGTTGAAATAAATAAGGCGATGACTATTTTAGATACTTTACACAAGCATAATATCGTAAATATGGATATTACAGAATTAAATATGAAATTAGGATCAAAAGAAGATGGAATAAAATCTGGTAAAAATACTGAAAGAATTTTCCACAAATTTATCAAAGGTTAATAGATCTTTTTCAAGTAATAGATGTTTTCTTTATATTATATTCAAGAATAACAAAAAATATATTAAAAATATATTTAAAAACGTCGTGTAAATATATTATAATGAGACCATCATCTATTAGATTTTACAAAGATGTATTGAAACCATCATGTATAAATTGTAAATATTTGTTAGAATATCCATATGCTAATTCTGATAATAGTCTTCTTGTCAATTCTAAATGTAGTAAATTTTTAATTCAGTCAAAAAATAATATTCACCCTGACAAATGGGTTGAAGTAAATAAACATCCTTATGCTATTTTGGCGCGTTTTGATATTACCATGTGTGGATTAGCCGGAAAATATTTTATACCTTCTATCATAGCGACATCCTCTTGAATTGTTTCCAAGATATATTATTTTCAGCATGCTTAGGTTCTACTCTTTTTTCTGATTCTGCATCCAATTTGTCTGCCTTTTTTAAAGCACTATCAATATATAATTCTTTTAGCAATGTGCCGACTAAAAAAGAACCTTCGTGTTGATCTACTTCACCATCTTCTATTTTTCTTAATACATCTAAAAACTTATTCATTATACCAATGTTTATTTCATCTTTCTTCACCTTGTTGAAAATATCCGTATAATATGCATATAAGAATCCGCATTCGTTCATACATTCTTCGGAAATCTTTGCATCATCACCACGATATTTAGCTTTAATAAGAATCATAGTATTTACCTCATTTCTTAGAATCTGACTATGTTTTAAATTGCGTATTAAATCAGTTTGATCTTCTACAGAATTCACCTTAATCATGTTTGCCAATTGTAGCCGCTGTTTGTCGTCCATTCTATTTATACTGGATATTAAGTATTTTATTTTTAAACCTTAAATATAAAATATATTTATATATTAGATATGACAAAATATGTAGTAGAAAACCAACTAGTAAAACCTTTACCACAAGGTGCTAGCAATTATAAAGAAGCTGGTGTAGTGAATATGAATACAGCAAATCAAGCTCAAAATACTGCCAATCTACATTTGGCAGGAGGTAAAAAAGGAGGAGTAGGTAAAAAAGGAGGAGTAGGTAAAAAAGGAGGAGTATGTAAAAAAAAGGGTGGTGCTATAGTATCACCACTTGTACGCACTAGTTATAATGAAACTGCTGCAGGAAACCAAGGTGTTCAAGCGCAAACAAACAGCAATATTAAATCTAGTGTTCAAAATCAAGAAAATATGTCAGGAGATGCAGGAGCATTTAAAAAAGGAGGCAAGCGTCGTAATAAATCTAGAAAAACAGGCAAGATAAAGATAAAGAGACGTAGAACTCGTAAATATAGAAAATAGAGACAATATAGAAATAAATAAATATAAAAAACTGAATAATTTTATATTTATATTATAAGTTATGCCAACTGGAAAAAACTGGGTAAATTTTGTTTATATAAATGTAGCATTCGTATTATATATATTAGGTGTTTTTTATTATAGTAAACTTAAAGAAATAAAAGAAAATTGGCCGTTATATCGTTGCAACCCTATGTATATGCCTTTAGCAGATGATGTAAACTCAAATTTTTCGTATTGTGTTCAAACCATGCAAAGTGATTATATGGGTTACTTGTTGCAGCCACTCACATATATTACAAGTATGTTAGGAGGAATGCTTGGTAGCTTTGTGCAACAATTGCAGTCTATACGCGCAATGTTTGATAAAATTCGAAACTTTCTACCTGACATTTTTAATAATATTTTTAATGCATTTTCTGTTTTAATTATTGAATTCCAAAGAATTGCAATAGGTATTCGAGATATCATGGGAAAAATAACAGGCCTTATGGTAACTATTATGTATTTACTAGAAGGAAGTATTAAAACAATGACATCCGGATATAATTTTGTTTCAGGAAAATGTTTTCATCCAGATACTTTAGTTGCATTGAAAAATGGCAAAAATAAAGCTATGAAAGACCTTGATTTAGGAGATATTCTAATAAATGGATCCATTGTAGAAGCAGTTATGAAAATAGACAATATAAAAGACACAATACCCTTTTATGTATTGAAAGGAGCAGGTGTAAATGATACTGATATTTATGTTACAGGTTCACACTTTATATATGATAAATCAACTGCAAAGTATATTAAAATAGAGAATTATTCAAATGCTAAATTAACAAATATAAAATCAGTTTGGTTTAGTTGTTTAATAACAAGTGATCATAAGATACACATTGGAAATGAAATATTCTGGGACTGGGAAGACTATTTAATAAGAATATGAATTTGATTTTAAATATACTTTTATAAAGTTAAATTTTTTTAAAAGTATATTTATATGGATAATAGTCCAGAATCAATTAAAAAAACATTAGATAAGGTTCAAACTTTATATGGTAATTTAGGTTATTTTGATCAGTATGGAGGTTCGGTAGTTATATTTATTATTATAACTATTGTAGTATTTATAATTTTGTCTTTTTGTATTAGCAAAACTAATGCACAAGGTTTGATTGATGATTGGCCGAATCAGCGATGTAATGTTGCTGTAATTCCATATGCAGGTTATATTACTCATCCTGAAGGCACAACCGCATTTGATTACACTCAGGAGAACTTCAGTTATTGTATACAAAATGTTTTATCTGGTATTACTGGTCATGCAGTACAACCATTGTCGTTTATTACGACAGGTATCACAAATATGGCAAACTCAGTACAAGAATCATTGCAAGCAGTTCGTGCTGTTTTTGATAGAATACGTTCTGCAGTTGAAGCAGTTATACAGAATATCATGTCACGATTAATCAATGTTATTACACCAATTCAACAAATTATTTTAGGTGCCAAAGATATTTTAAATAAAATGCAAGGAATTATGGTGACTATTTTATTTTCAGCATTAGGAGGGTATTATTCTCTAAAATCACTATTAGGTGCTATTGCACAATTTATTATATTTTCTTTGATTGCAATAGCGATTGTCATTTTTATTTTAATGATTTTACCATTTACAGCAGGATTTGCAGTTCCATTAATAGTAATATTTGTAGCTACTTCTGCAGTTTTATCTTCATTATTAATAGCTATGAAATTATTTTTAGGTATAGATGGTTATGTTGTTCCTAGTATGAAATGTTTTGATAAAAATACTGAAATTCCTATGAATGATGGATCTATGAAAATAATTTCTGAAATTCGAGTGGGCGATGTATTATTTGATAATAATCAAGTCACTGCAGTTATTCGTGTAGCTAGTGCGGGGTCAGATATGTATTATTTAGATGATATTTTTGTTTCTGATTCACATATTGTAAATTATCATGGAAAGTGGATACCTGTCGCAAAACATCCAGATTCTATAAAATGTGTCGAATATATTGAACCTTATTTATATTGTTTAAATACGTCAAATAAAACAATTGTTATCAACCATACGATCTTTACCGATTGGGACGAGTTGTATGGAAAAGATTTTGAAAATATAAAGTCATATGTAGGACTCGAATTAATACATTCTCGGTTAGACGGAGGCTTTGTAGGTTCCACTTTGGTAAAACTTTTTACTGGAGACATCAAGCAAATTAAAGATATATTGATTGACGATATCCTTGAAAATGGAGAGAAGGTTTATGGTGTTGTCGAAATAAATGGTCTAAATCTAAGTCAACAATTCAAGTTTATTTTAGGAGAAAATCTAGTAGAAGGTGGACCTAATTTACTTCTTTATAAGGAAAGTAAACAAATCTCAACACTAGAATTTAAAAACAAAATACCATTAGAGAGAAAGCATAATAAATTATATCATTTATTAACAGACAAAAAAACGTTTACTATTGGAAATATTCAATTTTGCGATTACAATGCAGCAATTGACATATTTTTAGAAAAGAACAATGAAAAATTATTATCTATGAAATATGTATAATATGAGTTTTTCCTTATTCGGATTTAAAATGAATGTAATGACCCTTCTTTTTGTCGCCATTGTTATAATTTTAATCAGTCATACTTATTGCGGTTGCAACACCAACCCCTATGCGTTGATTGAGGGTATGGACACTCCTTCTAATAGTACTCCTCCTTCTAATAGTACTCCTCCTTCTAATAGTATTCCTCCTTCTAATAGTACTCCTCCTTCTAATGCAGCTCTACTTACTCAGACGTCTACCCCTGGGGGCGGACCTGCTGCTGCAAGTGCAGAAACAATTAATAGAGAGAAGAAAAAAGAGGGTTTCACTGGTGCCAATATTAATTACGGACAATCGTCGCCTTATGACATTGCCTCCAATGTTCCTCTCGATACTTCCTCTTGGGGTGCTTCTAGTATGGTTGTTACACCTGGACAACAATTGAGTCCTGCAGTGAGGCAATTTTTAGATAGACCTCAGCAACCTATACCTCTACCTGAAGGCCAGATGAGTTTATTTTTCAATACCCAATTTAAGCCTGAGTGTTGCCCTAACACATATTCTACTAGCAGCGGGTGTGCCTGCATGACTGGAAAACAATTTAATTATTTAGTCATGAGAGGTGGTAACAATGTCCCATATTCTGAATATTAAATTTTCATAAAATATTAATTAATTTATTTAATATAATATTTTATTTTTTTGATCTTTTTGATTTCTTTTTCCTTCTTCCTCCTACTGCTACTGATATTGGTGGACCACGTATCATTGGATTGATCATTGGATTGAACCTGTCCTCATTAGGTTCTCCATCTCGTCGCCTTTCCCCAGCTAGTCGCTTTTCTTCATCTACTCGCCTTTCTTGTTGTTCTTTCTGTTCTTTTTGATATTGTTGTTCTTGAGATAATTTTGTATACGCCTCGAAATTTTTACATCTGTTTTCATAGTCGGATTGTAATTCATCTCTTGTTTTTTCTGGACATGGCTTTTTTCTAATAGGAATTTGATATGTGGTATTATCATCATAATCCACAGGTACTACACGTGCAGCAGGTCCAAAACCCAAAAAACTCCTGAAATCACCACCTACTTTATTACGCCTTGTTTTCTTAATACCTCTTTTTCTATATTTTTTATGAATACGCGTTTTCATATTTATATTTATTCAATATTTTAATTTCTTTTAAATTTAGTTTTTTAAATAGATATATATTATATGCCTATAACATTAAGAAATAGAAATAAAAATAAACATACAGGAACAAAGAAAAACAAAAATGCAGTTGTTGTTTGCCCAATTGGATTAAAACCATTTGAAGAAGAATTTAGTAAAACTTTGACAAAAGGTAACAAAAAATCAAGTGCTAAAAGAAAGCAGGAATTTGTAAAACAATTATTAAGTAAATTTGCGCCAAATAGTATTAAACCTGCAAAAAACTTTTATAATTACATTAATTACCAATGGCTAAAAAATGTTAGTGTCAAGCAACAGCAAAAATATATTGTTCAGGTAGACGATTTTAGGCTAACTCAAGATCAAGTCTATCAAGAATTAGATGAAATCATTGTACAATATATTAAAACTCATACTAACAAATTATCCAGAAATCTAAGGAACTATCGAAAATCTGTTATTGAAATGAATCCAAAAACATATTCTAAAAAATTAGCATTAGAAGCAGTGTCGACCATTGAATCACTATTCGAACAAGGTAATCCATGGAAATTACTTGCCTTTTTTAATAGCGATGAAATGATAAGTAATGCTGCGCCATTTGTATGGTCATTGAATCCAAATGAAAAAAATGCAAAAGTATATTGCTCGTATGTTTCACCACACAAATTTGAACTTACAGATTTAAGTGTATATTATGATAATGGAAATGATGTAGAATATAAAAAGAAATATAGGGCTGCCTATAATAAATTTATAAAGGAAATTTTCAATATATTATTAGGCCGCAATGATTATAACCCACAAGATGTGTTTGATGTTGAAGTTGAACTTTTCAATGCATATGTCTGTCCTGATCTTGTAGTAAAAGATCCTGATTCTACATATAATAAGGTTTCTGCTAGCGAAGCATTGTCTAAATATGGTTTTGACTGGAACGAATTTGCAAAAGAGCTCGCATATAAACGTGTGCCGTCATTTTTTATTACAAGTAGTTTACGTTATTTAAAATGTGGATCTACTATATTTTTGAAAAATTGGAATTCTCCAAAATGGAAGACATATTGGTTATATATTTTATTAAAAAGACTAGTAAGAATTACACGTGGATGGGAGGATATTATTTATAAGTTCAATGGGGAATTTGAAAGAGGACAACAACAAATTAATAAAAGTGATGCAGTAAGTTCTTCACTTTACATGTCTGTACCATTCAATACATTTTTAACGGATGAATATGTTAGAAAATATGAAAACCCTCAATCATTGCAATATGTCAAAATAATGTGTGATGATATAAAGATTGTATTTAAACATATTTTGGAGCGCAATACTTGGTTGCATCCATCTACCAAAAAATATGCATTGAAGAAGCTAGATCACTTCAACTTTGTGTATGGTAAGCCAGAAGGTTTAAGAGAAGATCCTGACTTGAACTATGGGGCATTGTTATACGATAACATGCAAAAAATCAATGCATGGAGACATCAAAAATTTATTGATTTAGAAGGCAAACCATTGATTGATATTCCTTTGATGGACTGGAGCATGTATCCTGTTAAAATGATAGGCACACAGGCATATATCGTAAATGCTTCTTATACACCTGCTAAGAATTCTATTTATATCAATTTGGGATACATTCAGAAGCCATTTGTGGATTTAGATGAACGAGGTATAGAATATAACTTGGCACACATTGGAAACACAATTGCTCATGAATTGTCGCATGGTTTTGACGATTTAGGTAGTAAATATGGTTGGGATGGTAATTTATATGACTGGTGGACTCCAGGAGATAAAAGAAAATACAAAGCAATTCAAGATGATGTAATTACACAATACGAAAAATTTGCTGCAAGAGATGGTATTAAATACGACGCTTCTATTGGTATTGGTGAAAGTCTTGCCGATATTTCTGCATTGGCTATTTGCGACGAATATTTAAAAGATTTCCAAGAGAAAAATGATGACCTTGTCCCTATTCGATATTTATCTTATGAAGGGTTTTACACGTATTTTGCTTTCCAACAAAGACAAGAAGTTGGAAAGAAAGCATTGATGGCTCAATTAAAGACGAATCCTCACCCTTTGAGTGAATATAGATGCAATATCCCATTATCTCGTTCTGAGATTTTTAGAGCATTATATGATGTTAAAAGGGGTGATGGAATGTGGTGGCACAATACGAATACAATCTGGTAATTATTCTAAATGGAATACAGGATAAATAGATGTCCATACCGCTAAATCTTGCATATTTGTGGTTGTTTCAACAATTATCCAATATTCCCCTTGCATACATAATCTGGTTGCTTTCCTTCCTGCATCATATTGCGTAAAATGACCTCCAATAAGTCTATGATTTGTAATATCTATTATTAAATAATATATTTTGTGTTCTGACATAATATATTATAATATAGTAAATTTTTAAAATATTTTTTGTAATCATTTTGTAATGATTTTGTAATGTAATGAGAAAAGGTGTTAAAGTCCTTTGTCTATAAACACTTCCTTTGCAACTCGTTTGATAATTTTCTCTTCCTTTTCGTAATCATTGTCACCCTTTCCGCCCATAGATTCTATAACAATTTTATTGTATTGGTCTGAGACCTTTGAAGAATATTTCTTCCAATCTGGATGCAACTTTTGAAATTCTGAAATAAGGTTTATATTTTTATTTGCCACTTTCTTAACCATCTTATGCATTTTAACTTTCTTCTCATCCTCTTTTTCCCATTTATCTTCATCCTTAATATACATGGTTTCTCTCTTTTTGTCCGTGCAGTGAATGGGTCTCTCTGTGATATCCAATGTATTTAACTTCTTTATAATGATATTTGAAATTCCTTCTATATATCCGATTTCTCCAACATGTTCCAAATCCGAAAGCTGCAACTGGAGAGAATCGAGAAAATCTGTAATGTTCATTGCGTTTTTACAAGTTTCATTTAAAAATACTTGCAAATTAAATGTTTTATTATTTGAGTTATGATTATTTGTTGTGTTATTAGTAATTGAATTATTTTTAGATAATTCGATAATGGTCTTATTCTGTTCTAAAAGCATTTGTTGAAAATCACTATTTTGTTTAAGAATATGCATGATAGTATCCTGTGTAAGTTCAAAAGGATTTATTAAAGTTTCAGATGTATCAAAAATATTTATAGATATATTACATTTTTTATTATGTCTCCATAAACCAGCTCTATCGTTAAATTTTTTATCGCAATTTTGACACTGATATTTTTTGCTTATTTTTTGCTTAATTTCGTTGTCATCCGTTGTTATTTCATGACTTTTATGTTTATTGGAGTGAAGATGTGTTTCAAAATTATTTTTTCGTGATGTTGTATAGTGACATAATTCACAATGAAAATAGTTGCTTAATTTTTGCTTAATTTCGTTGTCATTTGTTGTCATATATAAACAACAGAAAAATAAGTTTTAAATGTTTGTTATAAAATATAAAAATTTTATCGTAACAAATTTTGCGTTATTTTTTTGGTGATGAGACCATAAAATTCAATTATGGTCACAGACCTTGTCTTTTTGGGCAAAGTATTTTGGGATTTCGAAAAATGGACAAAATAAATGTCCAAAATCCAATTTCCCAAAATACTTTGCCCAAAAATATTCAAAAGTCTACGCCGGCTTTAAGTATCTTAAATAATATATATATAAAATAACTTAAAGAGTTTTGTTGACAAACACTTCCTTGGCAACTCGTTTGATAATCTTCTCTTCTTTTTCATAATCATTGTCGCCCTTGCCACCCATAGATTCTATAACTATCTTATTGTATTGGTCAGAGACCCTTGAAGAATATTTTTTCCAGTCAGGATGTAGTTTTTGAAACTCTGAAATAAGATTTATATTTTTGTTAGCAACTTTCTTAACCATTTTGTGTAATTTGACTTTCTTTTCATCTTCTTTTTCCCATTTATCCTCATCTTTTATATACATGGTTTCTCTCTTTTTGTCCGTGCAGTGAATGGGTCTCTCTGTGATATCCAATGTATTTAACTTCTTTATAATAATATTGGAAATACCTTCTATGTAACCAAGTTCACCAACATTTTCCAAGTCAGAAATCTGTAATTGGAGAGAATTAACAAAATCCGTAATATTCATTGCATTTTTACAAGTCTCATTCAAAAATAATTGCAAATTAAATGTTTTATTATTTGAGTTATGATTATTTATAGTATGATGTGTTCCATTTTTTACAATTTCTAATAATTCTGTATTTTGTTTAATTAGGATCATAATGAGGTCTTTATCTTTTGGTTTAGTATTTATTTCTTCTTCGCTACAAAAATCATTATTACATATTTTTTTATGTTTCCATAAACCAACACGTGATTTATATTCTTTTTTACATATTTGACATGTAAAAATTAAAATTGGGGATTTTTCTGTTAATTTTATGTTAACAGATGTTAATTTTTTATGTTTCAGTGTCATTATATGTTTATCGAAATCCTTTTTGTTATTTGTTTTGATCTCACAAATTTCACATAAAAATTTGGGGAAATTTGGGGAAAAATCTGTTAACATTTTCTTATAATTAGTTAACATAATATTTCCCTAAATATTTTTTAATTAAAAATATTTAAAATTTATCGTCACAAATTTTGCGTTATTTTTTTGGTGACCAGACCATAAAAATCAATTATGGTCACAGAGCCCTGGTTTTGAGCAAAGTATTTTTAGGTTTTCATTTTTGGACATTTATTTTGTCCATTTTTCGAAATCCCAAAATACTTTGCCCAAAAATATCAAAAAGTCGGTCATATACATGTAAGCGACCCTTTTGCGACCCTTTTGCGACCCTTTTGCGACCCTTTTGCGACCCTTTTGCTTACCATTTTTTCGAAAATACCTACATTATGCAGTTGGTATATCGGCTTTAAGTTGTCATTTTAATAATATATATATACAACTTAAAGCCGATGCAATGCGTCTTCACAAAGGTCGCATAAACGGCAATACGAAATTGTCTTGGATCTATCTGGGTCAATATCAATGACATCTGTTATAAAGTCATGTTCGCATAAAGAATGAATATATTGGTTGCACATATTTTTTAAATGTTGAATTTGTTTTTTTCTATCTAAAAAAGTTTGCTTATGTGCATCTGAATTGAAAATTATATAGATGCCTCTTTCAGTATTAGTTATAAACTCATGATTAAATTCGCTAATTGTTTCACACGTTTCTATCAGTTCCTCTATATTGGATAACATGGAAGTATATTTACCTTTCAGCAATAAAAAATAATTTATATCCATTATTTTTTATTTATACAAATATTTTTAAATCAATTATTTACATATACATTGACCATAATGCTGTATTATCTGCAGCCTCTTTTTTAATTAATTTATCAACTACATCCTTTGTAACATTAAATGGAAACTCCACCTTCAATGACATTTCGCCTTCAAATAAATTAGATCCTGGCTTCATGAGTCTGTACAAATTCAACTTTGTATGAATAATTTCTAGGCAGCGCTTCAGATTTCTTACACCATCCTCCTTGTTGCAATGGTTCTCAATAATATGGCAAATCACATCATCTGGAATAGTAATATCGCCCTCATCGAATCGCACTTGTTCGCGAATCTTTGGTAGCAAGTAGTTGTTCGAAATGCAATTTTTTTCCTTTCCATTGTAACCCTTGGTCTTGATTCTATACATTCTATCTTTCAAGATTGAATTCACTTTGGATTCATCATTATAACTGAAAATGAAGAGACATTTACTCAAATCAAAGTTGATTTCCGCGAAATACTTGTCATGGAATTGGGAATTCTGAGAAGTATCCGTCAAGTGTGTCAAGATACCTACAATCTCTTCACCTCTTGGAGTGTCGCTAATTTTATCCAACTCGTCGAAATAAATGACAGGATTCATACACTGGCAGTCAATGAGTATCTGTACAATTTTACCCCAAGTGCTGCCCTCATATGTGTAACCATGACCTTCAAGAAAGCTACTATCTGTTGCACCACCTAGAGCAATAAACGCAAAAGGTCTGTTCAGAATCTTACTGATTCCTTCCTTGACCAGACTGGTCTTACCAGTACCAGGAGGTCCATGGATTGCAATGGCTGTTCCAATTGCCTTGGGATTTGTGAGAAGCTGTCCGAGCATTTGCATGATTTGCATTTTTGCATCACCGAGACCATACACAGCAGAATCCAGTGTCTTCTGAGCATTTTCCATAAAGTCGTGACACTTTTCTACCCCATCTTCAATAGACAAAGGTAATTCCTTGAAATTTGTAAATGGAATATGCATAAAGGTGTCAACCCAGTTTTTAATTTTATAGAAATCACCGCTGCCAGGGTCCATATATTTAAGAGTATTAATCTTTTTCATGGCGGCGGCCTTAAATTCGACTGGAATACTCGACTCTAATAAGGTCATACGATAAGGTTTCTCAATTCTTGTAATCTTATTGATTTCCTTTAATTCCTTGATGAGTTTCTTCTGATTTTCTATTTCCAACTTTTCATAAAAAGCGAAATCATTCAAAGTGTTCTTGTCGCGAATAATTTTTCTAAAAATTCTCAAATTCTTGGCCTTTTGTTTCTTTTCCTTCTTTACCTTCTTGACCTTACCCTTCTTGATTTCGCCTTCATAAACGTGAATACATTTTTGTATTGATTTATCCTTTGGATTCTTGACCAATAGCTCCTTCAATTGTGCAAGAGCTTCATTCGGTTCTGATTTTTCTTCTTCTTTTTTATCAACTTCTTTCTCTTCTTCAACTTTTTTCTCTTCTTCAACTTTTTTCTTATCCGATTTCTTATCCGATTTCTTAGAGTATTTAGACTTTTTCTTCTTGACAATCTCTTCTTCTTCATCCTCTTCATCCTCTTCATCCTCTTCTTCATCTTCATCTTCTGATTCATCAGAAGATACCTCTTCATCTTCATCTTCCGTTTCGTCGTCATCATCTTCGTAATCTTCATAGTCAGAATCGTATTCATCTTCGTCAAATTCTTCATCATCTTCATCTACACCTCCGATGGTAAATATAATATTTAATTTTTTACCAGAGACCTCTTCTTCATCATTTTCTTCATCGTCATCAGAAACCTCAATTTTTTTAGACTTTTTGTTTTTTTTTGACTTTTTAGTTTTTTTACTTTTCTTTGAAACCTCTTCCTCCTCATCTTCCCATGCAGACTCTTCAGACTCGGATTCTACTACATATTTTTTACCCTTCTTGGATTTTTTACCTTTTTTTGAAATTTTTTCTTCCTCCTCTGATTCGGATTCTTCCTCTCCGTCTTTATTTTTCTTGTCAATATACTTTGACGGAAATATCTTGGACAAGAATTTGCGATACTCTTTAACGTCCATTTCATTCTCTGATTCACTGCCGTCATTGCTGTCACTATCAGACTCCTCATTCTTCTTCTTGCGAAGCTCCTTCTTAGAACGCTTCGTTTGCTCCTTCTTAGAAATTTTGGTTTGGCTATCACGTGGCATCCTTGAATATAATGTATCTTCTATTTTTAATTTTAAATCAAAATCAATTTTATTTTTAAATAATTTTCACTCAAAAATAAAAATAGTATAAATTACAAAACCGATTTTACACCTTTTAATATTTCAAATGCCGATTAATTAACACCTAATTTAATCCAATTATTAATAGAAAACATATCGCCATACCATATTTTATTTGATTTATATTCCGGATAATATATATTTGAAAAAAATGATAAATAACCAATTAATGCTGAAAATGAACCATGCGATAATATGATATTTTTACAAGTGCTCGCTAATTGAAATGTAGTTATTTCATCAAAATTAATTAATTGTGAAGATGGATATAAATTTAATAGTTCTTTTACAATATTATCTTCTTTATCATCTGTTGATATATACAAATCATCAAAAATTATATTTTTAATTGCGTTTACATAATATTTAATTCCTGGATTAAAATGCGCAGTATCAGTTAATCTAATATGAATAAATAAATCATTATTTTTAATATATCGCTCTTTAAATGGATTATTATTAATAATATTTGATTTTATTTCATCTTTATGTAAATAATTATATAAAAAATTTGTTATTTCTTTAGTCTGAAAAAAATTATTGTTTGGGTTTAAATTATAATTTATTTCATCGCTATTGTAAATCGTAAAGTAATTATCATCTGTTAAGTAATGATTATGGTTATATGAATTACTTCCACTAAATAATTCAATTCCTAATTTGTTAATTAAATGTTTATTATAGTAATCAACTTTTAGGTTATGTTTTTCGGCTAATAAAGAAACTGCTAAGTTTCGTATAATTTGATTTCCTAATCTACCATTATTTCCGGTTGAAGTCATTTATATTATTATATATTTTATATTATATCGGTGTTTGAAATCTTCAAGGGTGTAAAAGTGTAAATACTTAAATAAAATATATGTTACACTAAAAAAGCAGTCTTGTTTTTGTATCAGAATATGATACACTTCCACCAATAGATTTTATATAGTTAATCAAATTTTGGTGCGATTTTATTTTTGTATCAATAATTTTATATTTTGGTAATTCTTTATATCCATCTCCACCATTTGCTATATATGTTGTTACAATACAATAAAATTTGTCTGTTTCATTTTCGGACCCCCCTTTTAAAATATATTTTTTTGTTGTATAATTAAATTCCATATTTTTACTTATCTGTAGCCAAGCGCCAGTACCTCTCAAAGATAATGAAAGAGTTCCAATATAATTTAAAAATTTATTCACTGCAGTTCTTCCTACTATTTCAATACCTTGATAGATTTCAGCAAAAGGTATAATAGTATAAATATCTTGTACTTTCAAATCAGTGTTTTTATATAATATTGTATTATTACGAACAGAACCACTATTAATAAAAGCAAATATATTTTCTTTAGGTATATCTGTAAATGTTATAAGTCCTGCATATAATAATGAATCAGAAACTACGTTTCCTAAATTAGTTTCATTACTTCTTACAATAACTCTTATACCATTTAAATTGTAATTAATAACGTTACCAATTACAAGGTTATAATTTATGTCAGGTCTTTTCTTAAAATATTTATTAAAATATGTTTTTGACATAGTAATATTTATTTCAGGAAAGATAAATTTATTATCGTTAAAAATTTTATCAATTTTAGTTATAAGAAATTTTGTACGATTAAAAAGAATAAAAAAATTTGATTTAGATTTATCAGATGAATTAATTAATGTTCCATCAGTTGTATTACTATTATTTGTATCAAATTTTACATATTTTAAAGTACCATCTTCTTGATATAATTTAATATAATTACGATCTAAATATGCCATAATAGTTGGTAAATTTGGAAATATTCCAGTAGTTTTAAAGATGCTTCTTGAATTTGGTAGATTGGCAATTGAGCCGTTATTATTACAAGAGTTATATAATAGTCTATCTTTATCTATAATACTATCTTTTGTAAATATAATATCATATTTTGCATATGAAAAACCATTATATTTTTCTTTAATAGAATATTCGGTATGCCAAGCAGGAGGTGTATTATTGAATGGATTTGATTCTAAATATGTTTTTTTAGTAATAAATATTTTATTATCAGAACAATTATTCAGAGTATATAAAATATCATAAAATGCATATACACCATAATATATAGAATTTTTTTTTGTTACAGAATTATATACAAGATCACTATTTAGTGTGTATGAAGAAGGTACTGGTAAAGAAACCACAGCAGGTATATTTTCAAAAATATCTTCCATATCATAATTAATATCAGTCATAAAAATGAATGATGATAAATTATTAATGAAACTAGATTTAATTTTTTCTATATTATTTTTAATGGTATTTGTATCGGATAATAAATAAACAATTGAATTATTTGGTATAAAAAAAGAATCAGAGATTTGTTCATTTAAATTATATTGTATTAAATTTATTTTTTTTAATAAGTTATTTTGTAAAATAATAGTATCTTTATAACTATTTAAAAACCCTACATTTATACTGGCTGATTCAATTAATATAACAATATTTGTAATACCATAATCTGCTATTATGTAAAAACTAGTTGAAACTGAATTATTTAAATAATAAGAATAAGTTAATGTATTTGTTAATTTTTGAGTTGTTAATACATTTGATGATAATGATATATTTAAAATTTTTAAATTTTGATTTTCTAAAAAAGAGTTTGATTTATTAAGAATTTCAGTTAATTCAGAAATTATTACTCTATTAGAATCTGGATATAAATTTATAAAATTGCTTAAACAATCTTCTATATTTGATAAATCTGTATCAATAACATACTTAACAAACCTAATTTTTGTATTAGGAAACTTAGTTTTAAAAAAATACAAAACATCATCAATTCCATTTAAATATTGTGGATTTAAAAGTAATAAAGCAATATAATATTTTCCATTATACTCTCCAATATATTCTGTTAGTTGTGATATGATTGGTATAATTGGAGGAGGAGTAATAATACTTCTAGTTGGTGGACTTGGAAAAAAAGCAATAGATCCAAGACCACCATTTTCTCTGTTAACAAAATTATATGCATTACTACTGGAACCAATTCCATTTGATTTACCTAAATTATATGAATATATTGATTTAGGTTTACCCATTATATATAATACAATTATTTAATTATACAATAACTTTATAAATTATATTTTTTTAAAAATATTTTTCAATATTTTTTTTCGACATAGTATTATTTACCTGAGAATAAGTTAATTTTATATTATCAAAAATTTTTTGTATTGTAGTTAAAAAATAAGTTGTACGACTAAATAAAACGAAAAAATTACAATCAGATGTTTCAATTGAATTAATCGATGAACCATTAGTATCAATAGTATTATTTGAATCAAATTTTACATATTTTAATACATTATTTTCATATATTTTAATGTATTCACGTTCGAAATATACCATAACATTCGTTAAGTTAGGTAATATTCCGATAGTTTTAAAAATACTTCTAGAATTTGGTAATCTTGCAATAGAGCCATTTTTATTATGCATATCATACAAAACCCTATCATTACCAATAATAATATCTTTAGTAAAAATAATATCATATACTGAATACATAAAACCATTATGACCATCTAAAATAGAATAACCTGTATGCCAAGCAGGAGAAATTTCTTTAAAAGGGTTTTGATTTATATAAGATTTTTTAGTAATAAATATTTTATTATCAGCACAATAATTCATTGTAAATAAAATATCATAAAATGCATATACTGCGTAATATAATTTTGATTTATCTTTTATAGCTTGATAAACAATGTCACTAGTTTTTGTGTATACAGAAGGTACTAATAAAGAAACCATTGCAGGAATATTTTCAAAAATATCTTCCATATCATAATTATTATCGGGCATAAAAATAAATGATGTTGTATTATTTATAAAACTTGATTTAATTCTTTCTATATTTTTTGTAATAATATTTGTATCAGCCAATAAATAAACAATAGAATTATTTGGTATATTAAAAGGAGTTGTAGAATTATCAAAAATATAAAATGTTTCTTTTATTTTTTCTAACATACTATTTTGTATATTTATAGTGTCTTTGTAATTAGTTATATAGCTAATATTTTTACTATAATTGTCATATATTATCACAATATTTTGAACATTATAATCTTGTATCAGATAAAAACTAGTAGAAATAGAGCCATTTAAATAATATGAGTATGTTATTGTATTTTGAAAATCCCAAATTTTTCGTGATGTTGATGAAAGTGATATATTTAAAATTTGTAAATTTTTATTTTTAATAAAATTGTGTGAAATAGTAACAATATCGGTTAGTTCAGAAAGAATTACTTTATTTGCATTTTCATATAAATTTATAAAATTTGTTAAAGAACTTTCTACATTTGATAGATTTGTATCAATAACATAATTTATAAATTTTATTTTTGTATTAGGAAATTGGTTTAAAAATAAATTAATGACATCATTTATACCTTGATTATAAGTTTCTTCTAAAAAAAGCAAAGCAACATAGTATTCCCCATTATATTCACCTACAAATTCTGTTAATTGTGTTACAACAGGTTCAATTATAGGAGGTATAATAATATTTTTATTTGGAAAGTAAGCAGCAGGTCCAAGCCCACCATTTTCTTTATTCATGAAACTAAAAATATTTCCACTTGAACCAATTCCATTAGCTTTTCCTAAATTATAAGAATATATTGAATTTGGTTTTGGCATATATATATATTTATTTATTTATTTATTTATTTATTTATTATAAAAAAATTGATATAATAAAACAATATAAATATATTGTATAGTATAAGATATGTCTAAGTTTGTAACTTCCAATAGCATTCCTATAAATTGTTCGAAAGTAATTGGAATACAATTTAGTATCCAGTCCCCTGAAGAGATTCGAAAGGGTTCTGTGGCTGAAATTACCAGCCGAGATACATATATAAATAATAAGCCTGTCATTGGTGGTCTCTTTGACCCGAGAATGGGAGTTTTAGAGCCAGGTCTAATTTGTCCTACAGATGGTCTTGATTATATGCAAACACCTGGCTATGCTGGTCATATTGAGTTAGCGCGACCCGTATTCTATATTCAGTATTTAAGCACTATTTTGAAATGCATGCGATGTGTCTGTTTTAAATGTAGCAAGCTTCTTATCAGCAAGGATAAATACAAACAGGCGCTAAAAATGCAAGGAGAAGCAAGATGGAAATATGCATTTGCATTATGTAGCAAGGTAAAGCGTTGCGGCGATGACAGCGAAGATGGTTGTGGTTGCTTACAACCAAAATCGATTCGCAAGGAAGGTTTAGCCACTATATTTGCCGAGTGGAAAAACGAAGGTGGTGATGCAGAGCCCATTATTATAAAAGTGACACCGGAAATGGTATTGAAGAATTTCAAGCGCATATCTGACGACGATGTCACCTTTATGGGTTTCAGCCCTGTGTTTTCCAGGCCAGATTGGATGATTTGTCAGGTCATGTCAGTGCCTCCACCTGCAGTGAGGCCATCTGTAAAGCATGATGCTCAGCAGCGATCTGAAGACGATTTGAGTCACATTTTAGTAAATATAATCAAGACAAATAAGACCCTTCAGGATAAAATTATGAATAATGCGCCGGCAAATGTGATTGATGATTGGACAACAGTCTTGCAATATTATGTGGCGACCCAGGTGGACAATAAGATTCCTGGTGTGGCTTCTGTTGCGCAGAGATCTGGTCGTCCTCTTAAATCAATTAAGGACCGCTTGAATGGAAAAGGTGGGCGCATGAGAGGCAACTTGATGGCAAAACGTGTGGATTTTAGTGCGCGTTCGGTCATTACTGCTGACCCAAATATTTCCATTAGGGAATTAGGGATTCCTTTGAAAATTGCCAAGAATATTACCAAGCCTGTGGTTGTTAATAAGATTAACAAGGCGTTCTTGACCAAGTTGGTGCAAAATGGCGCGGATGTGTGGCCAGGAGCAAAAAACTTGGAAAAGAAAAATGGTGAGGTGATTACCTTGCGATACTATTTAGATAGAAATTCCATTGCTATTGAAGAAGGTGACATCGTACATCGTCATATGATGGACGGCGATGCTATCCTATTTAATAGGCAACCTACTCTTCATAGGATGAGTATGATGTGTCACATTGCTCGCATCATGACGCGAGGAGATACATTCAGAATGAATGTGGCCGATAGACTTTGTGTCGGCAAAAGAGGGCGTTAAAAGCGTTTTACCCTCTAGTGAGTAAATCAATAATGAGGCAAAATAATATAAAAATAAAATCTACTTAAAAAAATATATGTATATAATAAAATGGACGTGACAGATACGAAACCTTTAGAAAAGTGTTGTTCAAAATGTGGTGAAACAAAAATAGAAAATATGTTTATTCCTAAACGCAATATATGTAAGGAATGTAGAAATAAAACAAACAGAGAAAAATATAAGGCATTAGAAATTAAAAAAGATATACAAGAAGAATGCAATATTTGTAAAAGTCAAAAACCAATATCCTCTTTTATAAAAAATAGAAAAATATGTAAAGATTGTAACAATAATAAAAGAAGAACACTTTACATTGATGATGAAGAGCACCGAAAAAAGCTAATCCAATTAGCTAGTAATTTTAAAAGTAAAAAAGCTCTTGAAAAAAATAAACAAAAAGAAGAGGAAATTGGTATAGATAATAAAAAATGTAGTTGTTGTAATTCTATTAAATATAAGTCATCTTTCCGTCATAATCGTTTGAAATGCAAAGATTGTGAAAGAGATGAACCATTGGACAAATTCAAAAGGGTTATACGTACAAGGATAATATCTGCACTAATCAAGAAAAACAAGCATACTATTGAGTATTTAGGTTGTAATACAATTGAATATTTAAAATGGTTGTTAAAGAATGATTCAGGATATACTCTTGAAAATCGTGGTAAAGAATGGCATATTGATCATGTCATACCTTTAGCACATTTTGATTTAGAAAATGAAGAACAACAACAAATTGCATTCAATTGGAGAAATACAATGCCTTTATCTGCTAAAGAAAACTTATCAAAAAATATAAAAATTATAAAATCACAAGTAGAACAACATTATAAAAAACTAGTTGAGTATCATATAGAAAACAAACTTGATTTGCCTCAAGTATTTATTGATTTATTTGCGAAACATCTTGTTGCTTGAAGTTCCTTAGAGCCTTCACTACCACTCACAACTGGAAACTTTTGTGAGGAACACGATTAATAATCGTACCCAATGGTAATAATGTGAAGGATTGGATAATGAGCAGTGTTACAGCCTAATGTCGTTTGGCAGACTATGGTTGGCATTCAGAGACTGAACGGATGTTGGTGAACAATGAAGGATTAGCCATCCTGAGTTTGCTTAAGATACAGTCCGGCCCTCTGGGAAACCTTTGGGATTAGGCCGACAAAGCCTTACAACGCCGATTTTGACGGGGATGAGATGAATTTACACATGCCGCAGGACCCCGAGTCCGAAGCAGAATTAAGAAATTTGGCTGCAGTACCATATCAAATAATCAGCCCAGGAAATAACTCATCGATTATTGGTATTTATCAAGATTCAATGCTTGGTTCGTATCAATTCACAAGACCAAATATTCGATTCCAACCTCGCGAAGCCATGAATTTACTCATGATGTATGACAGAGTAAATGAGCGCGAATTACTAGAAAATATAAAAGAAAAGGGTGGCATTACAAATTTCGATATTATGAGTCAAATCATGCCACCCTTATCAATGAAATATAAAACCAAGGCATTTAAAGAGGACAAAGACGACCCAAAAACCTCCAATGCTGTCCTTGAAATCAAAAATGGCAAATATGTAAGAGGACAGATGGACAAGAGCGTATTAGGTGCAGGCACCAAAGGACTGCTACAACGTGTTTGCAATGATTTCGGCAACATGGCCTCCGCCAAGTTTGTAGATGATCTGCAAAATGTGGTGACCGAATACATGAAATCCACTGCATTCAGTGTTGGAATTAGTGATTTAATTTCTGATCAGAAAACCAACGACGACATTGTTCAAGTCATTACCAAGAAGAAAACAGATGTCAAGAATTTAATTGATCAGGTGCAAATCGGCATCTTTGAAAATAATACCGGCAAGACCAATGAGGAGGAATTCGAGACACAAGTGAATAGTATTTTAAATCAAGCTACATCAGAAGCTGGAAAGATTGGTCTCAAGTCTTTGGACAAAGACAATCGATTTGTCATCATGGTCAATGCGGGCTCCAAAGGTTCCGACTTGAATATTTCGCAAATGATTTCTTGTTTGGGTCAGCAAAACGTAGATGGAAAACGTATTCCTTATGGTTTCGATAATAGAACTCTGCCACACTTTACAAAATATGATGACTCGCCAGGAGCACGTGGATTTGTGGAGAGTTCTTATATTAATGGTCTTTCCCCTCAAGAACTCTTCTTCCACGCTATGGGTGGTCGTGTTGGTCTTATTGATACCGCGGTAAAAACTTCAACAACAGGTTATATCCAGCGCAGACTTATTAAAGGTCTAGAAGACTTAATGGTTAGCTACGATATGACGATTCGCACAAATAAAAATAAGATTGTACAATTTGCTTATGGTGATGATAACATTGATACTATTAAAGTAGAAAATCAATCAATTCCTTTGGTCTCTATGAGCACTCAAGATATTTACGCTCATTTCCTTGTTCCAGAGGAAACAGGCAAAATCAAGACACTAAGTAACATATTCTTGAAGAACGTAAATTCACGATACAAGAAGCAGTTGGTAGATTTCATGGACAAGACACAGAAATATATTGATATGATGATTGAAAAGCGCGAGGCTCTTATTAAATATGTATTTAAAAACAAAGGAGACTCTGTTGTGAATTGTCCAGTTGCATTTTACTATATTATTGGCAATATTCAAGGCCAGTGCAATATTTCCATAGCATCACTAGTTGATATTACATTACTCGAGGCTTTGGAAATGATTGAGCATTATTATGAGAATCTAACAAAGATTTATTATGCTCCTCCAACAGAGCTTTTCAAGACACTATATTATTATTATTTATCACCAAAGGACCTTCTTATTGTAAAGCGTTTCAACAGAGCCGCACTTACCTTGCTTCTAGATACCATTACAATGGATTATAAAAGGGCCATTGTCGCACCTGGAGAAATGGTGGGTATGATTGCTGGTCAGAGCATTGGCGAGGTATCAACCCAGATGACTTTAAATTCAGTAACATTTGAGACACCTATTATCGTAAGGAACCGAGAAGGAAATATTCAAAAAGTACAGATTGGAGAATTTATTGAAAAACATATCAAGATGCCAAAAAATCTTGAATATTACAAAGATAATGACACCACTTATGCTGAAATGAGTGAATATTATGAAATCCCATCTTGTACCGAAAATGGTGAAATTGTCTGGAAAGAAATAGAAGCAGTCACTAGACATCCAGTTATAAACAAAGATGGAACGAATACGATGCTTAAGGTGACAACAAATGAAAATCGCGAAGTTATTGCAACAAAGGCAAAGTCGTTCTTAAAATTAGTAAATGGTAAAATTATTGCATCAGAAGGTTCTGAATTAAAAGTTGGTGACTATTTACCTGTAAGCTTAAAACAAATTGATTTTAATGAATCAAGTAGTTTGGATTTGAAAGAGGTTTTGTCGCCAACAGAATATATGTATAGCTCAGAAATAGAAAAAGCAAAATCGGTGATGCATGAACATCAATGGTGGTCAAATCATTCTGATAAAACATTTATACTGCCTTATAAAAGAAGTGACTCGTTTGTTGCCAAAGTAAGTGATAAATTGAGAAATGGTTGCAAGTCAAAAACAACCTTTACACCTGGTTGTGTTTACACAAAGCAGACAAATATGTGCAACTATCAAATACCAGAAAATATTGAATTAGATTACAATTTTGGTTATTTATTAGGCGCATATGCATCAGAAGGTTGCATGACAAAGTTCCAAGTTTCTATTTCCAATAATGATTCTGAATATTTTAAACCTATCTTAGAACTTTGTGAAAAATGGAATATTACTACTAAAATTTATAGACATGAAAATAAATGCCAACAAGGATGGACAAGTCAAGATTTGCGAATTTATAATACCATATTGTGTCGTATTTTAGAATCATTCTGTGGAAAGCTAAGTCATAATAAATTTGTATCTGATAAAATAATCTTCTCTAACAAAGAATGTATCTTGGGTTTCTTGGATGCATATATTGGAGGTGATGGTTGTATAGATATTAAAAGTAAAAATATAAATATGGCTTCTGTTTCTAAAAATTTATTGATGGATGTGCAACAAATGTTAAATATTTTAGGTGTTTATAGTTATATTTATAAATGCAAGAAAACACAAACAAACAATAGAGGAACATTAAGTGAAAATATACATCAAATTTATACATTAATTGTTAAAAATATGCAAGCAAAAAAACTAGCACCTTTATTAAATATAAAATTGCAATATAAGCAAGATAAATTAAAAATGTTTGAATCTTATATGCCTAAATTTGATATCAATAGAAAAGCTACTTTTATTCCTAATGAAATTGATGGAAAAATTGTTATGCAAACAAAAGGTAATAATTATCAAGATGTATTATTTGACAAAATTGAAAAAATTGAGGAAGTTCCTAATACAACAAATTATGCTTATGATCTTACAATAAAAGATACAAGAACATTTGACATCTATAATGGTCTTGCGATTTTTGATACTTTTCATTTTGCTGGAGTAGCATCTAAATCCAACGTCACTCGTGGTGTGCCAAGAATTGAGGAAATCTTATCTCTATCTAGTGAAATTAAGAACCCATCGCTCAGTATTTACTTGAATCACGAAGACGAAAGAAGTAAAGAGAAAGCACAGACCATTATGTACATGTTAGAGCACACAAAACTTGAAGAAATTGTCAAGGGTGTGCAAGTATGCTTTGACCCAGATGACTTGAACTCGCTCATTGCTGAAGATAAGAACACTATTGAGCAATACAGGGCTTTCGAAAATATGGTTGATGAATGTAATGATGTATCTTTGCAGAGTGACGAAAATGAAAAGTCGAAGTGGGTTATACGTATGGAGATGGACCCAGAAGTAATGCTTGAGAAAAATATTACAATGGACGATGTTAATTTCACTCTTAAGAGTTGTTTTGAAGACCAAATTAGTTGTGTCTACTCGGATTTCAATTCTGATAAATTAATATTTAGAATTAGAATGAATGAGGTGTTAAAGAATGGTGGTAAAGGACAAAATAAAACCAAGGTAAATCCTCTTGACCAATCAGACCATATTTACATTCTCAAGAATTTCCAAGATCAGTTGCTACAAAATGTAGTCCTTAGAGGCATCAAAGGAATTAGAAAAGTAATTCTTCGAAAAGTTGTTGATAATATGGTGGAGCATAATGGCATATATAAAAAGGAAGATATTTGGGTACTAGATACTATTGGTACCAATTTACTAGATGTACTTGGTTTGAGCTTTATTGACAACAATAGGACCACGAGTAACGATATTGTAGAAATATACAATGTTCTTGGTATTGAAGCAGCAAGACAAGCCATTTACAATGAGTTGATAGAGGTTGTAGAGTTTGATGGAACCTACATTAACTTTCATAACTATAGTGTTTTGGTAGACAGAATGACATATACCGAGAAAATGATTTCAATCTTCAGACATGGTATCAATAATGATAATATTGGTCCAATTGCCAAAGCCTCTTTTGAAGAGACTCCTGAAATGTTCTTGAAGGCAGCCAAACATGCAGAACTAGATACACTTCGTGGTATTTCAGCAAATGTGATGTGTGGTCAAGAGGGTTTCTTCGGAACAAGTGCGTTCCAAGTGATACTGAATATTCAAGAAATGCAGAAGCTTGAGTCTGCCAGTGAATATAAACCTATGGATACTCATGAAGAAATAGAAAAATTCTTTGGAGAAACACAGAATCCTGATGATAAATGTGGTGCAAATAAGATTGCGGTCCAGAATAATGTTATCACAATTCATGCAGAGGATATGGGTAATGATAATGATTATAATCCAGGATTTTAAATCCACCTTTGAAAAGGTGGAGCCAAACCAACAAAAATACGAGTCAAGTAGGGAAGAAGGATATGGAGAGACACTTCGTGAAGTAAAAAAAATATACAAGTTTGTATAATTTGGCTTTGGCTCCACTTTTGAAAAGGTGGAAAAAAAATGAAATCAAATAAATGAAAATAATTAAAAGCACAATCGATATACATCATGGAACCTGTAAAGAAGCCATATTTATCAAATGCCACTTATTGGTTATTAGTTGGTGTAGATAAAACACATAATGGTAGAATTTTTCGGTATGATTTACTGGGAAAATATATCGAAGGCAAATTTGAATTTAGACATAAAGATGCCAAGGATGGTTATATTTTCAGAGAGGACCTTCCAGATAGATTGAAATTACAAGAGTCAGACACAGAATCGGAAACAGAAGAAGAAAATTAAAATTTTAATATTTATAAATTAAATATTAAATATGAATTATTATACTATTTTATGATGACCTTTCAAGTAATTATAAATAAAATACTAAAAATAGAGAATATTTTTTTTATGAATATAGAAGGTATGGACTCAACCATAAGATGTTTTTTTTTATTCAATAAAAGTATAAATGACGAATCAATGCCTTTATATAAAAGTAAATTTGAATTATTTAAAAAGGGTATGAATTCCTTTATGATAAAAGGATATAAAGAAGAAGAATTTTTTTCATATTTTAATAAAATTCAGAGTGTGTATCATGTATTGAATCGTTTTGCATATATATATAAATTTAAAAAAGCATCTATTGTGGTCAATACAGATATGATATTAAATGAACTTCGAGAAAATGAAAAAAATGTTATTTCTATTTATCAAGATAACTCCAGATATTTATTTAAAATATATGATTTATTGAAAATTATAAATATGTCATTAACAAATCCTCAAGGGTTTTTTTCTAATCCATTATGTATTAAGAATCCATATAATAATTTACCTTTTGGTAAAAATATTTTATATTATATTTATTATTTTATTAAAGAAAAAACAAATATAGCTTCGAATATAACATATACTGATTTTTTTTTTAAATTTCATGATTGTAATTTTAGTATTACTATTTTTTTAAGTAAGTATGAATACTTATTGAGGGAAATAATTATAGAAAATTATGTTAAAAATACAACAACAGAAATCATGTATAATAATATTATGAATATGATAAATATTTTTAACAAAAATAAATGTAAAGAAAAAAAAATTATAATTGAAAAAACATATTCTAAAAATAATTTAGTAAAAATATTTCAACCATATTTTATCTTATATATGCGCAACAAATATTCGCTAATATCTAGTGTAAAAATTCAATCTATTTGTGAGTTAGAAAAAAAATTAAAAAAATTTCAAACATTTAATCCACTATTTAGTAGAATTAAATTAATTTATAGGAAAACTTTTTGTAAAGATGGTAAATTAAGAAGATTAAAAATTTCACATGATTTTAACAATAATCATATTTTATTTAATGAAAATACAAGTGATTTCTTAAAAGACCATTTAACATATAAATATATTCATTATCATCAACAGAATAATATATTTTATAACCATTTTAATATTGATAATGAAACTGAGTCAGAAATAGAAGATTCAGAAATAGAAGAAATATTAAATGGTGAGTCTAATGAAGAAACATCTGATAATGATAATGATAATGATAATGATAATGATAATGATAATGATAATGATAATGATAATGATAATGATAATGATAATGATAATGAAAATGATAATGAAAATGAAAATGATTATTTAGAAGAAAATAGTGATTACGATTCTATATAATTTTATTTATATATATTATAAATAATGGTGAATACGATTATTCAAAATTCTGGTGAATTTCTTTGTTTTGCTGCATTTGATCAAACTACAAAAAAATTATTATATTGTAAATATAATTTTGATTTTAATACATATATTTCTGACAAAAATTATATTGGATATAGCAAAAATCAAATTTTTCTTGAATTTTTAATTGAAAATAATACAGACCTTGCAAAACCATTTATTGTAGAAAATGAACTTATAAAATATTTTTTTGAAATAACACCTGAATTACAAGAATATTTTGATGACTATAACTATTTATTATATAATTTTAATAATAATCAACTCACGTCATATATGACTAAAAATACAATTATGGATCAAGAGTTTACACTCGTTGAGTATAATTATTTTTCTGAAATCCCTAGTATATGCGAATTCTTGCACATAGATATTAACAATAATATATTTTGTAAATATAATTTTAATTTTAATACATATTCAAGAGATTTTAATGTATATGGAAGTAAAATATGTGTATTTTATGATTTTATGTTTAGAGTTAAATATTTATCTGGGAATGTTACTGACTCAAATGGTATAACGTATATTCCTGATATTTTTATAAAATATTTTTATTTAGATGTAGATTACCAAATGTATCTCAAAACATATTTAGAAACTTTTTCAGTTTTTACTTCATCTACTATTAACATTAAAAATACTTCTATTATAGATTACGCTGCATATTCTTTAAATTATAAATTAAATATGTCAATTGCAGATACACAAAAATATTTTTTGAAATATGGTCAATTTCAACAAGATATCATTCCATTCTTAACTAATGCAAGAGATAACATATATAATACAAACAAATCAATATGTTATGTGTATACTAAAAATTCAATTGCAACTGGATTTTTATTCAGTGGAAATAGTAAATATCAATATTTAAATGATGTAAAACAAATATATTTAGTAACATGTTATCATTTAATAGAAGAAGAAAATAAAGATGTATTATTTGCAACTTGTTATTATGATGAATCTACATCAGTAAAATTATTATTTAGAATTATAGGTTATGATGTTTACTCAGATGTATGTGTTGCTATTTATGATCCATATTTAGATTATAATAAAAATAATTTTGCACCTCCAAAATATAATATTCTTGCTAACATACAAACAATTGATATTTATGGAGATGTTAATGTTAGTATTGGTGAAGATTTAATGATTTTAGGAAATCTTGGTTTAGATGATAACTTATCATATTTAAAAGGAACAATTATAGATAACAATTACTATGGAAATTTTAGAAAGAATTTTATACTATCTTATCCATCTACTATTTTAGCAAATATTAATATTTCAAAAGGAATTAGTGGCTCTCCAATATTTAAACTAGATAATAATACATTAAAATGTATTGCTATGGTAAATGCAAAAGTAGGTGATGCAGAACAATATGTAACAGGTATCGAAAGCAACACTTTTTTAAATATTATTTACGAAACAATAAAGAATTGGATTTATATATCGAATAAATATGGAAGTAATAATATTCAAAAAATAAGTTATTATATTCGAGAGCCATTTTTAAAAAAATGGCTTGGTTGTGTTTGTAGTTATTATAATCCTTTATCAACTTCTTATAAATATCCACAATTTTTAAATTTCACACAAAATGTTGGTATTGTTATAAGTAATTTTATATTAGGATTTAATATTACTACTAAAAATTTTGTATACGATTATACTGAAATATCAGAACAAGGTATTGTTAAAATAGATACTCCTTTATTAAATACAAAATTATACGAACGTTTTATATTAAGTAATAAAGTTCCGATTTTACTTAAATCTATTAAAATGTATGACAGAGTTAATGGTGTATATGATTTATTTGTTTTAGGTAAATTTCAAAATCAATATTCATTTGATTTAATAACTTATAAATTATCCGAATTTGGAAAAACCTTATCGTCACCAGAATATACAAATAAATATATAAATTATTATGATAAGATATTATTAGAATATTATTATTATAATGGAAATGACTGGATTTTAGATACAGAAGAAGTTGGTGGTAATGGTACTGAATGGTTTAATGAATATAAAAATGAATATGGATATAAGTATTTACAACATAAATTTGAATATCCAGAGATTTTAACGCCTTATTTAAAAATATTTATAGAAAATGATGCGGATGAAAGAAGAGGGGATGAAAGAAGAGGGGATGAAAGAAGATCTGAATTAAGAGCTGAATTAAGAGCTGAATTAAGAGGTGAATTAAGAGGTGAATTAAGAGGCGAGGAAAGAAGAGGTGAATTAAGAGGCGAATTAAGAGGCGAGGAACGAAGAGGCGAGGAAAGAAGAGCTGAGGAAAGAAGAGCTTAAGAAAGCAGAGTATAGAGTATTTTTAAGTATTTATTATATTATATTATAATGTTATATTATAATATAGATGCAATTGTATCAAAAACAAAAGTCTCGTGTTTCAAATCTCTCAAGAGTATACAATTTTGATAATGCGCGTAATGGTGGATTAGGTCCTGGATTTTTTTTAGGAAATTTAAGAGTAGCAAATACAATAAAAGATATTATTAAAGAAAAAATGTTTGATTTATCTATACATATTGTGTTGAATAAAGTAAGTGAAACAGACTTAGCAACATTAATAAATAATAATTTATCTAATATAAATATTCAAAAATATTTAGTAGACTCAAATTTATCAAATATAAATTCCATTAAAAAAAATATAGATAATGATAGTAGTCGTAAATTTTTTATAATAGATAGTAGTCTTGTTCAATATTTTAGTTATTTACGTATACCATATTTTATTTATGATAGAACTAATGTAGATATAAATAATGAGATAATAAACGCATTAAAATTGACATTATTCTATAAAATAGAGCAAAATATTAGAATTTAGCTATATATATATATATATAAAATTATATTATTGTATATATATATATATGTCAGAAACAACTCTAGAAGAGCCTACTATGCAGGACACTTACGATTTTTACTGCTTTGCAGTATTTGACCCAAACACAAAAAAAATGTTATATTCTAAATATAATTTTGATTTTGAAAAATTTAGAAATACGAATACATCCTATACAAATTTAACAAAAAATGAATTATTTTATAATTTTTTAGTTTTAAATGGGGCAAACTTATGGGAACCCTTTAGTGTAAAAGAGGAACTAAAACAATATTTTTTACCTATGACACCAGAAGTTGAACAATATTTTGATGATTTCAACTATACATTATGGGGATTTAATTTCAATACTTTAACTACTTATGTTACTTGGAATAGTTTATTGATTGATGAATTTAATTTAAAGTATTATGATTATTTTACAGAAGTTCCGAATGTATATGAATTTTTACATTACAATAATTCACTAATTTATTCCAAGTATAACTTTAATTTTGAAGAATATTCTAAATATTTTAATATACATGGAAGTAAGCAGGCAATATTTTCAGATGTATTAATAAGACTTTCATTTTTATCAGGAAATGCTCCTGGATTTATTGGATTTAAAACTATTCCTGAAAAATTTAAAAAATATTTCTACACAGATCACCCCGCTCAAGACTCTTTAAAAATTTATTTAGAAAATAATTCGATATTTTCACCTTTTCCAAATATCCAACGTTCTCCTTTTAATATAGATTATACAAATTATTCAGCTATGATCAAAACTAAATATAATATTACATTTCAAAATATTGATGAATCTAAGAAGTATTTTTTAAAATACGGACAATTTCAGAAAGATACAATTTCTCTTGTTATGCAAAAAGATGATGAAATTTCACAAGTATCTAGGTCTATTTGTTCTATAACTACTTCTCAAGGTTATGGAACTGGAATTTTAATAAGAGGTCCTACAAGTTATGATGTGTATAGGGGTGTAAAACAAGTGTATTTAATTACATGTTATCATTTAATTGAAAATTCACAGAAAGATGTATTGTATGCTAGTTGTTTTTATAATGAAACTACTACGATAAAATTAATGTTTAGAATTATTGGTTATGATAAACATACCGATCTTTGTATTGCGATGTATGATCATACATTAGATTATAATATGACTTTTTTTCCTGAAGAACAATATAATATTAGAAATACTTTACAATTACTTCAATTGTATGGAGATTTAGAACAATATTTAGGTCAACAAATATGTACAATTGGAAACCCAGGATTAATTGATAATCAATCTTATATGGAAGGAAAAATTATGGATCCAAATTATTGTGGAGGATTTTATAAAAGTTTTGTATTGTCTTATCCACCCACTATTTTAACTAATATGCATATATCGGTAGGTCAATCAGGATCACCAATGTTTATACGAGATACAAAAGATAATAAGTTAAAATGTGTTGGAATGGTGAATGCAAAATTAGGAGATGATTATCAATTTTCAATGGGATTAAGTAGTCACTTATTAAGGAAAATGATTAGTAATGGAACCGCAAATTGGTTTAGTTTAGTTAGAAAATATACTATAAATGATATTGAAAATATTAGTTATTACATTCAAGAAATTTTTCCTAAAAAATGGTTGGGTGCAACTTGTAGATATTATAATCCATCAAATGTAGAAAATCCAGCATTTTCCAATTTTACTTTAAATGGTGGTATAATTATTACAAAATTTATTTTGGGTTTTAATGTTATTTTAAAAGAATTTATATATGATAATGGAGAATTATCAAAACAAGGTGTTATAAAATTAAATACACCTTTACTAAAATCAAATATGTATAAAAAATTTATATTCAATAATAGAGTGCCTATTGTAATAAAATCAATGAAATTATTTGATCTTATAAATGGTATATATAAAACATTTAATTTAGGTAAATACCCAGGACAAACATCAATGGATATTTTGTCATATGGATTTATGCAAGTTTCAACTAAAGTAAATGACCCAAAATATACAAATTTATATCTACGCGAGTATAGCAACATTATTTTTGAATATTATTATTATAATGGAAGAAATTGGGTTTTAGATACAGAAGAAATCGGTGGAAATGATTCAGAATGGTTCAATGAATACGAAGATAGTTATGGGCATAAATTTTTACAGCATAAATTTGAATATCCTAATATCTTAACACCTTATTTATATACTTTTATTTCAAATACTCAATATACACTAGGAGCTGAGGAAAGAAGATGTGAGGAAAGAAGAGGCGAAGAACTAAGAGGTGAGGAACGAAGAGGCGAAGAACGAAGAGGCGAGGAACGAAGAGGCGTGTTAACACGTCCCAAATGCAGAAATTCGACTCGGTTTGTATAATTATAATATATAAAATTTTATATTATAATTTAATATTTTTCATTTTTCTTGGATACATTTTTCTTTTCTTTTAATTGTTTTTTTGACTTTCCTTTTTTTGGTTTGGAAGGAGACAAATCTTCCTCTTCTTCTACAATAATCTTCTTTTTTCTGTTAACCTTCGGTTTAATAACTGGTGTATCCTCACTATCAGACTCAATTAAAATAGGACCTACATGCTTCTTTTTAATATAAATAGTCTTCTTTGGTTTATTAAAATTTTGTAAATATTTTTCAATACTAATAGGGTTCTCAATTGCCTGATATATTCTCTCTATACAATTATCATTTAATTTATCAAGTGAAATAAAAGCATCACCATCATTGCTCAAAATAAGCTTATAACCAGGAATATTTTCAGGTCTAAAACCCGGTACTACAACAAATGCAAAAGAATCTTCCCTAGTTCCATAACCAACAAATTCAGTCTTTTCATGATTTGTTTGCAAAATGGATTTCTGAGAGATGAAAATGGTGGGAATTTTATATTTAACAACCAATAACCATAAATCAAAGGTTGTCAAGAAATAATTTTCTGTATAAACTAGGTTTGCAAAAGAAAGTATACCAGCATGGACCTGGTCACCAAGAGTTTTTTTACCTTCAAGAATTAATATATCTACGATTTTATTTATATATTCCCCCAAATACATTTTGTATTCATCAAATATTTGGTTTTTAATTTGACTAATTGTGAATTTTTCACCAGTTCTTCGCTCTATTAAGTCAATAATAAATTCAAACGTGCAACCATTATTTTTTCCATATGCAACTTCATAATAATTTTCCGGAAAACATAAACTCCATACACTAGAAGTAATTTGCTCCTTTGTAGTTTTCTCACAATCTGCGTCACTCTTACTGGCATCTAATTCTTCCATGGATGCAAATGTATTGTCATATACTTGCGTTTTTACAGGCTGAACTTCATCATATGAAATATATTTCGCATATTTATTTGTAATTGCAGGAACTAACCTGTCAAAATACTCTTGTGTCAACAAAGATTGCATTAATATGATTTCATCATCTTTTAAATTATAACCTATATTACCGAAAGAAAGGTATACTTGAGGTTGCAACATAAATGATTTGATTCTGGCATAACGAATTAATTCATCTGCCAAACGACTATAATAAATTTCCTCGTTATATTTCTTTGTTATTAAGTTCTTCTCTGGTAATATCATATTGCATTTTCCATTTTCAGAAACACACAAATTAGGCATAGCATTACATGATTCTTTATCTTTTACAATACAAGCAGATACTTCACTAATCAATTTGTAATAATTTTTGTCACCAATAAATTGTATTTTATCTTGCACCAATTCACGCAAATTTCTGTCGATATTTTTAAGCTTTTCAGGATAAATAATATATTCTTTCTCCATTTCCCTTTCTATTTTCTCTCTTACGCCAACATTTTCATAATTATTTATTAAAATACGAATTGTATTTCTAAAAACATTGTAAAAACTAGTTTCTAAACGTATCCTTTTGATATAATCAACACGCTCTTCATCCACATCAGTTTTCGTAGTAAACTCTACTTCACTTTGAACCATTGGTCTTTTACTCACATCGATAATATAATTGTTATTACTTATGGTTGGAATATCTAAATCATGTGGCACATCTTCTAAACGCAATGGTTGCGATAATTGTATAAATTGATTTGTATTTGTAAGTATACCAACTACATGTTCATCTTCAACTACTTTGAAAGCAGGTTTACATGGAATATCGGAAACATCTCTTCGCTTTTTACTTCTTTTATCTAGTTTATTTAAAAATTCTATTGTATTTTGGTAAGTATTCCACAAACCCAAATCAGTCATAAACACGTAATCCAACTCCTTCTTTAATGTCTCATCTAATTGTGAAGGGAAACAAGGAATAAATCCAATTTTACCAGATGTTCTAGGTTCTTCTGCAACTATACCAATGACCTTGTTATTAAAGTTTACTACCAGTTTCTTTATTGTATATTCATATTTATCTAGTTTTTGAACCAAATCATAAAGTAGTAATGCACGTTTTGCCTTATAAACATTAGGCATACTATCTAAGGGTCTGCATATTAGATTAAAAAATGGTTTTATAATATTTTTAAATACTGCCCTCATAGTTTTTGAAAGTTTGGGATCATATTCCTTAAATTCCTTAGAAACTATAATCCCTTTAATACCTTCTGTATTGGTATTTGTATAAGAATATATTGGTTCATAATATTCGTCTTTTTTTAACAAAAAAATTGTGGGTTTTCTTGCTTGATAAAATTCAGATGAATAATGATTTGTAGGACAGAGAATACTGACATTGTTTGTAATATCATCATTATTTATTTGCATGATAACAAGATTCACGCCATTCGGGAATAAATTTTGGTTAGGCATGCTAATGATATCCCATAAATATGTATGGTCAATATATACATCAGGGTCTCTTAAAAAATCAATAAAATTTTCAAATGCACTTACTACTTTGGTAAAATAAGCTTTATCCTCAGGATTTGACATATTAAGTTTTAAAAATATTTTTGACTCAGAATATGCATTTAAATCAATACTTTTATCCAAATCTTGAAAATCTGTAACTAAATTACCATTTTGATATTTTATAAAAGAATCAATCGATATAGCAGTAATTATATATTCCTTCATTTCTTTTAGGTTCAAAATAGATGCTACATTTGATTTACTCTTTTTGGCAAAAAATATTATATCTGACATACAACTAATAAAGGATTGTTTCTGATTCACTTCAATACCATGACGTAATAAACAAGGGTGGTTGTCTTTAATATTCGTGTTTGTCTTACTAATTTGACAATCAGCGTTTGCTACATGAAGCATTGATTGAATTTCTACTGGTAAATACCCCCATCTGCCTGCTTCTAGAGGAAATTTATCAGGACCTTTTATATAAGAGTCTTGTTCTTTTTCAGAGAATTGTGTGGTTTCAACGCCTTTTTCCTTTGTACACTTTTCCATTGCTTTTATACGACCTTCTGTATTATATTTGTCAAAACAACATGGGAGACAATATCCATCAGGATGAGAATCTGGTATTAAACTAGGATATTTTTTTGAATCTTTATTACCAGATTTTGGTTTATAAAATTCGTAAATATAATAACCTTGTTTCACTTTTTTCTCTCCTTTTGGTAATACTTTTCCACATGTAGGATGAACTAGCTCGGTTTTTCCATCAGCACCTTTAACTTCTTTTAATTCCTTTGGGTCTATTATAGTGTTTGTTTTTAAACACCAATAACGAGGACAAATATAATTGAATTTATTATCTGGATTAGAACCATATTTAACAACATCTTCATCTCTTAAAAATCCAGGATGCTCGTTATTTATTTTTTCTAATTGAGTATCTGTTAAAATAACGGGTTGACGCCTCATGCTTGAACTACATGTTCTAGGATATGAGTTAAATTGTGGCGTATCTTCTTTTAAAATTAGTAATGGGTCCATTCTCTCAATACGTGTTTGAAAGTAATATGGTTTATTTAATTTCATGCCATCAATATTTCTTACTTCTTCTTCTTCTTCTTGTTCTTCTTCTTGTTCTTCTTCTTCTTGTTCTTCTTCTTGTTCTTCTTCTTCTTGTTCTTCTTCTTGTTCTTCTTCTTCTTGTTCTTCTTCTTCTTGTTCTTCTCCTTCCTTTCCTTTATCCTCTTGTGGTTCTTGGATATGTATATTTTCAGAAAAATCTTTTTCATCATCGCTAAATTCAGAAGGACTATATAGGTCTAAAACAGGTATCTTTTCTGATGTCTTTTCAACATTTTCAAAAGAAACAAACTCTTTTTTGGGTTCATCAATAGGTGATTCTATACCTATATTCGATTGACTAGAAGAGGAGGCAAAATCTTCCAATTCTTTATCACTATATATTGTGTCAGAAGATACTGAATCAGAAGCAATTTCAACATTTTCTGGACTTTCAACATTTTCTGGACTTTCAACATTTTCTGGACTTTCAACAACATCAACTTCTGATTCATCTTGTTCAGATTCGATAGATGATTCACTACCAACCCCTCCTTTTAAATCTTCAGGTTCATATACATCTTCATCTTCGTATTCATCTTCATCGAAAAATAAACTTAATGCACCTTTTGGTTTTTCAGTTGGCAATGTAACTCCTCTTTTATCATAAATAACATCTTCATCTTGAATAGTAACTACTTCTGAATTAGATGCGGATTCTTCTACTGATGAAACAATATCGTTAATAGATAATTCACCTTTCTCTCCTAATGAACACATTTGATTTATTTCTTCAATAGGATATAAAGTTGATGTTTTGTCTTGTGTTAAACGAACCATAGTATCCAAATAAACAGGTAATGTATGTAAATAATTAATATTATTAATATTTTCAGTTGTAATAGTAATGATACCCGTTTCTTTATCAAGTGTTATACATGTTTTAAAACCAGGATTGTTTTTTATTTTAATGTCGGATTTTCTTACACCCCTTTCAACTTCCAATTCATTTGCAAATCTCATAACCATTTCAACTGCACCTTTTCGGTCTAAATCTTCTGAAAAATTTTCCAAAAGAGCCTCAATAATTTCTTCTCCTCGTAAGCCTTGTCCAGATTTTTCCAAAATAAATGCTTCTTGACTAGTAAATTTACTATAATTTGAAACCCTTTTAAATCGTAAATCAATTGTATTACCTCTGAATTTGTTGGTTTCGTTAATAAAAATACTTGATATGCAATTCCTATATGCATCCAAATCTAGAGGTTTTTTAATATAAATTTGTGTATCATATGTCAATTGTTTAATTTCGATATTTTCATCATTTAAACCTTCGAAACTATCTAATTTATATCCACTTTGTTCCAAAACAATTTTAATTTCTTGAATTAATGGATTTATAGCCACCTTAAACATGTCATTAATTTCATCCACACTGACAATAGTTTTAAAATCAGTGATAATGGTTATGTATCCTTCTTCATCAAATTCACAAACAAATGATTGTTCTCCTGATTCAATATATACACCAACTGATTTATTTCGTGCAATATTTTTCATTAACTTGAAGATTGTAGCCTTTTTAAGAAATGGGATTTTTCTTCCATCTGTAGCAATTTTATCAGTAAAAAGTCTATATACATTTTCTTGTCTAGAAGATGGGTTATATTTAATTAATGGCTTTTCTTTCGTTGCATGTATAATTTTAAAAATAATTTCCAGAGGAATTTTAACATCAAATTGAGGTTTTATTACAGCCTTTATAAATTTTATTCCTTTTTTTATATAATTTAATTCAGTTTTTCTTAGTTTATAAATATTATAAAACATATCAATCGTTTTAAATGAATCTATAACACGTTCGTTCAATATTTTTTTATTATTTTCAACAAATTTACTTCTCTCTTGACTCAAATCAGACAAATCATTTATATTTTTATTATATAAAAAAGGATAGTATATTTTAATAGTTGATTCTTCGGAAATATCTTTTCCTGCAACAAAAGAGAGAACATCTTCTGCAAGACATAAAAAAATGATGCTATCAGAAATGTCACCACTATTCAATAACAAATGATTGTTTAGTGTTGATAGTGATTTACGTGCATTTTTCTCTAAAAGTTTATCATAATCATCAACTTTAAACGGATTGCATACAAAAGGATATTCGTTTTCAACAATAAAAAATTTTTGACCAAGGACTTTATTTACAACATATTTTTTATTATCAAATTTCATTTGGAAAATATCATCAAAAGTATAAATTTCCTTTTCTTCATGTGCTTCGAATGGGTTTCCATTCTCATCACTAATAATATTTGAAATGAATTGATCTAACCTTAATTTTGTTAATTGTAATTTTCCATTTTGAGTAAGAGATTGGTAAACTGCTACTGCATTAAGTGTCTCTACTTTTTGACAATACAAATATATTTCCTCTATAGAAACATCACGTTTAAGTTCATTTAGTATTTTAATTTTAATAGTTGCAATAGAATCATCAAAATTTATTTGTTGTTCAGAAAATACTACTGAAATTGAACCAGATTTTATTTCTGATATTTCTTTACTAGTAAAAATTTTCTGAAACAACTCTTCTTCATTTTCAGAAGCTATTTTGCCATTAAATATATATATAGTATTAACCTCTCCATTCACTAATTGTTTAATTTTATATATTTTTTGATCTAAAGTAGGAGTTTCTTGTGACATATATATAAAGCTATTATTATTTTAATTTCATTATATCTTAAACAAATTAAAATAAGTTGTCTCTATAAATAACATTTTTTACACACTTTTTAAACTAAATCATAATATGGGTTATCATTTATGGTCATACCACAATATTCTTGTGGGTTTTTCTTATAATCTATTGGGTCATAAATTCCAGCCTCTTTTGCGTTTTGCAATACAAATTTGAAATTTTGCCAAAACTCTTGTTTGTGACCAATGGATTCCGTCATAATATGCGATAATTCATGTAGTGCAACAAAAGTAAGTGTATTTATATCAATAAGACGATTACCCTCTTTCGTTGTATTTAAACAGAAAGCCAGTTTCTCTCCTTTGTTTTCACTAAACGCAGTCAATTCAGATGTTGGTAGTGTTTCATTAATGACCTTAGGATTAAACCCTTTGACAAGACGTTTTGTTCGCGGGTCTTCAGGGTGTTTTTTCTCTATGTAGGCAACCATATCCTTCATTTTTTGTGTTACATCGGCTAAAAGATTGGCAGCCAATTCTAGTTTCTCTCTTTCTCTTACACAATATCGATTTCCGTCCTTTGATGCAATAATGCATTTTAATTGATATGCATCTGATTGGTAATATATGACTAAACAAAAGAAAAGTATAAATGCTAGAAATACATAAAAAAATATTCCATGTTTCTCCATATAATATACTTTTAAAAAAAGTATAGCAAAAAAAGTATAGCAAAAAAAGTATAGCAAAAAAAGTATAGCAAAAAAAGTATATCAACAAAAGTATATCAACAAAAGTATATCAACAAAAGTATAGCAAAAAAAGTATATCAACAAAAGTATATCAACAAAAGTATATCAACAAAAGTATATCAACAAAAGTATATCAACAAAAGTATATCAACAAAAGTATATCAACAAAAGTATATCAACAAAAGTATATCAACAAAAGTATATAAACAAAAGTATATCAACAAAATTAATTAATTATTCTTTTTTTAAAGTATAATATTATATTATGTTGTCTACCAAAAAATCAGTAGAAAAACAAATAGAAGGACCAGTAGTAATTATATATTTAGCAGCACATGGTGCAGAGGGTCTTGCACGTTCTACAGAAAACAATGAAGTTCCTGAAATTGATGTTAGCCTATTATCATTTGCCGGTTATTCAGGTCTTGTAGGATTGATGATGAAATGTAATGGAAAACCAATAGACCATCATACTTTAGATGAATTACGCGAGTATTATAAACAACCAACTATTACAGATTGGAGAGAAGATTTTACACGTACATTGCATGTTTTTTTAAAAGATTTATATGCAGAATGTGATATTGCATATGAAGGTGGAGGGTTTGTTGTAGAAAATAATACAAATATGACACTTGCATGGGACAGAACTTTCCTTTTTAAAGCCAATGAACATGAAACGTGTAGAGCGTGTACAGAACATGGTAATACTAAACGTTGTATGATAGAGAGAAACCCAAAACTACAATATTGCCCAGATTATGGACCGATTGTAGTTGCGAGTTCGGAAGCAGCAGATAAACCCTTTACAATAGTAGGTTCTAATAATACAATTGCTAATCTTAACTTATTAGGTATTAATGAATCTGGTGAATTGAATAGTACAGGTCGGTATTGGTTACAAAGAGCAGGTTTAAGATTAGACAACGGAGAAATTTTTGGTGAAGATCTGGAGCTGGTTGTAGCAGCTCGCATGATATTTATAGAAAAAGTGTGTAATCTAAAAGATGTAGTAATTTTTTTTAAAGCTATGGGATTTAAAATAGAATTAGTATTGGACCCAAGCTGTAGAGCAATTCATGCATCAGAATTTGAAACTCAAGATCCGGATAATCCTCAACAAACGACTTATAGTGATAGTAAAGCATTACACTTTACTACGCTGTATAGGGAGAAAGAAAATGCTTTAATACATCTACCAGAATTGTATAATAAGTATAAAAAATATTGGAAAGAATTTAAAATTCTAAAAAATGCACCAGGATTTACATTATCCTTTCGTGAATATATAGAATCAGAACCAAAAGAAGAAAATTCGTTTACTGAAGCAATAGAATACCTTAAGTCCTTTTTTATAAAAAGAAGGAGTGAATTATCACAACAAGCAAGAAGCAGTGAATTATCACAACTACTAAAAGATGAACTACTAAAAGATGAACTACTAAAAGATGAACAACTACTAGAAGCAGAAGCAAAAGCAGAAGCAGAAGCAGAAGCAGAAGCAGCAAGAAGAGGAGAAGCAGAAGCAGCAGAAGCAGAAGCAGCAAGAAGAGGAGAAGAAGCAGCAAGAGAAGAAGCAAGAGCAGCAGCAGAAGAAGCAAGAGCAGCAGCAGAAGCAGAAGCAAGAGAAGCATTAAGACTAGCAGAAGAAGCAGCAAGAGAAGCAGAAGCAAGAGAAGCATTAAGACTAGCAAGAGAAGCAGAAGCAAGAGAAGCAGAAGCAAGAGAAGCATTAAGACTAGCAAGAGAAGCAGAAGCATTAATACTACAAGCAAAAAAGCGAAAGTCAGGATCAGAAGAGTCAGGATCAGAAGAACCAGGATCAGAAGAACCAGGATCACAAGAACCAGGATTAAAAAAAAGAGGAGGAAAACCTAGAAAAACAAGAAAAACAAGAAAACCTAGAAAAACAAGAAAAACAAGAAAACCTAGAAAAACAAGAAAAACAAGAAAACCTAGAAAAACAAGAAAAACAAGAAAACCTAGAAAAACTAGAAAAACTAGAAAACCAAGAAAAACTAGAAAAACTAGAAGAGGTTATTAAATATACATAAGCGCGAAAAAGTTCTTTGTAAACAAATCCAAAAATATACACAATGTTTTTAACTTCATAGTTCAACAATGTCGAGACGCCATAAAGAGACACAAACAACCACAAAATATATAAATGTATTTATATATTTTGCATAGTTTTCATAAATAATATAAAACATTATGGTAAAGGGTATTTAATTGTATCTTTAGAAAAGGTATTATTAAAATATAATAATTTCTCCATTTTAATGGAATAATTATTCAGATAGTGTTACCTTCTTTTTATTAAATAATAATTTTCCATCTGCATCTACTTCTAATAAATGACCACCTAACATAATAGAGTTGACGCTTAATTCACTATTATTATTTACATATAAAATATCTCTATAATTACTTGAATTATCTATATCATTTACTTGAATTCCAAAACCTGCTTTTGTTGTATCATTTTCCATTTTATCAATACCCATAAAACTTCTACCCAAAATATTTGTTGAACCAGTATTATCTTTAATTTCATAAGATATACCAGCACCAGTAATATATTTGGTATAAATTGGTTTTTGTGTTGTAGATACACCATTCATAGTATACATACCATCAGGAATAAAGTTGTTTAATTCAGTATCGTCTGTAAATTTCATTGAATTTTCATATAAATCTTTAAAAGAATAATGGTCACTTGTTCTTCTTAAAGTAATTGGTGCTAATGGAACAAATAAACCTAAATTAGGTATTTGATCGTAATCGTTATATTCAGATTTTGCATTTCTGTCGGCTACTAAATTGGGGTATAAATCAGATGATACAACCATATTTTGAGATGATAGATTTAAAGTAGAATATTTAACATTTGATATATTATTATTATACTGATTCATTATTTCTAATGAATTGATTCCTACAAATTTATTTGCTGTATCAATATAAGCATAATTATTATTATTAACATCGGCAAAATATGAATCACCTTGTATTTTAAAATCACCAATTACATTTAAACTAGGGCGAATAATAGTATTTATTTGTAATTCTAAAGAGATAAAGGTATATATATAGTTTTCATTATCAGCACTAGTACATAAAAAAACGGATACAAAATCATTATATTTATCTTCAAAAGATACACTATAAATGCAGCCAACATAAAAGTAATAATAAAATATAGAAGTTTTATTATAAAATAATGCCATTTTTGACAATAAATTTACGTCTGTTATATCCTTATATACTTGTGTATCACTAGTTTGTAATGTATTATAATCAAACTTACTTATAGTCATATTAGAAATATCTTGATAATTGATTGTATATTGAACTGCATTTTGAATTGGATATACGTTTAATTGCTGATTTCTATAATCCGTCGCCTTTTGCTCATTAGGAATATTCGTAATATTGTTTAAACGTATTTGAATATCTTGAATATAGTAAGTATATGCAATAATAGATTGATAAAAGGAAATAACATTATCATCATTTATATCAATCCCCAATATTTCCAAATTAATACCATTAATTAAAGAATATTTTTGGTTATTTATTTCAAATATTTGACATATACTACATTTTTTACCAAATGACCAATCATATAAATGAAAACTATTTGAATTATTAAATATATTTGATTTATTATATATGTTATCTATCATAAGAATAGCATTTTTTATCGCTGTTTGATATTGCGGACTTACAATATTTATATTTTTTTGATTTTTCCAATTCGAATATAACCAATGATATATGTATTCAGTATCTAAACCAGTTAATGAATCAGGAATTTTTTCAACAACATAATAATTATCATTTATTTGAACGAAAGGAGTTTCTGTAAAATTAATAGCATCATAATGCTTAAATTGTGTAGTAATAATGTTTTCAAATTCATCTTCCGAATTTGCATTTTTTAATAATTGAATATTTATGTTAAAATCATTTATATTGGAAGCAAGTTTGTCAATCGATTGAATAATATCTCCAACACCTCCATTTCTTATATCTAATTTTGATTGTGGATTATTTGTTCCCAATCCTAATTTATATAAACTGAAACTCTGTTTATTATATGTATCTACATTGAAAATAGTATTGTTTGTATCACTATCAATTACAGACAAATTACCAGTAATAGTATTGTCTCCTTTTAAAACAATACTTTCACTAATAATATCACTTACATTAAATCCACAACCAATAAAATATTGTTTTCCATTGATAGTAATTATATTACTAACTGATATTTTTGGACCTTTTACAAGAGGAAAATGTATTAAAAACGATAGATTTTGATTTGTGCCATATTTATTAATATATTGTTCATATTTGTAATGATTTATTTCTTCAACATTTCTTCCATTATTGGGTAAAAATAATTCAGATATTTTTTTACCTGCAAAATAAGGCCAATATTCATTGAATAAATATAATATTTCTACATTATTACTTATCTGTTCTTTATTTATAAATTCCGTACAAAAGACATATAAAGCCTGATTTCCAAAACGTTCTCTGAAATATGGACTATTGTTGATGACATCACTGAAATAAGGATTATAAGGATTTGTTGAACCTATACTATTCCCTTCTAATAATGCATTATAAATGTTTGGATCTTTTACAAGCAATACACTAAAGTTTGTTAAACGAGAACAACTACTCAACTGGTTTACAATATTATTAAAATCCTTCGTATAAGATTTATGAATCACCACACTATTCACATTTAAAAAACTTGTTATAAAATAGATTTCTATTTGATTTGAATTTGCAGGGTTTCTTACAAGTTTTCCACGAAGAGAACATAAATAAGAATTCTTTGTATCATTCAATAATTCAATAAATGAAAAGTTGTAGGTTTGTGTTTCTTGATTCAAATTAATTTGGGGAAGCATTTTATTCAGTTCATTGACAATAGTTTGGATCTTAGTAAAAGAATCTGATGAAAGCATCTTAGTTGCAAATACTTGAGATTCATATGGCACAAATAAAAAAGATATATCCGATTCTTGAATTATATTTTGAACCTTTGTTTTAAATATAAACACATTTTGTTGAAAACTAACTGGAACATTTGTTATACTTGTTTGTCCGTAGACAATAGTAGATGAAATGTCATTAAATACATTATTACTATAGAGAAGTGGATCTATAAATTGATTTAAAATATTATTAATAAATGTAAAAGAAACATTGTCTATATCTACCAACCCTTTTACATTATATGTATCTTGATTCACTCCGATTTTGTCATGAAAACTAGTAATTTTAGATATATTATCTGTTTCAATAATAGGTTGCCCATCATAAGTTTGCACTTTTAAAGAACCTTTAATAGTTGTATCTCCATGATAACTTAATAAATTAGAAAAATAAGGATTGATTGCGATTCGTTTTTCTTTGAAACATGGAACACCATTATAAGTATCAATTTTAATCAAGGAAACATAATAAGTAGATTCAATATTATATGTAGAAATTGCTATTTGTCCTGGAAGTAATGGAGGATAATTAAAATACAAATCATTGATAATATTTGTTATAATAGCAGGATACTCAATAGTAGATCCAGGAATAAAACATTCTGAAATAGGTAATCCAGTCCATTCAGGATACAAAGAAGAATATAAACAAGTAGCATCAGACAAATTAGCAGGGAAAATATAAGGCCAAATAGCATCTGTTACCCAATCAGAACCATTTAAAATAGCTATTTCATTCGCTAAATCGTTTATAAAATTTAGGTATTCTGGTGAAAAATTAGATAGTGAATTTGTATTTGGTATAGATAATAAATCAAATTTAGAAATAATAGAAATATATTTCGAAGGATTTAATATATCTTTTATAAAATGGTTTATTCTTAAATTTAAACTATTTTTCCATGGAACAACTGAAAAATAAAAATATGAATCATTATTTGGATATTGTTTTTGTAAATTTTCAAATATATTATCTCTCACTGCAATATTATTTTTAAGTGGAATATTATATTCTTCTAAATTATTTTTTGAATTATATTCAAGTATTTCACTCAATGTTTTATTATTCCAAAAAGGAAAAGCATTACTATAATATTGATAAAAAGCTCCCATTTTACGTACTGCAAAATCAGAGAAATTGTTATAATATTTTTTTTCAACAATAGGATTCAATACAGATGCATAATCTTTTGCAGTTATAATTTCTTGTGAATGTTTATGAATAAGATCTGTTACGTAATTTACATCATATATTGCTTTTTTTAATGAATTTAAACTTGCAACTACTTGATCTATTGTAATTGTATTATTTGTAATAGGTAAGTTAGTTAAATATTTGGCTAAATCTGTTTGTTGTGATTCTGATAATAATAATTTATTAGTAACAACAGGTTTCGGTATATCCACTGGTAAGTTAGGTAAGTTAGGTAAGTTAGGTTTATTAGTTATTTTATTTAAAAAAAATTCGACACCTAATCCTCCATTTTGTGCATTATCAAAGTTTAAAACTCTTGAATTATTCCCTAAACGGGATTTCTGGTTTTCATAAATGCTCATGTATATATATATATTACTTAAAAAATATATATATATTACTTAAAAAATATATATATTACTTAAAAAATATATATATTATTCTACCGATACAACTTTTGCTAAGTTACGTGGAAAATCTGGATTATACCCTTTTTCAATTGAACAATAATAACTAAGTAACTGAATATAGACATTTGCAAGAATACCACCATATGTTTGATTTTTTTCAACAATTAATTCACTGCTGTTATCTGAAATTCTAATTACATAAGCTCCTCTTGCTGATACTTCTTGATATACATTTTCTATTTTATCTCTATAATTATCATTTACATCTAATAATATAATAGGAATACCTTCAGTAATTAAACCAAAAGGTCCGTGCTTTAATGCAGCAGCAGAGTACCCTTCTGCATGTATATATGTAATTTCTTTTATTTTAAGTGCACCTTCTCTAGCAATTGCTTCTTCTTTTCCCTTTCCTAATATGAATAAAGAATGATTGTCTTTTATAGTTTTTGAAATATGTTTAATTTTATCTAGATTATCTATTGTTTGAATTTCTTTTATATGAAAATGTAGATTATGTAAATCATTGATAATTTTTTTTCTTTTTTCTACACATGTATTTTTATTTTGAGAGAACCACAATGCTATTAATGATAAAACCACACATTGATTTGTAAAAGATTTTGTAGAAGCAACTGCAACTTCTCTACCAGCATTTAAATATACACCACAATGAGCCTCTCTAGCGATATAAGAATCAACTACATTTACTACACCTATAGAAATAAGATTATTATCTTGAATGATTTGCATACATCTATGTAAATCTTTTGTTTCACCTGATTGTGAAATTAAAATTACGCCGGTTTTTCCTCTTTTTGGAATATCTTTTTTTTCAAAATCAGCTCCATCATAAATACATACAATATCAAAAATATCTAAAGATTTGAAAATGTCTAGCGCCCATAAACCAGAATTATATGAAGTTCCACACCCTAATAGTATAATATTATCTATATCAATAAGATTTGATTTGTTACTATCTAAACCGCCCAATTTAACCTGAGAATTGGATAATATTCTTCCGCCATTGTTTATTGCTCTTAATATAGCATCAGGTTGTTCCATTATTTCTTTTATAGTCCAATGTTCATAACCTATAGGAGTTAATTCAATAAGTTCATTTTTATTTATATTTTTTGTATATTTTTGAATACATTTATTGTAGTTTATTTTTTGATTTTCATATGAAATTTCAAACAAATCATTATTATTTAATACTATATATTGTTTAATATAATTATTAAATGCAATTTGTTCTGATGCAATCATTATAAATGAATCTTCTATACCTAATAAAAGCGGTGAACCATTACAACTTGCCCATACTTTGTTAGGATAATCATGATGTATAATCAATAGTGCCCATGTACCCTTTAATTGTTGTATTGTTTTCTGTATAGCCGATAACATACTTTCACCATTATCTAAATATTTTCCTATTAAAACAGCAATAATTTCTGTATCTGTTGCTGAATGAAATGTATATTGGTCTTGTAATAATTGTTGTTTCAATTCTTGAAAATTTTCAATAATCCCATTATGAACTAATGCAATACGATTTTTATTGTCATGATGTGGGTGCGCATTAATATCAGTTTTGCTACCATGGGTCGCCCATCTCGTGTGTCCAATTGTGATTTGTGTATTAGTCTCTTGATTATTTTGTATTGTTTCCTTTAATAAATCTATTGAATTATATGTATTGGTAGATGCATATTTAATTGTTTGTAATTGGTTATTTTTAATGCAAGAAATACCTACTGAATCATATCCTCTATTTTGTAAAAGGCTTAACCCTTCAATAACCATTTTTCTTGAGTTATCGTTTCCTAAAAATCCTACTATTCCACACATAATATTACAATAAATTATAAAATTAATTGTCAAACTAATATGATAGAATCAACAACCAATTGCATGTTAGACATATTTGAAAATCAATACATAAGCCAAAAATAATGCGAAAAAGTTCTTTGCAAATAAATCCAAAATATTATACATAATGTTTTTAACTTCATAGTTCATCAATGCCGCCACACCATAAAGACTCCAAACAAAAACAAAATATATAAATGTATTTATACCGAGCTCTGTATGCTTTGCATAGTTTTCATAAATAATATAAAACATAATGGTAAAAGGTATAAATCCCAAAAAGGTCGACAACTGAAAACTCAACTTCCCTAATTCGCCCATATAACCAAAAAACAACATAAGCCAATTCAATAATATGATTGTCAATAGTGTATATTTTTCATAATTTACTGAATCAAACAAAGTATGTTCTTTTTTCTCTTCTATTTTTTTTACAATTAATAAATACATGGAATAAGTAAATAACATAAGTGGTGTTGAAATTATCCAGTCATAATAACGAAATTTTGTTATATTTTTAATTTTTGAAAAATTACTAATCATCCATAAATAAAAACCTCCTTCAATAAAATTAACAATGTATTCTATCCATAATAATCCCTTAATATCGTTGAGAGAAGGTGGTATAGGTATAGATAATGCATATGTATCTATTATAGTTGTTAGAATCTGTATAATAAAAGATGCGACTCCTGTTGTATAAATAAGTTCGTTCATATAATCTACTTTTAAAAAAAGTATTTCTACTTTTAAAAAAGTAGAGCAAAAAGTATTTCCAAAATATACTTAATTTACACCCTTGAAGATTTAAAATGGGACAACCCCACTAAAATTTACAGGTTTGCCTATTTTAAGGGTGTAAACGTATATTATTTGTAAATTTTAATAATTGCTCAATAACACACTTGGTGTCATGAAAGAATAAAACATATAAATTCAATTATGTATATGTTTTTAAATATATTTTGGATATTTTGGCTCGACCTTTCTAAAAGGTGTATTTATTGAGCTCCAGACCCAAGCTCGAGAGGCGGCCTCATGAAATCTGGCTCAATGGTAGATTGGTTCCAAGGTCCAACAGAAAGCTGAGGATTAGGAGGCTCAGAGCGGATTTGCAAGTTAGCATTTCTCAAACTTTGTCCGATAGTATCAATACCAATGTGGTAACCAGCCTTGAGTAGGTTAAGACTGGCAAGCTCTCCCTTACCAGAAGGATTCAATTGAGCCCATTGATTATCAGAACTCTTGGGTAAAAGCTCGGCAGGGTTTTGAATATTTGGCTTAGAGCAGGAAGATGGGAGACCAGGCATGCTGGTTTGTACACCATTAGCAGAAGCAAAAACTTCGTTGCCATTAGGGTCAGAAGGGCGAACAGCAGCACTTGCTTGCATATTAGTATTCTTGTATTGTTGTTGCATTTGAGCATTGGACTCTGCGCCAGGTGTTCCCTTAGCACCTAAATAATTAGCAAACATACTAACGCCATAGGCAACAATTAATAAAACCAAGATGGCTCCAATTCCATAGTCATTCCATAGTTTCTTTACAGAGACACTCATTATATAAAATTAATGATAAAATAATTTTCAGAATACATATTAATTATTCTAAAGATTTTGGGCTAAAGTTTTATAAACCTTCTAATTCGCTTTCTGAGACTTCATCAATTTCGGCGTCAAAATCACTATCACTATCAATCAAACTTTCCAACATATAAGTTTTCTTAATATTCTTTGCTTCTAAATAAGCAATAATAGCATTTTTCTTTGCCGTTTTTGCTTTGTTTCTAGCTTCCTTATATAATTCAAAATAAACTTGATTGGGTTTTTTTAATTGAATTGTATCAATAGATACATCTAAATTGTTTTCTAAAGATAATTCGATATTGTCTATCTCTCTTAAATCATCATTGCTTTCCTCAATGTTCTCATATAGTTCTTCAGCATCTAAAGGAATAATTTCTTCCGTTTTTTCTTCAAAAGACTTTACCTCATTAATTTCTTCTAAAACATCATCAATATTTTGTAGATGTTCATTATTCATGGTTGAAGGATTAGTTTCTAAAAGTTCATCCAGTTTAATATCTTGTGCTAAAGATATTTCATTTGTTTTAAAAGACATTGTATTCATATCTTGTTTATCAGTTTTTATTAAACAGCTATCAAATAATGGCTCATTATCTAATACCATAATCTGCTTAAGTTCTATTTCAATTTGAAAATTTCTTGTTGTGAATTTTATACCTTGTATTTCTAAAATAGAAATAGTATTTGTTTCATTTGTAACATCACTTATGGTTAACGGAATTTGTTGTTCATTATAAATTTTAACGGCTGGTATATTGTTATGATTGTTCTTAATATTTGACCTTAATAAATAGAATTTACCGGATTTGTAAACTCGAATTGTTGAATTAAAAGCAGATTCGATATCACTTTCTTCTAAACCATTTTGAAACCACGTATCCCTTTTCTCAAAAATCAAGCTTTGACATTTTGTTTCTAAATTTTCAAACCATTGAATAAGCGATTCTGCATTTTTGTCAAACATCAAATCAATGTAATATTTTTTTCCTGTTTTCACAAAACCTTGTCTGGATTGTCCTTTAGTAGTTTGAATATATAGTTGTTTTTTATTATGTTCTATTTTAGTAAAATATGCGCCACCTTGAATTCCAATAGGATGTGCTAAAGATAATTTTGAAAAATCAAATGTTTCATTAGGCTCAATTATATTGTCCATAATATTGAAAATATAGAAAATTATAAAAAAAACAACACGCACAAAAATAATAATATTTATATTTTGGTTAAATATATGAAGGATTCTTTAGTTCAACAATGTTTAGACATATTAAAGAGAGATGACATCAAAAATGAATTAAATTTACTTTCAAGTTCGGTGATTAATTATATTTTACATGAAATACAACCATTTGTTATAATATTCATTATATTTATTTTAACAATGTTCATTATGAACTTGTCTATAATAATTATGTTAGTATTGTTGTTACGTAATAAACAAACAATAACAAAAATATTTTAGGCAAGTTTATATTTTTTATTTTTGTCTCCATTTATATTTATTTCTCATGAAATAATATAAATGGCAAGAAAACATAGTCGTAGACATAGTCGTAGACATATCCGTAGACATAGCCGTAAACAAAGAGGTGGTAACTATACAAGTGGTTCTACTTATGGTATGTATGTAAATGGACTTGGACCTGCGCAATTTGATAGAACTTTTTCCGCAACTGGAGAATACGGAAGCCGAGTAGGTTCTGAGTATGTTGGTGCTCAAGGACAATGGTCATCGCAGCCAAATACTGCATCTGCAGCAAATCTAGCATTAATTCAATCTGCTGGTAAACGTAAAAAAAGAGGTGGGTTTTTAGGTGAAGCTATCGTTCCTGCTACTCTTTTAGCATTGCAACAAACGTATGGACGCAAGAGCAATAGTTCCAATAAAACATTTAGGAATAAGAAATTTAGCAGACGCCGTTAAAGATTTAAATATATATGGTAAATCGTTTTATTATCATGAATAATGTATAAATATTATTTATAATATAGTATTTATAAATGAGTTTTGAAAATCAGATTCAACAATGGGTTTCAATTGACAATCAATTAAAACAATTTAATGAAAAGGCGAAAGAAATGAGAGAGAAAAGAAATGCATTAGAACAAAATATCATAAATTATGCTTCTTCAAATAATCTCTCGAATACACCTATTCAAATTAGTGATGGTAAACTAAAATTTGCAAATACAAGAGTTCCAGAACCAATTACTTTTAAATATTTAGAAAAGACATTAGGTGAGGTTATTAAAAATGAATCTCAAGTAAAATTAATTATGGAACATATAAAACAAAAAAGAAATATTAAAATTGTTCCAGAAATAAAGCGCTTTTCTAATAATTAATTAATATATAAATAAATTATATGACAGACATTCCACCACAAAAAAATATGTATATAGATTCACAAGAATTAGTATTTAATCATAATCAATCAGGCGGTTTTGGTGTTAGTGATATTATGAATAAAACTGGTATATCAACCATAATGACAATGAACTCTTCGCAAGCAGGTGGTGGTTCTGATAAGGTGTCAGACTTATTTCAACATTTAGCGGTTCCTAGTTGGGCGACTATGTATAATATGCATGGTGGTGAATATAAAAAGAAACGTGATGATAAAAGTGAAAGTAATAGTGATAGTGATAGTGATATAGACGATGATTTACATGACAAATTATTAGATCTTGTCAGAGAACATGAAAATAAATTAAAGTCAAAGTCCAAAAAATCAAAAAGACGTGTTAAAAATGAAAAAAAAAATATATCAAAAAAAATAAGAAAAATCAATTAAGAAAAATCAATTAAGAAAAATCAATTAAGAAAAATCAATTAAGAAAAATCAATTAAGAAAAATCAATTAAGAAAAATCAATTAAGAAAAATCAATTAAGAAATAAATATTATACTAGTTAAAGAATATACTAATATAATAATAAGATGTTATATAAAATTATGGAAGCTTATAACAATGTAATAATTCAACAAACAAATGGAGAAATTGAACAAATTGAAGAACGCGAATGTTTTATTTGCTTCGAAATAAAAAAATTTGAAGAGATATCAATACAATTAAAGAATCAAACGCTTTTTTTAAAATTTTGTACATGTGATGGATGGGTACATTCTAGTTGCTTAAAAACATGGTTTACATCAAATGAAAAATGCCCAATATGTCGCAATATGATGCTTGAAAATATTAGGTTTGAACTAGAATATGGGTTTTATATATTTTTATATTATTATCTTATTAAAAAATTTTTATATAATTTGTTTCAGAATATAATAAGATTTAGAAATGTATTTATTTTTTGCTTTATAGTTAGTAATATTATACATATTGTTTTTATTGGTTATGATAAAAATAATCAAGAGATATATAATTATGAATGCACAAATGATTTTTGTTTCCCATCAGAGTATGAATATAATTATATTGATAATTGATTAACATGATTTACTTACATTGCACCCCAAATATTGTGATTAAATGGTGACAATAATATTTCATCTATTTTATTCTTCCAGAAATCTACTCTTTTTTGGAATGCTTTATCTTGTGCTGTCTCTGGGTACGGAGTAGAAGTTTTCATTAAATCATCTTCTTCTTTTCGTATCTTTGGTTTAAACCCAAAACAATTTACGCCAAATCTTACTTTAGGATTTGCAATATAACCTCCATTTATACCAGGACGTCCACAATCATTTTCATGACCTTTTATAGTTTGTAATTTGGAATATGTTTTTGGTTGCGTAGGGAATAATGCTATTTGATTAGCAGACCAACCATAGTTGCACCATTCAGCTCCATTATTATAAGCACGCTCTATTTGGTCATATGTTGCTAACTCTGAATCATATGCTTTACAAATGGCTTTAGCATTATCATAATTATAATAGTTTCCAGGAATATTAAAAACCTGTCTCTTTAATCTTAATTTAGACCCAAAATCAGTAGTAGTAGTTACTTGTTCTACTGGCAATTCACTGATATGGTCGACTACAATGTCAACTTGTGTTTCAGGTGTAAATAATCCTTGAATATAAGCAGTCAAGTTTATACTAAAAAAGTATTGAAAAGCATTTACTAAAATTAATAAAACAATAATAACAATAATAATAATTCCCATGATAGAAGAACCTGAACTATATTCATTACCCGATATTGAAAATCCTTGGTTATTTCCTAAAGATGATGAAAACACATAATATGCTACAATAATCAATAATAATATAACAAAAATCATAGGATTCATCATGAACCCATTTAAATAATTATACATATTTACGGGGTCGGTTGTTGATGTCGTGTTTACTACTTCCATATATAATATATAAATAGTTAAAATAATATATTATAAATAGTTAATTACTTCAAATGTGTTTGTTAAAAAATATTTTTATATTTGTTTTTTTCTATAAAATAAAACGTATGCTTTTGGAGAAATAATAGATTCAATTACACCTACTTCTGAAACATTTGTATCATTAAAATGATACCATTTACCATTCGCATTTTTAACATAACATGTATAGTGACCTCCCAAAACACCACCACTATGATTACATACGCCATAAAGATCGTATTTATAACTTTCACTCTTATAACCTATAACATATTCAGACAAATCTAAATTATCAAGAGGAAATGAAATGTGAATTTGATTTTTCATAGAACGATTATTAAATCTTTTAAAATCAATGACTAAAATATTTGGGAATGACCAAAATTGAATCTTCTTTCTAATATTCACCTTTTTATTTTTAATTTCATTATACCATGCATTTTCTCCTTCTAAAATCTCACCTTCTACATAATGATTAAAACAATCAATCAAAGATGGCGACTTATTGTTCGGAGGTATAGGTAAATCAATCATAAAATAAGGCTCTGGTGTTATTTGATATTGTTCGCCAGATGATAAATCAGTAATTTCAGAAACATGCACAGCATAAAATAAATTCCAAATCTCAGAATATTCTTTAGAATACATATTTTTTATCATTTCAAAACATTTTACAGCAATTTGGTCTGTTTGATTTTGCGATGTCCCTGAAATAGTCATTTTTATTTCTCTAGAAATTGAATTGTGGAAACAATCTATTAAAAATAAAAGAAATTCAGGTAAATCATTTTGTGAATAACCAGTAAACATTTCCATTTCTTTTAATTGAGCTACTTTTTGAATGGTTTTAATATATTTATTAGGAGATATGATACAATTTGAATTCCACATTATTTTTCTTAAATTGTCCCATTCTACTAATAATGCCGAATCACATTTATTTTTTAATTTTTTTTTGTATGTTTCTTCTTCTAAAAAAGAATTTAATTCGTATGTATGTGAAAGAACTTGCATACATGAATTTGCGAAACAAGTATTTCCTAGATTAGCGAGACCACTTAAACCCTTGTCTTTATATTTTTCGGTATTCATACCTAATATAAATAATATACATTTATATTTAAACACATTTTATATATAATATAAAAAAATGAGTGAAACTACAAGCTCTTCTTATAATATAATCAATGAACATGTTGTTTTAGTCGATATATTGAAACGAATGTATAATGATAATATTCATCAAATAAATAATATGACGAATTCAATAAATAATCTCAGAAATACAAATAATCAAATAAGAAACATACTTTTACAGGTATTACTTTATCCAAATACTTCTAGTAATTTAAATATAACTAATGATAGAACCAGAACTAATGATAGAACTAGAAGTAATGAGAGAACCAGAACTAATGATAGAACTAGAAGTAATGAGAGAACCAGAACTAATAATAGTAATCAACAACAAACTAATGCAAGAGAGAATTTAGGACGCGTTATTTTGGATAATGTACCTTATGTAATTGATAGTATTCAACAATATACAATACCCTTTACAAATTCACTAAGTAATACAAATACTTCTGAAAATATAAATACAAACTATTCTAATCTCATGCAGAATTTTTTTCAACCAGTTGATGTCTATCCTACACAAACACAAATTGAAATTGCAACTAGAAATGTTCGCTATTGTGATATTATAAATCCAGTAAATAGGTCATGTCCTATTAGTTTAGATACTTTTGGCGATTCAGATATGGTATCTGTTATAAGATTTTGCGGACATATATTTAGACGAGACCAATTAAATACATGGTTTATGTCTAATTGTAGATGTCCTATATGCAGATATGATATTCGTAGTTATAATTCAAATACTCCGTTATCTATATTAGAATCATCGAATTCTGTTGATTTATCAAATAATTATGTTGATGAAAATAGTTCTTTTGAACCAAACGAAGAGAGAAATATATCAGAATCCTCTGCCACTTCTACACCAAATATGTTGGCTTCTTATATAGATTTAATTTTAGATAATACATTTAATGAATTTTCAAATATTTCGAATGGCACTGATTCAGCAACATTACTCACATTATTACGAGCTCTTCAAACTAGAACCCGATAATATATATAAATATCATATAAAGATAAAAACATATTAATATTATTACTGCTATGATGCTGCGAAATAAAAGAAATATTGTTTATGATTACGATGATGATCAAAATAATGAAATGACAAGTGAAGAAATATATGAACAACAAGATGCAGTATTTACCAAATCTTATATTTCAGAATGCTGTATTAAAAATATATATAATGGATTCATATTTTGTTTTGATTATGTATATAAAGGCATTAAAATAATTATAAAGGTATCTGGAATTTATCTAGTTTGGATTTGTTTGCACTATTTTGCATCACATGTATATATAAAACTATGTGTTCCAAGCACAATTATTGGTTTTTTAATGTCACCCTTTATGACTGCAACACCACACTGCCAAGGACTACGTTGGGTTGTTTATAATGCAGCTAATATGATTAATAACATGTGGATTATATTTGGAGCTTGGATTTGTTCGGCGTTTTTGACTATAAATAAAGATAGTATGAGTTCACCTTCACCTCCACCAGTTTCTATGCATTAAAGTTAGATGAAAAATGTTTTAAAAATAGACTTAAAGGTAACCTATATAATATAGTATAATACAATGACTGATTGTAAGAGAACTGGTAAAAGATGGACTACTTCTGAAGTTTTGAATCTTCAAAGAGAATATGAGCTTTTGGAATGGAATGTGCAACAGATCGCTGATAAGCATGAGAGGTCTGTGCAATCTATTTTATTCAAGCTTTTTGCAGAGGGACTAACTTCTTCGCTTTATGAAGCTACTGGATATTCAATTGTCACACAGATAACAGACTTGAAGGTAGATAGAATATCAGATTTGAAAAGGAAGAAGAATCAGAAGATAGCAGAGTTGAAAGGGGTGAATCAGAATAAGCCTTTAGCAAAACTTGTCGCCAAGGTTACTAGAAAAAATGTTGTAGAGGATGAAGATGAAGTAATGTCTGATACAGATTCTTCTTCTGATTTCGATGATGATGATATTTCAGAATACAAGAGTGATGACGATGTGTCAGTAGACAAGAATGTGAATACACTTTCGGACCGCGTCTGGAGTTTGGAAACAAGTGTTGGAGAGATTAATACTATGGTGAAGCAGATGTTTGACCAGATGACTAAGACTAACACCAAAAAACTTGCACCTTTGAGAAAATTATCCACATTTAGAAACAAATCTGAAGCAGTTTAATAAAGGTCGTCCCTGAGAGCCAAAATAAACACATAATAGAGAAAAAATATGATTATAAATTTTTAATCATATTTTTTAAAATACTAATTTAGATAAAAAATTCGTTTAATGACGACGAGTATTCTTTCTCTTTTTATTAGAACGACGTTTTTTAGTTCTTTTAACTGCGTTTTGTCTCATTTTTCTTTTCGGTCGGTGTAATATATTATTTTTATTTTTTTCCGAAGATTTTTGTAAGACTTTGCAAACCAGCTTTTTCATTATTTGTTTCTCTTAAATATTCATCAAAGAGGAGACCCTTTATTTCTTTACAACGCATTGCCTCTAATTTTTCTTCAAATTTTTCCTTATTGTCACAATGTTCCTTTCGTAAAGCTTCAATCTTTTTTTTAAATTGTTTAATCGGATATTGCTTTTTATGCATTTCCCATATTTTCTCTAGAACTAGCGCAAATACTTGTTGCACTGGTTTCATGATTTGGTTTGTAATATAAAACGAATAATCAATTTTCAGATTATTTTCTGTAATAAAGGTTGGTGTTTCTATTTTCTCTCCTTGAAGTGCTTTCTTATCTTTCGACGCTATATACACAAAGGGTATTCTATCTCCTGGACCAGGTTTATTTCCTGGGTCTCGCGCAGTCATTCTATCTGCCAATACTTTATGTGCTATTCCATTTGGATTTTTATATCCTGAACGAAGCGATTTTGTAATAATAAGTTTGTCCATAGGATACTTTTCTTCTACAATATTTTGCAAGCAACCTTTCAAGAAATCAATAGCCTCTTGAATATTCTGTTTCTTCATCAAGATATCAATAATACCACCATAAATATCCTTCACAATTGGCGCATTATCACGACGTTTCAAAACAATTCCCATTTCATTTCTTTTACATTTATCAGGATCTGATTCATATTTCATACCCACATATCGCTTTTTTGATAGTAAACAAAACGGCATGAATGTTTTCTCATACTCAAAGTCATGTGGCGCTTTCAAGAATTTTGCCGAAACATCTCCCACTTGTTTAGCTAGTTCAATGGTAATTTCTAGAGCTTTTTTTCCGCGAATAGGAGTGCCATCTAACTCTTGCAAATTAAACGTATAAAATACAGAATCAGTGTCACCATATATGTACTCAGCTTTTGTTAAGACTTGACCATATTTTAATGTATCACATATTTTATCCATATATACTTCTTCGATAATTCGTTTACCATATGTGAGCAATTTTCTTCCAGTCGCAGTGGTGCATGCAGCAATATCTTTTTCATAAAATGTGCTTGTTTTTGCGCCGCATTGCCCATATAGAGAATTGGCAGTAACCTTATAACCGAGCTGACGCTGATCGAGAACATTTTTCATGAATTCGTCTTTTTCTAAAGGAATCATTTTTCTAGTATCCTTACGCGCTTTCAAAAGTTCTTTTAAAATAGAAGGCATAATTCCAACACATTCGCCAGTGAGTTGTGGCTGCACAAAGCGGCACATTTTGTAGCCATTGAGCACCTTTTCAGCAGCCGCTTTTGGATTCTTTCTTCTATATACGTATGTATCATAATTGACATCTACGTATTCATAACCGGGTAAATTGTCATAAACGTAATTTCCTGTTTTGTCCTTTTCACCCCATTCTTCTATTAAATTACCGGCTAAATCATATTCTCTTGTCCATACCTTACTATCATGCGACAGATTTTCGCTAATCATTGAGCTTGGATACAGGGATGCATAATCATTACATGCCACCGGATTGTCCAAATATAAATCACACTTCGGCTCTAAAACGATAGCACCCTCATAACCTTCATCAAGACCACCCTTTTCAATCACGGGCATTAAAGTGCGTTTTTCCCGGCACTTCTTGGCCACATAACTCGTTAATTTGATGCCTTGACCACGCATTACAAGGAAATTAATCGGAACACTGCAAATCTTCGCCATCTCAATATATCCAGTCAATATATCCGATTTGTTAAATAAATAATGAACGAGGTTACAATCTTGTATACAATATTTGGCAATGATAGCGCGGTCATCAGCAGTACCATTGGTCATTCTAAAAATATCCTTTGGTGTCACATCATCCTTAGCCAAACACCATCTGACTTTTTTGGAATTTTGATCTGGTGACACTATACCTTCCACAACAAACACACCAGCTAATTTGTCGACACCTGTTACAGGAAACTTTGCACCATCTGCGTAATAATCTACGGAATGACCGATTTCCTCAAAATGAACGTAGCTGCCGACCAATAGACCCGTCATGTTGCCAGTTTTAATAACACTGGCTTTTCCTTCAGGATAATCAATAGATTTAACAAAGTCTCCAATAAAATTGCCTGCAACATAATCCAACTTGTATGATATTAAATTGGACTCTCGACGATAAAAGTTATATAAATCAACTTGTAGACGACCATTTATTTTAATAAATCGTAAATCATGTTGACCGCTCGCAATCTGAAGAGTGCTTTCCTCTATTTTATATTTTCTAGTATTAAAGCCACGTTCATCTTTTATAGGAGTCGCACAAATTTCATCTGTATTGCGAGACAAACGCAAGAAATCCTCAACACAATCATTTTCCTCTGCTCGTCTAAACATAAATTCGTAATCAAAACCAAATATATTATACCCAATAATAATGTCCGGATTTTCTCGTTGTACTAGTTTTTGCCAGGCAAGCAGAACTTCTTTTTCTGTAGAATAACTTTCTACTACTGAATTTTCGATTTTAGAGCATGTATTAAGTGCAATGCAATGATTAAAATAAGGTTCTGCATCTCCATACTTCATAAATGTAGACCCAATAAATGTACACTTGTCACCTTCTAATTTTGGAAAGACCTTTTTTAACGACTCATTTAGCTCATTCAACTTACCTTCACGCTCGAATTTCTTGTCACAAAGAATATCTGCAATCGTTGCCTTTTTATCTGTATATTGTTTAACGTGGTTATTTGATTCATTGTCATCGTCTTCGTCCATTCCCATCTTTTCAAATAAATGCTCTATGGATGTATCTGAATTATTAGGATCGTCTGTTTTCAAATTGCGAACAGGTTCTGCCAACCATTTTTCACATAGATTTTTAACATCCTCTTTAGATTTTGGCACTATCTTTGGATATACTAAATCAACTTGACTCATTTTTTCATACCCAAACGATGATAATATAATACGTCGCAATATGTTTTTACAAAGCTCTTTTGTCATGTCCATTTTTAAACTCTCAAAATATTCTACAATATTGGTAGCCAGCTTCTTATATGTTTTAATAGGAACTGGAAAGTCGCCATGACTACTACTAGCCTCTATATCAAAACTCATAATTTTATATGGCACTCTAGTCTCCTTGTCATTGAGTGGAATAATATCTTTATAATCAGTTATTATTGAATAATCACAATTAACTTTATTACCAGAATAGCCAGTAACTGCAACCCATCCAGATGGGCTTATATCGCGAATATGAAAGAAACGCAAAAGTGGCGGAATATTGGCCTCATACAAGATAATGTTTGTATCTTTAAATTTATAGCCGTTTTTTAATAAAGTATGCCCTGCATTATAACTAGAATACCATAAATTCTTAGCCTTATTAAATGCTGTCAAATTTGCAAATTCTAAAAGAATAAATTTATGATCTTTACCTCCATCAAACCCATATAATTTTTTCCTTTTAATTATTTTACATTTAGTTATAGTATCATTATAATAAGCACCCATTTTTTCTTTTAAATGGGCTAAGAACTCATTTTTTATTTGTATAGTCCATTTATCATTTACCATGATGTAGAAGAAAGGTTTAAATCCTTTGGCAATTAATGAATACGTTTTACCTAATTCATCTACGCCGAAAATTTGAATAACGAAAGATGAATTATCAGTTCTTCTTCTATTCGAATCATCATCTGAAGAAGACGTTGCTTCATTATAAACATTAAAGTCGAAAACTCTAAAAACGTGCTCCATTGGTTTATTATAATAATTTATGTTTATTTCATTTATTTTCAATCAATTTTTATTTATATTACAAAAATGGCGTTAATTCATTACTAATATAGTTTTTATTTTTTCTCATAATATGCCGAAATTAAGAAAGAAATGCCAATTATTATACATATATAACCTGTAAAATATTCAATCTCTTTATTGCTTACTGCATACTTTTTATTATTAATTATTTTTGAACCAAAATAACTACCCAATGTAACAGTAATACAAAGAGTCAAAGCAAGCGGCCAATTAATATGTCCTGCTTTATAATATTCTAATAATGCGCCTATAGATATAGGAAATACATTTAATACCATTAAAGCACCTAAATTACTTTTATAGTCACCAATATTTAACAAATTGAGAACTAATAAAATTAAACCTACTGGGTTAAAACCAGTTGTTCCCAGACAAAAACCTGATATTATACCAAAAAATGTATAAACTATGTAATGTAACATATATATTATATTATAATATATATTTTATTTTATAGAAACCTTATAGGTAAATAATTATTTTCTACCATATTTACAATGTTGTTTTTGCGAAAAACCTTTGGGTCTATTACAATTTATACTACGTTTGTATTTAAGTGACCATTTACCACCTCTTTTATTAAATTTATTTGTTTTATTTCTTTTATTAAATTTATTTGTTTTATTTCTTTTATTATGCATTTTCGAACCACAATTTAAATGAATCCATTCCATAAATGAATCAATTGTGCGTTCTCTATTTTGTATATTTGAATCTTCATAATTTTCGGCAAATTTTCCTCCATTTGTAATAAATCTCATCGTGGGGAAACTACTTGGTTTACTAGCGAGGTTGGTTAATTTTTCTGCTGATTTGTGGTCAATCGCAGCAATCACAATGTCATTTCTATTTAAAAGATTGGGTGGTAATACATTTTTGATTTTAGACCATTCTGGACGTGTAGCATTACACGGACCACATCCTTCCATAAAAATAAGTATAAATGTTTTGGTTTTTTTATTACCAAGATATGAGTCTAATTTTTTTATCATATTACACTCACCATTCATACAATTTTTTTCATCAATATGTATAAAAACCATTCTATTAAATAAATAGAAAATAAATTATTATAACATTTTATCTTACAATTTTATCCTTATATAATATAATGACATTACTCATCTTTTTATTAATTGTATTATTTTTAATAGGTTTATATTTTTACGCAAAAGGAACAGATCTAACATATAATTTATCAGAAGGTTTTAAACCAAATGAAGGAAATGGTGTAAGATGTCCTAATTTATTAATTCAGAAAGGCTCACGATTCTATTTATATAATTCTAAATTAGCACAAGTGCCTGGAGTGAATCCTGTTGAATTTAATAATTTAGAAGATTACACAGAGTTTTTAGATTGGCAAAGAAGTCAAAACATAAGATGTCCTGTTTTATATTTACAAGAAACTTATGATGCGCAAGGAAATAAAGTTTATAAAACTCGACCTAGTGTATCTGAACCTCAATCAGGGTTACCTCCTTCTATTGCAAGCTCATCTGGAGATATGATTATAGAATCAAATTTAGGAACACCTGGTGTGCTTGCTTACCCTAACCCAACTTTGTTAGTTGATGCAACTCGTAATGATCCTCCTTATAATACAAATTCATATCCTGCACATGATCAAACAGATTATTACATTGGCACTTCAACACCATTAGATATGATGGATGTTGCAGCAGAACAAGCACCAATAAGCGCAGATCCTATGCATTCAAATTGGGGTGGAGCAAAATATACTGAAAATTTAGTTAAAGAAGGATATTATAAGGAAAATGAAGTATCATTATACACACCTTAAATCATATAGTATTTACAATTATTAATTACAATTATTAATTACAACATAACTAATAATTATTTTAGACTTATTGACTATTTATTCTTTATCAAGAAATTTCAATGCATTATTTAATGCTAATCTAGCCTGAGCTAATTGCGATAACTTTTCAATAGTTGATTGTGGTTTATCCTTATTTGTTGTTAAAATCGCTTCTAATGTTATATAACCAAGTAATTTATCCATTTCTATAATAATATCTTCAGTATTTTTACGATAATCTGCATTATTTAAATTAAATTTATCCTTTAATAGAATTGTTGTTTGTTTTAATTGGGTTAAATATGTGGATCCATTCCCAGCAATTCCATTGGTACCAGCGCTACTAGTTTGATTATTTTCAAGACCCTCTTTGTAGATATTAGAATAATCACTAAATTTAAAATATCTAAATACAAAATATGCTCCTAAAAGAATAGCAAAAAATAAAACTAAATTCATCCATTGTTGTTGATCCATATAATATATATTTTTATTTTTTCAAAAGAAACTTTACAATATTTGATATACTAGTCTTATTTATTTTTCTTATTTGTCCTTTTGTATTTGTAGAAGATATGTCTTTTAAGCAGTCATTATTTGATTCTAATTCTTTTATTAAATTGGGTAGCGTTTGATATTTTTCCATAATGGTTAAAGCAGTGACTGCGCTTATTCCTGGAATTTGACACAACATAATTTCGCCGATATTTTCAGGTGTAATATTTTCTTTCTTTACCTTTTTGATGACACTTACATAGTCCTTTTCTGAAGTTTCTGGTTGTGTTATATCTTCCAATCGAATGACAAGATCATCTGTATTTTGATAAAAAGCCTTCTTAGATTCATCCTTTCCTAGTTTATATGCCATATTACAAAGAATGGTAGCAGTTTCTCCTAAAGAAAAGGATCTAAATACTGAAAACCCCTTGTAATAATTGAGAGAAAACATTGCTGAATATAGTGTAAGTTTTTCAGAAGCCTGTGCATTATCAGACTTAAATCGATTGACTTTATTTACATCTCCTTCAATCAAATAAACAATATTATGATTATGATAGGAAGACCCATTCAGCCTATAAGATTGCTCTTCATATCTGCCGTCCTTAATACTTGCCAATAAATCGCTTACTGACTTTCTCTCTATAATCAACTTGTCTTCTTTATCGGTTGAAATAATAATGTCGCCAATCGGCAGCACCTCACTTTTCACAACAATATTGTTGAAAATAGGCACGTTAATTATAAGCTGGTTGATTTGTTGCAACAAATCGCTTTCTCTGACATCCACTTTGACAATCATTAGTTATTAAATAATTTAATACTTTGTTATTAAATCATTTTACAAACAAATATTTTATATTTATTTTAGTCAATAAATTTAACCCATATTTCCACCAATAGTAGCGCGGTATCCAGTTCTTTGTGTTTGCACTGTTCTGTTAGGGATACAGAAACGAGGGATTGTTTGGGGAGCACCAATCAACATTGTGTTGCTAGATAAAAACCAACCAACACGGGGAGCAAGTCCTGCTTTTTTTGAGCCTCCACAAACATTGGTGCGGTTAACAATTGAAGCCTGATTACGGGCAGCACGTCCAGCAGACATTAAAACCATATTATATACTAGAAAAAGATAATAATTTTATATAAAGTTTATTTTTATTCTTCTAAATATTTGAAAATAAATCCTTTTGAACTTTTTTGTTTTCCTTTTAATACGTCCTTAACACAACTTAAAGATATACTTAATATAATGTATATTTTCTGATAAACCTCTTCAAATATACATTTACTTGCTAAATCGATAGAATTGTATTTTTGCAACCTGTTTCCAGTCTTCTGTATTCTCCATATATTATAGAATTTAATAATCTTTAAAATAATATAAATAAAACAAACTTAAACCCATCGCATCATATATATATACAAATGTCAGAACAACAATTACTACGTGACGATGATATTATCAAGACGGATGATGGTTTAATATTCAACCCATATAACCCACTCAATGTTAAGATTACATTAAGCGAAGTTCAATGTATTCTTTCCAAATATGGTATTCCAGCGGAAGTCGATAATATGGCTTTATACGAGCGAGCTTTTCTTCATCGCTCTTATACTAAGCGTCCAAATTTTGAAAATATTCAGCAAAATATTACAATTGTCGAAAAACCTCATGATTGTATGCCATTAAGTAGTAAATCTAACGAAAGATTGGAATTCTTGGGTGATGGTGTCCTTGAATGTGTAACCAAATATTTGCTCTATAGACGTTTTCCTAAAGCTGACGAAGGTTTTATGACAGAAAAGAAGATTGCCATCGTAAAGAATGAAGCCATCGGTAAAATCGCACTCGAAATGGGTCTGTACAAATGGCTCATTTTATCGAAACATGCCGAAGAAAAGAAAATTCGCACAAATTTAAAGAAACTTGGCTGCTTATTCGAGTCATTTATTGGTGCATTGTTTTTAGACTTTAACAAAGTTATAGTAAAAGATGAAGATAATTGGTTTCAGTCCATTTTTGTTACGGGACCAGGTTTCCAAATGGCACAGAAATTCATTGAAAATATATTTGAAAAACATATTGACTGGGTTGCTCTTATACAAAATGACGACAATTACAAAAATATTTTGCAAGTGAAAATCCAGAAAGCATTCAAGGTAACACCGCATTATTTAGAAATCGAACATGACTCAGATTTTGGTTACAAAATGGGTGTCTATTTGTGTCTTGGACAACATATTTATGAAGTCACTCCTAGAGATGCTATTAAAATGCCGTTTAATAATATTAATGATTATCTAGCAGAAAATGGTAAAGCCTTTATCTTTTTAGGAGAGGGACAACATAAGATTAAACGCAAGGCTGAACAAATTGCCTGTAATGAAGCATTACATGTCATTGAATCAGAATAATAATAAATAAATATATAAATATATAAATATATAAAACAATAATATTATATTTGTATAAATGGACTATATATATACTGCTATTATTATTGAACCTAGGAAACATAAGGCATTATCATTTGTTTTGAATAATGTATTAGAATGCTTATCTAAAGAGTGGAAAATAGTATTTTTTCATGGTATCCATAATATTGAATACTCTAAAAATATTGTTCATGACTTAGATCCACTTTTTCATAATAGAATACAATTAGTGCAATTAGAGGTTGATAATTTAAATCAAAAAACATATAGCCAACTATTAGCAACTAAAAGTGTAATTTACGATTATATTGATACCGAGTATTTTTTAGTATTTCAAACAGATTCAATAATGTTCAAAAAGAATGCACATTTTATGAATCACTTTGTAACGTCTAATTACGATTATATTGGAGCGCCCTGGTTAGTCTGCGAATATGTTCCTACAAAAGAAAGAGACTTTATAGGAAATGGTGGTTTTAGTCTTAGAAGAACAAGTAAAATGTTAAACATTATTGAGAATAATAAATGGGATGAAAATAATGAATGGCATGAAGATCTTTTTTTTACAAAAAAATATTCAAATATTGAAATTGTAAAACCAGATTATGAAATCGCAAAACAATTTTGTGTAGATGAAATTTTTTCACCTATAACAATGGCTTGTCACAAACCATGGTCGCATTCACACTTTCCATTATTATTAGAAGAATATCCTGAATGTGAGATCTTAAAAAATCTTCAATATGAAGAAGATTGATGTATACACATTTTTGTAAATATATAAATTTTTATATATAAAAATTTATATATTTAAATTATATAAGTAATGAATCCTTTAGCCTTACTAAAAGAAAAAATGATGCTTAAACCGATTGTTAAAGAAAAGGAACGTGTCGCAATTATTATAAAAGGGGTTAAAAAACCAAGAAAACTAAAAGACACTTCTCAAGAAGAAGAATTGGAAGAAGAATTGGAAGAAAAAGGTGTACCAGTTATTGAAATGAAAACAGATATTGCTTTTGACCGCGCTGCTCTTACAAAAAAGTTGATAGAAAATAAAAAACTTAAAGTTACCATAAAACCTATTGTACAGGTTACTGAAGAAAAGAAAGGACCTATACTAGAATCAGAATCAGCAGTTTCTAAGATTAGACAACTCACCGGTAATAAACGTATCATTATCGAGTCTGAAGATGAAGAAATGGAGGAAGTCAAAGTAGGAGAAGGTGAAATTGATTTGAGACCTAAAGTTGTAAATTTTGCCGAACAAATGATAGCTATTAAGGTGCCTAAAAAGAAGACACGTATTAGTAAAAAAGTTGAAAAAGGAATTGCAGTATTGGGTCCTGAAACAATTGTCGAATTTGGTGACACGGATTTACGTCGAAGATTGCCAAAAAAAGCACCTCCTATTATTATCAAAACTTCGAGCTATTATATGAACAATAGAGAGATTTTCATTAATTTTATTAATTCTCTCTTTGAGCCTTATAAACAAGAATTACAGGAAAATCAAGACAGCATTTCATGTGATGTTATTGGTAAAACTAGCACTAATTTCTCTCTATTAACTCATCAAAAAATTGTCCGCGATTATATGAATCTTTATACACCTTATCGTGGCTTACTTTTATACCACGGCTTAGGGTCTGGCAAATGTCACGCAAAAGGCACACCAATTATGATGTCAGATGGTAGAATAGAATTAGTAGAAAATATTAAAGAA
>Ga0209355_1000013_pt1 | contig 108086 bp, 154 predicted proteins | sample LauGreSBDMM110SN_3_FD_187563 | JGI IMG/M metagenome (GOLD analysis project Ga0209355, IMG submission 187563) | Freshwater lake microbial communities from Lake Michigan, USA - Sp13.BD.MM110.SN (SPAdes) (version 2) | ecosystem: Environmental > Aquatic > Freshwater > Lake | place: Lake Michigan... | reverse complement strand
GGGAGCAGTATTGATGTTTATGTTGGCTTTCATTGCCATCACTATGGCTTGACGCTGTACAACACCTGATAAATATTGGCATGAACTTGGTGTACATTCATGGAGCAAATGCCACAAGCGAAAGCTTCAACTATATTAAAAGTAAACTGGGCACGGGCTTAGACCTTAATTATGACAGTCGAAATGGGTTTGAAAACAATCTAAAAGACATGCAGTCAACGTTGCAAAACTATAAGAACCTAGTGTTTGTTGCACACAGCTTGGGCGGTATATACGCATTGCATTTGGCCAACTCAATGCCCGAGTCCGTTAAGGGTGCTGTTACATTGAGCACACCATATGGTGGTGCTGAAGTAGCGGACTATGCTCAATACTTTTTACCATTCAGCAGACTGATGCGTGACATTGGACCCAGTTCGTGGGTAATGAAGCAGGCCAACCGTATCAAGATACAGCATCCGTGGACAAACATTGTTACTGTGAAAGGACAAAGTCCGTTCATGCATGGGCCCAACGATGGTGTGGTAACTATTGCCAGTCAACGGCATCATGGGGACATGGAACTGGTGGAAGTGGACTGTAACCACTATGAAGTTGTGCTGAGTGATGCAGTTGTTAAACTTGTGGAAGAAAGAGTAAACAAGTTTCGCTAATAAGTCATTCAGCTTTACACACAGTTATGTATACTGTATAATAAATACATGGACAGCAAAGTTGCTGTCAATACAGACATTACACACAGGAGATTATTATGTCACAATTCGAAACACCAAAACTACCAGAAGTTAAATTCAGCAAGAACGGTTACGAGATCCGCACAGACGTGCTGTCCATGGCCAAAGACGCTGTTATGGAAGAATACCACTCAAAGTTCCGCGGTTGGGAAATGTCAGTGGCCAAAGACGAAAAGACTGGTCAAGTTGTTACCAGAGTAGATATGCCAGAGTTTCCAGGCTTAGACAAGATCATGGAAGCGGCTGAAAAGTTCTATGGGTTCGTTAATACGGGCACAAAGAAGTAAGCATAGCTTTTAGTAGGTTGATACTATAAAAACACTAAAGGACTCTTCGGAGTCCTTTTTTATGCTTGTCTATATATTAGGTTTGATTTTATACTTGTAGGACTAAAGAATTCTTCTACAGTATGTATTGCTTGGCTTGTATCAAAATCCTTACAACTAAACACATCGATATAAGCGGCCTTTGTTGAATTAACAAAGTGTGCTGTTATATTGCTAGTTGTTATCATTTGCAGTAGACTATAGCCTTCGTTGTCAGTACCAACCAGCATGAGTTCTATTTGTGGACTACCATATGCTGTCATATTAATTCGTTCAATTAATGTAACAACAAAATTATTAATAGTTGTTCTATCAGTAATAGATTCTAGATTGCAATCGCTACAATCTAATATTAAGTGGTAACCCCAGCTCATGCAACGCTTTCTTGTCCAAAGTACGATGGATGTGCTTTACCCCAGTTGCGCATGATTACTGCCGCTCGGGCATTGGCTTCATTTTCTTGTGGTGATCCTGTAGATCCTGCTTCATCATCTTCTAGCTCATTGTCTAAGTCTTGCTTGTAGTGTACAAGTTCATGTGCTAATGTACGGCATACATCCATGATGTGACGATTCTTTACTGTGATAGTAATATGTTCGTCGCCCGGAGCATATCCACCAAAGCTTCTACGTTCCATAGACTCTTTGTTATCAAACACAAAGTCAAACTTAGGCAAGCTGGTTAGCTCTAAGTCTTTGGCGGCAAAACGGATAAAGTCCAATAGGATTGGATAGGTATCCTTCTTGTTTAGACTTTCAGTTAGGAGTTCTTTAATCTTCATATATGTACTTATTAGAAGCCGTTAGTGGAAGTTCTGTAAAAGATTTTACCAGTAAAGTCTGATGTCTTGGCCTGTCCTGGATACTCATAACTGACAGTTAGCACTCCTGGACCGTCTGGACCATTACCAAACATCACACGCAAGGGAATGTATGTGCCTGCTGTTAGAGCGACTGTAGTTGACACTTCACTCTCGCCGTGTAGACCGCCGTTTGATATAATCACGTTAGTTAATGTATCACCGCTTCGCCAGTTGGTAATAGCATTGTCGCCAAACCACAAGTAAGCACCGTCATCACAACTCAAATATATTGTGTAGTTGCCAGTGTATGTTACTCGTAAGTAACCTTTCAGCATCATACTAGTGGAGTTGGGTAGGTCTGGTTCGTTGATGTCATTGTCAGCAGCGTCAAAGTTATTAGGAGCAGCCTTTAAGGCAGCAGTATCAAAGAAGTTAGCACTTTCATAATGATAACCTTCATAGTTAGTACGCCATATACCTGGGCTTACTTCAATAACTTCACCGTTGTATGTTGCTTCGGTGTTTGGATCGTACCAAGGACGACCTTGTAATAATCCGCTGGTGTTGGCGTTGTCAACAATATCGGTACCATCATATTGTGTTGGCAAAAATGCAAGATCGTAAGTATTTTTAGCACGATAGTACGGTTTGGTAGCATCTAAACTACCAGTAATGGTGCCATCTCTAGCAACTACCTTGCCCTGACGTTTAGCTTCAGCTATGTCAAGTTTAGCAATCTGCCTAGCCTCTTTGTCTGCTCCGCCGCCGCCACCTAACTCAGTTGCGTATATGACAAATGATGTGCCGTTGGGAATTAACGATGTATTAAGTTCACCAGCACCACTGCCTGCAAGGGCTAGTGAATTTGCTGTGGTGATAGTCCAAATGTCAACACCAGACTCACTAGGATCATTGGATTCACCTGTGCCATCAGGTTGGTTCATTGATCTTGTAAAACTGGGTTGGCCGTTGGCTGGCACAAAAGTCCAGTTCCTAGCACCAGCACCCAGGGCAATTACCTGTGCCATGTAAGTGTCTAAGGTGCCACTGTCTTTTCTAGTGGCTAGGGTTCCTACTCCGTATGCGTCATAGTTGAACGTGCCCACTGCCACTAGATAACTGCTGGCGCCGCCCCCGTTAAAACTGGTTGCTGTTAAGCCAGTTGGTATTGTCAGTGTTGATATTCCGTTTAGGGCCATTATTTGTATCCTCTAACAATATTTATGCTATAAATACGTTACTATGATAAACATCGAACCATTCGAAAAACTAATTACAGATCTTAAAGAAAACGGCAAATACCGTGTATTCAACGATATTCTGCGTGAAAATGGCAAGTTCCCACAGGCTATTTGGTATGGCCCTTACAACATTAAGAACATAACCAACTGGTGTAGCAACGACTACTTGGGCATGGGACAAAGCAAGGTAGTACTAGATGCCATGCACACCGCATTAGACATGACTGGCGCCGGGTCAGGCGGCACACGAAACATTGGTGGTACCAGTCACTATCACGTGGCGCTAGAGCACGAGTTAGCTACTTTACATAAGAAAGAAAAAGCCTTGTTGTTTAGTTCAGCTTATGTGGCCAACGAGTGGACCTTGATTGCTCTGGCTAAAATTATTCCCAACATTGAATACATCAGCGATGAAAACAATCACAACAGTATCATTGTAGGCATTCAACACAGTAAGGCTAAGAAAGTTGTGTTTAAACACAATGACTTAGCAGATCTAGATCAGAAACTCAAGATCAGTTTTGCACAGGGCAATGTACCGTGTGTGGTATTTGAATCAGTATACTCAATGGACGGTGATTGTGGACATATTAAAGAGATATGTGAGTTAGCTAAAAAGTACAAAGCCATTACCTACATTGACGAAGTACATGCTGTTGGCCTGTATGGTGAGAAAGGTGCTGGCAAGTTAGAGCAGTTGGGACTACAAGACAAAGTTGACATAGTCAACGGTACCTTGGGAAAGGCCTTTGGAGTCCAGGGCGGTTACATTGCTTGTAAGGCTGTTGTAGCAGATGCTATTCGTAGTGTTGCCGCTGGTTTTATCTTTACAACAAGCATGAGTCCTGTTACTTGTGCTGGCGCATTGGCCGCTATCAAGTATTTGAAGGATCATAATGAAGTGCGTGAAAAGCATCAAGAACGTGCTCGTAAACTAAAGCATCGTTTAGGTGTTGCCGGCATTACTGTTATGCCATGTGCTAGTGAACATATCGTTCCTGTACTAGTAGGAGATGCTAAACGTGCCAAAGCAATGAGTGATGCATTATTAAACGATCACAACATCTATGTGCAGGCAATTAACTATCCTACAGTTGATGTAGGCACTGAACGATTACGTTTTGCGCCTACTCCGTTTCATGATGATGGAATGATTGAAGATCTAGTTAAAGCACTTAAAATAGTCTTTGAGAAGACAGGTACTTAACATATTCTGCAATACCATCTGCGGGAGTTAGAAAGCTATCAACATCTACTCCGGCAGAGTATAAGTTAGTAACATCAGCACGAGTATTGAGTTGGTACTGAGCTTTTAAATCTTTGGGCATAGGGATATATTCTTTATGCCCGTTCTTATGATTGCTTATAATAAGATCTGCAATAGACTCAAAGCTATAACTAGATCCAGTGCCTACATCATAAGTTCCGGGTTTATAGTTGTTAACAAAATGATAGATAGTCTTGGCAACATCTTCTACCCAAATAAAGTCTCTGCAATAGTTGTTGCTATTTTCAAATATCTTTATAGTGTTAGTGTCTACCAGTTGATTGTACCAATGATAGATAGTACTGGCCATACGACCTTTGTGTGATTCATTAGGACCATACACATTAAACAGTCTTAGTATAACTCCATCCATGTCTTGTTCGCTAGTTTGTTTACTGTTTGCATACAAGTTTAATGGCCCAGTACCGTTGCCGTATACTGCCGCAGTGCTGGTAAAGATAAACGGAATGTTATTCTCTTTACAAATAGTATTCCAATGGTGAGTTGGACTTATGTTAGTTAAGTTAATGCTTTCTTGATTAGTTTCAAGTGTGCTAGAGTTTGCGCCAATATGTATAACGCATGTTGGATCTGTAATGTTACCATTAAACGATCTATACTTCTTACCTTCTAAGTAGCGGCTGGGTATAGGTTCTATTTCAACTAGGGCAATATCATCTATGCCTTGTTTGTTTAAGTAACCAAGTACAACGCTTCCAATAAACCCATTTGCACCTGTTAAGACAATCATAGTAGTTGATCCAACCGTGGAGCATATACTCCAACATGCTGTACTGTGATGCCGCTAGCTCTAATAGCAAACTTAATTGCGGCTTGTACATATTCTTGTATTAGATACTCATAAGCAAATGCCGCAAGGAATGTATCTCCAGCACCAGTGACATCAGTAACATCGCCCACTACTTCTGCCGGGAACACCCAGCCGTTCCAAACTGCACCATCACTACCATGTGTAACAATTAGCCATCTGTCGTCGGGTAAACTTGTAGCACGTTTATGCTCTAGTTTGTTAATCTTTATATAACATCCGTTGAATCTAGCTAGGTCTGTTTTCTTTGTGTCAATAAAGATTGGGCCTTTGAATCTACTGCGTAGATCTTCAACTAGTTCGTAAGTAACTGCGCCTTTGTTATAGTCACTTATCACAATGGCATCGTATGCCGGCAATTCACTTTCAATTGTTATAGGATCGCTAGCTGTGTCATTGTCTATGCGAAGTAATTGTTGTTTACTACGTTGATCAATTATACGCTTCTTCTTACTAGTACTGCCGTGTAAAAATTTTACATCACATCCTAACGCTTCCAAATTCTTACGCACATTGCCTGCCATGCCGTCTAAGACTATTTCATACTTAGGTTCAAACACCGGCACGGGAGCTTCTGGACTAATACGATCAACAGTTCCGTAGACATAAGTGTCTACGCAATCATCACCGATTAGTAATATCTTTAATTGTGTTAGTGGTCGAGTATTCATTTATTCTCTCAAAAAATTCTATACGTTTACAATGCTCTTCACCGACTATAGGTTTACCCTTCCAGTCAGATCCTTTAACCATTATATCGCATTCTTTTATTAATTCAATTAGCTCTTCATCTGTATTAAAGATACATACTTCTTCTACATCCTTTAGTGCAGACAGTATGCAAGCACGTTCAAACTCGCCCTTAATTGGTCTACTAGGACCTTTAAGTGATTGTACACGATCGTCACTGTCAATGCCTACTAACACAGTATCACCCAGACTACGAGCATAGGCAATCAATGCAAGATGCCCTAAGTGCAGTATATCAAATGTTCCGTTAACGAATACTTTCATTCTAGTGACTCTACAAATTGTGCTAGGTTATCAAATATTACTACACGCCGTTTGATTTCTTTATTTGAATAACGACCTAGCTCTTGTTCTGTTTCTTTACCGTATCCTGTACGTACTAACACAGGCTTAGCACCCATACGAACTGCGGCTTTGAGATCTTTCATCTTGTCGCCAACATAGTAACCTTCTTTAAACTTGATTGCTTTGTTTTCTTTCTCACAGCGTTTGAACATGCCCGTGTTGGGTTTAGCAAACGGATCATCTTTACGACTGCTAGCAGAGTAGTACAATGCATCAATAGTAAAGCATCCTGCTTGTCCTAACAGTTCATACATGTAGTCGTGGACTGCATCTACGTCTGCTTCTGTAAACAATCCTTTTTCAATGCCGCCTTGATCAGTGATGATTGCAATCTTATAACCCTTACGGCGCAGTTCAGCCATGGCTTCAATACTACCAGGAATGGGTTTAAATGCATCAGCTTTAAAACAGTATGTGCCAAGGTCCTCGTTGATAACACCGTCACGGTCCAATCCAACTACACATTTAGATCCAATCTCCGAACCTCCACCGGTCCAGATAATATTAGGTTGGCTCACGTTGGTTATCTCCGGGCATTACTCGATAGTTGTCTTCTACGCTGTCTGCTGTTGACACTTCCAGAATTGTGCCGGCTTCTAAACAAACTATTTGATGAGGATGTAACGGTGCAATATGGAATACATCTCCGGCAATTCCTTCATACTCAAAGATTTTTGCATCACTAGTTTGAATAAATCTAAGCATAAACTTACCACTCATTACCCGCCAAGTTTCTTCTTTGACACTATGAAAGTGCATACTGAACTTTGCACCCTGATTGAAGTGCATAAACTTACTACAGTATTTGTCATTGGTTGCCCAAATCTCTTCACTGCCCCAACCTTTAGTTACAATACCTGTTAATCTTGTCATTGTCAGTCCTTTAGTATATTTTATACTATAACGACCGTAAGGTCAACTAGATTTGACTAATAAAGGGAAATTAATTGAGTAACGCCAAATACCAAAGCGGCACGGGCTTGTTGGTCGGCGGCCGCTTCTTCTAGTTTATCTGTACTGATTAAATCTTGTAAGATCTCTTTGGCTTCGCTGGCGCTTAGTTGTCCAGCACCCACAGCTTGGTGTACTTGTAGTGCATACTGGGCACGTTCTGCGGCCCAAGTGTTACCACTGTTCATTAACTCTGCTAATGCACTCATTAGAATCTCCCTTGTACTGATTTAGCCAGTATGTCTGCTTGTTGTTGTATAATCTTCTTCTTTAGGTCACAGTATAATGGACTCACCGGACCTTTGGCTACACGCTCTTGCAATTCTTTAACAGTATCTTTGATAGTGCCTGTTAGTTTGTTTATGTCACGTGTGGGTTTGGTCTGACTGTAGATGTCAAACCATTCTACATTCTTGGCCAGCTGATCAACTTGTGGTTTCAAGTCTGTTTTACAATCAAAGTGTCTAACCTGTTGTTGTATATCTGTTATGCTCTTGGCTTGATTAACATCCCAACTGCTGGGAATGTATTCCATAATGCTGGCACAGCCTGTTAAACTTAAAAATGCCGCAATCAATAATAGTTTTTTCATTTCTTTTTTGCCCTTCCTGCTTTCATATTGGCTAGCCAGTGTGCTAGTTGTCCCTTGCGTCCACCTTGCTTGGCAGTTTTACGCAAGCTACTTACTGATGCTTTGGTATTGACACCGTGGCGTTTGGCATCGCCTTTGTCTTGGGGATTCTTTCCATCAGCAAAGTTTTCATTCTTAATGCTTTCTCCACCGCCACCATCACCGCCACCAGCGTCTCCACTACTGTCGCTGTTGCCATAGTTTGAGAAATATCCGTAACCACCATATAGACTAGGACCATATGCGGCTCTGCGAGGTTTGCGTTTTTTCTTACGTTCTTCTAAAGTCTGATCTTCATTAGTACGGTGATACTCACTTGCTTCACCTTCTAAGCTCACCTGCCACGCATAGAATTTAGTTTGTGGATATTCATCTTTGAGTTCTACAAATGATTCCAAATTAGGCACAGCATCATCGTACATAATAGCTTTGGTATAATTGCCTTTGTTTAATAAATCACGTATAATAATCTTTTTCTTTTCTTCTGTTTGCATCTTACCTTGCATGTTACCTGCACGATAAACATGGACCTTGCCCATGTCAACACCATACTTGCGGAACGTGTCTAAGAATAATTCGCGGTCATCAAAGTCAGCACGGGCAGTAACCATAACAACTTTATTGCCTGTAGCAATATCATTCTTAAGTTGATTAAGCATAGGTATGATTGGTTTAGCATTGTTGAAGAATTCTTTTGCATTGGCAAAGTCTCCAAAATCAAACTTCTCACCGTCTTGTAATTTGTAGTGTGTAAAATTGTGGCTGTTTAGACTGTTAATGACCCGCCTGTCTTTAACAACATGAACTTTTGTTTGTGTGTGAACTAGGGTGTCATCTATGTCAAAGATAACTAATTTACGTGGAGTAAATTCTTGCACTCTCATTTTATTTCAAGCCTTCAGTCACACTTTGTTTCTCTAAATGTTTTTTAACTTGTTGTAACTCTGATTGGTCTAAGTCATCCAAGTGCTCTTTGCCCGTTAATCGTTTGGTAAGACGAAGGAAACTGGGTTCATTATCCCATTTAACGCCCTTACGGTCTGCCAATTTGTGTATAGTGTTAGGTGTTATGCTTTCAGTTACATTATCTAAAAATGTACTGGCAAATTTCTTACACTTATCTCGTAATGATGAATCTGTTGTTTCTAACAGAGTAAATTGTCTTGCGTCATCATCTTCTTTTTCTGTAGGATCTATATATCCACAGTAGACTTTCTTTACATTAGATTGATTCACAACATTGGTACAACTTTCACCATAACGCTCATCCGTATGTGTTTGATCACAAGGACTCAGTGTAGTGATTATAATACTGCCGCTTGGAATTGAACCATGTTGTTTCTCATATGCTTCCATGGCAGCACGTTCTGCATGAATTCTTTTTCCGTTGCTAGCAGGACGATTTAATCTAGCAACTAATTTGTTATTGGGATCTAACACAGCAGACGCAACCATACCATAATCTTTATTACTGGATTGTCCTTTTTCAACTAGGTCACAGAGTTTAGATAATATTGCATCTAACTTAGAATAGTTGCTGATTTCAAAATCACTAGCTCTCATTTTTTCTTACCTGCACAATGCGCCTTTTGAGAGAATCCCTTAGGGCTAGCACAGTTGATTGAGCTCTTATACTTCTGTGTCCATTTTTCTTCTAGGGCGGCTTCATCTATTGCTTTCTTAAATCCTTTGCCCGGAACCCAACCAGCAATAGGTTTACATTTACAGGTACCTGGTTTACAGCTACAGTTAGTCATACCACATTGTAGACAGCGTTTTTTTTCGCTTTCCGATACACTTTCGTTAGGTACACAGTTATTAACACGAACACCGCCTTTGATCTTGGTGCCTTCTTTATGTTTACCCTTCCAGCATTTGGGATCCAGTCTCTGTTTCAATTCTGCAATGTGTGTTTCGCCTAACATGATTAACTCTTGCATTTGTTCAATGCTTTCACAGTTCCAGCGGCGTAAGGCCAACGCTTTAGGAGTAGGCTTACCATTAGGCTTTTTCATAGGACCTTTGTTGCCGCCCATCCTAGCACAAAAACTCTTGCGGCGCTTGGCTGCTTTACTACCAGCTTTTAATTTACTAGGTTTGGTAGTAACAGCAGTTTTTAATTTGCTGCCTGGATTCTCTCTGCGATAAGCATTGACAGCTTTTTGACTTAGACCATCTGTCTTGTCTTTCTTGTTGACCTTGTTCCAGTCTTCGTTAAGTAATTCGGATATTTTCATATTAAGTATTTGGAAGTTTCATTGGGTTTAGATTACGATCAAGGCGCTGGCTTCCCATGCCACCACCGCTAGTCATTCTGTTAGTAAAATTGCCGCTATTCTGATTTGTTGGCAACGGCGGAGTTGGTAATGCGCTTGGACTTTTCTCTTTGTTAACTAACGGCACATGTTTTTGGGCAGGTTGAGCTCTAGTAAGGGCAAACCTGGTTCCATCAGGGCCATCTGCTATGCGAGTACCTATTAACCCCATTGTTGGTGCCAGTCGATCTATCATACGTAGATATGCTTTAGTTCTACTAGGTTCTACACTGGTAAAATAAAGTGAATTTATATCTGGTCTTGTATCAAGGTAATGTTTGAGATTTCGAACTACTCCTGTTAGAATCTTTGGCGTTGCACCACTACTGTCGCCGGAGATATCAAAGTTTTTATTTCTATTAAACTCTACACTAACGCCATCTTTTGCTTGTGGGGAGGAATAGTGGATTGGTGATATCACAGTTTGTATTTCTTTACCAGTATCATCTGTCCACTTAGCTACTGTACTACCGCTGTCCTTACTGGTATGCCACTTAGTCTCAGGTGCAGGCCCAGTTATATCTAAAACCTCGCTAATGATCTCAGATATTTTCATTTGTTATTCTCCGGTGGGCAACAGAATCTAGGATCGCACCAATCATAGTTTGTATCATAAGTTTGTCCAATGTATCCAGCATAAGCTAGGCTCATGCCAATACCATAAATGGCTAGGCCTGTGATAAATTTATTACACAGGACTGTAAGGGTTGCGCGGTCTATCATATCCATCGTCCTCTGGGTATACTGGGTAGTCATTAGGGTTCATCAGTTACACCAACTTTGTTTAGCATCACCATAATATTCTCTCGCAAATCCGTTAGCAATTAATTGAGCACGTAAGCTCTGTCCGTTTAGAATGAGGTCGCCCAAAACACGACCACCAAATTTATCCCAACCATATAGAATGACTTGTCGCTGTTGGCTGGCATTAATGAGACCTTTAGTGAAAACGGAAGCGGCTTCACCACGTTGCTTTTCGCTGTCGCATTGACCTCTAAATCCTTTTTCCGGAGTATCGACTCCATAGACTCGTACCGCAAGTTCGGGCTTAAGGGGTGCAGGTAGAAAGGGTGCGGCGATAACAACTGTATCGCCATCCGTTACTCTGATAATTTGTGCGTCATATGTAACGCCTTGGGGTGTTTTTTGTGCAAATGCTAGTACTGGGACTAACAATAATACTGCTAATAGCTTCTTCATATAAACTCCGTGTTAACAGAGTATTTATTAGAAATTATTGTTAAACCAGCCTATCTTGCGGCCTTCTGCAATACGTTGGTCGTGTTCTTCTACACTGCCAGGCCAGCGCCACGCCCATACTGCTACAAACAACATGAAGATGCCTGTACTTAATATACCAATAGGTTTAACCCCTGTAAACCACATGATCAGCAAACTTGATGTCATCATGGCTAGCATGAAGTATTTCATCTTATTAGGGAATACACGCTTGGTATTCCAGTTGGTTAGGAACGGGCCAAACAGTTTGTGATTGTATAGCCAGGCGTGCATCTTAGGCGAACCTTTGGCAAAACAATAGGCGGCGGCCACTACAAAAATACTGTAGGGTATGCCGGGTGTAATTAACCCAACATACGCCATACCTAAACTAATGAATCCTAGGACTTTCCATAGGAAACGCTTTACCGGATGAATTGTAACCATTCTTCGAACCTCACATTGAATTCTTGTTTCTTGCGCTTATTTACAAGATCATAGAAGTCGGGCTTGTAAGGTTTGACTTTAGGCTTCCATCCTTTGGTCTTGTCGGCCTTGGCCGCATTACATGGAGCACACGCTGTACATGTGTTTTCCCATGTGGTCTTGCCACCTTGGCTAACTGGAATCACGTGATCCAGCGTTGCTTCTTTGCGTTCAATACTTGTACTGCAATATTGACACTTGCCACTGTCTCGTAGGTATACATTAGCCCGACTGAAACGTACTGCGTTCTTTGGCTTCATATACTCACGTAACATGATAACTGATGGAACTTGGGTTTCCCAACGGGCTGAATGCACAATCCAATTCTCGTGATAAAGCAATACATCGGCCTTGTCTAAAACCATGTATTTGATTGACTCTTCCCATGTGATTGTGCTTAACGGAAGGACGCTTACCGGCAACCCGTCTGCATTTAATACTAAAGTATCTGCCACTTTGAACCTCTTTCTGTGTTGTGTTTTACAGACCCAACCAGTTAAGTGTACATTGTACGCTCAATTTGTATTTACGTCAATATGCTTTGAGCGAACTCTAAACCACTTCGATCAAGGGCATTGCACCATTGATCCTTAGTGTCTGACCCGTATACTAGTTCGTAATCGGCACTGGCCAAACACCAACTTGTTTCTTCATTCCAGGGGGTTTGACCTTTGATCTCGCCAACTAACTGCCCCGGACTCCAACCGCACATGCCCAAAAATAAACGCCATTGCTCCGGGCGGTCTCCCATAGCTAGTCTAGGTAATATATCATCTGCTGAACTTATACTAAACTCATCGTTTATTTGCATTGTGTTCTTGCAGGTCCATTCGTTACTGTGTAAGAAGCTCAGGCTCTTAACATTAACAGGGCCACCTAGATAAACAAATCCAGGAACATCAACTTGATGTCCTAGTTGTTCACCAAACTCTACAATGCTCATTTGACTACGCTTGTTCAACACTAGTCCTACACTGCCTTGGGAGTGATGTTCTGTTACCATGATAACAGTCTTGTGCCAGAAGTTACCTTTTACAGCAGGCGGCGCGATTATTAAATTACCAACAATATTCATATGAGATATTTATTGTTACTTACTATAGAGTTGCGCTTCTTTGGCACGTTCTCTTCCCTTTGCCTCTTTATCTTGTGGACGTTCAAACTCTACGCAAAACCAGTACGTTGCTTCTTCAGGTGATTTAAATGTTCTAGCGGCAAATGCTGGCCCTTTTCCTATACGTGATGACAAGGCAAAATCAATTTGTCCTTGCCAGTTAGTTTGCCACTTGCCGGGGCCGCCACAGGCTTGCGCCATTGAACTAAAGAACCCCTTACCACTAAAGGTAAGATCGTGAAACATAAACAATCCACCACTTGGTCCTTGGCTAGCATCACTGTGTACCCAACGACCCGGTTGCCAACCGCTTTCCCATTTACAGTTTACTACCATAGCGACTGCATGGTTAAAACTTAGCTTGTTTGCTATGTAAGAACGCATTTCTCTCCAGTTGATCTTGTCTTTAGAACTAGGACCAAACTGTTTCATTTGTTCTGGTGTGGCACCTTTAGGAGTATAACCATTTGACACTGTGACTGATGTTTGGGGTTCAGGAGTAGTTGGCTTTTCAGTACTAGGAGTAGTTGGCTTTTCCGTACTGGGAGTAGTTGGCTTTTCCGTACTAGGAGTAGCTGGCTTGTCAGCGGCAGCTAGTTTGTCAGTCTCAGTTTTATTGAAGGCCGCAACGTTTACTCCAGCTTTACCCATGATGGCATTAAGTATGCCGTCTAAGTCCTCGTTGATCTTTTTAAATTCTGAATATCGCATAATTATCCTATATACTTCATTGGGTCTACTGGACGGCCGGCAACATATTTTTCCCAGTGTAAGTGAGGACCAGTAGAATTTCCACTGTTGCCGCTCAGTGCTACTACATCGCCTTTTCTAACCAGTTGTCCTAGTTTAACTTTTACTTGTGACAAATGTAATAGTCGATGTTTTAATCGTCCGGCACCATCAGTTAAATTAACATGTAATCCGGCTATACTATTGTTGTCAATAGATCCAACAAAACAATCTTCAGGAGCTTTGACTGGTGTTCCAACCGGTACTGCAATGTCAGTTCCCCAATGCATGCCTCTTGCACGTTGTCCAAATGGGCTAGTTAGTGAGCCGTTTGCAGGCATTTCAATGCCTGTTGATGTTCGTAATGTTATCCCTGGATGAGCTTTAAATGTTGTATCGCTGGCTGGCTTATTTACATCCATAGATATATTATTTGCATCTGTTGTCTTATTGCCAGCTGTGATATCTATACCAGCTTTGCCCATTATAGCGCCAAGTATATTATCTAGGTTTTCGTTAACATTTTTAAATTCGTTGAATCGCATATTAACTCCAGTCAGGCAAGGGACCTCCGTACTTCTGTCCTTTGATACGGTGCCCTCCTACTTTAATACGACTCTTTTTATCTTTGCCTAGCTTATGTGATTTCTCACCATCACGGGCACGTAGGCCTTGTGACTTACAACTTGACAGCATACTAGCACCTAAGTCTGCGTCGGGCTTAGAACTTTTACATAGTTCACGTGATGCTTTACCATGCTCGTCTAAAACTTTATCGTGTGATGTACCACAGTATTCACATACTGTTTTATATCGAGATTCTGTAGTATGCCCTCGATCAGGACGGCTTCCAGGACGAGCCGGGCGTTTAGGGTGTGTGCCGATGGCACCTTCGGTGGTGAATTCTTTTGCTCTCATAGTTATGTATTTATTGTTCTTACTGGGCTAAGAACTCAAATACATTTAACCATTTACGCTTGCCTATAGTGGCTTTTAACTTGGTTAGATCAGCCTTTGTAGTGTGTCGCATACGCTGTTTTTCAGCATCTGGCACAGGTTCAAACTCTAACTCTACACTCTCTTGTTCTGCTATTTCTTCTGCAATATCTAGAAAGCTGTGGGTTAACCCTGCACCACAATTCCATATACCGGAACCGTTAACCTCTTTGATAAAGTCTATGTGTAAACGACATACATCACCAACCCAAGTCCAATCTCGACGGATATGTTCAGCATTTTCCCATACTGTGATCTTGCCTTCTTTGCGGGCTTGTGTGCGCCACTTGACAATAGCATTGGCACGTTTGCCTCGTAGATGCATCCACTTGCCGTAGACATTAAAGTAACGGAACCCCTGTACATATATGTTTACATTCTGTTGTGGCCACCAACGATCAAAGAGGTACTTAGACCATGCATAAGGTGTTTGTGGATGACAAGGAGCATATTCACTAAAGTCTTTACTATCACCGTAGACACTACTTGAGCTAGCATACTGTAAGTTTACCCCGTGCAAATTGCACTCGTTGAACAACCACTGGGAGAACTCGTAGTTTTGTTTGAGTATGGCTTCTACATCATTACAAGTCATATCAGCAATAGCACCCAGGTGTATTACCCAGTCATAGCCACTTACGTCAGGACGTTCTGTTGGATGCCATTCATAGCCGTCAATGTGCCAACCTTCTTCTTGATTGAGCCAGGCAAGCATATTGCGGCCAATAAATCCCTCATGGCCGGTTACTAGTATTCTCATGCTAGTATTTAATCAGGTAGGTCTTGTGTAAAGTTCCACTCTGGCACAATGAGTTTTAGTCTAAAGTGTCGCTCTGCAATTAAACTTTCTACATACTCTTGTAACTGAATCATAGGCACAGTATCATTTAACCACTCTGTTTCCCAATCATCAATAGTCCAGATGTTGTCTACATATTGTGTTTTAATTGTTCGCTCCAATGCTTTAGCATGGGCTCTCAATCCTCCATAGATCCGCATGTTAACAATTCCGCCCATATGTGAACAGTATTGTTTATTGCGTTCCTTTGGAGTTTGCATGATGCCAAACCCAGGACGCCCAAACGGGCTTTGGATTAGGTATAGGTAGTACATTATTCAGCTAGGTTCAAAATGTCTTGGTCAAAAAACTCAATAAGTCCGTCGAAGTGGTCAAGTAAAGTAGGTGCGACTCGTTCCTTGCCACCAAAATGTTGATATAGTTGAATCAACGCACAAGCATAGGCATCGTCGTCCCATGCGGCTTGATAACCATATCGCTGTACAGTCCAACGGCGATGTGCTTCTGTAACAGACTCTTGGAACTGTGACAAGTTACCAAAGCAACTTTGTACCATTGCGGCTAGTTCTTCTTGGAACTTAGGAGTCAACTTGATCTTAGCACTATCAAACTGGCGGCACAAGTCACGGAACACAAAGAACAGACTAACGTGAACGTTTTCGTAGTGAAAATACTTATGGTGCCATTCACATGATTGTTCTACTTCGTCATCATTAAGAGTTTTAAACGTAGCAATGTTAGTAAATGTTCCGGGATACTTAGCCAAGTCACTTTCGGTCTCAACCGGAAAGCACTCGTACTTTTCAGCAACACTAACCTTCTTTTCAAGATCAACGTCTTCCTGATCAGACTTGTCTTTGTCAATGCGCACGATGAAGATACTATTACGCATCTGTTGGTATGCTGACTGCTTTTTCTTGCCCTTGCCGTTAAGAATACTAAATGCACGTCGAGCATAGGCTAGATTATTAGTTTCAATGTATTGGAATGGAAATTCAAATTCTCTCCAGTCAGTGTGGCCCGGTACTAGACCAGCATCAATTAATGCGGCAACTGTACTAACAGTATGTTGACTGTCAATACTAATAAACTTACCTTTGGTAGTTTTAATACACTGAGCTGTTTGTAGCAATGCCGGGTCAAACAAGCCTGGGTCAGCAATGCGATTAGCACAATGCTTGTCATCTAATGCACGTTGGATGTCTTCATCAATATCAATCGATCCAAGTTTCTCCATTGAGACTTTTGGCAAGCGTGTAAGGTCAAACTGTTTGCTTTGGTTAGTCCAAGCCTTGATTGTTTTCTTCCAAGCCGCACTCTTGTTAAGAGTATTAACTCGATCTTGAAGATTAACAGTCTTACCAGATCCACGTTTGAGAGGATTGATTTTAACCATTGGATTTGGTTTTTTAGTAACGTCCTCGTATTTGAACTTGAATGTCATACATGCCTCTGTGTGTTAATATGTGTTTATTATAATGCCATTCCAGAAAGTTGTCAACTCATTAGAACGCTGATCGATTGTAGACAACGGGCATTTCGCAAATGTATTTCCCATTCCAAAGATGTTTGATAGTATTGCAGTCACCGCCTGAAACGGTTGACCCTGCGTGATCGCCAATACTCTTACCTGTGACAGCGTAACTGCCTATACTGGCCACGTTATAAACGGCACAGCCGTTTAAGCAACCAAGGCAAAGAATCGCGATAAGAACGCTTCTTGTCTGCATGAATAACTTTCCAATGTCTGTGTGTTTTCGTAAAGAACCCATGGGTCATTATCCCTAAGCTCTATTCCTGTTACTTTAAATAGTAATCCTGATGCGGTACTGAATAAATCACCTAACTTCATTGTGTAATCATCCTAATGTAGGCTACAACATCAATAGTTGAGATTAGCATGTAATTGGCAATCATACCAGTTGAACCTCTAGTCCAAGCGGCCCACGCAAATATACAACATTGTATAATGAACAGCGGATATAAAAATATAAACGGAGGATTTGGTAATGTATAACCCATCCATATTGTACAACTGATACTCATGAACCATGCAACTAACTCCAAACTAAATCGCAACGGGTACTCATTATAATCTTGTTTAATCCAATTTATAGTGTTTTTAATAGTCATAGTATAGTTATAAAAAAAGCCCACGACTCTGTGGGCTTTTTGACTAAGCAGTATCTAATTAAAGAGTAATGCCCATTGCCTTGGCTTTATAACCTAAGGCAATAATTTCACGTGATGGCTTACCCATAGCGTATTCAGTTACCTGAACGCCATTGCCAGCTTTACGTGCATTAGCATAGATCGCATAACCGTTTGAACGGATACGGCTTACTTCTGCGCTAATGTTCTTAACGCCAAAACGCTTTTCAGCTTGGCTAGCTGTCAATGTGTCGCCATTGTACAATGCGTTGAAGATCTTGTAAGTCTTAGTTTCTGGATTGAAAAATTTCATATTGTTTCCTTTGTGTTTTATATCAGTGTGTCGGTGCGTATCACCAACGTTTTACTAGTATAGTACAACACAAGATATTAAGCAAGTTCTTTGGCAGAATTTTCGTTAGATATTTTTCCAAAAAACTTCTGTGTTGGAAAACGTTTATGGGCTTCAATCAGCAAGCTACTCAAATCTGGTGCTTGGGCAACAAATTGTTTGGTATCTTTAATGTAAGCATAAAGTCCGTTGCCAACTTGTTCAATGAACAATTCAGTGCCTTCTGCACTAACAATGCCATCGTCCTCTTCCTCGTTTATCTTTTTGATCTTGTTAAGCATGTCAATAACACGTTCTGGATTTTCGCTGATATTGGCTAGAAAGATAATACCCCTAGCATGCCAACCAATCCAAAATGCAACTACGGCCACGACAATGTATATTAAAAAGTCCATAAGAATCTCCAATTGGTAAGTTTATTTAATCAATTCTAAGTTAATAATTTTGGCTACCCTAGACCCTACATCTTCTCCGCTGGGGATCACGTAAGTTTGGCTATCGTGTCGATCCTTACGGTCGTCATATCTGCGCACATTCAAGATGCGGCCACCTACTGCTGATGTCAGTTCAAAGGTGATTCGATCTTGTCCTTCGGCATTGCCGCGTTCTACCATTGCTGTTGTACCCATACCTATTGCCATTTGTTTGTTATTTTTTAGCCAGCTGTTTTGTGGTTCTTCGTATTCGCATTTGTTTTCCCACATATGACGAACTTTGGTGTAAAGCCATTTATCAAAGATCTTCATCATCTGAGCTTTCATCTACGATTGCTACTTTTCCATGTCCTGATAGCAGATTATGGACTAGCTGTGTTTTACCTTCAGCCCATTCCTGATCACTCAGTCCATGCCATCCTACACATTTACCCGTTGGGCTACGGCCACAGCCGCAGTTACCAAACTCTTTGGGGTTTTCAGTTGCTCTTATTTGCATTTTTAATCCTCTCTATAATTAGTTTTGCTTCGCTGAACTCACCATCTTCAAGATAGTGTTCAATCAGTTGTTCCATTTGCTGGTGTAAGCCACGCAGGTACGGGCGTTGGTGCGCCGTTGAATATGGTTGTGTCCATTTAATAGTGTATAAATGTCTAGGTTCCATTAGTATGATCCTTTGTTAGTGCTGATACAAATAAAAACTTTTCGTATGCTTTACGAACAGTTGGGTTAGTTAACAGTTTGTCTGCCTCTACCTGCATGGCCTTGATACCGGCCTCGGCTGCTTCTCTATAACTACACCACTCAAGGGCATACTGATCTTTACCAAATGCCTTGGCCAATGCCTTCCATGCTTTTAACTGTGCTGGAGTTAATGGCTGATCACGTTCAGGAACACGCAACTTACTTGCCTCCATGATGCTGTTACTAATAGCATCTTCGGCAACTCGGGCCGCGGCTATCATTGGAGCATAAGCTGGATCAATGTTGAACCTACGACTTGATCCACCAGGGTACACATCAACCAAGTGTGTGCCTTTGGGAAAGCTGTCGCAGAACTCCGAACTATAGGTACTGTGCGGAATGTACTTGCGACCTTTTTTGATATAGAAGATTGTTTCTGTCATGCTGTATTATACTATCATTATGATTATATGTCAATCACAGTGTTGCCCCATTTGAGCGTCCACCAAGTGTAATCAACATCTTTGAGTTTGGCTACAATAGCATATTTGTATCCGTAACTAGCAACATCTGCCATTCGGTGCCATTCTGGAGTATCCACAGCCCGTTCCATTATCCATTCACCCATTTCACTTTGTTGCCAAGCCAATAATGGTTCAGCCGCATACAAGTCTGGATCTTCAACATCGCCCATTCTAAATCGGTGTACAATAACTGTGTGTATTTCGTGTACCCGATCACCAAATACCATAAACTTATCAATTACACGTTTTTCTTTTGGGCTGGCCATTGGGCCATTACTGGCTTGACTATAGTTGGCCAAGCTCTTTCTCTAACCACGGCTTGCAGTTAGTCCAAGTGGTATACACGTGGGCCTTGCCGCCTCGAGCTTCCCATTCTTCGCAATTTGAATGCCTGTCATCAATCAGGATATCTCCTGAGTTTTTACAGTGTCGCCATTTGTCGTAGCTGAATGGCCCGATGGTAACTGGTATGCCTGGGAAGTGTTGGTCTCCCCAATGTACTTTATCATACACCGCCAACGGCATTGAATAGTCGTGTGGTAGTGCTGTTAGGAATCGTAGTGTGTACTGCGGATTTTGAGCAATATATTCTTTGCACATGCCAACCAGCTCATGTGCGCCTTCCATTAATGGCAAGTCACGATAAAAGCGCAGGTCTTCTTTGAGTTTATCCCATTCCGCTTGAGGAATACGGTCACTGTCTTTGTTAACACGTAGCTTCAATATATCCTGTGCTCGTTCTTGCCAGGCGGCAACCACATCATCCATGTCTAAAAATATGTTCATAATTTTAATCTAGCGGCAAAGTCTCCTGAGCTGCCTAGTGTACCTTTTATAAAAGAGTTAAAGCATAATACAATACGAGTTTCATCTAATTGGTTAGGGCCTGCGCTATGTTGTAAGTTGCTGGGAAATATAACCAGTGTACCTGTGTCTACTGGAATCCACCAATCATCGCTGTTGTAAATATTATTTGTTTTTATATTATATGTGAACGGCCAGTGTTTTGTAAAGTGATTTTGTCCATGCAGATTAAATTTATTATCTGGACTTGATTTCAAATACAAGCATCCACTAAACAAACTGTTTGGATGATTGTGTGGGGGATGATCAACACCCGGGGGATTACGTGACATCCAACTGGTTGTTATACGTATATCGTTGTCATAGCCACATATATTTGACACATATAACTGTAAATGCTGTTCACATAGTTTGCGTATGTTAGCAAGATCTGGACGATCTAATACATCAATGTTTTGGCTCAATCCACAGTCAGGACCAAGGCCAGGTAGTTGTTCTAATTCTGTTAATGTACTGTCTAATACACTAAGATTTAACCCAAACTGTACATATACCGGCGCAGAGAATAAAGGATATATTACTGGTGCTTGCATTACATCCCCCATCGAAGTATAAACCAATCTCTCTTTGACGCGGTATTAAATTCAAGTAGACGATCATCTCTATTAACCTTAGCACCAAACTTTTCCAATACCCAACGATCTATTGTCATGTTAGGAAACTCTTTGTTCCAATGTATATTATCATAATAGTAATCAGCAATTTGATTCCATACGCTTTCTTCAAATCTAGTTGTTATCATAGCCACCTCAGTGCAAACCAATTTGCATCTTCTTCCTGTTCAAATATCCAAACTAATCCCATGTTTTCAACTGGGCCTTTGATATGTTTTGCTGTCCACGCATCTACTTCAAGTCCCATTTCCCATGTCATTGGACTGAGTATAACCTTGCGCCACCCTAGTTCACAAAGCATATCGGCTAGAATTTGAAAGTCTATTTCATCAGCCATTCGTTTGCCAGCTCGATTAATAATATCTTCTTCTATATTCATTTCATATACTTTATTTGAAAAAATAAAAATCGTTTAGGATCCACAACATCGTAGTATTGTGTGTAGTTACCTGATCCATCTAGACCCATGCGAAGTCCGTATTTTTGTTCTACCCAATAAGGCATTGTGGGGCCGGTCATTTCAGCATTGTTTCCCACAGCTTCTCTATACTCGCTACGCACAGCATGTAGAGCTCCCCAATATTGTTTACGTTGTTCTGTCTTCATTCCATCCACCGTAATACAAACCAATTAAGATCTTTCTCTTCTAGAAACCAAAACTTACTGTCGTTAGCATACCAACGCTGATTTGGTTCTGGCGCAAGATTCTTCCGCTCTTTCCATAGACTGCCAGTAGGACCAAATCGTTGATAGCACCACAGTTCCATGTCGGGCCAGTTGTAACAAAACATAGGCGGCATTATTGTATAGTATCGTTTTCCGTAAATAGTACCGTTACTTATTGCCCAAGCCATTGTCATACATCCTTAGGATCTGGTCTTGGAATGCTATCACTCCATTTGAGGATAAACCATTCTCTATGTGCTTCTTTTTTAAATGACCACAAACGATCAGTCATGCTCATGCCAACACCTTCAGCATTGGCCCAAGCAATCATCTCCTCAAGTAGTTCAGGAGGCAATTGGTCTTTTTCAAATACAAGGCCCGGCAATCTAAACATGCCCACTTCACAGTTTTCCATCTTTATTCCCTATTACTTCACTAAACTTTAACAAGAACATTGTACGTTTGTTTTCACTATAAAAATCTAAATGTATTTGGTATTCACCATAACCACCGTCTGGTTTTATTACCCATTCATTATGCTCTCTGACTGTAAATCCTAATACACGTTTCATCTTATCCCTAATCATAAACATAGTTTTAGGGTGTTCTGTTTGTAACTCTTTGCGAATTGTTTTCCATTGATCAACAGTTAGTATTACGGGTTTCATCGTGTTTGATTAGCAATACTAGTGTAACCCTTGTGTGTGGGGTGTACTCGATCTGGACTAAGTTCATGATTACGAGCTTCGATAACATGATCGTGATATTTGTTAGCCACTGCCCATACTGCCTTGCGCTTGTCTTCTTTGATAGCTGGCACAATCCAATAGACACGGTCTGCCTTGACCAATTGGCGTAGCGTATCAAGTTCTTCAAATGTATTAATGTTCTTAGTATCGTTACTGCCCAAACTGATAATAATAGTTTTAGCCTGATTGTTGCCGTTAGTGTGCCATAAATGTCGATTAACATAGTCGTAACTGTTGATACCACTCTTGGCACGAGTTGTACATTCCTGTCGAATCTGTCCTACACCCACTGCTAGGCTATCGCCCATGATCAAACAATCTAACATCTCATATCTCCATGACGTGTGTCGTATATACTTAATTCTAAACTGTAGCCTACAAGCCCTAACATGACAGACACACCCGGGTGGTCACCTGTAAATGACAAACTAAAATTGATGTCAATTATGTGATGTGTTCGATATCCGTTAAACTCCCAGGCTTTGTGTTTGGCTAGTAGCCCTGACTTACCAAATAGAAAACGCCAACGTGTACTCCACGGATTGGTTACGTTAAAGTTAAGATTGAACATATTCCACCAGTGTAGCACTGCCGCCTGCTTGGGCCATGCGTTCAGCAAACCGTTCTAACATAGGAATGATACGCTCTGCATCACCTCCTGCTAGACCCATACCAATCATTGGAAGTCCGATGCGCCATTTGCCAAAGCGGCTGGCAATCTTGTCCAGCACACGTTCAAAGGCTGTGTATTCAAATACATCTCTTCCTGTGTTGCTTGTTCCATATTGGGTATAGGCATTAAGAATAACCAATCGACCACTCATGCCAATTGTGTACGTACCTAGCTTGCCAGGGTCACCACGTACAGTCTCAGCATCCGCTAAGTTCGCATCTGGAAACTGTTGTGCAATCTGTGCGGCGATACCTGCGCCCATTGTACAAAAACAATTACACCCATGTACAATGATGTCAAAGTCGTTAGCCTTGCCCATGGCAATCAAGTTGCCCTTTACTACTGTTAAACTGCTAGCCATACTAATCCTAAATAAGTTAATGAATGTGCCAATAAGATAAACAGGCTATCAAACATTGTTTTTATATAACCTATAGTTGATGTATACCAGTGCAAAGTTAAACAGAGCAAAGCCGTAACTTTCACGTAACAGTGCATCAATGCCGGCAAACACTAGCCAGCCAATAATAAACCAAGTAATCTCTACGCTGTAACTGCGATACCATTGTACAAATTTATCCATTATACATTCCTTTGTTGATGTCGATATTCTCGTTTGAGCCAGTACTTGTACATTTGAAAGTACCCGTCGGCAGTATAAGATGGAGTCTGCCCATAGGCTTCAAGCTCATCTTTATGCTCGAACCATTTTTCTCTGCACCACGTTCTAAAGTTCATACTGGCTCCTTTTACTTACTGTAATTATACGGCCATTAGACCAGCTTGTCAACATGTGAGAGCACCAAAAAGGTTGCCCATTTGTTGTTGCGACATCTAAGTGTATATGTGTCTTTGCCTGCACTGACAATAAACCAATCTTTGTAACGCACACCCAAATGGTTGTCACACCATGAATAAAAGTCTTTGAACTCCGGTGAATAGCTCTTGCCTAATTTAACTTTGATCGAATAGTCAAACCGTTCTAAGTAATCTTGATTAGGCGGAAAGTTTATCATGTTCTACAAATCGGGCTAGTAACTCAAAGTCGTCTTGGGCCTTCTTTAACTTTTCCAATGCCTTCATCAGTGCTGGATTGTTTTGGGCCAGGGTAAGTCTGTTCATGGCCATGGTACGTTGTGCTCTGGCCCATTGCAATAAATCCTGTGTGTCTTGATCTAAACTCACAGTGGCATAACTGCTGGGTAGTGATTGCCAGCCTGTGCCATTGAATACTTCTAAGTCTGTGTTGTTAATACGTATCATACCCTGGACAGGGTTGCTAGGATTTGCGCTAACGTAGGGCAAACTAGTATCACCACCTGATACTGTAACTCCGCAGGTGCCCATTAAGCCTTTAATCATTGTTACACCATCTCATCTATGTTGGCACCCTTGCCTGGATCCTTGGGACGCATCTGCTTTATTTCTTCCTGTCTATCAGTAATCACTTTGAGTTGTTGCTGTTTGATTGTTTGTTGTTGTGTCAGCTTGGCCAACTCAATGTTGTGTGCTACAGCTGGATCGATTCTGTCTACTTTCATTTCTTAAACCTCGGCATCACATTGTGTCCTGTGTATTGAAACGAGTCCAGCATGGGCAATAAGCCAGCCAAATCGTCGGCAGGATGTCGTTGTATCACAGGATGACGATCACCATCAGTCAGCATGAAGTACAGTTTCTCTGTGCCTTCTTCAATTTGATATTCAAAGATATATTCTAAGTCTTCAAGAGTCATGTTATTCGTCCCTGAGTTGTTTTGATTTCAGCATCAATACAAGTACCTTCCAAAATGGTTATTTCACCTTTGGTGCCTTGTTTCTCTGCTTCTTTAACCAAATTTCGCATATGCTGTTTTTGCATGTCCAAACTGGCTACACATTGAGCTTCATTTTTGTAGTGTGTTTTGCCCTGCATAAATTCACAGTTGCCGTTAAGGCAAATAAACAGCACAGGTATAAAGATAGTCATTTTCTCAATCCTTTGATGTCTTCGTATTTAACACGTATATTATGATGCCAAACAAATCCAATCATCATGGGCAAGTCCAAATGCACACTGACCATAGGGCCTTCCAGTTCACTGCGCATGTTGTCTCCATATGCAGTACCCACAAAAGGTATACCCTTGTATGTGCCTTCAATCCTATCACCAAAATTATATTTGGGCTCAGGGCGATTAGCTTTAAAGTAGTCTGCTAGGTTCATTCTTTGCACCTAACCACGTGTGAGAACATGGTGTTGCCGTTTTTCTGGGTGTAGGCGAACCGCAAAAAGCATCGTGGACATGTGATCCGTATGGTATGTGTCATAGTTCAACTGCCTCTACAGGTTGGTTGGGAATAGTGTTGGAGTCGTTATCCTGTGCAATCACAAATCCCAAGTCCAACATGATTTTTTGTTCGTCCCAAGTGCATCGAGGACGGAACACAAACAGTCTTAATGTGAGGTTGTCTTGACTGTAGTAAATCCTATAACGCACTTGCTCTATTCCCAATGCTTGAGCAAGTTCTTCTAAAGTAAAACTCTCTGGCCAATCTTCATCCACTATGGAGCGAGTCTTTTCAAAGTAAAAGTCCAGCATACGAGGTATGGCAGAACCCTTGCCCCAAAATGCGTTTTGCTTGCACCATTGAATAGTTTGGTCCAGCATCTCCACTGTGATTTCCCCAGTCATTCGCCAAGTCCAAAATCTTTTTGAAGCTGTATCATGGCATCATCATATCCATTTAGATACAATTTAGACATGCATTCCCGCACAATCAACTGGGCGAACTTTTCAGTATCGAAATAAGTCCAGGGCATTGACTCGTTGGGCACGGCTGATACTGTTGTTGTAGCCTGTTCAGCCAGTATTCGAATTCGTTCGTTCATAGTCGTTCTCCGCAATGTGGACACTTCTTAGCACTAGCATTACGCATTTCTTTCAGTGTCTGTTTTAGTTTGCTAGCATCGCGTAGCTGAGTTTTAAGCCACTTGCGATTTCTATCATGCTTGTCTTTGCTCAATTCTGTTTTAAGGTGTAGCTTCATCTTAGTCAGACGGCCCTCAAAGATTTCAATAAAGCCCGTTATGCCAGTTGACTCAGTGCTCATATTCAAACTCCTCATTGCTATTTTTAAGGGCCAGCCACGTTTCTTCTCTAGCTGTATATATCAGCCTGTTGTGTTCCAATATGGCCCTGCGTTCTTCTGCGTCAAGGGCCAGCCATGCCCTTACACTTTCATAATTACCATATGCTTGTCTGGGCATGTCACTGTGTATCCAACCCGCTAGTGCTTTGAGCGATTCAACTGAGTTAACAGGATGACAACTGCGTATAGCACTGACAAAGTCGTTGGCCAAGATGCCAGTAAAGCATGAGCCAGGCTCATAGCCATATATTAGATAGTTGGCCATGGGGTCAGCAAAGTCTCTGGGTACTTCCCATTTCTCGAATGTAGCGTAAAGTCTATTACGACTGTGTACTGTAATCATCATGCTAGTTCTTTCACGTGCTTGCAAGCACCCCTATATGTGTAGCCCGGGCAGGTACATGTACCCTCAGCTTCGTTAACATAGTAAACACTGCCCTTGGACCCTTGTATGGCCTTTAGAGCAACCTCTGGCTCAACCTGCATGGTAAACGCCGTGCTAGTGACCCTGTCAAACTTGCGCCCTGACTTAGAGAAGCCCTTGATTGGCTGTTTAAAGTAGTAGGGCTCGGTTTCACCCTTCTTGATATAGGCCACAAGATTGTTGCCATCCAGTAGGTATGTGTGTGCGGGAAATAAGCCCCCAGTAGTTTCACGAACAGCTTCCATTTGTGCCTCTATGTGTGTATGCGATGCGTCAATTATAACACACAACGCATAAGCTGTCAAGTAAATATGAGCATGTACACCGTAGCCCACTATGCTTTGGACCCTGCACTGATCAACTCAGCCCTGTTCCAAACACGTATCGAACCCAAAAGACTTCTGGGTAAACGCACCACAGGATGGCATTCGGAATATCGATACTCAGTAGAAGCCGCGGGTTCATTCCGGCAGGTTATACAGTACATATTGAGCAGATACCCACACATGCTGTTGGATCGTTGGTGGATTAATGTGTGCGCACCACAAGAGGAAACATTTGAACACTATCACGGCGACCACATGATCAGCATAGTGTATTATGTACAAGTACCCCCAGACTCAGGTGAAATTGAGTTTCAAAATGAACTAAAGGAATGGCAAGGATACCAACCCACAGCAGGTGATATCGTGGCATTTGATGGTATGATACTGCACAGAGTACAGCCTAACCGGAGCACGGACATGCGCATAAGTGTGGGCATCAATTTGGTTACACCTGAAGAGTTTGTACGCACCCAAAAGACTCGGGGCAGCTAATGCTAACTATGCCGCGAAGCGGTCGCGCAAAAAATTTTAGCGAACATGCAGATCAATTCCATGCGTTAGTCAGAGCGCACTGCCCCGACTAACTTTGGGTGTTAACTATAAGCCCACACTAAGCCCATAGCTAGTCCAAAGGCAAAGCTGAACAAGCTGACTAGTGCTAGGGTCAGCAGGTATAACCCCGGATCCTCTATAATAGCTTCTAGTTTATTCAGCATCACGTATCAGCTGAATGGCTCGTTCAAAAGCTTCTAGTGTTGGGCTGGTAAGCCGCATCACAGTGTTGCCAGTGTGTTCGTTGTATACACACAGTTCAATTGGCATGTCATTGGATCGCCCTTGCACCAACAACAGTTGTAAACTATTGTGTGTGAGTATCTTGTGTACAGTATAGCTAGTCATGATGATCGTCCTAATAGATATAGTATAAATGCCCATAAGCATAAAAATACAGCAAACGCACAAAGAAAGTCCACGCTATCCATATGGCGTTAACGCTTATTGACAACAAGCCAATTGACAACACACACAGCGACAATGACATACACAGTGATGATAATGTGTGCATGAGTTGACATGGTAACAAGCATATGAGTATCCCTTATAGTATTAACTGTAGCAAAGGCCCCGCTGTTGCTATGTGTGCGTAGTGCATATACAGTACTGCTATGATCCCTAATGGTAGCTAGACTATATAGAACAATGAACGCTTCGCTTTGCCGGACTTATAAGCTATACTATACACAGCATACACGCTGGAGTCAAACAGTTTGAGCATCTGTGGCACAGCGTGTATAGCATAGCAATAGGCCCCGCTGTAGTGATCGAGGGTAATGGGCTAGCTTAGAGGACCTGTACTACAGTAGGCCCCGCTGTAGAGGTCTTTAGAGTATCCATTTTAACTATGCCTCCCTGCCTGATCCGAACCATTCTTTACAGTGCCTATACGCTGGGGGGCCAGCCTTGATTCTGACTCATTACCTTGAAAGTGTCACACTTTATTGCACTTTTCCACACTTTTGTCAACCATGACCACCGTTAGTGACGCATCTACGCATGGTGGTCTGATCTAGATCACACTTTTATAAGAATATTCACACTGGATCACACTAAGGCACAGTGGCAGAGTCTGTTCACTGTATATATAGACTAGCATGACTGTAAATACATGATGGATATATCTAAGAACAATATGGTCACACTGGCACATGTCAGAGTTAGTGATCGTGACTACTATATACATATCAGCTACTGTATAGCTAGTCAGCATGTGCATATATTCAAGTATAGTGATACCGCATGTGATTATGGTGTATTTGAGAGTCAAGAGGATGCTATTAAGTTTATTGCACGTCAGCCCTGTGTGCCAGGATCCATTCCAAAGTAAACGGCGTTTAGGGGCCGGAGGCGCTCCGTCCAAATCCGTTTTGTCAACCGGATTTTTGTATAACCCTTTTGTCAACCAGGTCGTTGTTTTTTCGCCACAGCCGCCTAAGTTAGTTGGCGCTTACTAACAGAGAACCTTTCGCCCGCTCTCCACGTCCACCCCCTCTAAGTTCGAACATGTGTATATTATACTGTCTTTTGGCCTTCCTGTCAAACGGCTTTTAGAGAGACCCTGGGCTGAGTGTGGGTATTTTTGGCGGTTGACACTTTGGGTTCCAAATGTTATAATAAGATACTGAGAGATTGGAGCGAACCATGAGACGTAAAACCCGAGTAGACTGCAACTACATCATATACGAAATGACGGATGAGCACGGCGAGAACTACATTGGCCTAACACGCAAGAGCCTGGCCAATGTCAACAAGGTGGTTAAGGAACGGTGGCGCAAGCATATCAGCCGTGCCCGTAACGAAAACAGGGCTTGGGTCCTGTACGAGTACTTGAAGATGGGTGCTATGGATTGGGCTTGGGAACACCGGGTTCTCGCAATCATACGCGGACGCAAGGAAGCCTATGCATACGAACGAGCACTGGTTAAGGAACAAGTGCCCAGCTTGAACGACCAGTACTTGTGAACCATGGATAACCCTGCTGGCTCCAGGGTTATTCTTTTTTGGCTTGACACTTTGGGCTAAGTGCAGTATAATTAACACTTAAACAAAAAGGAAACCAAATGCTTACAAATTGTGTTGCAAAAGCCAAGTTAGTTTTTAACAAAAAACTTAAATCTTACAAACTAGTTGTGGCGTTTAACGCACACAAAACAATTACTACAGCAGGCATAGTAAAGTATGCATTTCCTACACAAGCAAAATGCGCTTATGTTAGCGGCGACTTACTTGCAGAAAACTTAGCACAAGAATTAAGTACTGTATTGCCTAGCGTTTACGCACAACTACGCACAAACAGCGTAGAATTTGTAGAGTAAACTGTAGGGTCTTTATAGCGCATTTGACAGTTTTGGCTAAATGCGCTATAATTAACACTTAGCAACAAAGGAGCGAAATGAAAGTAAAAGTAGTAAACATAGAAGCGGCAGGCTATTACACTAGCGAATATGCTAGCGGTAGTACTGTAAAGGTAACGCTACAACGCGGCAAGGAGATTGCTAGCTGTGACGAAATACTAATTTGGGAAGAGGAGTACGCAGAGGACTGCTTTGAGGAGTGGATGGACTGCGCACTAGCAGGCGAAGTGGGTTATACTTACACAGAAGGAGCGTAAAATGAGAGACGAGATACTTGCAAAGCTAGCAGAAGTAGAAGACATGCTGTTAGAGGCAACGCTGGACGGCGAGCAACTAGCAGAGATGGGGTGCTTTGCTGAGTTAGAGGGTGCTTTGCACAAGCTAACAGAAGCGGTTGACTATTACGTAGATTGAGTGTATAATTAATTTTTAACAAGCATTAGGAGCGAAAACTATGCAAGCAACACAATTTGAAGTTAGCAACAAGCTGACACTGGCAAGTACAGAGACTAACACAGACAGTATTAGTACAACATACGACTGCAACGTAGAGGTGCAACTTGCAGGTGACAGTATATGGGACTGCGAGATTGAGGCAGTTACAGTTACAAGCATACACATACACGAGACATGGTGGGACGAATTGGACGGCGACAGTAGCATACACATTGCAGTGTGCTACACGGTTAACGGCGATGCGGAGTACGAGGACAGCTGGAGACTGTACACAGACAGCGGTTTTGTAGATGCGATTAGCACACTGCTAGGTACAGACGTTATGTTTACAGAGCAGGGTATGCAAGACGACGGCTATGCGAGCATGGAACTGTAATGTTAAACAACATACTAAAATGGGCAGGGTGCGCTACAGTGCTAGCAGGGGCCCTGTTTACTAGCCTGCGCATAGACCCCCTTAACATATACTTTCTAAATGCGGGGGCCCTACTGTACTTGATTTGGGCTGTGCGCATTAAGGAAACTAATTTAATTATTGTTAACGGAGTACTGCTCGCTCTATATGTACTAGGCCTTTTTTATTAATAAATAAGACTATACTAAGGAGGGTGCTATCATGTATGTAACAGTAGACCAAATAGAAGTCGGCTCCATCGTAAAAGTACGCGAAGGGTTTGGCAGTAGTCCCGCTATTATTGTTATCGTTGAAGAGATCAACAATGACTTTAAAAACGGCAAGCCAGCTATCCGCTATACCGATACGCAGAAACGACCCGTCTGGCAGTTGGTAGAACATGTAACAGAAGTTCTTGCAAAAGTCGGAGCATAATAAGAAACCCTACACTACGTAGGGTTTTTTTACGGCCTAAAAAAAGACCTGGTTGACATCAGGGTCTTTGCACAAAGCTGTTGACGTTTTGGACCCTTTGCGCTATAATTAACACTTAGCAACAAAGGAAACACCATGCAGAAATACACAGTTTATTTGCGTTACGACAACATAGAAGATTTGTGCGTAGTAACAGCAACTAGCGCAGAAGACGCTATTGCACGAGCACAAGCATTTTACAATGCACACGCAGATTTTGCGGACACTACTGTAATAGTTTATAAAGCAGTAGCATAACCCTACAGCCCTTAGGGGCTTTTTTTAACGCGGTTGACGCTTTGCCCAAACAGTGCTATAATACACACATACAAACAAACATTAGGAGCGAAACTATGTTAGACATCAGCAAAGTGGCCAAAGTATATTCGGGCAAGATCGGTTGTATGTGCGGATGCCTCGGCAAATACAGCTACAACGAAAACGTGGCCCACGAAGACTGGCAGGGTTCTGTTAGTGTGCGCAGTGTTAAGATTATGACTAAGAAGGTCCTAAGCGATCCACGTGCTAATTTTAACGAAAGTGCAGAATACGTGTTCGTAGAAGATCGTGCAAAAGGCACAATCAAAGTTGTCTATTTTAAAGAAGCGGTTGACGCCTAACCCAAAAGGCGTTATAATACATACATCAACAACGCAATAGGAGCGAAACTATGCTAGTCAAAGAACTTATCGAATCCCTCAAGTATATGGATCAGGACGCAGAGGTCCACTTCAGCTACTGCTACGGCGACCACTGGCGCACAGAAGTAGCCCCTAAGATTGATAGGGTTGACGAGGGTGTAGTGGAGTACAGTGAGTACCACCGCATGGACAAGATGGTAGGGGAGTACGAGGACCAGTTTGATAAAGAGACTGGCGACTTGCGTACAGACGTTAGAAAGGTAGTGGTGCTGGCATGATCACACCTGACACACTTAAGACCCTTATCAGCTTCTCAGCACCAGCCCTAACCCGGGCGGCCAAGGATGCGGGCTACAAGGGCCCTGCGTTCAGCTCATGCAAGTTCCTGGGCATCACCAACGGTGGGCAGTTCTGCTACATGGCAGTCTTCCTGTGCAAGGGCGGTTCTGACAGCACTAAGGTATTCCTTACCCATACAGGCAGTAGGGTTATTGCTGACGTCCAGTTGACAGAGTGGGCTTGAGACGTTATAATACACACATCGCAACACACTAAGGAAACAAAATGACTTCTATTTTTATTGTTCGTGCTGAATACCGTGGCGCTCCTGAGAGCATGATCTACGGAGTGTATCCCACTGCCAAGCTGGCCCTGGCTCGTATCGCAGTCTTGGAGGGCGAGGACTTTGGGTATGAGATTACCTGGTACGACGAAGTCAAGGTTGGTCCCGAGGGTGCCGACTGCGAGTTTGCCAATCGCTAATTGGTTGACAGGGACTGGGTTCCCTGTTATAATTAACACATACACAAACACACTAGGAGCGAACTATGAAGACTTGCATGGTACATGATGTAGAAGTTAAGGTAGGCGACAACGTGGCCTTCAAGAGCGACATCGAGCAATGGGCCAAGATCATAGAGATCAAGAAGACTTATGCTGGCGTGGCTCTTGTGCTGGAGAACAAGCATGGCTTCTCAGGTGACTACATTGGTGGTGAAACAATAACCACACGCTTGGCCACGGAATGCTGGGCTGATTGACTGGGTGCCCAAAAGGCGCTATAATATACACATACACAAACACACTAGGAGCTAAAATGGGAACACGTTCAACAATCGCACTTGAATACGCAGACGGTACAGTAGAGCAGGTATACTGCCACTGGGACGGTTACTTGAGCAACAACGGCAAGATCCTTGCTGAACATTACAGTGACCCGTTCAAACTGCGCAGGCTGATTGACTTGGGTGACTTGTCTAGCCTGCGCCCTACCATTGGCGTCCAACATCCGTTTAGCTCATTCCAATTGGAAACCAAAGAGGAACGCGATGCACACGAAGCACTGGTAGAGAATATGTGTACATTCTACGGACGTGATCGCAACGAGAAGTGCCCTGCTAAGAAGTTCAAAGACTATGCAGACTATGTTGCCAATCACCAGTACGAAGAATTTGAGTACATCCTGCGCAACGTCAACGGCAAGGCTGTTTGGTTTGTAGCAGACCACAGCGACAACTATGTGACGCTTGAAGAAGCGTTCCTCACAGAAGGGGAGTACGCATAATGACTGGATTCCAAAGCAAAAAGGCGAGTGCGAAAGACAAGCTATTCGATAGAGAAACAGCCGTTGACTACTTGACCCAAAGCGACTTTGACTATATAATGTCTACAGACGACGGGGGTCTAGAACTGCTTTGGACATACCTGGAAGATGGATTTAAGGGCTACGGTAACTTCTCAGACGAGGAGTTGGTAGCAGAAGTTGAACAACGCAAAGAGATGGAGAACGCATAATGGGTGCAGTCAAAGATATGTATTACGATGTAGAGACCCTATTCATTGAGGGCTACGGTGCAAAGGCTATTGCCGCAGAGCTGTTGATCCCAATTGAGTATGTCTACGATGTACTGGATGACTTTGGGGTGGCCCGTGAAGATGTTGCGGAAACGCCACAGGACACCGAGTCGCCCGACTACTACGGAGCCTAACACTAGACCAGGCCCCGCTGTTTAGCGGTTGACGCTTTGGGCTTTTGGTTGTATAATACATTTATACAGACAGGAGCACATGATGAAGATTACAATCAAACTACCCAAGCAGGTCAGGGCACACATTGTCCTGTTCTGCAAGGACACACCCTTCAAGCAGAAGGTTGTGCAGAGCAAGGTAAAATTTAAACGCAACCCCAAACACAAAGGACGCGACAATGGTTGAGATCACATTAGAGGGCCTCAATGCCCGCCAAAAGGTTCTAGCAGACATTCTGTGGAGCATTGAAGAGTGGAGTGATGCAGAACGATTCATTGCTACCTTGCCCAAGCGGGAAAAGGCCGAGTGCGAGAGCATTGTAGAGATGATGAAGATGGAACTGGTTGAGACTTATCGTAAGGGCATGGCCGAAGATGGTATGCTTCCTGATAACCTTGAAGCAAAAAGGGTTATTGACAAGTTCCGATTGACGAAGTAGGCGAAAGAGACTATAATAGAAACAAGTAAAAGATAAAGGCGATCCTCGAATGTAAGAACCCACGCAGAAATGCAAAAAGGGTTGGAACCAAGGGATACGAAGCGAGTTTGTAGACTCGGCCTCCCAAATTGAGGTTAACTAGACCACTAGGCGACTGGGATGATGACAATACCGACGGGGGTTGGTCAAGTCCAGGAGCATGAAACAGGATCAATGGCTTAGGCCATGTGGATCCGGACTTGCGGTGGACAATCTAGTAGTAATGACCGTGCAGGCCCTATGTAGACGTTGCATAGGGTAGAGACAGATGCACAATGGTTCCTCTTTACTATTGACAAGTTGGGTAGTTGGCAGTATAATATACACTTACACAAACAGATAAGGAGCGAAACTTATGAACATAGCAACCATAGAACAGTATGTAGATGGTATCAATCGATGGGGTGCCTTGTTTGGCAACAAGCCACTCAGCCTGCTCAACGCCGCTGATCGTCAAAAGATTGCAGATCGCATTGACAGCGACATGAGCCCAGAGAACCTAACATGCGATGGCGAACTGCCCCGTGCAGAAGTAAGCCGCAGAGTTAAGTTCCTTAGCCGTTGTGCAGAAGAACTGCTCAGCATTGATCCTTCAGTAACCTTTTACGAAATGGGAGTCTAAGATGAAAGTCATCTTCAATAGCCTGTTAGCAGGTTGGTTCATTGTGCGTGGTAGCCATCAAACGCCCATCTCGGGTCGCTTTGACAGCAAAGAGGCCGCTTTGGCACACCTTCGTAAACGCAATCCTTTACACACTGGAGTCTAATATGCCTAATTGGTGCAACAACACGCTGGAACTCCAGCACGAAGACCCTGCAATGATTACCCGGGCCAAGAAGGCCTTTGCTGAAGGCCGGTTCCTGGCAGAGTTCTGTCCAGTGCCACAGGCTCTGCAGATTGTAGCAGGCCGCGTAGGTAGTGATGAAGAGCCCGAGCAGATCAAACTGCAAGAGCAGACCATGCACAATCTCAGCACCTATGGTTATGCCACATGGTATGACTACTGCGTTAATGAGTGGGGCACCAAGTGGGATGTAGGTGGTGATGACTATAACGAACCACAGCAAGACAGCCCTAACAAGATTACAATGAGTTTTGATTCAGCCTGGGCACCCCCCACAGCGGCCATGGACAAGTTCATGGACTTGGGCTTCTCAGTTCGACTGTATTACTATGAGCCGGGCATGTGCTTTGCTGGTATCTATGATGAGAACGGTGATGACTTCTATGAGCTGGGCGGCATGTCTAGCACACAGGTAGCCGAAGACGTTCCGTCAGAATTGGACGAGATGTTTGGCATCAGCGAGTGCATGGCTGAATACGAAGAGGAAAATATCGACATCGATCTTGATGGCGGGTTGAGTGCAACTAACGAACAGGAACAAGAAAATGACACCAAGTAAAGAAGCAATGGACCAACTAGAAGCCATTATGGCAAAATGGGCAAGGGATCGTGAGTAGACTAGAATATCTTGCCCGTCCACTGGTAGCCTTTGATCCTGCTAACAAAGCTCATAGGCGCTGGTACTTTGAGTTCGTAGAATACGGTGGATGGGGCACTTGCCCTGTCCGATTCATCTGTCCAGATGATCATGGGTCCGATTTAACCATTATGATTAAGAACATGATGGTTGCACATTATATCCAAAAAGAGTTCCAAATGGTTGCCCAAAAGGCAAACAAAATGGTTGACAAGAAGGCGAAACGGCACTATAATAATAACAGTTAGAGAAGTTCTTTAACTAATTTTAATCACACACAGAAGAGGTATTACAAATGGCTACAGATAAAACATTTAACATCGTTGGTGTATCAAAGCTCGGCGGCGAGTACAAGGTTCGCTTCGCAACTGATATCATGCGTATCAAGGTACTTGCGAAACACGGACACGAAGACATCCGCTTGTGCGAGTTGGATACTCCTGTTTCAAAGTATGAAGCAGTGAAACAAATTGCCACCATGGCAGACTTTAGTGATGCGGCTGCTCAATCAGCAATTGCAGAGTACCTTGAGGAAAAGGCTCCTAAGGTTAAGGCTGCTCCTAAGGCCAAGGCACCAGTTGCCAAAGCACCAACCAAAGCTGTCAAAGCCCCTGGCGTGACAAAGACTGCTAAGGTTGTTGAGAACGAAGACGCTCCGTTCTAATTAATGCGGTACGGGTGCTCTCTAAGTGACGATTACGGAGACAACAAGGTTGTCATACGAGACTTCGAGAGTCACCCGAAAGGCCGCGTCTTATGCGTTATCGCTCGCGATAACCAGCACGAAGCAGAGCAGATAGCAATCAAGCTCTGTGACCTCCTAAACTACGAAAGCACGAAAGATGAACTGGGAACTCTATGAGGTTTGGTCCATTGATGCAGATGGCCATGAAGATCTCGTTGATACTACAAAGAGTCTAAAAGAAGCCCGTCAAATCGCTGACGCTAACATTGATGAGTACCATACTGAGTACGTCATCTACAAGGAAGACGAAGAAGGCGAGTTGATAGAGTTAGAACGTATTAAATTATCATAGGCCCTTAGCTCATGCTTGGTTAGAGCAGTGGACTCATAATCCATTGGTGCCCAGTTCGACTCTGGGAGGGCCTACCATCTGGCGTTCGTATAATGGATAATACAGGGGATTTCTACTCCCTAAATAGCGGTTCGATTCCGTTACGCCGGACCATCTTTGGTTGACAGAAACCCCACCCGATCGTATACTAGCATAGTCGAACAGAGGGGGGTGGACGGGGTCGGTGCCTGTTGTATTAATACAACACTCTCGTGGTTGACACTTTGGGCTGGCTTTGCTATAATACTAGCATACAGACACACAAAGGAGCATAAGATGAATGAATTCAAAAGCTGGGAAGAGATGAGTACCGTAGAGCAATATGCTTGCCAGTTCTGGGATATGTACAAGGATGCCTATGGCGTTCGCCCACGCGGTATCGACACTACAGAGTGGACTGAAGCCCAGTTCGAAGCTGAGTTCGTTAGCCTGGCCAAGACCATCGATGAGAACTATACAGAGCAATTGGCCCGTGAAGAAGTAGCCAAGCATGACTTCGAAATGCGTATGCTGGGTCTCCTACAGACGGGTGCTAAGGACCGTGAGATGGCCCTGCGTTGGGTCCATGAGGCAGAGGGTAGCAATGGTGACGACGAGTACCTTTGCTTCTTGTTAGGCCTCCCATATCGTTATTTCATTAAGGAGACTGTATGAGCAAGAAGAAGCCCCTTAAGGTACTAGACGCTGTCTGGACCAAGTTCGGTACACTGGCTGTGGTTGCTGAAGTAAACGACCATGGCGATGTTAGCCTAGTTATTCCAGAGGGTTCTATGCAGAAGGTTGCATGGTACAACCCCAAGGAGTTAGAACTGATTGGCCCATTAAGCAAATTGATTGTCAAGGAGACTGTATGATCACATTAGAAACCAAACAGAACTACAATACAGAGCACGGTGGTGCATTCGATCGTGGATCAGCAGACTCTTACTACCATCGCCCACGTGATCCCCATATGTACCCAGAAGGTACTTACAACGGCGATCGCGTTGATCAGAGCCAAATGACGCCTACAGAGATCCAGGCCTACTTGGCGGGTTATCAGTACAATGAGCAGTTTGGGGACAAGAAAAGCTGGGATTGATCGGTTGACAGGTGGGCCCAATCCTGCTATAATACTTACATACAAACAAACACTGGAGCGAAAACAATGTTTAAATTACTCAGCACTGCCAATCCTAAGATCCAAAAGGGTACTAAGATGGGCTATCTCAGCTTTATCCTGCACCTTGCACCCAGCGACTTGTCAGGCAAGAACACTTGCCCAAAGGCCACAAAGGGTTGCATTGCCGCATGCCTTAACACCGCAGGACGTGGTGGCATGTTCAAGAAGGGTGAGAACACCAACATGATCCAAAAGGCTCGCATCCGCAAGACACAATACTTCTTTGACAACCGTGAAGGCTTCATGCAGGACTTGGTTAACGACATCACTAAGGCCATCAAGTTCGCAGAACGCAAGGGCTTGACTCCAGTGTTTCGTTTAAACGGCACGTCAGACTTGAGCTGGGAGAAGTACAAGGTAGCCAGCACAGGACAGAACATCTTTGAATACTTCTCCTTTGTTCAGTTCTACGACTACACCAAGGTCCTGGGTCGTAAGGTCAAGCACCTAGCCAACTACCACTTGACCTTCAGCAAGGCTGACGGCAATGATTCGGATGTTGCAGATGCGCTCTTGCAAGGCATGTCAGTGGTTGCGGTCTACGACAAGATCCCCGCAGGCGTACCCAGTGCAGACGAAACTGATTTGCGCTTTTTGGACCCTAAGGGCATCATGCTTGGTTTGAAGGCCAAAGGTCGTGCAAAGAAGGACTACAGTGGCTTCGTAATCCGATTGACAGAAGTGGCTTAAGGCCTTATAATACTAACATACAGACACAATAAGGAGCGAAACTTATGAAACAAGATTACACCATGTACATCTACAAGACGGACCGTCGTAAGAAGACCGGTGAACGTCTTGTATCAACTACAGTTTGGCAAGACAGAGATGAGGCCAGCATGGCTCGCGAGTGCAAGGAAGTCAGCGGTCAGGGCTTTAGAGCAGAAGCGTTCCCCACAATGAAGACTGTGAAGAACTTGATGAGTGGCAAGGACATACAGATTCCACATGATACACCGCGCTCATGTGACCCATCCAGCGAACTCTATTGGAGCATGTAATGAGACTATTCGAAGTGACATTCAGCGTTGAAGGTGCGGACAGTAGCCTACAGTGGGTGACCACGCAGGTCACAGCATTCGATGACTTCAGGGCCAAGGCTATGATCCAAGCCCAGTACGGGTCCAGATGCACTATACATTCTTGCTATCTGCAAGGTTGACGCCCTGCCCAAAAGGCAGTATAATAAACACTTAAACACACTAAGGAGCGAACCTAATGTACAATATCATCAATAACCCAATTCCCTGTAGCGGTCTGTTTGCAACCCGCACACTAGCGGAGATTCAGGACTACATCGAGTGCATGCCAGTAGAGGCCAAGGCCACAGCATACCAAATCATGCAATTGACACTCAACGCCTGCAACCAGATCGTTGAAGACGAAATCCTAAGCAAAGAGGTGTTCGCACAATGATCGACGCTATCCTCTACGCATTCTACTACACCATGCCCTTGTGGATCTTCCTGGCGATCCTAGCCGTGGCCCTGTTCATTGAAGAAGGCATCATTGCTCACAACAGGAAGAAGCTGGTTGACAACCCCACGCTTTGGTAATATAATAACTACTTAAACAATAAGGAGCGAACTTAATGGATATCAAACAAGTCAACACCGCAATCATGTTGGGCACTTGGACAGACATCGAACTTCGTAGCATGATCGATGCGGTCAAATGGAACAGGGCTAACCTAGCCAAACAGATCAAACGTAGCATGTCAGTTGGCGATAACGTGGAGTTCACGTCCGGCAAGACCGGACGACTCACACGTGGCTTCGTTACCAAGATTGCCATTAAATATGTAACAGTCAACACCGGTCAGGGCCTCTGGAGAGTGCCTGCTAACATGTTAACCGTGGTTGACAAAGAGCTGGCTTGATCGTATAATATACACTTACACAAACAAATAAGGAGCGAAACTTATGATTACAGCAGAACAGATCCGTAGCGGTAAGACACTAGCAGAACAGGCAAGCATTGCCATGTACGACAAGATGGGCCGTAAGGATGCATTCGCATGTGGCTTTGCTTGGGTAGACGTGTTCGTTGATCGCACCAACTCTGCGCAGGCCAAAGAGCTGATTGCCGCAGGGTTCAAGAAGGACTACAAACCCAAATGCCTTAGCATGTGGAACCCAGGCAACCTGCCCGTGCAGAACATAGACATCAAAGAAGCGGGTGCAGATGCCTACGCAGAGTACCTCCGTGCATTGGGTTTGAATGCATACAGTGGTAGCAGATTGGACTAATTGCATACCAAAGGGCATTGACTATCAGTGCCCTTGACTATATAATTAATTCTTTAACAGCGTAACAAAGGAGCGATAGATGGCAAAGGTACATACAGCATTGAGTCTAGCTAAAGACACAGCAGAATCCAAATCATTGGCACAAGAGCCCGTGAACAAAGTACTAACAGAAACAGATGAAGAGATCATGCAACGTTTGGCTGATCGCTTTGAGATCCTGGAAGACATGACCCGTGCAGTGAAAAAGGGCGATGTTAGATCAATGATCGTTACAGGCCCTCCAGGCGTGGGCAAGAGCTTTGGTGTAGAGAAGGTACTGAGCAAGCACGATGTGTTCGCTGATGTAGCCAATGACTCAAAGCTGAAGAAGTACGAAGTGGTCAAAGGCGCTATGAGTGCCATTGGCCTGTACAAGAAGCTGTACGAGTTCTCAGACAAGAAATCCATATTGGTGTTCGATGACTGTGACTCAGTACTGTTAGATGACTTGAGCTTGAACATTCTCAAAGCCGCACTGGATTCGGGCAAGAAGCGTATGATTTGCTGGAACACGGACAGCCGTAGCTTACAGCAAGAAGGCATGCCTAACTCATTCGAGTTCAAGGGTGGTGCGATCTTCATTACCAACATCAAGTTCGATCACGTGCGTAGCAAGAAGCTACGCGATCACCTTGAAGCATTAGAGTCACGCTGTCACTACTTGGACTTGACCATTGACACACAACGTGAGAAGCTGTTGCGTATCAAACAGGTAGTACGTGATGCGGGCATGTTGGATGCATACGATTTGACTGATGAAGCCAAGGCCGAGTGCGTGGAGTTTGTCAATGCCAACGCTGATCGTATGCGTGAGCTGAGCCTGCGTATGGTGCTCAAGGTAGCGGACATCCGAGTAAGTATGCCTGCCAAGTGGCGGGCTGTGGTAGAAGTAACGTGTATGCGCAACGCCTAAGGGCTAGCATGTATGCGGGTACAGCATAGCGCCGTAGAGTGCTAGCTGTACGTGTAGTAGACTGCCCAACGATTCGCTCCCGGCAAGCAGTCAGTAGGAAGAATCCAAGTCCAAACGGCAAGGGTTCTTGAAGCCCCAATATAAATCCGATTCGCTCCCGGTTGTTGGGGCTTTTTTTTGACCGACCGGTGGGGATATGGTATTTGAGGCAGGGTGGGGGTCGGGGCATATACATTTACAACTGTTGTTTTATAGCAACAGCGCATGCCTTTTTTCACCACCATAGGTGCAAAATCACCAGGGTGAATCTGTAAGTACTTCTTTATAATTTTTTGCGCGGGCCCAAACTGCGGAGCAAGGACCCATTTCGGGTCCTATTGTCTAGGTGTAATTCTAGGACCTTGTGCCCGTATACGTGCCAGTTCTTCATCTTCCCCACTGTTAAGTCCCGGACTATATGTTGCCAATGTAGCGGCAGCGCCACCTACTACTTTAACAGCACTCAACATGCTACGACCCAACTGACCCAAGATCCTACCTGTACTGCCCAGTATACCAGTGCTGGTCTTTTGTGCTAGAAACTCAGCAATGTCCTTTTCACTGTAGCCTAATAAGCGTCCTAACTGTGCATGAAACTCTGGACCCACTTTGCTTGTTGTGGCTGTTTGAAACAACTGTACTATCTGTTTAGCACCGTTTGGATCTTTACTAACAGCATAGCTAACACCACCGTTAAAGTCTTTAAATGAAGTCACTGTCCATTTAAACTTGTCTATATAAGGCTTCCATTTGGTCAACTCAGTATCAAACACTAACGCCGCAGGTTTTGTACCTTGGATCATCAATGCCAGCTCTTTGTTATTGTGTGGCCCTATTGTTTCTACAATTTCTATTATTCGCATATTATATTTATGAAGTAATTTCTCATACTGAATTAATCCCACATGCTACGAAAGCCATCCCTGGCGTGTATAGCTGTCCACGCTACTTCAGCAGTGAATTCAAAGTGATCTCTGATCTTACGCACAGTGGGATGTGCAGTTTTTGTCAACACTTGATCAAAGCAGGCCATGCCCATGTCCACATAGTAGCTACTGTTAATACCACGCTTGATCATCAACTCCGGAAATACAGCCCTAGTGAACCAGCATTCGTTACCCAAACTGATATACTGCTCAACAGTGCGCACAGTCATAAATTGTTCTGCATAACTGGGTTTTGGTTGCCAATTGGGTTTGGCCACATGATCTGCCAGTACCATAGTGCAGTAGTTAACTATGTCTTCTGGCAATTGCCAACCCTGTCGATCACAGCACTCAACCAATAGTTGACGTATCATGGGAGTGCTGGCTTCATGCATGTTTATATATGGATATTTAGATGGGGATTCCCCATGCTGAGGAACTGTTCTCACCCACACCAATCACACAGGCTGTTATATCAGTGTATTCGATCAAAGTCCACGCACCAGTAGTCAAGTTAACTGTCAGCACTGTGCTGGTACCTTGTTGCGGGTTACGCCCTTGCCATTGTGGAGTTTCTTTAAAGTCTTCTACTATTGTTTTGAACACCTTTTCAGTTGCATCACACACAACTGGCTTGTTTAGAGTACGTGGTTGTGCTGATAACGTGCCAGTAGCGGCTACAAATACACAAGCTGTTAATAAAGTCTTCATATGGTATTTATTAGTATAAATACACTATGGACGAATACTACTGCTTATCCCTTAACCCAGAGTTCCCTCAAGTGCTACAGTTTATACTAGCATGTAATCTCAAGCACTCTGTACACTTTAATCGCACACGCTTTTGGGTACCACACGGGCACATCAATACCCAATTTCAGCTACGCTTTGCTGACACATGCCCACGTTGCACACCCGAAGATAATACATTCCAATAGAGTAAAATCACCACCCTGTGGTGCGTAAGTACTGGTGTAATTTTTTTTGCGCAGTATTTTTTATGGGTTGTAAGACCCTTTTCTTATGACCAGTACAGCAAGTAGAGTGTTTTATGTTTGGCTTGTCTAAAAGCAATCACATTGGTAGTGTACTGCCAGTTTGTGTGGCCCACATACTGATCTAACCATGCATCTATGCTGAGAACATGATTGATCCAGTCGTTTTGACCGGGTGCGTTACTCCAGGATACCTGCACACAATGTGGGAACATGAGTTTATTTATAACTAGATAAACTGTTGGTTTTTATTGTGCTAGAAAATCTTTTACCGCTCGCTACTTCGTAGCTTAGTAAAATTTTTGCGCGGCGCTTCGCGATATCAATATACTAGGCGGCGTCTCGATCGTAGTACTTGTAGTTAACTGTGGTCTCGTTGGTCTTGTGTACTGTGGCACCGTTCTTCATATGGAACTTACGAGCCATTTCAGTTGGGGGACTCAGCGTAACGATGCTTTTAATATCCTTGAACTCTGTGCGTAACCATTCCGCGGCCTGTCTCAGCAGTTCAGCACCGGCGCCCGGACTGTATGACCAAATGGTATAGAACACAGCCACATCATGTGTTTCAGCTAGATCAATAAGGTCTTGTTCATCTTTGGGGATATCACGTAGCCATTGCATACATGTGGCCGCCAGCACTTCTTCTCCGGCTTTCAATATCAGTATTTCCGCTAGATCGTTTACACGCTGTTCCAGGGGAATGTGTGGTCGCACTGGATCATCTTTGATGACCCGAACCTGTGGATCATTGATGTCGCGTATGTGGTACAGATGCATGATATTAAAAATTCCTTAGTGTTATTATATACGTACTTATCTCTTTGAGTCAAAAACTGCATTACAGCGAGATTATACGTCATCACTAGGAAGATTATTCAACAGTTCACGTAGTTTACTACTTTCAACTTGGGCACGTACTTTGGGTATGGGCACTAGACTGTTGGGATCCAATTCACCTGTAGCAGGATCAACTGTTTGACGATTCTTGATTGATGCCAACAAACTTGAACCTGCACTGGCGCTGGTACTGTTGCCATATGAGTCTTCTTGTTCACAGTCGCTGATACGCAAACTGTCCACATTGAACTCCAGATCAATTTTCATGCCCACACCACTGCTACTACGTGTTTTCATCAGTTGTATTTGATAACGTCCACGTTCACGCATTGCCCTTGATGTGAAGATACCAAACACATTATCCGCAGTTTGGATCTTGCTAAGTCCACCTGAGATATGACTGTGATCAAACTCAACTTCTTCAACAGCACCACGGTTCAACTGTGCGGCTGTGACAAATATACAGTTCTTTTCCACTGCTAGGTTACGTAATTCTTCTGACACATACTTGTCCTTGATAAACAAGTCTGCGGGGCTAATCTTCTTTGAGATTGGCATGAGCAAGTCCAAGTAGTCTACTAATAGTACATCTACTTTACGATCAGTCTTGATTTCATATTCTTTCAAGTATGATCGCAAGTCATTTGCGGTCTTCCCAGACGGCATATACTTGACTTGGAAGGTGCCCGACTTTTTGCCAATCACTTTCACCTTCATCTCGACATCATCTAGATGTTTAAAAATCTCTCTAGTCGGGATCCCTGTTAACATGCTGTCAACACGCATTGACACTAGTTCTTCACTAAGTTCTAATGTCAAGTACACCACATTCAAACCCTGCAATGCCCAATTACAACCCAAGTTAGCCAGAAACAAACTCTTGCCTGCGCCCGAGCCACCTGCAAAGATATTCAACTCTCCGCGGTTCATACCACCAAACAGTTTGTCATCTACACTCTTCCAGCCAGTGCTCAACTGTCCGTTCTTGTCTTTGATCTTGAGCAATCGAGCACGGGGATCTAGAAAGTAATCAGTGCCCATGTCCTTTTGCAATCCAACTTGCACTGCCTTCTTGACCAATTCTTCTACTGGGCCGTACTCACCTTTTTCCAACAGGTCAGCTGAAGCTAGAATAGCTTTCTCAAGACCTTTATGGCGGATGAATGTTTCAAAGTCTGCCAGTAACCAATCAAAGTGTTCTTCACGTAGATTCTCTGCGGGTTTGAAGCTGGCATCAGTGGCCGCATTGACAATGTCAATTGTGGGCATGACATTATGTTCTTCAACATAAGTGTTCATAAATTCCGCGGACATCTGTAGCTTGCGATCAAATAGTGTGTGATCAAAGATTGATTGGCAACGTACAAATGTGGCCGCATCAGCCAGCATCATTTCTAAATATAGTTTTTGTATGTCGTAGCCGTAGTCTGTATTTTGTTTCATGTAGTTATTATATACTCTTTAAACGTTGATAGCAATATGTTTGACTGGATCCCATGTGCGCCAGACTCGCTGTTTAGTATGATATGTGACAGCACCAATTGAACTGCTAGGGTCACCAGGATTGGGCAATGACCATATGTGCTTGAATCGGGGCTCAACCACATTGGTGTTGGCACTCTTGTTCATAGCACATCCGCCCATGTAAACTAGGCAATCGGCATTGGTTAGCTCAAGGGCCGTGTCCATAACTTGTGCAACTTGATTCTGGAATATTTGCTGTACTGCCGCGGCAATATTACATTGATCTTGTATGTTGCTAATCACATGGGGCCAATTGTTAATGCCCCTGTGCATGTTTTGTTTGGCTTCAACTATTCCCGCCATATAACCCATAACGTCTTGATAGTACACACTGGCATCGCCTTGTTCAGCCATTTGAGTCAACAAATACTCATCACGTATAGGTGTTAATCCCACTAGTTGTGTAAATGCACTATAGAACAATCCAAGACTATTTGGATACCAACGACTCCATACCTTACGCATTTCACCGTGCTGGCCTTGCCAAATAGTAGCACACTCAAACTCGCCAATGGCATCCAGTACAACAATGGCGCAATGGTTGAATGGGCTAGTGTAGTATCCTGCCGCCGCATGACTAGCGTGGTGGGCAGTATAGGTAATTGGAGCATATCGATATGATCGCATGTAGCGTTTTGGCAGTACACTTATCTTCATTGCTGTACTGTATTGGCCAGCATACAGTTGTCTAGCTTTCTTTAACCAAGGATTTTCATACCAAAATATCCTGTCAGGACTTCCTGGTGCTAGCGATTTCAAAGTGGTTTCACTTTCAAGTTGATCGCTTGTGCCAGTATAGTTATCGACAAATTGGCCGTCCTTAAAGACAGCAATACTATGCCCGTGATTTAATGCGTTGACGCCCCAAAGTATCATTTGTAAATAAACGGGTCACGTTTGCGTAATTCTTTTAGGCGTTTTTTAAACGCACGGCGATCCTGGTACCATGTCCAGGGAGTTAATAGAAAGTCAATTATTTTTTTCATTTTGATCCTTTGGAAACCACTTCTTTGCCCTAAGTTGAATCTTAAGACTATTTGATTCTTTTGCGTTAGTTATAAGCCATAGTGTGGCAAGTTTGCCCAGCTTAACCACTGCATCGTTTATATCTTTGACATCTTCAGGCCAATCTGGCATGCTTACACTCCAGCCGAACTCTAATGCTTGTTCAACAGTCCGTGGGCCTTCATGGTCTCTATCTGGTACTAGCACAATTTCTTTGCCCAGCTGTTTTAGTAACCAGTTCTGGCTGTCTTTAATCTCAGCACCTAATAAAGCACACCCATCAATACTTAGTGCATCAAACGGCCCTTCACTAACAATTACGAAATTTCTTTCATTAGTTTGACGGTCTAAGTTAAACACATAACCAGGTTGCTGTTCACTTAGATACTTGGGTTTAGCATCATTGAAAGCACGGGCAGTCCATCCAACAATGACACCTTTGAATAAAAACGGAATAATAAGTCTGCTGTTGAATCCTATTTTGTTAGCCCAATAAAACGGATAAGCAAACGGATCAATCTTTCTTTCTACCAAGTATCCAACTGCTTCGGTAAATTTTGTTGGAACAGCATAGTCACCATCTGGAAGTTTTAAGAATGTATCTAACTCTTCAAAACTAATAGCATCCAGTGGCAATGCTCTTGTTTCAAACTTTGGAATAACACTTGTTATTACCGTATTCGAGTTGTCATTTAGTCTAAGGGCTTCTAATCTAAGTTGGCTAATTGTATCGTCACCCATATTAAGGTCACGCATTAGTTTACTCATTTTTTGACTAATAGTTCTACCAGGTTGCCAGCTTGCTTTAAATCCGCAATTGAAACAATGGTAAGATACTGCATCGCCGCCATTGATAATAAAGCCGCCACGTTGGCGTTTGTCATCACAACACGGGGCATTGAAACTTATCCAGCCGCTTGGGGTCTGTTTTCGTTTACCGGGTAAGTGTTGTAGTAATGTATCGGCTATGAGACTCATAGCACTATTATACTTAACTTACGGTTACTTTGTCAACCTTTCCGGTTGTTCCGGACGAATTAGTGCCAGTAACATCTGCCAATCTTGAGTTAAGATATCTAACTCTAAAATATTTGTATTCACCGATATCCATGGTCACTGTGAATGTTCCAGATGCGGCTACCGTTAGTTCTGGAAACTCATAAATTCGAACTTCTGGTTTAAATGCTTCGGTAGTAATAGTTGATTCAGTAGTACCTTCAATCCAAATTGTGCCTTTAAATCCCGTATATGCAATTTCAAAGTCTAATGAAGTTGTTTTTTCAGCTTCGTAAAATGTAGTTGGAATTGAACTAGACTTACGAATAGGAAGACCTTCTAAATTCATTTCTGCTGAAAAGTCTTTGTATACTCGCTCGTTTCTAAAGGTAGGCATAGCATTACCAATCAATTCAATTGTGCCAACTGCTCCAAATCTTGAATCGCCGTATAGTATGATATCATTGCCGTCTTTAACTGCGGTAACACTATATCGCAAAAATTGATCTTGTAACTCTACTAAATCATCTTGTGGGATAGTAACTGTACTAATACCCTTGTGCGTAGTTTGATTTAACGGAGTAACGGTGTACGGACTGTTCGATAGTGCATTACCTTGAGAATCCATAACATTAAGTTCAATTATAGAAAGTGTGCTTAGGTTAATGCGCTTTTGGTCGGCATTCTTAATGTCGAACTCGATAGTATTATCAATACCATTATATATTTTTACTGTTCTCTGATACACGTTTGTATACTCCGTAGTAAATCCTGCCAGATCGGCTAATAGCTGTACTCTATTTGGATATAAATAACTTGATATTTTTTGCATCTGGCAGGACCTTTATATACTATTTATGGCAAAACTAAGAGACAACATCGAACAACAATTACCCTTTATCAGCGTATTAAACTACGGCGAAGAAGAATACGTTGGTATAATTATTAATCAAGACCAATTTGTTACTAGCTTCTACGATTTAAATGCAATAAAGTCCCCAGAAGAAAAAACCCTATTTTTAGAAATAGGAGAAACTTGGTGGTGGGAATCAAACAGACAATTTCCAATTAGCATTATTTGTCGTGATCAAATACTACCCTTTGCTTATGCTGTTAAAACTTTTAACAGTAAGGATGTTAGAGTAATACTAGGTCCAGTTGTTAATTTGATGAATCTAACACTCAAGCGTGTAAAGCGTAAATCAGTACAGTTAGTGCGAAAAACTCGTTAACTAAACTCGTAGCTTATACTTTCACAGATTAGATTCATCTGCACTACCACCACATGTGCGTAAGCAATAGCATGTGCTTTTTTAAAGTAATACTCATTATTCTCGGGTTTCGTCCACACTTCGTTCATCACCGTAGTCCAATCTTTCCCAATCAGATAACGTTTCGCGGGTCTGATCATCGCCAGTACTGCGGCCAATTGCTCTATAGACTTTGGCTTGCTTTGTCTCAGAATAGACCCATGCCCATTCACATGGAATAGTAGTTGGGTAAAGTCGTCTTGCTCCAGTAGATCCCATAACGGTTCAGTCTCCATTAACTTGAGTAAATGTGTCCTATCTTTTACACCTTCATAGACACTAACATTTAAAAAGTCTAACTTAAAATAACCTCGTTCTTCTGCTTGTTTATACTCTATCGTACTTATTCCTGTAATTGGATTGTACGGGATCGCAGTACAATATATTCCAGTATTGTGCTTTTTAAAAGTTCCGTTGTCGCTGATTGCAGCCGTGACATTCTTAAACACTTTAAGTGCGGTTGTTCTGTCTGCAAAGTCAATATCAATATCTGGCATTAGTGTTTTATCTCTGATTCAAAAAGTAATAAAGGTAAGTGTTCTGTTAAGTGGTCGGCATACTTGTCAGCTTCTTCAATAGTATCAAATCCTATAAACTTTACGTAAACCGAATTATCTTCTTCTGACACGATTACTTGCAATTCAAGCTGTAATGCATCTGGATTAGGACTTACATGATTCGTTTTCATATGTTAGATTCCTTAACAACTTGCTTGACTAAATCAGCATCTGCCGACTTTTGCTTAAACTTATTAAGCCAAAATTGCAAGTCTATAATATTACTTATTGCAGATAGCTGATCATCACCCATCTTCTTCAGCATTGATTTACCATTTGCTGAATTTAGTACAAGCCAAGGACTAATTTTACCATCTTTGATGTCGTACGTAGCTCTGCTTAGACTAACATATAAAAAATAATGATTCCATACACTTCCTTGGTCTTCTGCCCAGGTTAGCATATGACTAATACTACGCTCTAGTGCAACTTCAACCGGTTCTGTTTTAATCAAGTGTAGAACGTATTTTTCATACAATTCATCTCTACACCAGTGATCTAATTTAACACCACTAGTCACTACATAATTTATAAACTTGTCTGGATATAACGGATTAACATTAGAGACAAAACTACCAAACTTAACAAACGAATTATAATACGAACTATGAGCAAACTCGTCATAGGTCTTGTCAACTTTAGAGTTTTGACTCATCCTATAAAATTTGTTATATGTATCGTATCCAAGAACAACATGTCTTTCAGTCTTAGCCAGTGCCCTGCGTTTTTGCTCGCATACATGCACAGCTAACGTTTTTTCTTTAGTAAATTTATTACTACAATACTGACAAGTATACGTTTGTTCTTCCACAGCCATCATTTAAATTTCTTTGCGATCGTTGCATCATCCATGCCGTATGTTTTAGCAAGGGCCTTCATCTCTTTATCTGTAGTTAGCTGAGCCAGCATTTCAACCTCATCCATTTTTTTATTAGGATAAATTTCAGCTAAGAATTTAACTCGCTTGTTGCTATTTGCGGCATCTTTCTTTTTATTTCCTAACCATTGATGGAAGTATACAGTCTCTCCGTTATGACTACACATACACAACAGTAGCCACATAAGTTTAGGATGCTTCTGTAAAAGATTCCAGTTCTTATTAAAATACTCATTGACAGTTAGTACAAAGTGTTCTTGAATTTCACGCTTTTGTCCTTGCACGTTGCTAATATAACGATTAAGAATAAAATATTCGTTCTTAAGAGATTTCTGCTGGTCTGCATCCATAGCGTCCCACAGCTCGCGGACATTTTGATCAACAGCCGACAGTTTCTCTTTTAATTCAATTTTTTCACTCATTTGGTTGCTCTGTTTCTAACACTTCGTCTTTAGGAACTAATCTAGCATCAAACGCTAACACAGTACGATATCCCATACCTTTCCACGGATAAACGGTATGTGGTATATGGCTTGGGAACAGAACAATCGAACCTGGAGTTGGGCTGTACTTCCATATATCTGACATCATAAATTTAGTAACGTCTCTTGTTTGCGGCATTCTAAATGCAATTTGTGAGTCACTTGGATTACTATCTAATGTAAGCTCGGGTGCAGTGATATAAATGTTTCCGCTTAGATTTCCACCTGGATGACTGTGCAATTCTTGATACTGTCCTTGGGATTGTCTAATAGTCCAAATGCTAGTAACAACGGGTCTACACATGTCTAAATCTTTTGTTGTACTCTGTTTAGAAACAATTTCCATGTAGCCTTTACACATTGTTTCTAAGTATGCAACAAGCCAACTAGTATCAATGTTAAGATCGTTTGGGTATACTTGTATTTGCTGTCCTCCACGAACACTAGTATACGGATTGGATGCATCATCTAACTCTGGATGCGCATGTAACTGTTCAGTTAAGTTAAAAATTCTACTAAATTCAACCGGCGCAACTGTGTCAATTGCAAAAATTGTTGGTTGAAAATATGCAATATGTAAAGCCATTATATTTTGTCCTTGCTTAATTTGTATATCATTATAACACGATCCAGAGCCTTTTGTAAAGTCACATTGGTACGTGCTTCTCGCCGAATTTCGCCCCACATTTTGCTGTCCATTATATGATCAAGTAACGGTCTGCCATCATTGGTCCGAGGATCAAACTTTGGATGTTCTTTATCATAATCCCATCCGACTACTTGTCTAGTACTTGGGTCTGCACCAAATTCTCGAGCGTAGACTGTTTCTCTGTCACGCTCATATATGTATGTTGCGCCAGGTTTAAGTGATCCCATTATATTCCTTTACTGGTAAAAAATTAATGTTCAATAGAGCTCGTGGCTTATCACCGGTTGGACAATTACCCGAATGATAACGAGAACCATTAAACATTACCAAGCGTCCCCGTTTTGGAGTAATTGTTTGAATTGGCAATAACTTATCGCCAAGTTGATTAAACATTACAGTATCGCCATCACTGTCATTAATATAGTATATTGCTGTCACAAGTCCTTTTACCGGCGGAGTAAAATCAACATGTGGCATGCCATAGCTATCCAATGGACGATTTTTATTTGACAATGTAACGTTGGCTTTGATTCTAAGTAACTGTTTGATATTGATAGGCATTGCAGAAAGTATAGGAACCATTAATGGGAACGATGGAGATACAATGCTGTGTTCATCCCAGAATACTAAGTGTACAAATTGAGTATAATCAACTGAGTCTTTAGTGGATAGGCTTGTTGAATTATGCTCTTCGCCAGGCGGCACTAGGCTCCATGGGATAGTAGGCCCAGTAAATAAAGTTTCAAGTTCTATTTGCTGGGCTACTGGAATAGCATCGTTAATGATGACAATATCTTTAAACATTATAGAATTTTATCTAACTGAATTATCTCACTTTGTCTGCTAATTTCTTTTACAAAATAAGCACAATCTGGTTGTTCTTTAAAGCGAGTCGGTACTGCTAATAGTTGTCCATTTTTCATCTTTGGAAAATACCATTTAACATCGTTATAAAAATTTACAATTTCGATCTTCTTAAACTCTACCCTAAACGAGCTCAACGGATTAAACACCAGTGCTTCAAATCCTCTGTCATTTAAACTAGTTAAAGGTAGAATTTCAATGTCAGTAGCACAGCTACTATCACCCACTGCAATACACCAATCAATGGGCATTGTTACTTCATCTTCGCCAATCCTTAATACCATGGCAGGTGCATTAAAACTCTCAAGAAAGATTAACGGCATAAAAAAGAAATCGGGTTCTTTAGGGTCACTGTTATCTAGAACTGCAAATCTAGTACTATCATCTACCTCGTCGGGTAGATTGTTTAATGAAAAAGTCTTGTTATCTAATGTTAATATTTGCATAATTCCTTTATTTTTGCCAGTCCGTTTTAGTAATAGTAAACGGATACTTGGCATCCTTGTAAAATTTCTTTCTCGCTGTAAGGTGCCGTTTTGCATACTTACAAGTACTGGTTATGTCCCAGATTTGTACGAAGTCTTTGTCTTCTGCTTTTCTAATGCCTCGCCCAATGCTTTGTATAACACGGACAAAGCTCTTTCCGGGTTCAAGAAGAACCAGATTAAAAATCCTTGGGATATTAATACCAACAGAGGCCACACCAAAAGTCGCCACAGTAATCTTGTTATCATTTGTTGCATGTTCTTTGTACTCCTCGGTCCTCTTTGTGCCTTTTACTTCGCCTGAAATAAAAACAGCATCATCGAGTAATTCTATTAGTTGCTTGCCTGAATCAATTCTGTTAACCAGAACTAATGTATTGCCTGTTTCTGATAAGCCTTTAACTATTTTTGCAATATACGCTAATCGCTCGGGGCTAGTAACAAGATATTTTAATTCTTCTGCGTATGATTTAAATTCTGGTAAATCTATCATCTGCACAATGTTTACATGCAGGTTACTAAGCACACCCATCTCTTGTAATTGGTGAGCTTTAATGCCGCCAACTACTGGGCCTATGCTAGCATATATAGGTTGTGCTTCAAAATCATCTTTAGGAACAGTGCCAGTTAGTCCCCAACGAATAGGTGCATTTGCTAGGTTTTGTGTAAGCAAGTTCTTCAACACTTCCGCTTTGGCCATATGTACTTCGTCAACAATTACTGTCTTAACACCGTCAAGGAACTCTGCCAATGTTATTGCATTTTCTAAGTCCCAGTTCTTACTTTTCTTATCTAACACATTGAGACTTTGCCATGTACAGATAGTATGAGTCTTACCTAGATCCTTTCGATCGCCAAAGTAAACTCCAACATCAAGTCCAACATTAATATAATCTTCTTCTGTTTGTGTAACAAGATCTTTGTTAGGAACAATTACAATAGTACGTCCGTATTTTTCAGCACAGTGACTTAATGTTGCTGTCATAATAGTTTTACCAGCACCAGTTGCTACTTCTTGTAGTGCTTGCGTATTGGTAAAAAATCGGTTTACAACCTCAACTTGGTCATCACGTAATGTAATAGGTTGCCCTGCAAATCGATGTCCTTTAGGCCATACCTTACCTTGGTCTGCCCAGTAAGTATTTGTAATTTCTTTAAATTCAATTTGACCAGTGGTACGCAAGTCTTCGACATCTTCGATATGTACACGTAAACTTGCAAGTATTTCTAGGCACTTTTCTAGCTGGCTCAAATAGCCGTTACCACCAAGACCAAACATACTGACCATACCATCCCAACGTCCTAATTTGTACGCAGGTTGATAACGTGCAGTTGGATTTTCATACTTAAATGTATTAGTTAATTTTTTTCGAGCATCTAATGGAAGATTCTCAAATTTAATATTAACCTCATCTCGTATAACTAATTTTACTCCCATACGTTCCTTGTCTCAATAATTGGTTGTGTGTCAGTGTGTGAAATTATTAAGTCGCATAAGTTTGCATACACTGATGTTTTTGTTTGGCGAAGCGTATTTCCCACAGAAATGACACTCATCGGCCGCCATTCATTTTTTAGGAAAAATTTCGGAATTTTTCCATTTTGCACCCCAACTACTTTTGTCGTATTATCAAGTTGACAGTTGTAACTATGTTCACTAATAAATTTATTAAACTGACTTCCGACCTCGTCGTTTGGTAATCTAAAATAAATTCCAACATTATCGTATATTGAATTATTTTCTAAACTTTCATGTAAAATTGCCATCTCAGCCAGGCATTTTTTAGGATCGTTATTATCAAAGACAACCAACACCGGCAATCGTTTTAACTCTGTTAAGCTAAAAATAATTTCGTCTAATGACCATTTATTTCTATCAACCCATACCTTTGTTGAATTTCGATAGGCTAAAATTTCGGTCAATTTTTCCGGATTTTTTCCGGATTTTTCATGAAAATATTGGTACCTAGTACTTCGGTCACTAATGACGTTATCGTCAATTGGAGTACTAATACCCAAGTCGGCCGTAATTTGTTTTTGAAAGTTGCTGTGCGTAATGTTAGTTAATAAGAACTGATTCTTAACTTCAGTTTTTTCCCAAGATTTTATGATTTTGTAAAAATCCAGGATTTTTTCCTCTATTTCAAAACCCATTGGTTGTAGTAGTTCGACCAGTGTTTCAATATTTTCTTCAGTCAGGTCGGCGGAGTATACTTTGCCACTTGCTACCTGTACCAGACCGCTGATTTTTTTAACACTAGATGTTACTGATTTCCGCATAATTGAAGAAAATGCAAATTCGATGACAAGTAACGGCTCAGCCGATGAAATATACATTTTTTTAGTTTTATCAACTTCTCTAAAAAGTTTAGACCAACTTGGTGTTATTAACGACTCAACAAGTTCGTCTAAATTTTGCACAAATTTACCAGTATGTTCAGTTAAAATCTTAACTAGTAGTTTACTTTGATTTTCTGTGATAAATCCAGGTGTTAAAATTGCCGTTGCTAGGCTACGCAATACCCTAGCATCTCTCTTTGGTATAACTTCTTCAACTGAAGGATCCGATTGATTTACAATTTTAATTAAAAGTTTATCTATAGTCGTCATATTACTAGTATACATGGTAATTTGTCAAAGGTCAACCATTTGAATAAAAAATAGGCCTCAATATTATTTAAGGCCTATTAGTATTCGTTTGGGCGAATTGATTAGTGATGTGCAGATGTCCAGGACTCTAATAAAGTACTACTAGATGTTGTTTTTTTTGCGCCTACATTGAATACAAAGTCTACACCAGCAACATCAAGTTCGGGAACATTGTCTTGGGTACGATCACCGCCATTGGCAAAGATAATAATGTCATCGGGAAAAGTTTGTTGGACTAATTTAATTGCAAGTTTAGCACTATTGTCATCGTCATTAAAACTGATAACAAAGTCAACCATTTTTAAATGTTTAATAATTTGAAAACGATCTTGCCATGTCATAAATGGTTGACCTTTTTTACGAGACAGCCATTTGTCACTGTTTAAACCAACAACAAGTTTGTCACCCAACTGCCTAGCAGAATTAAAATAATCTATGTGACCGCTGTGGATTGGATCAAACCCGCCAGTAACTAGTACTATCTTCACAATGAAGCGTCTTCCATCCCTGCAACACGCAATTTGACAATATTAGTAATCTGCCATTGTTTTTGATCTAGTGCTTTAGTAATACCTAGCCATTTGTTGCGAAGTAAAGCAAACTCGTTGATAATTTTTTCAAAATCAACAACGTCTGCTTCACCTTCAACAAACTTTTCACAATCTCTTGAGCTTAGTGCTCTTTGATAGTTTTCAAGATACTTTCTAAAATGCTGACTCTTAAGTCTGCGAAGTTCAATGTTAAGGTACTCTAAAATTGCCTCAATTTCTTGTAGTTGACTGAAACGTTGTTCTACAATCCCAGGCATTGACGCGGCCGCTCTTTCAACATTACCGGTAATCCAACACTCTTTACGAGCATCGATTAGTTCAGTATTGTAGAAATCTACAGCGTCAGGAATATAAGAAATATCCTTGCTAACTTTAACGTACCAACCCATTAGAAATCCAATTCTTTATAATCTTCGTCTTCAGCGTCTTCATCAAGATAGTATTCAATAGCAGAATCTAAAGTGTCGTCGACGCCGGTTGCACTTTGCAACACTTTGTCACTAACACCGTGATCTGCCAATAAATCTACATAGCGTTCAGCTACAAGTTCTAGTTGCTTCTTGTCAATATAGTCTGCGAATAGTAACCAGACATCACCAATTTGTGTTTCATTCAACATTTTCATCTATCTCCGTAGGAATGGTAGTTGTTGTTTCAGGCTTGATATGGAATTTCGCCATTATCATATCTAATTTATCATCTTTCCATTCTTTTCGATAGAATTTGAATTCCTCACCAGTCTCAGGATCATTCCACTTGAGTCTGTTACCTTCTTGCTTTAGTAGACCTTGTTTTTCAAACATATCTACTAGGCCGCTGTAAGGATTCATACCGGTTGTGTATGGGATTTTAATTTGAAGTGTTTCAAATGGCTTGCTGTAACGAGTTTTCATAATCTTGCAACTAGCACGAATGCCATTTACTTCTGAAACCTTGTTACCGTCTTCATCTTCTTTCAACTTCAGCTTTTTCATTGCAACAACAATACTAGATGCGTAAACAAACCCTTGTCCGCCTGATATTTTGTCGTCTGGATCAAACATATCTTGACTTGCGTATGTGTGATTTGTACAAACCATGCCTACATTATAAGTACCGAACATGTTAACACAATTACGAACTAATGAGGTTAATGCTTTTGGCTTACGGCCCATATCACCCTTCATATCACCAGCTTGGAACTGGTTAATGTCAGTAGGGGTAAGCAACATACCCAGTGAGTCTATGACAAACATGACCTTAGGACGTTCTGCCATTGCTTTATACTCGTCCATAAATTCATGGATTGTTTTAGCCACATCATCAATCATGGCCATGTTGAGTTTTAGTAGTTTGCTCTCGCTAGTGTCAACACCGAGGTCTTTCAACCATTGTTCGTCAAGTGCATTTTCGCTATCAATTAAGATAACATAAATTCCTTGCTCTTGTGCGTGTTTGACAATGTTGCCTGAGCATATATAACTCTTGCCGGCACCAGATTCGCCAGCAAATACAGTAACTTTACCCAAAGGAATACCTTTGTTCCAGTCACCGCTGATCAGATAGTTAAGCGCAAAGTTACCTGTGCTAACCCAATCTGTAGGATCGTTAAATCCTACACCTAGACCGTCAATTGCCTTGGTCAAGGTTTTACGAAATTTTGAAAGATCGAATGCTTTCGTTGCCATATTGTTTTTCTCCTAATAGATAACCTGGGCGTACAACTAGATTGCAGAGGCCCAAGCCGTTTTTACTTCTGACGATTGCGAATCATTGCCAAGATGTCTGCGGCACGACTGTCGCCGCCACTGTCACTTGGTGTTTCTGCTTTAGGTGCCACTGCCGGAGCAGTTGCTTTTGGAGCAGGTGTGTCATCTTCATCATCATGTGATGCCGCTGGAGCAGGTGCGGCTTTAGGAGTAGATGTCTTTTGTGGATCACCTGTGTTCTGACTCATGCCAGCTGGTTTGAAATACTGTCCCCAACGTTCCATGTCATATGGTTCGCCATCAACTGATGCTTCAAACATTTCCTTCATTACTTTAAGCTCAATTTCACTTGGCTTTTTAGGTAGGAAGTCTGACAAGTTAAACAAGCCGTGCTCTTTAATAGCTTCTTGTTCTTGTTCGTTCAACGGACGTGAACGACGTGACCAAGTACTAGTTGAGTAGTCAGCATAACCGCCTTTGCTACCTTTCTTCATACGATAGTCAATACCGTTTGTGAAGTCAGTTGGCAAATCTTCCAATTCTGGATCGACCAAAGCCGCACGAATTGATGTAAAGATTTGAGGTCCGATGATAAATCTACGGATTGGGTTTGTTGCTTTTTCTTTCTCATTCAAACCATCTTCAGTTACAAATCCTTGGAAAATGTAACTGCGTTTCTTCCAATACTTACGACCCATATCTTCAAGTGCAGGGTCTTTAAACCAGCCGCGAACTTCTGACAGTATTGGGCAAGTGTCGCCATACATTTCAACGCATGGTACTTGTACGATAGTTGGTTTGCTTTCTGATTCACCCTTGATGCCGGCGAATGGTAATTTAATCATTGCACGTTCAACCCAGAAAAATGTGTTGTCAGTGTTACCATCGGGTAAGAATCGCAGAACGGATTCATCGCCTTCTTTTAAGTTCCAGAACGGATAAATTGAATTATCACCGCCTGTACGTTCTCCTGAACCTTTTGATTCAGATGCCTTAAGTTTTGCTCTAATTTCAGCCAAAGTTGCCATAGTAGTTCTCCTTTATATAAGCCTTTGTTTACTTCATTTGCCTTTGTTTACTTTACGGATCTACCTTAAAGTAAAAAGTGCATATACATAGTATACGCACTTTTATTTAGTAAAGCAAGAGAAATCTTGCTTTAAATATGAGTATTTTACTCAATTATTTCTTAAATGAGTTTTTAATTTCATCGGCCCACTCGTCAGCGGCGCCAGCATCACCAACTTGGCTTGCTCTCAATAATTGGCCTTTATAAGACCAGTTTGCACCAGTCCACTGATCGCCGCGTTGTCTTAAAAAATCACTTAACCATTTTTCAGCTTGATTAATAACTTGCGCAGGAGTTCCAACCCAACCATTTTTTTGCATGATGCTTGTTAAATCATACTGTTTGTTGCCCTGACCGCTGGCAAAATTAATAAACACCAGCAGTTTATTTGGATCTGCAGGTGCTTGAACTGGCGCTTGGGCATCCTCTATTAGATTTATATAATCGCGAAGAGTTTTCATAATATTTCTTTATCTGTAATGTACCAAACTCACAATACGCTCAACTTCGTCGTATCCGGTATTTTCTTTAACTGCTTTTGGTTGGTTTGCTAACATACCAGTATAAAATGCCCTGTCCCTTGCGCCGAGTTTTGGATCCTTTAATGCTTCGCGGGCCGCCGCAATTTCATCTGTCGTATATGTTGCATTCTTTCCTACTCCGCTTGGATTACCTGCTGGCGGTGCTACTGTTGGGATTGCCTGGGTTGCGCCTTTTATAGTACCTAATGCGGGATTAGCGGCAGTTGCGGCTGGTTGCCCGGCTGGTGCTACATTTGCAGACATCGCACCTTGAGCTGGTTTTACACCTTTGGCAATTCTATCTAATGTATCACCCGGCTTAACAATATAATCTGGTTGACCGTTGGGCATCTTAAGTTTTTGTCCAACTTGTATTCGATTAACATCTATAATCGCTGGATTTAACTTTTGAATTTCTTGGGCGCCTGCACTGCCCTTGTACGGAGCTTTGGCAGGTGCCGCCGCAGGCGCCGTTGCTGTAGCAGTCTTTGTAGGATCTTGTATCCATTGTTGACGTTCTGCTTCAGAACTTGGGCCGGTGTTAGATCTAGGATTATTAACGTATGTAGACGGATCGTTTATATCAACTTTACTTAGTGCTTCAGCACCAGCAAGATTTCCTGCGGCTGCTTCTGCGTTTTGTGCTTGTTCTTCTGTTGCACCAGCAGCCTTGGCATCGTTATATGCTTTAAGTTTAGCGGCCTGCTGAGTACCTTGCACATTGATATTAATTGCTCCGGCGGGAGCAGGTGCTGCCGCTGCCGGAGGTGGAGAATCCCACTTGGGATCCATATTATCAAACTTAGCGGGCTGTTTGGCCAACCATGCTAGATACTGCTGTGCCAATGTTTTGTACTGTGAGGGGTCAGTGCCAAATGCTCCCAGCTGGCTACGACCCTTGATAACTGTGTTGGGATCTTCTCCAGCCAACACCCGTTCAACTGCGGCAGGATTCAAGTTGGCTGGCATAAGGCGTCCATCTGCTGTTTTGGGGCGAGTTACAACCCATGCATTATATGCTTGATCCGCTTGATCCTTGGCTTGTTGCATGGCTTGATGTCTGGGATCCACAGGTGCGTTGGGATCTACTGGGTTGGGCTTAAACCCACCAGACGTAGTACCATCTGGATTCATTGTGACTCTTTCTGCCAGTATGTCCATGTAACGGCGTAGTATGTTGGGTGTGCTCATGATTATCTACTTACCAACTGCATGATTCTAGCTAGACTATCGGCATGTGCATCAGAGTGTCCGCTAATAGGACTAACGTGTGCTTCTGGCTCATGCATTTGTGGTTGTGGACTAACACCTGCTAACTTTAAGACATGTTGTTGTTCATGATGATCTGCTTCGTCGCTTGGATCTTTCATGTCAATGAACTTTAATACTTTGATCAAGTCATCATCGCTAGCTTCGCCAAACTCACCATCTTCAAAACCTTTTTTAACTTTAATTTTAATGCGCATACCGCCTAATGGAAAGTTACCTTCGTCTTTGTTATAAAAGCCGCTGATAAATTTTAGCATTGCTGGCAATCCGCCTTCAACGGGCATTTCCATACCAACATCTTGAGGACTCATTCCGCAATCGCTTAGAATTTCTTGGATAGTTTTAACACCATGACCAAAGTCTAATTGAGTTTCTAATTTTGCACCAGCTTTGACCGCTTTCTTCATAGCATCTGCCATACCTTGACGTGCTAGGTGACGTGCTTGGCTGTAACCCTGACCGTGCTTGCCCGGTGTTGTTGGTTTAGACTTTTTCTCTTTAGGATCTACATCCCATGGAGGACTATCATCTGTAGCTTCAGCTACTGGAGCTGGGGGTGGTGCTTCAGCTGGTGGTGCTTCAGCCGGTGGTGCTTCTGGAGCAGGCGCTGGTGGTGCTTCTGGAGCAGGCGCTAACGGAGCAGGTGCTGCTGGAGCAGGTGCTTCATTATCTTCACCACTGAAGTTTAATCGCATTGATAGTTCTGGGTCTTTTTGTAAAATAAACTGTTGTACTAATGGACGTATATCTAACTCTGGATCAATGTCTTGCAACGATTGTAAAAATTCAGGATCATCAATTAATCCTTTAAGGCTTTGTATAGCATTGATGCCTTGTGGGCCGCCCATTAACGGTTGTGATAAAATATCGTTTAATTGTTTGATAGCTGTTTGTTGAGCTGACTTATTAGGACTAAACAGTTCGTCTTTATCTTCACGGACGATATCATTCATGAAGTTTTCGTATGCTAGTTCAGGATCTATGGATTCGCGCTCCATACGATCGTTGTAATCGTTACGCATACGTTCTTTTTTATCTTTTAATGCTTGCAACCGCTTCTTAGCTGACTCATCCCCGTCCTCTGCTTTTTTCTTTAAGCTGTCTTCCTGCGATTTTTCTAAACTACGACGATGTTCAGCATCTACTGAGTTAGGATTGTATGCATCGCTTAGTAATTCGTCAACACCAATTTCTAATACATCTAATTGTGACTCGTCAACAAACTTATAAATGTACGGGAATACTGCTTTTAATTCTTCGTTAAATGTGCGGATTGTCAAACGGTCAATTAGGTCATTTGCAATTTCTTCAGGAATCATTTGTTCTTCTTGAGCTTCAAATGTTTCTACAAATGATTGATAATATGCTGGACGTTGTAACTTGTGGATAGTTTCTTTAATTTGTTCAATGCGTTCTAGAACACGATCAGTAACACTGCCCATTGCTTCACTAACTTGTTCTTGGCGGTTAACATAACCTTTGAACTTGCGTAGGCTTGCTAGTTCTTCACTTAGACTGCAAATGTGTTTGCCAATTGGATCGTATGGATTGCCGCCTGCTTTGATATGCTCTGCTAATGCACGAGCACCATTTAAATGCTTTGCTGGGTAACGGAATCGTTCGCCTTGTGCGTTTTCGATGTAAATGCTATCAATGTGCATTGTACGTCCGGCGGCAAGTTCCATATTGATTGGCTGTGTGTGCTTGACAACTAGTCTAGCATTTTCGCCTAAATCTTGATAACTCATACGGGCATTACCGTACATCTTGTTTTCCATAATTGCGGGCATGGCATTTTCCTTACGTTTGGCCTGAAACTCGTAGTCTCGTTTGTCTAAGTTGCTCTTACCGATGTTTTGCACATCGAAGTTTAATAATCTGTCTTTTGCAAATGATCTAAAACCGCGGATAAACTTGTACGCACTGTGGTGCGTTGTGTTGCTGTTATCGTTGACTAAATCGCCGCTAACTTGTAGCACAATCCCGTCTTGGGCATCAAGGGTAATAGCAATAGTGCCTAATGATTCGCCGTTTTCTTCGTATTCAAACTCAAAGAATCGAGCATTAGGAATATCTTCCTTTTTGCTTAGTACACCGGCGTTTTCGTCCCCCATTTGGATATTAGGGAAGCGTGTTTGTATTTTACCGTAAAGGTCTTGGGCAATCTTATCTAAATTTGCATTCATGTTGTATTTATCACTAATTACTGGAAATGAATATTGGTAGCGGAGCTTCCCAATCATCGTCTAATTGGCCTTCTATACTGAGTTTATCAAATACAGCTGGATCCCAATCTGCTAAAATTACAGTCATACGCACTATTAGCAATAGCGCACTAACTAAATCGTCGTGTTGTCCTTCTTTAGCTTTAAAGGTTACACCCGCGGCAATAAATGTTTTAAGTTCACTTATTAGCATCTTACTGTGTACAATCATCCTGTTTTCTTCAATAAAATACTTTAATCTACTACAAGCTGAAATCTTATTACCGTGTGTAGTGTTAAATCCTTTGCGGAACTTGCGCACATGCCCTTTGCGTACTGGCTCACTTAAGAACAATCCGGGGAATGTTTCTTCGCCTAAGTTAGCAATAACTACTAGGGCGGCTTCTCCTAGGGTGTTATTTTCTACTGACCAATAAATGTTATTACTGTATTCGTGTCCGATCTCTTCTTGTATATACTTTACAACATCTCGAAAAATCCTAACTTGATCTTGTATAATAGTTAGATTGTGTTGCCACTCTGCACATTGTATCATACTGGGCAATTCAAATACTTGAATACCTGCATAATCTCCACCTGTACCTAAACTAGGATCTAATCCCACAAGGTAAGTGTTGCCTGGCGTTGGCTTTTTATACCAGCGTACTTGTCCCATCTTAAAGGCAGGTTCTTTGCCTAGCATGTCTGTTAGTTTAAGCGAGCTAATTAATGTTTCGTCATAGATTAAAAACTCGCACCCATATTCTCGACGGAAACGTTCCTCGCCAATACGTCCCATTTCAACAGCTTTCCATGCTTCGTCACGATCTGGATGTTCATTCCATTCTGCACGGAATCCGTGAAACCCATTGCGTCCTAAATCATCAGTACGCTCGTTTCCGTGTGTGTCAAATTTATCTTGTGACTCTTTCCAAATAATAGCAAACGTATCTTCGTCACTGTTAGGTGTTGAAGTTAAAATTGCCCTACCGCCAGTTGCTAGTGTTGGTGATATTGACGTCCAAAATTCTTCAGCAATATTAGGTTGCACAAATGCAAACTCATCGCAATAAAGAAGTGATATGGACATACCACGACCAGTGTTACCAGTAGTGGTAGCAGAAACAATACGTGATCCATTGTCAAACTCCATTGAGCCTTTGTTATAGCTCGTCACACCACATCGAATGTGGTCAGGGCATAATTCATATCCATAACGGATACGTGCCATAATTTCTTGTGCGCCTGTATATTTGTGCGCGGCAACTAGAATAGTTTGGTCCGGATGGAACATGGCAAACCATAACAAGTATGCTGATGCACATGTTGTCTTACCACTTTGTCGTGGCAACATGTTTATGTTGAATCTAAAATCGTGGTAACTTGATAATAACCCTTCCTGATATTCATACGGTTGAAATAACAACTTTCCTCTTACAGGATGCTGAATATAGAAAAAGTTTTGAGAAAAGTATAAGTATCCGTTGGTAGGATCGGAACACTTTAACAAGTCTGTTATTTGCTCTTCGTTAAACTTTTCTTTTGTATGCGCTTTTTTTACTAAGACGCCTTCTAATGATTTTGCCATAACTTTATTTACACAAAAAAAGGGCTCCGAAGAGCCCTTTTTGATACTGCTGACGAAATCTTATTTCTTTGGTGCTGGGAATGTTCGTTGATCAAGTGGTGTTTTAAAGTCGCCGCTTGCACGTTTATCACCTTTGAGTAACTGGTCACGTAGCATTCTAGTAAAAGTTTCAATTTCACTTGTACTGTGTGATTTTGGATCTAATTGGTATCCAATTGTGCCGTCTTGCAATCCTTTTACAACCTTAGCAACATCTTTCTGTGTGTAAGGGCCGCTTTGGGCAAGAACGCCTTTAAGTTTTGCTCTATTCACTGCCATATTAATACCTTGGGCATAAATTGTTGGGTTACCCACAGCCGCTGGGATAGTATCCATACCAGCTTGTTCTACTTGTGTAGTGTATACTCCGCACCAGTCAAACTTTTCACATCCGGCAGCACGAGCGGCCGCAAATGCTTTATTGAAACTAGGCATGTATTTAATTTTAGCTAGTGTATCGGGATCACATGGCAGTTTCTTAGTAGGAGCAATTTGTGGTTGAAAAACTTCTGGCTCCTTTTCTGCTACTTTTTCTGGTTCTACAACTGCGGGTGGTTCGGCTACTTTTTCTGGTTCTACAACTGCGGGTGGTTCGGCTACTTTTTCTGGTTCTACAACTGCGGGGGCGACGACTGCCGGTGCAACTTCTGGTTTTACAATTGGAACTTTTTTAGCATTCCAATATCCGCCAGATCCTGATCGAATCATTTGTTTGCTACCGTCTCCAAGCGGAGTAGTACCATCAGCTGGAACCCACATAAAACCTGGATTGTTAGGGTCTTCTTGGCCGTAGGCTAATTCGTTAAGTTGTTGTATGCTTTCTAGTTTATTAACTAGTGCGCGATATTGTTCTGCGTTCATTATTTTTTCTCCGCAGGTTTAACTACATTTGCGCCGCCAAATCTACTAAAATTATCTTGGGGTTTTTCCATTCCAGCTTGGTTAGGTTTAGCTGGGCCTAGTTTAGTTCCGTATGTCATGCAGAAACGAAATTTCTTTCCTGGCCCTAACTGTTTTAGCGCAATTTGTTTTGCCTGAGCTAGTGTTCCGGCTTTGATCTCTGGAATGTTATCGTTAGGTTTATATTTGTTAGGATCTACAGGTGCCGCTTGAGCATCAGCTACAGCGCCTGCTGGGGCAAGTGCGTCTGCTGGAGTTGGAGAACCAGCCGGCTCTGGCGTTTCTTCGTTAACTGGTTCCGATGGGTTTATTGCTTCTAATCTAGCAACTAACGCACGATATTGTTCTGCGGCAGTAGTCATATTATTGTCTTTCTTTAATAGACTGATAGTGTGCTGATAGTCTAGCCATTAATGTTTCTGCTAGGGGATTGCCGCCACCATTAACTTTAAGTGCCTCACGGCCTTTACTATGGATGTCGTCACCAGTTGGTAATACAGCATCCATATCATATGTTGTTGGGTTCGGCTCGGTGGTTGCGTTGGTAAAATTACCATCAGCACCATCTTCTTCAACACCTAATACAATGTCAGCGCCTGCATCATTGCTATCCTGGTCGCCATCTAAGTTACGTAGAATATCCATTAGATCACGGATTCCACCAGCACCACTTCCATTCATACTAACATTCATTGTTACTGAATCGCTTTGTTTAGGCGAACCCATCATACCCGATGGCATGCTAGACATACCAGGTAATCCGCATTCTTCTACATCTTTTTCACCAAGTAATACATCAGATTGGGAGTTTGTTTTTTCCATATCATCACCACATTCTACAGTTGGTGTTTCGGCACCTGCCGGGGGCAAAGAGCCGTCCGGTGCTGTTGGTGGAGAACTAGTTGCACTAGTTGGAAGGTCTTGTACTTCGGCTGATGACTCATCAATCGATTTCATTTTTGCTAGCAAGTCTTGAAAATTCATATTATTGTCCTTTAACTTTAACAGGTGTTAGTTTAACTTTTTTGTTTCCCACAGGACTTTTAACATCAACTTTGGCAGCTTTTGCTGGCCCGTTCTTTTTCTCAACAGGTGCAGTGTTTGCTAAAAGTGCATCATTAGTACCTTTAACTGGTGTACCTGTAGTTCTGTGTTTACCTAATTCTTTTAACAACGACATAGATTGTGTATTGCCAACTAGTTGTTGCCCGTCATTTTTTTCATAGTCTTTTGTTAATAAAGACTCGCCTGACTTTGTATCGTGTTCGTGATTAAGAGTGTCTTCTTCCTCTTCTTTCATGTTACGAACTTTAACTGTATCTCCACTTCTTTTTAAGTGATCAATAACTGCTGTACGTACTTGATATGCATTAGCTGGGTAAGCTACTTTTACATCAAACACCGTAACTCCAACATTTTTAAGAGTTGGAAAATCTACATAATTCTCAGCAATTGGTAATCCCTTACCGCTTGAACATGATTCTACTTTGTAAACATCTAATGCTTCTTTGATTTTCTTAGCGCAATCTTTTGGGCAGTCGCCCGCAATTTTGATCTTAAATTCGTAGACCTTTTTGCTTTCTGTAATGTAGTGTTTAAACGATTTCATATGTTGATCCCAGTATTGTATTTATTTCATATTCTTTAATTTTTCTATTAGACTATTACGATCTGTAACGATATAACCGTCTGCTTGTAGATCAATACCGGAATCTTCGCCGCCTGATATATCGTGGTCCATCTTCTGTTTCTTAAGCTGTAGCTCAATCATCTTCAATTTCTTGTCAACTTTGGCTGATTTAGCGTCAATTGCGTTTTTAAGCATAGTACCAGCAACTTCAAAAATACGTGCTGAATAACGTGCTTCTACATTCATGCCTAGGTCAATTAAATCATCATATGCGTCAGTAGCACGTTGAGCTAGAGAATCAAACTCTGCGTCAGTAGCATCACCTAGGCCCTTAACTGCGGGTAAAGCCGCACTAATTTTGTCAAATTCTGACATATCTCGCAAGAATGCTTGGGGAGGAGCAGATTTTTGCTTTTTCTTTTCTTCTGCTTTAATAATATCTTTACTAGCAGGTAAGTTTAATAGGTCTTCAAGTTTCTTCATAATATTACTTATGCTCCGCCTTGATGAAACAAATCATTTTCGTTGACAATTCTAAATTTTATACCCTGCTGTTTACACCAAATTGATGCGGCTTGCCACTTGGCTTGATTCTTAACAAACTGTGCTTGATTGTATTTGTTCTTACCAACACGTTCTAAGATAGTCTGACTAGCTGGTTTAATTTCAATTAATTCAACATTCATTTTATTATTTTTGTCCACATACTGTATAAAGAAATCTGGCACATATATGGTTTGTCTACCAGTTAACGGGTCACGATAGGGGATATTAACCGCTTCGCTTGCCCACTTTTGCACACTTTTATTAGTGTCACAAAACCGCATGAAACTCCATTCCCAACTTGATCTATATGTTGGCATCTTAGTACCTACGTACTTTTCCGGCTGGGTCATGGTAAACGTACCACGGGCAAATTTTGAGGCCATGTTATACTAGAATGTTTCTATCTTCGTATTTGTCAACAATCTGAGCTACACGATATCCTAGCAAACTAGTCTTTTCTCTGTATGAATTTAATACTTGTGCAACAACCTGGCTTAATTGTACATTTGATAACGATCTTAAACTGTCTACTAATTCAAAGACATTAACATTATCAGCACGAGCTTGATTTAACAATACAATACTAATACTGTTGGCGCTTTCAGTGCCAAATCCGTTATTTGTAAAAAACCCAACAACTGCATCAATTTGATTGCTAGGAAAACTAACAGACGTTGAATAGTACTTGTCAAAAAAACTTTTTACTTCAACGCTTGAATCAACTGATACTTCAATAGGTAGATTAGATGCCATATTATTTTCCTAACTTAATTAATGATGCAACTGTGCTATTAGTGTTAGTTGGGGCCGTTGGAAATGCTATTCCACTAAGTGCGCTAGACTGTGCTGGTGTTGTAGACGTTTTTAAAATAGTTGTTGTATTAGTATTTGTTTTTTCTACAGTATTCTGATACGAGTTAAGTTGTTGTGTTACAGTGTCAACTATTGATAAATCTAGTGTTTCTGTGTCGCTGCCAGTAAATGACGGACTACTAGATGTAGAATCAACATTACCTTGTAAAGAACTTTTTTCTACATCATAATGCTCAAGTCCAAAGCCTTCTGGATCCCCGGTTGATACGTCACCGTTTTCGTAAGTAACTGCTTCAAACTGGATACCCATTGTATTTTCCATTGTACCTTGACCTGCGTAATCCACTTTGTTATGGTTCCAACTAGTAATTATAGGATTATATAAAGTATATCCCACATACTCGTGTCTGGCCATTTGGTAAATTTTAATGTAATTAAAAAACGGCAATGTACTACCGTTATCAAAACCATAAGGTGTAGTTATAAAGTCACTATTACGAGTAGCATTTCTTTTGTATGCCGCTGGATCCCATGCTGACCTGCTGTCTGCATAGTAATAACTATAGTAGTTTTGCCATAACTGATTAATCAATCCCATATTGTCATCATGGAATGTGATATTAATAGGATTGTATTTGTGCGTTGTTTGTATGTTCTTTTTTCTATTGTACTGGTTAAGTGTTTCTGCATTTAGTGTAAAGTTTGGCAAGTCTGCACTTTTTACCAGTACATTAATTTCATTCCTGTATCGATCAATTAAACTAGCATTTGATAATGCCGCTGAATTTATACTGAATGCTACGTGGAATAAAAACTTATGCTTTGGTGCTAATCTAAACTGATCGTCAGTAAACACCCGGGCGGCGTGTTGTGGATCACGCAACGTGATATTAGAAGGACGATATAAAAATGAGTTGGGTGTAAAGGCCATAACAATATTTATCGATAAAATTAACTACGTAGTTAATGAGTAGTCATAAAAAAGCTCACCTGAGTGAGCTTAATTATCAACGTGAACCAGATGCAGTTGCCGCTGTTCCTAAACGTCTCGAAGTTGGAGCTGCCGCGCCACCACTAGTTTGAATACAGTTATCAGGCTGGATTGTCAAGTCAATTGTTAACATATCTTGTGCGCCATAACCTAGTGCGTTATACTGAGCGGCTTGTACGTAGCAACCATAACATTCCCATGTTTCAAGAACGTTTGCGGTTTGTGCGCCGTTACCACCGTCTAGCATTTCAATACGCATTAAGAACTTGTAGTCGCCGCCTGAGGCCGCACTACTTTGTTCAAAGAAGTCAAACTGTTTCTGCATTTGTTCGCCAACTAGCTTGGATACTGCACCAGTTACGTCATCACGTAATTTGATTGACATTTGTTGCCAGCTTGGACGACCAGCATAGTTAATAGTTGAGTTATAAACCATAATCTTTTGATTTTCAAAAGATACCTGAGGTCTAGCCGCATCTTGAACTTGCTTGGTTAATTCTGTTGTTGGTGTTGATGTACCAAAGTTTTCAAACATCACTCTAAAGCGATATTTTAACTTTGGCATTAACATACCTTGTGCGCTAGCACTTTGATCTGACGCTAGCGGTACGGTAAATTTTGATAAACTTGCGATTGCCATGTTGTATGCTCCGTTATATTATTATGCTAGGCCTTTGATCTCGCCGGTGTTTTTCAAGCGTAGTGGAATGTAAATAAATTCCACTGCTTTCACTGGTTCAATTGCAACGTCTAGGTATAGTTCGTTACGATCAATTCTTGATGGTGTGTTGTTTGATGTATCGCAAACTACGATATAGTCATACAATGCACGTTGACCTACTAATTCTAACAATAGGCTTTCTGCGGCACCTTTCAATTCATCTCTAGTAATTTTATCGTTTGGTTCAAACACATATGGTTTAGCCAACTGTGCAAATTGACGACGTAAATAAATTACTAAACGTGCTACGTTAATACGATCTAATGCACTTGCGCTTCTAGCACGAGTATATTGTCCGTAGTTTACAAGACCTGTTCCTGTAATAAATGTAATTGGGTTAACTTTAACACCAGCTAATGTATCACGTTGTCCATTATTTAATGCAACTGATTGGAATTCGCCTTCGCTTGTAACGTAGCCAACTGCGGTAGCGTTAGTAATTCCACCACGGCGTGTGCCTGCTGGTGCAAACCATGGATAGCTAACATTATCATTTAATGCAATAGTACGTAACATCATGTGGCTTGGCGGTACAACAATGTTGTTACCTAAATTATCACTTGTGAATCCCCATGGATAGAACACACCTAAGTATTCATCGCTTGATACTAAACCGTCATCGTTGTCTTCAACTGCGCCCGATACGTTTTTACCCCAGTTGTTTAAACTAGTTGCATCTGCTGTTAAACGTGCAGGTGTATCTCCAACTACAAATGCTGTTAAACCGCGATCGTAATTTAACGATACAAGTTCGCCAACTAACTCTGGATATCCAGGACAAGCTAACAAGTTAAATATTCTGCTTTCTTCATCACGTAGTGATTGATTGCTGTTAACAAGGGCTTGCAACGCTTGAACAATAACTTTACGTTGTGCTTTACGACCAAATGTGCCAGCGCCGTTTTCTTGATTACCTGATTCAGTAACCCAACGATGTGGATAGTAATCGGTCATTTGTGCGCCATCTTGGCGAACGTTGTCTGTGTTAGTATCAACATAATCACGTACAAATTTCTTAACATTAAATCCACTTCTACGTAAGTTCCATAGCAACATACCTCTTGGGTATAATGCAGGATCAGGAGCATCAAAATCTAAGAAATCGCTTGTTAATAATTCTTTAATTGTACTTGGAGTTGCCGCTTCACCGTCAGTATTCCAACGTGCATCAAAAAATACAATGCCATCTTCTGTAGTCTGGTCGCCAGTATCAACTATTGCCCATTTACCGGTATTACTATTATACTTGTATAGTGAAGGATAATTTTCCAAGTCACTAGTATCAACCCATAAGTCACCTGTGACTAAATTTGTACCATCACTTTGTGTCTTTGGTTTAGTTGCCGAAACAAGCGGGCCAGCTGGATCTGTTTTAGAATCGTCTGATGCCGCGTAGTAAGGGGAACTATAGTTTGATAGGCCAGCACCTGCTTGGTAGCGATATCCAACCCATGTATAGCCGTTGTTAATTAAAATATCAACTTCGTCAACCATTGAATTATACCATAGTTGATTGTCAGCGGCTTCAGTTGTTGGAGCATCTGCACTGGCAGTAATGTCAGCGTATGGGCTCCATAATGTTGCTACATATTGTTCAGGGCCTGCATCTGTGTAAAAATTAGGTGTTCCTAAACCAGCCATTGTTAGTGGGTCAATAGTAAACGGAGTAAACAAATCTGCAATTGGAGTTCCAGTTCCTTGTGTAAAGTAAATGTCACCGCCGTCTGCGTGACGTAAAGTCACTTCACCAGTTACAACAGCTTTACTAGCTGTAATTTTAGAAGTGTATGGTGAAGAGTTAAATGTTGCATCAGCTAATTTTTGTGTTAACTGTGTTAAAAAGCCATCAACTCCTTCACTTCCAGTAAATGTTACTGTAAGTGCGTCGGTAGTAGCAGTTTGACCTTTAACTGATTCTTTAATTGTAAACGAGTTACTGCCTTGTGCAGTAAATGTTACAGCAGTACCGGAAACAATTTCTGTTGCTCCGGAAGTTTTACGAGCATAAATTTTGTAATTTGCATCTGTTGGACGATTGGCTGCATTAAGTGTTTCTGCAATATTAGTTTTAACAAACAGTGCGCCTTGTACTAAGTTTAAGCCGCCACCTGTAGGATCAAGTCCTTTTAATGCGGCTGCGCTGTTTGCATACAATGGAGCAAATTTTTCAATCCAACTACCTGTTGCTTCGTTGTAAACTTTAATTCTCCAACGTGAACCTAAGTTAGGTTCAGTTGTTTTAACCCATAAAGAGCCAGTTGGGTAACCTTGTACCGCTGATGCATTATCTGTGCGCTTGTATGTTGGTAACTGTGTATGAGGTTTAATTTCTAATGCTGGTGCATAGTAAGTGCCTACAGTAATACCAATCTTACTAGCAGATGTTCCACTAATAGCAATTGCAGTTCCAGTTGAATAAATTTCTAAACGGTTATTAATAACTGCCGCAGAAACACCAGGAGGTACAACTGGATTATCTAAGTCGCCGGTGCCTACGCCGTCGCTGTCATCCATTGCTGTATTAATGTCTGCTACTAGAGTTGTTAAACTTGTATGGCCAGTAAAACTATACGGAGCTCCACTAATTGTCATTGTTAGTGCATCACCTGCAAGTAGTACTGGGCTTGCAACTGTACCCTGTACAGTTGGCCAGCTTGCGGCCCATGCGTTAGAACCAACAGCTACCCAAGTACCAGCGGCTGTAAAGGTCTTTGCTTTCTTAAAATATAATGAATAAGTGCCTGCAATTGCTACAATTGCATAATCACCTACTGCACCAACGCTGTCTTTTGGAGCATCATTAACGGCAATTTTTGTGCTGTCAGTAATAACTAGCGGAATTGAATTGCTAAATGTTTGGCCTGTTGCAGTTGTTGCCTCTGCGCCATTCCATTGGAAGATACCAAACTTAGTATTTGCTGTATCAAACCAGTACTGGCCGTCGGCTGGCTCACCAGCAGGTGCTATTGCCTTAGCATCTAATTGTGATAGATCAATGTCTGCACGAACAACAAATGCACGGTTACTTACACCTAAATAACTGTAAGCCGCTTGTAGGCCATATTCGTTTTGTTCGCCTGCATGGATTGGGTTATTATTACTATCAGTCTTAAAGATTGGAGTACCAAAGCTATCCGCTAAATCTTTCTGACTTGTTAGTAGGTAAACTTTACCTGCATTAGCTTTTAGTGTAGCAGGTGCTGTACCAGTTGCAGAACCATTTGCTTTATTCTCAGCACTAGTTACTACTATTAAAGGGGTTGTCCCGGGAGCCGCTGGTGTATAAAAACTTTCGTCTACAACCGTAACTGCTACACCTGGTGAACTTAATTGAGCCATATTTGTAATCTCCGTGAATACGTGTTCATTCTAATTGTATTTAGTGCTTTTTGGCTTTTTATACTTGTAATACACTCTAAAAAAGGGACGGAAAAGGCTTAAATAAAATATGAGACCATTATGTTCGTGCGGCTATAGGCCAGCTGCCGTTAACTATGTTAAAAACGGCAGGACTTATTATAGAAAATTATGTGAGGCTTGCCTTAAGGGTGGCAAGTATGCTGGTATTGCCAGATGGCATCGAGCTGGCTATAAGATAAAAAATACTTGTGACAAATGCGGCTTTAAATCACAGCACACGGAAGTGTTTGCTGTATTTCATGTTGACGGCGACCTAAACAACTGTCGCCCTATCAACCTTAAGACGGTATGCTCAAACTGTCAGCGTGTCCTACATAAAGAGGGGATTCGTTGGCGTCAAGGTGACTTAGTACCAGATCTTTAACTTGTTCAAACAAGTCATCAATGCTTCCGTTATTGTCTAACACAGCATCAAACTTGGTGCCAACCCAAGCAGTTTCGCTAGCATGAATCCCTATTTTTTCTAACCTACTACGACTTGTGGCCCAGGCAAAATTTCCTGTCTCTCCACGATTTGAATTAACAGCATCTTCGTACCATTCCGGCAATTCGCCTCGTTTGACCCAGACAATAATGCCGCCTGCTTCACGAATTGATTTGATTTCATTGGGGAAACGACAGTCAGAGATGACTACGTTATCAGTGCTAGTACGGAGTTTGTTTTCTAGGCTGGCAATCCAAATATCATCATGGAATCCTCTGCGACATACTTCAGTGCCCCATAGTTGAAGCATTAATCTGGGAGTAAGGTCGGGCATGTTCAAACGCTGTGACCACCATGGATCTACTTGTTCTCGCCACTCACGTGCTTGTTTTGTGCGGCCTTCTAGCATAGTGCGGTCCCAGCCAAAGACATAGCTTACTGCATCTTTAAGGGTGTTAGCGAAGCTTTCTCGTCGGAAACCGTGGAAGTTAGTTAGATAATCTGCAATGGTATCTTTGCCAGAACCAATAAACCCGCATACACCAATAATCATAGTAGTCTCCTAATGAACTACTAGTATATAACAGTTTTATTACAAGGTCAAATTATTTGTTAGCCAATCACGAATGTCATTGGAGTTCCGCCAGAAACAAGTTCGCCAATTTCTTTTTCTAGCTTTTCGACTTCTTCTTTGCCTTGCCCTTGTAAAGCGGCACCGTTTAATGTGATTGGAGATCCAGGGCCGGCAATGCTTCCAAACTTGCTACGTGCTTCACCTAGCATTAATTTACATACTGCAAGGGTATAATCGTACAACCATTGTTTTGCGTAAATGTCTTGTAGCAATACAAAATCTGGACGATAGTTATGGCAGCGAATTAAGATTTGTTCGCCTGCGGCAAACGGACGTTGTAAAATAGTAAGGGTATGATTGCTTTGTCGCCATTTGAATTCAATGTAACTACCAAACATACGTCCCACTAATTTTTGATATCCTGCAAACATTTCGTATGTTGCAAGACCGCCCATCATGCTACCGGTTAACAAGTAGCTGTTGGTATAGGCCAAATTAAATGGTTCAAATAATGTTCCGCCGGAACCTAACCCGCTACGTGAACCAATTGCTCTGCGGAATATGCTCTGCACTTCTACAACTTCATTTGGCAGTTTATATTCGTTTTGATCTTGTATTAATTCTAAGAACATATAGCTTTCTTCTACAGAATTGCTAGAACGCTGTCTAAACTTTGTAATTGCACGATCTAGTGCAGTTTCGTAATGTTTAGGATCAAGCTCTACTTCAACCATGCCGTCGCCCAGCATAGTACGCACGTAATCAAATACCTTGTTACGTTCTATTGTACTGTCTGATTCACTAGGATCTGATGGGTAATTATCTGCCATATTAAGTTCTCCATACATATTTATCGTTAATATTATTTACGATAAATATCATATGCCAAGACTATCACTGTATAAGCCCGAAAGAGGGCAAGATTATAAATTTATCGACCGTCAGATTTCTGAGATGTTTCAGGTTGGTGGAACAGATGTATACTTACACAAGTACCTAGGCCCTAAAAATCCTACCACAGGTACTGCTGATCAGCCAATTTACGATGCTGTAAAGGAAACAAATATCCAAGATTTGTTATTCTTAGAAAACAGAGATCGAAAATACAGTGAAGAAATTTATCGAATTCGCGGCCTGTATAATGTACAAAATATTGACTTTAATTTAAGCCAGTTTGGTTTGTTTATTGACAATGACACCTTGTACATGACCGTACATATTAACGATTTTATCAAGTATATAGGTAGAAAACCGTTGAGTGGCGATGTTATAGAATTACCACATTTAAGAGACCAGTTTGCCCTCAATGACTTTGATGTAGCACTTCCAAGGTACTATGTTATCGAAGATGTTGGCCGTGCTAGTGAAGGATTTAGTTCTACATGGTTTCCACACTTGTATAGATTGAAACTTAAGAAGGTCACAGATAGCCAACAGTTTGCTGATATTTTCAGTAAACCTGCGCTGGATTCTAATGGTGATCCTACGGGACAAACGCTTGCAGATTTATTAAGTACAAAATCTAAAGAGCTTGAAATTAATTTAGCAGTCATTAACCAAGCAGAAGTTGATGCACCAAAGAGTGGTTACGAGACAAGACAATTTTATACATTAGGTGTAGGCCTAGACGGAAAAACAGTCTTAAATACTGCTGACACAACCACAGAACTAGATGCTAGTATAACTTCATACACTGCTCTTGAAAATAACAAACGTCCAGTAAGAACTGGTTATACTGGCTACCTTGTTGGTGACGGATTTCCAAGCAACGGATACGATTTTGGTCACGGGATACAATTCCCCGATACCGCAGGTCCAGACGATTTCTTCTTGCGTACAGACTTTTTACCCAATAGATTGTTCCGATTTGATGGAACACGTTGGGTTAAGATTGAAGATGCAGTACGCATGAACATGACTAACAATAATTCTAGACAGACTCTTAAAACTAGTTTCATTAATAATGAGTCACACATTTACAACGAAGCTGTTGCAATTGATTGGGTTAAACTTGTTGAAGGTGTACACCTCTTTAATACTAATATTGACTTTACCTTTGCAACTGCCAAGTACCTGGTGATAAAATTAGAAACTACTGAGATTGCGTTTACAATCGCAGACTATCCAGGCATGCTGACCAATGTCAGCAGTAAAGCCTACATAACAATGCCTGTGATCAATACCGAACAACAAATAATTCCATACACTGGAACTTGGAAGGTAAGTTTATGTAACAACAGAGAAGCTCAGAGACAGAGCTTGACAACAGCTCTTAGACCAAAGGCGGATCTATAATGCAACACTTTTATGACGGTCAGATAAGACGTTACTTAACGCAGACAATTCGTGTGTTAAGTAACTTTGTAGTAAAATACGGTGACGGAACTCTACACCAAGTGCCGGTTATGTACGGTGATGCAGATCGACAAGTGGCAAGCATAATTAGACAAAATAGTGAAAATAAAGTTAATTCAGTACCCCGTATGAGCATTTATATTAGTGGACTTGATATCGATGCTAACCGATTAGGTGATAGTAGCTTTGTTGGCAAAGTTCACGTTCGTGAACGAGAAATCAATAATGCAGATCCTGCAAATCCAGTATACACTACCGGCCAAGGACGTAACTATACAGTTGAACGATTAATGCCAACTCCATTTAAGCTGACAATGAAGTGCGATATTTGGACTGCAAACACTGATCAAAAGTTACAATTACTTGAACAGATGTTGGTGCTGTTTAATCCTAGTTTAGAATTGCAAACTAGTGACAACTATATTGACTGGACTAGTTTAACTATTTTAAACCTAACACAGGTATCATGGTCCAGCAGAGCAGTCCCAGTTGGTACAGACACCCCCATTGATATTGCTACTCTAACTTTAGAAACTCCTATATGGATCAGCCCTCCAGTTAAGGTCAAACACCTTGGTGTTATTACAAAAATTATCACTAGCATCTATAGTGGCTCACAAACTGACAGCAATGAATATATCGAAGGACTTGGACAACCACTAGTTGGGCCTGAGACTAGCTTGTCAACATTACTAGCTAGAGAAGTTGTGACAATTACTGACTACAATATCCAAGTTTACAATAATCAAGCAATACTATTGCATCATGCTGAGAGCTCATTACCAAGAGAGCCTAGTTTAGATATTCCAGTACGCCAAGGTACACCGATTGAGTGGCAAGAAGTATTTAATCGCTATCCTGGAAAGTATATTGCTGGCTCTAGCACACTATTCATCACACAGCCTAATGGCGCCGATGTTGTTGGAACTGTGGCAATTAGTTCATTAGATCCTACAATATTATCAGTTGTATGGGACAATGATACATATCCGTCGGATACACTGATTGACTCTGATGGCTTTATGTTTGGAGATGCAGGGTTTGATCAATCTACAGCAAGGGGTACATTTGATGCTATTATAGATCCTACAAAAGTCTATCCAGGACACGGAATGATTAATCCGGTGGCAGGTGATAGGTTCCTCATTGTTGAAGATATTGTACAAAGCACACCGGCATGGGGCCTCTTTGTAGCACACGGAAACGATATTATTGAATATGATGGTGCCGCGTGGCATGTTATATTCAGCGCCGCTCAAGAAACTGATACCTTACTATGGCAAACTAATATATACAAGAGCCAAACAAACTTTAGAATACAATTTGTATGGAATGGCGTACAATGGGCTAAATCGTTTGAAGGCGAATATAAGGTAGGATCATGGAGACTGGAATTGTAAAAGATCGTATAGTTTGTAGCGGAGCATTGTTCTACGCTAAATCTACACGACGATTCCTGTTATTACAAAAAGCTCACGGTAAACACTCTGGTACTTGGGGACTAGTTGGAGGTACTAACCTTCAAGATGAAAACCCATGGCAGGGTTTACAACGTGAAGTTACTGAAGAAATTGGTGCAATGCCAAAAGTATTAAAAACAATTCCAATTGAAACATTTGTTTCTAACGACAAAGTTTTTAACTTCCACACTTACTTATGTGTTATTCAAAACGAATTTGTTCCTGAACTAAGCGATGAACATTGCGGTTGGTCATGGGTTAACATTGACCATGCGCCTAAGCCGTTACATCAAGGTCTACGGAATAGTTTTAGTAATAAAACCATCCGCACAAAACTTCAAACAGTTTTTGACCTTGTTGACCTGATATAAATTAAGCCTGCGCTTCACCCCAACGTACAACAATGTTAGTAGGAATACTACCAGCACCTGACGCACGATAAACGTTAATGGCTAATACGTCTGGGCCGTTTGGATAAGTTCCTCTGCCACCTAGGGTAGTATTAGTCAATTCTTTCAATTCACCCAAGTCCAATGTTTGTGCGCCGCCCGGAGCCGCAATGAACGAGAATACAGTTTCACCAGGTTGTGCATAAGCAGGTAAACCAAATTGGAATGTAATTGTACTTGCAGCCGCAATAGAAGTTACTGAGCTTTGTGTAAAGTTAACACGATAGTATGCAGTTCCACCAAACGAGCTTAGAGCACCGATACTAGCAATCTTTGTACCTGACGAAAATTTAGTCGGGTCAACAATTTCAGTTCCGGTTGTAGCACCGTATCCCGATGTTAGTGATTCCCATGATGCTTGTGTGAAATATAAGAATGACGTGTTTGTTGCAATAACTGCAGGCGTAAATGCTACGCTAGCATTAGCAACAATTGCACTGGATGCCGTTCTGCTTAGTCCTATGACGTAATATGCTGTGAAACTAAATGTCACCGATGTCCCTGCAGGTTGCGCCGCAAGCAATCCACTATTAAATGTTATCGTGAAGTAAGCAGTACCTGCAAATGTTCTTACCGCACTGATTGCTGAAATTGTTGTTCCGCCTACGAATTTTGCAGTGTCATTAACAGTGTTACCCACTACTCGAGTACCAATTGGTAGTGCATTCCAACTTGCTTGTGTAATGTTTAAAGTTGTTGCACCTAATCCTGCGGAGCCGCTAAGAAAGAATGACACCGTATTAAGTGCATTATTGTTTACCACAAAGCCGTTTGAGCCACCGTTAAGGTTAAGAGAACCTGACACGTTAAACTGTACATATGATGTGGTACATGCTGTTACAGCCCAAGTACCGTTGACTTGTGGAACGTTCGGATTACCTGATATAGTAATACTATCGTTAATTTGATAAGGAGCATAAGTTTGTCCCACGTTAAAATATGCAGTAACCTGAATGCTGTTAAATGCTTGAAGATAGTAAGTTTGTAAATTAGTTGTTACTGGATTATGTGGAACTAACGAGTTAGTACTTGTTGTAATGGTATAATAGTTCTGTCCTGCTGCCAGCGCAGGGCCAGCAACAACTGAAACTACTGTTCCTGGTGCAAAGTCTGAGCTAAGAATTGCAGTGCCAACTGCGCCTTGTAACGCATTCCATGAAGCCTGTGTGAAAAATAATTGATTAGATCCAGCAGGTGTCTTAAAGTTTGCACTAGGTGGAATAGTTGCAGTACCTGTAATAACGCCCAGTGTTGTTGCAATTGGATTAGGGTTAGCAGTTACTGAGGAAACAGTAGTACCACTTGGGTATTTTGTTTCGCTTGCCGCAACAGAGAATCCAACTGCCGCTCCCAATGTTTCCCAACTTGCTTTGGTTACATACAACACAGCTGAGCCAATTGCTGATTGAAATAGTGCGCTGTTCGGAACTGACGCAGTACCTGTTAAGGCCGCAGTGGTAGTTGCTGTTGAAGTTGTAACAGTTGCACCGCCTGCCCATGATACAGAACCACCTGGCGCTACTTGTGCAAACGATGGTTGGCCGCCAGCCGAACTACCTGCTAGTCCCGACCAAGAAATTGCGGCTGGGTCAATTGGATAGTTTTGAGGATTCAATACTCCTTCAACCACTAGACCACCTGTGCCCGAGTCAGATGTTACAGCAATGGATTTTAACAATAATTGCGCACGGTTAATAAGTTCTCGTTCGCCTAAGTCACCAATAATAGCGTTAGATACACTTGGTGCTAATCGAATTAAAAACGCAGTTTGTTTTGTAGTTGATACTTGAATACCTGTAGATGCATAGTTAAACAAATATCCTCGATCTTCGTCAAAGCGTCCGTCTGTTAACATTGCACTACCCCAGTGACTAATAATTGGAGTGATAGTATTGCTTACTAGTATTACTCCGGTATTATATTCGTGTACTGATGCAAGTCCTGCTCTGAATGACCGCTGAGCACCGCCGGTAAACAATACCATTGGGCTTGAACGTACACAATTAATTAATGTGTTGCTTGTTTTACCACCAAATTGAATTAGTTCGTTGTCTATATAAACAGTACCTGCTTCATTTGGAAATTGATTTGCATCAATTAATGGTATTGTTGTTTGTGTTGCAGTAATTGATGATTTTAATTTACCAAGAGCACCTTCGTTAATAACTTCATAACGCACTGGCATGTTACCAGTACGCATATACGCTTCTGTATTAGTGTTACTGTTACGAATACGGTGTGCAAACACATAGTTTCCATCAGCACCTCTTAACATGTAATCAATAAATCCAGCACCGTACCATGACCATTGCATACCAATCATCTGCATTTTACTAATGTCTAAATTATATCCGCTTGGTCCAGTACCGTCTAGTCTGTCTAGGTTAAAATTACTTTGTTTAATAATTAAATCTTGTACCAAACATACCTTTGATTGTACCGCGTTAACTGCACCACGATAATCCGGAGTAACAGTCAGTAGTGTTTGGCTTTGAACGCCTGATACAACATGAGTCATGCCTTTAATAACAATACGATCGCCTGCCTTAACTTGGTCACGAAAACGTGTATTAGTACCGGTTAAGGTATTACTATCTCTATTGATAGTTGATATACCGGATAATTGTAATGTACTAGAACGTTTACCAACTGCTAATTCAGTGCCGTCATATTCCCAGAACATACCGTTTTGATCATCAAATGTTCCAGCACGTACTGTAGCCCCATGCCAGCCAACAATTGACATTTGAGCCGCTGTTGTGATTGAACCATACACATTTGCCAATGTGGTATATGCTTGTACTTTAAATTGTCGCTCAGTTACCACATCGCTGATAATGTACTCGCCGTTATATCCAGCAGTATCAACACCAATAATTCTAATTCGGCCACCAACTTGACAACCATGGTCCACGTCATCTGTTGTTACGGTAATATACGCACCAACAGATGTTCCATCTGCGCTAATTGATTGTAAATTATAACTTGGTGCAAACAACGCACCAGTAGTATACATAATACCTTTACCAGATTGGTAACGAATATATTTCTTACTCATACGAATTGCTTGAGCGCCGTGCTGTGGACCGCCCGTGCCTAACTGTACACCGCCGTCGTATGGTCTATGAATAAAATAACTGTCTGGTCTAGCATAAACTAAACCAACTAGTGCAACCCCAGTGTCAATGTTACCAGTTGTCCTTGCTGTATATCTTAGTGTTGTTGTGCTTGGAACTGATTCAACGTAGAATGGACCTTTAGCAAGTGCATGATTAGTTCCTGCGCTTGAAATATCAACTAGTATGTTTGCTCCTGGAACTAATCCGTGTGGACTAGCAAATGCAATCTGTACAGTGGCAATAGCCGACGTTGTAAGTGATGTAGCATCTGGAATAGATGCAGTAGTAGGTTCACTTAATGCAACTGCTGACCAAAACTCAAGTGCTGAACCCGATACCGCAGTACCAGATGCTGTTGATGTAGTAATACTACCGTCTGATACATTTACACCAGTAACAGTTAGTGTAACATTATTGGTAGGGCTTACGCCGCCAAAATTTGCACCGTTTAATTCAATCCTATCGTTTATTTCGTAGCCAGTTCCCGGTAAATTAACCACAACAGATGTATACAATCCGCCTGCGCGAGAGATATCAAATGATGCACCATCACCTGGTGCAATAGCGGTTGCAGTCAATGTTAGAAAGTTATCGTCAACGCTTGATGGTACGCCTGCTGTGTTAAATGCTAATATGCCGCCTCCAAAAGAGCTTGCACTAGTTACTGTAAGTTCTAAATCATTTGCAGGACTCAAGCCGCCTAGCTGAGTTCCTAAAATAGTAATGGTGTCGCCAAACGCATAGGTTAAACCTGGATCAACAATCACTACATCATAAATTCCGCCGCTGGTTTCAATATCAAATATTGCGCCGGATCCTGATGCGCTAGTTGCGTCTTGTATGATAGCCGCGTAAGCTCTTTCACCGCTTATACTAGTTCCCGAAACAACTGAAATAGTATTAATTAATCCGCCAACAAAGTTACAAATACCAGTAACACTGGCAATGCCAAAGATTCCGCCAGTACCCGTAGCAATACCGGTTAGCGTATCAAAGGCATTGATACCATTATTAATATCCACATCAACAACAGTAAATGTTAAGTCGTTATCGGGTGTTGCGCCGCCAAGTTGTGTACCAAGTATTGTAACAGTATCCCCGGGCGTGTAGTCAACACCTTTTGTAGATACGGTTAATGTGTATAATGCTCCAGTTCTAGAAATATTAAATGTTGCAGTGCTACCTAGTCCGGTTGTGCTGTCTTGTGCAATACTTGAATAATTACGAGTCACTGTTGCTACGGTAACAGTTGCATTATTTGCAGGACTTGCTCCACCAAGATTTGTACCTAATAGTGTTATTGTATCGCCCACTGCATAATCCAATCCAGCTGTTGCAATATTAGTTACATCGTATGCACCGCCTGATTCAAGTAGTATATCAAACTCAGCGCCGGTACCTGTACCACTAGTGCCGTTTTGTACTACACCGTTAAATGTATCAAGATTAATTGTTGAAGATATTTTAATAGTTAAATCGTTTGCAGGTGTTGCACCGCCTAAGTCACTACCTAGAATTACTAATCTACTGCCGTCAACATAGTCAAGTCCGGGATCACTAATACTAATATTTGTATAAACTCCACTTACTCGATCAACATCAAACAGTGCGCCAGTACCACCGGGTACAATGTTTGTACCAGTTTTATTAGTGTAAGATTGAGATGCGCCACCACGATTAGCAGTTAGTGGTTGTGTAAAACTAATAGTGTTAGAAGAAATTGTACTTACAAATATTGCAGTACCAGTTCCGTTATCAATGGCCATACCTTCTAGTACGCCAGTTGCATCAACTACTGTGATCGAAGTATCACCGGTTGATACTGGATCACTAATGTTGGCTGTTACTGCAAGGCCACCTGGGCCAACTGTGCCAGTAACTTGCGTGCCAGCATTTATACCAGTACCACTTAATGGGACATTTAGTAGAGGCAGTGTGGCTGCTACTGCAATCTGATCTGAGGTTATTGGTGTAATAAACTTACTAGTGAACGAACTATTAACACCGTTACTGTTCACGCTGATTGTAGGAGTGCCGATTGATGCTCCTGTATAGAACGCACCTTTTCTTAGTTGTGAGTAACTAGTTGCAAGCACTTGCCCATTACTTGTACCTACTTTAGCAGTAGCATAATATGTAAATGTAGCCGGAGTGGGTACGGAAATAATAATAAATGTGCCTTCTGCTCGACTAAATCCGCTAATAGTGTTTGCTAGTGCTCGAATTGTAATAGGCGTTCCTGCGGTAAATCCATGGGGGCCTTGTGTAGTAACTGTGATTAATGAGTTACCAACACCGCCAGTTCCGGTTGAAGCATCAGTAGTTACTGAAACAACAGCAGTGTCAGTACCTGGAATTTCATACACAGAAGGATATCCGCGAGCAACTCCAATCGCCTGCCATTTGGTAGGTTGTAGTCCATACTCAAAGTCAGCGTCAAGCATAGACTGGGGTTGAGCAACACGCATACGTTCAATAGCGTCTGTACCAAAGTCATATGGTCTAGTTTTTTGTTCTTCTGCTTCAACAAATATCTGAATATCATCAGTAGAGGATCCAGTACTAGTATCCGCTTCTAAATCTAAAACAGTAATTGTATCAGTGGTTTGTAAATATGATGGGTAATCTTCATCACGATCACGTCCGTTACTGTTATGGGGTGCATCAAACGTTGCTGTTGCGCCTAACTGTGGGTCGCTAAAATTGTAAATAATTTGATTTGTTTTTGAATTTGTAATTAACAGTATTTTGTCAAGTGTGTAGTACCCTTGAATTTTAAGAGATGTTACTCCGTTTACTATTGCTGGTAATGATGATAATCCGTTGGTAATAACAGTAACAACAATTCCTGCTAGAGTTGTAATTCTTGCATTTGCGCCAGCCTCTCCATTATTTGGTAGTGCTTGTAGTGGTTCTGTAATTTGTAATGGAGTATATGCCGCTTGGCTAAAAATATAGTCGTTTATTAAATCACGAATAAAAGTATGTGTTGCAATTTCAGGTGAGCGATCGCCGTCAACTTGAGGATATTCGCCGTCCCAATAACGACTACTGATCAATCGTGTCTTGACGTTTCCACCGTATTGTAAATCATGCAAGTACCCGTCAATAACATATCCCACATCACGTTCGCATTTATATGAATCGTATGTGTATCCCGGAAAATTATATACTGAATATATTGTAGCCGGTATAGTTGATAATCCACCGTTGATAACATTGCTGATCATTGGCGATAACACAAACGCTCGAGCAACTGCCGCTGTTTCACCAGCATCGCCTGTTGTAACCTGTGTACTGGTAACCGGACTTTGATCAGTTGGAGAGTAAACAATCTTTTGCATTACAAAGCCTTGAATTAAATTCCATAACTTTGTTTGGATTGCTGTTTCAACTTGAGCATTAATAACTTGTATTGTGCCGCTTAGGTAGTACTGGCTTGCAACAAAACTTACTCGTTCATTACCACCGTATCGAATATCGTAAGCTAACGCATCAACAAGATACCCCACATCGCGTTTACATTTTGCAATTTCAGTTGCACCGTATACATATCCAAAAAATACAGATGTGACATTTGCGGTTGCAACTTGCGCAGTTGTCCACGCTGAGATCTCATCTAAAATAAATTGTTTATTAAGTGTTAATAGTCTAACAGCATCCGGATATAAATTATTAGCACTATCAAGAATAATTTGTTGGCTAATCCATGCTCTTGCTTCTTTTTGTATAAAAGATTTGTTAACAGTTAGTAGTGCGTGAGCATTCGGATAGGCGTTACTGCTTTTAGATACGCCTGGTTGAAACACATAATTTGTTATTCTTTTCTTTGCCATTTAATTTTCTCTTATGATAATGCTACTGCAAGTGCGGCTGCTAGTGATTTAATATTCTGTCCGCCAATATAAGTATCACCTGTGATAAAGGTGTCGCCGCCTACATTGAGGTCTTTGGCAACACCTGCACCACCGCTTACAACTATTGATCCTGTTGAGGTTGAGGTTGATTCAGTTGTTGCTGTTGCATAGATGGTGCCGGATACGTCCAATCGAATTGGTGTGACTCCGACCGGACCCACTGTTAATCTGTTGGGTTTATTTGTTGGATCTATTAATAATAGACCGTTGTTAAAGTTTACTGAAGTTAGTGCTGAACTAGTAATACCTAAGACAGTAACGGCTAATATTTTGTTGTTAGCTGAATCTGTTCCGACATCTAGTGATGTTAGCCTGCCAACCGTCTGTAGACTACTACCAGTAATTGTGTTGGCTAAATTTGAGCCAGATATGAATGGAAGGCCGCCAATTAACAAACTACCTAGAGAGTTGATAGAAGACGCCGTTAGATTTCCTACGCCGTCCACGGTAAATCCCGGGCCTCTAAAGCCCGAAGATGACGTTAATTGTTTTTGAATTACTCCCATTATTGATCCATGTTATAAGTATAGCTGTATTTACCTAGTGTAATATACATTATTGTATTCCTAACAGATTAAGACTAGCATTTATCACGTATTAAACAATGTTAATGACATTTCCCATGTTGCTGTGGGCAGTACATATATAATATAGTGTACTAGGAGCATTCATTGGAACTACAAATATTTGTGTGCCAGTTTGACTCCCAGAAACACCAGATGTGTAATCTACACCGCTAGTTGACGAGGTTCTGATTGCAAATGGATGGCTTCCACCTGTAGTATTGACAAAGGTATAAGAAAATCCCCTGTACAAATACAGCACCGGATCGTTAGTATTACCTGTGATTATCCCGGGCCCGCTGAATATATAGTCACTAGATCCGTTAGCTGAGAGTGACCACGATATACTTGAACTAGATGCTGTTGCGTTAATAGTAATTGCCGCACTACCATTATAAGTTGTGCCGCTACTGAATGATACACCGGTGCCGGCAGTTAGGTTGAGTAAACTTCCGCCAAGTGCTACGCCAGATATTGTGCTGTTTGTCAATTGAGTATTGCCAATACCACTCAGTGTTCCGCCTAATGTCAAACTACCTGTGGTGGTTACTGTACCAGTCAGTGTTAGTCCGTTTACTGTGCCAGTACCGCTTACTGAAGTAACAGTACCCCCGCCGGCACCTGCACTAGTGGCGTCGGTGTCATTTATCCAATTTGTACCATTATATTTCAAAACCTGATTTGTTGTGGGGGTAGTGATTACCACATCGGTTAATGAATCTAAATTACCAGCTGACCCGCCTGCTGTAGCATTTATAGTAATAGTATCGGTAGTAGCATCAGTTGTAATAGTTACATTTGTACCTGCAACCAAAGTCAATGTATCTAGGGCACTATCTGCTACTATGCTAGCCTGACCAGCTACTGCAATTGTTTTAAAAATATTTAAATCACTGAAGTTTGACATAGGTTGCCATGCGCCGCTATGAGCAAAATACATTCTGCCGCCATTTTCATGCACATGAGCAACCATACCGTGCCATACAGAAGCACTTACTGCTTGGAGTTCTGCCAGCGTATCAAAATATGCCCGAACATAACTTACGTCACCTGTGGCTGTAACAGTGCCAGTGACGTTTAAGTTAGTGCCACTCCAAGTTAGGCCGGCTCCGGTGTCTTGAACTACTGCACCGGTTGATGCATAATATGCCAATCTATTAGCAGTGCCTGTGCTTACCCCACTGCTAGAACCACCAGTAGTAGCACTAATAGTTATAGTATCTGATCCAGCATTTGTTGTAATTGTAATATTAGGGCCAGCAACTAATGTCAGTATATCTGAGACACTATCTGCTTCAATACTAGACTGCCCTGATACCGCTATTGAACTAAAACTATTGGTAGTACTAATGGCAGCACCACCTACTGTGGTTCCGACCGGTAACACTATGTTGCTACCTGAGGCAGAGATAGTGGCATCGCCTAGCCGTATTGAATTTCCGCTGAGATAAAGGTCTCGCCATCGGAATGTGTTACTGCCCAAATCATATGTTTCGTTAGCAGTTGGCGTCAATGCCGCATTAAGATTTAATTTGTTAGGGGTAATCAGTCCATTAGATATTTGTGATATTCCGATACTGCCGGACAGTTGTAAAAAACTAGTTATACCACCGCTTGTTCCGCCACCGCCTTCTGTGTTACCCCCAGTGCCTGCTTCAAATCCAGGGCCAATTGTAATTGGCATAGCCGGAGTTAATGGGTTTATAGTTTCGCCGTAAAACACCAGCATGGTGATTTTTGCACCAGTAAACAAGGGGTCTGAAGGACTGGCTTTCAGTGAGAAAATACTGTTAGAAACTGATGCTTCGAGAATGATCAGTTCGTCGTCAATGCTGGTTCTTCCGAAAACGTTATAACTTGCCTGGTCTGGTCTAGCTACCACGTTCACATGCATTACTTCTTTTTTATTAGATTGATGCTCAACTGTGATCAAATACGAAGCAGTTGAGAAATCACCCACATGCCAACTATCCAGCACTGTATTAGGAAATACCGGTATCCAGTTGCCTTTGTACGACAGGCCCGGCTTCTTTAAAAATTTTAAAATGCTCTGTGCGCCGATAGTAAAAAATGAAGAAAAGTTGTTCATATTGGTCTCTTTATAGTATATTTATCCGACTCAAAACTCTTGCTTTGCTTTCTAAAATATGCTAAATTATAGTGTAGTATAATTATAGGACGATTTATGACCCAACGAGCCAAAGCATTCTTTATTAACGGCGGAGCCGGACGTGTAGTATGCTCAATCCCAGCATTAGAGAAATATGCTGAAGAAAACGGTAAAGATTTTATCATAGTATGTGAAGGAGGCACTGATTTTTATAAAGGCCATCCAATTTTACACGAACGTGCGTATGATCACTGGCACAAAAACTTGTTTGAAGACAAGTTAATTAACATGGACCTTGTAAGTCCGGAACCATATAGAGTATGGGAATATTTTAATCAAAAATGTTCACTTGCACAAGCATACGATATTGCCATTAACAACAAGGGTATAAGAGCATTGCCGCATCCAAAAATGCGTCTTTCTAACGAAGAGATGTTTACTGGCTTTGGTGTTATTAAAGAAGTAAAAGAAAAGACTAAAAAAGATAAGGTAGTTATTTTTCAACCGTTTGGACGTGGAGTTGTAAGTCAAAACGGTCTTATTTTAGACAGTTCAGCCCGTAGCTTTGAAGGCGGTCATGTTATTAATATTGTAAAGATGTTACAAAGAAAATACTCTGTAATTTTAATGAGTGAGATTGGTATTGACTTTAGCAAGCATGGCTGTAAAGATCCTGTTGCACACCCACAAAACCTCACACTTCGCCAGTGGGCAGGAGTTATTGCCAACGCAGATTACTTCTTAGGTTGTGATTCAGTCGGGCAACATTTAGCATGTGCATTAGATAAGCCTGCCACAGTTGTTGTGGGTTCAACCTTTTCTATAAATGTGTCATATCCAAACTACGAAAAGTTTGATGTATTAGACATGGGCGGCGATATTCGTAAATATAGCCCGATTAGAATTACAATGGACGAAGTTGCTGATCGTGGCAATGACGGTATTATGAGCATGAATGATGCTATAGAAAAAGCCATCGTTGATTCAGTAGATGCTGGCATTAAGAAATTTTCAGCGTCAACTAGTACTGTTCAAGAAATTGCCTCATCTAACTCCGATGCTGGATGCTGTAACTAACATATGAAAAGAGTTTTTGCATTTGGTTGTAGTTATACTAGTTACAGTTGGCCTACTTGGGCCAACTTTCTAGAACTAGAATTTGATGAACTGTATAACTATGGATTATCGGGGATTGGTAATCAGGCTATTGCTGAACGAGTGTCCGAGGCCAACGCCAGGCACCATTTTACCAAAGATGATGTAGTTATTGTTCAATGGTCTAGTCATCTTAGAAATGACTGGTGGCACCAAGAAAGTACGCCTGGTAGAGTAAGAGGTTGGAAAACATACGGAAGTATTTTCAATTATCATAACATAAAGTTATACGATCAAAAATGGATAGATACTTTCTTCTATGAGCCTGCTTATTTTATGCATACCTTAAATTTTATCTCGTTAACACAAGGTTTTTTAAAAGGAATCGGCTGTAAATGGTTTATGACCAGTATTGGTGACGTTAGAGATATGGGCAAGGATCTTCGAGATAAGGACGGATACGGTGAAAAGACTGAACTAGTTACTAATCACAAGCGTGGCGACAATTACAGTGCATGGGACATGTTACCAGATCTTGAAATATACGATAAAATAATATGGCAAGATCATGCTGAACATTGGCTAATGCCGCTAGAATTATATTGTCAGTCATGCCCCGAACATACTTTTAACTTTATAGACTATAACGGAACGCACTACATAGATCTACATCCCAGTACAATACAACACCTAGGATGGATTAAGCAAGAGTTAAAGGAAAAATTAAAAATTTCTGATAGTACATTGCATCTAGCCCAAGAATTAGTAGATAATATTGAACCAATTTATAAAAAATTTATGTTTGATAAAACAGCGTTTGAGTTTGCATTGGGTAGAAAACAAGGATTTCCGGAGTCGTGTAATAAGATTACTTGGCCTGGAATACCATTAGGATTTTAAAGGAATAATATGGAAATTAATTACGAAAATGATGTTTGGATTGCTGGTATTGCTAGAGGGCATAACGGTAGCGTATGCTTGTTAAAAAATGGTAAAATCATTTTTAGCATTGAAGAAGAGCGACTGAGTCGCCATAAGTATGACGGCGGCCCTTTTGCCGCTATGATGAAAATTAAAGAATATACTAACAAGTTAGATTATATTGTGATAGCACATACTCAGACCATAGCAGAAACTGCGCCACGTAATGATTTTACAGGTGACGATGTATATACTGCAATGGCTAGAAAACTTGGTTTAATTAGCCGTAAAGAAGATCCTTACAAACATCCGCAAGTTATTGATTTAAGTGCAGTTCACCACAAATTACATGCGGCGGCTGCGTTTTATCGTTCGGGGTTTGATCAAGCAGTTGCTGTCATTGTAGACGGTGCTGGCACATTCATTTCGTTAAGTGCTAACGGTGACTCGACTATAGGTTGGGAAACTGAAAGTATTTTTGATTGTGCATGGCCCGCTTGGTTTAAAACTGTTTATAAACACATTGGCACAAGAGGACCAATGGCTGGTGTTAAAATTCCAGAGTTTAGTAGTGAAATTTATCAAGAACCTGGTCAAACGCATGAAGCAGTAATTACTGATCGAGCTGGTATTACCAAGATTTACGAAGCTGTTACTAAATGGTGCGGATGGCAACCTATTGAGGCAGGCAAAACTATGGGACTATTCCCGTACGGTAAAAAGAACGATGCAATTCCTCCGTTGTTTGACCATACTAGCATTGTACCGCTATCCAATAGAAACCTTATTATTCCAACGTATCCAAACGGTGCAAGTGTAAACGCTTGCTTGTTTGACTATTTAATTGAAGGTTCTGGTGCAACACCTGATTACTTTGATGATGTTACGTTGCTACAAAACCGTAGAGACATGGCGTATGCTTGCCAAATAGAAACACAGGAACAAGTTGCTAATTTGATCCGCAAAGCAGTTAAAGATACTGGACATAAAAATGTTGTACTAAGCGGTGGCTACGCTTTAAACTGTGTTGCTAACTATTATTATTTGGATGCTTTGAAAGATGAGGGCATTAATCTGTACGTTGAGCCAATATCTAACGATGCAGGCACAGCTATTGGTGCGGCATTAATGTTGTTTAAAAATCTACAACCGCTTACTAAAGTTGACTACACTAAAGAAAGACTATATTTAGGATTTGAATACAACTATAGTAACGATGACATTAACAAACTTGCAAGTCAATATGGTGCTAGTGTTGTAGATGCAACGCATGACGATGTTGTAGAACTGTTATTAAATAAAAATATTGTTACCATGTTCCAAGGGCGCAGTGAAAACGGTCCAAGAGCATTAGGAAATCGCAGTATCTTGTTTAATCCAACATATGAAGACGGTAAGGACTTTGTTAACGAAATTAAACATCGTGAATATTTCCGCCCGTTTGCAGGATCTATCCTGCAAGAATATGTGCATGAATGGTTTGATCTGCGTGGTATGGAAGATAGTCCATATATGATGTATGCTGTCAACTGTCAGCCGGGGATTGAAGAAAAGATTCCAAGTATTATCCACATAGATGGTACTTGCCGTATCCAAACTGTTACACAGAAACAGAATAAACACTACTATGATTTGATCAAAGCATTCCATAGTAAAACAGGTGTTCCTATCTTGTTTAATACTAGTTTTAACCTAGGCGGAGAACCGCTAGTTGAAACATTAGACGATGCGTTATGGACTTTACAAGAATCAGCTATGGAATACTTGTATTTGCCAGAGTACGGTAAACTACTTAAAGTAGCTAACTAACAAAAAAGCACCCTGAGGGTGCTTTTTTTATCTTGCAACTGTAAATGGATCTGTTGGATCGCCTAATGGCTTAGTTGGATCTGCCGGATCAAAGTCTGGATGATAGTTATGTCCGCCAACTCCGCCTGTACCGTCTGGTGTTGTTAGTGCGCTAATTTTCCACGGATGCGTTTCAGGACATGGACTAAATGATAACTCGTGGTTAAAATTTTCTATTGGAGTTAGCACTAGCGGTTTATCAAGCTCAACAATTTTATTAACGTGATCAACACTTACTACTTGTGTGTGATCATCTTCAACGTTAAAAATGTCTTCTACTGGCCACCCTTTAACACCTACATCATAACCCACTTGAATTCCGGTAGTATCTGATACTTTAATAAATGTACTGCCCACTTGATTATAAGGTGCTTGAGCAGTTAAATCAAGATATACATGTTTGTTTGATGCACCGTGTACTTGCGGAATATCACGTAAGTTTTGACGGAAGTCTGCCCAGGCTGTTTTTAAATCATCTGGAAAACCGTCATCTAACTCGTCGCCTGCTTTATCGTCAGTTGTTTCTAATAGTCTATTTCTCCAACCACGTATACCTGCCCAATCCACATGAGGTTTAATCAGCGGATAAGGTTTTAAGTACGACATTGATACTGGATCAAACTCCATTTCAGTAATACTGTGAGTGTGATCAGGTGGAGGATTTTCAGGACGCTTGTATGTCATACCGTCCGGTAGTAATTCTTCATGCTGATTTAAATCTGCATAATCAGGTTTTTCAACATCGGCATGCAGTAATGAACATAGTAATGGCTCACTACTGCAATCAACGCGAACCTTATAGCAATCTATCGGAGTTGGAATGTGCTCACCGTCTTGATCTTCTGTAAAGTATCTACCTGTATATTTGTTAGTTTCTTTATTAATAAGAATCCAAATAGTATCAGGTCCAATAAATTCCCATTCAGCTGTTTTACCTAATGCACGAGTTTGTGCTAGATAATCGTCAGCTAATGTATAAGTAAAAGTTTTTCTAATCAATGCCATGTTATTATCCGTAAGTTACTGAAACTAAACCGCCTGCGCCAATACCGCTATAGCAACAGACATTTGCTGAAGCAATTCCGCCGTTTGCGCCACCACCTGGGAACATTGCGCAAGGCCAGCCTTGCCCGCCGCCCCACTGACACCAGTGTGCGCCAACCATTGGGCCTGATGCTGTTGCAGGAGCCATTGGGCTGTGGGCTTGTCCCCACATTCCGCAGAATTGTGTTTGAATTGCTTCACCGTTAACACCAGGAATATTAATATCTCCACCGTTGGCACATGAACAGCAATAACTTACACGACATTGATAACAAGCGCCGTATTTCCAGCAGTCTGAGCACCCTTGCCCACCACCTGCCGCACAAAAATTACTTAATCCATATCCGTTAACGTAACTTGTAAATCCACCGCAGCCTGCGTTTTCTTGACTGCATCCCGAGGTACTTGCCGCGCAAATTGTATATACACAACCTGCTAGTGTAGCACTACATACTGTTTTTACAGAATATGCACCTGCGCCACCACCGTCACTTTGTTGACAGCAACAGCTCTTGCCACCGGTTCCTCCACCACCCCAAATTTCAAATGTTACATAAGTCTTTCCTGCTGGTACAGTCCACGCTAGACAGCATCCGCCGTTTAGTGCAGATCCAATGCTAGTGTGATAAACTAAAAATTCAGTAGGAAAGTTTGTACTACCACTTGTTGCACTTGTTGTATATTTTAATGCTCTTAAATTTGACATAACTTTTCCCGTTTACTTATATGTGACAACTACTAATCCGCCTGCACCCCATGAACTACAGAAGCACGGACCTTCAAATGCATTTGCAGTACCGCCGCCGCCGCCTGGGAAAGTTGCAAAACAGACCATAAAGTCACCTGGACAGCAACGACAATGATCTTGTGAAATTCTCATTCCGCCACCAATGTATGTTGGCTCAGCCGCAAAGTGATGTGAGTCAAAACTACAGCTGGTATTTCTGTTGCCACCCCATACGCCGCACAGTGAAAAGTCAGCACCGCATGTGGTTCCGCAAATGCAGGTAATACAACTATAGCAACCAGTCCAGCTGGCAAAACATTGTGTATAACCACCCCATCCGCCCGATGCGCACAGGCATAAAGGATATGTTGCGCTCGGGTTACATGCGTATGATGGATAACCTGTCATTCCACAGCAACCGCTCCAACAGCATGAAGATCCGCCTGCACAAATAGTGTATGCTTGGCCTGGGACTACACGAATAGTTTTACGAGCATATGAACCAGATCCACCACCACCTTGTGCTTGCTGACAGCAACATGCGCCACCGCCGGATCCACCACCACCCCATACTTCAAACTTGGCCCACGTTGCGCCACCTGGTACTGTCCATAAACAACAACGTCCGCCATTTGATGGCGAACCGTTGCTTGTGTTCCAAACGTACAACACGTTAAACGGATTTGTAATTGTTAAATTAATGTTGTAGTTAGAATCTGGGTACAGCGTTCTTAAATCTGCCATGTGTTATACCCCTGGTTGAACAGCATCAAGGTCGGGACTTGGTGGAAATGGAATCTTCCAAGGATCAACACCCTCAAACGTAGCTGGTAAGTCTCTAAGATACTGTCTATATTCTGCCCACTTGGCTTTTTTCTCAGGATTAATAGCATTTTTATACTGTAGATCTGAATGATTTAAATTCATATCTCGCCAGCGCATGATTTCTTCCCAAGTAATATGTGGTTTCTTCCAGGGATATGGTTTTACAAATGTTGCAGTTTCAGCATCATATTGTATTTCAGTTAACTCGTATGTATGGTCCGGCGCTTGCGGATCGCTGTGACCATAAGTTAGTCCCAAAGGTAGTTGTTCCACGTATTGTGGCAAATCTACCCCGTAGTCCCATTCGTTATGGCATAATGATGCAATATCAGGATTTACATTGGCATCTACTTTGATTTTAATTTGCCCTTCTGGAGTTGGAACAACATCGCCGTTATCATGTTCAGTGTAATGGAACGAACCTTTGACTTTTCTAGTTTCTGCATCAGCAAAAATCCATAGATATCTTGGGCCTTTGTATGTCCAAGTACCTGTTCTGTTTAGAGAATTGGTTTGATAAAGGTATTGATCCGGAAGATCAAATACAAATGTTTTCTCAATTCTTTCGTTTTCTTTTTTTTGTTCAACTGTCATTTTAAATCCTTTTAACCGTATGTAATTAATACTAGACCGCCTGTGCCAAAGTAACCCCAGCAACATGGGCCGCCACATGCTTGTGCTCCAGCTCCTGGGCCGCCGGGCCATGATTGCACTTGGCTACCCCAGTAGTCACAACCCATCCGTGTCATTTGCATGGCGCATGGGTCAAAGCTTCTTCTAAAATTAGGACCATATTTTAAGGTCATTGGCTGATAGTGCCAGTGTTGATTTACGCAGAAATTACTTTCTTTATCTGGTTCTGATAGTGAACCATAGAATATGTCACCATTGCCTTGACAACCTCTGTTACCGCCACCTTGACCTGATTGGCAAATGCCTGTACATGACAATCCACCCATGTGGTGACATACACCACATCCGCCGTATCCGCCAGGCGCACACATTGTTTGTGTGCCGTTACAGCACAATACAAACGTTGGAAATCCACATTGTCCACAGCATGATTGGGCACAACATCCGGATCCTGCCGCACAAAGAACAAAATATTCAGTAGATGCGCTAACAGTCAATGTTCTCTTAGCATACTGACCAGTTCCGCCGCTACGATATTGTCCTTGGCAGCAACATGCTCCTGGCCCATCTCCGCCTGCACCCCAGCCTTCAAAAGTAGCCCAAGTTGTACCAGATGGAATTTTCCAACAGCAACATCTTCCGCCGTCTTGTACACCAGTACCCTCACGTCCGCCAAACACTGCAAGTTGCAATGGTTTAAACGGAATGTTGGTTACGCTAGTGGTTAATAGTAAATCTCGTAGTATTGACATTATGTTCGCCTATTATCTAATAATAGTCCAACCCAACGCGGCGCTAAACACTAGCATTACGGTTGCATTGTTAATGTTGATTGTTAAGTTTTCTGCTAAGTTCTGTATGTTTGCTGTACCATTACGTGCAACAGTAATATTATTAGTTCCAGCAATGCCTACTGCGTCAGTAATTTGTACCATGTCACCATCAATACAAGTACTAGTTGCAGGTAACGTAATTGTTTGCCCGCCGGCCGTACAAAGAATACGATCGTTTACCAGTGCGGTATATGCTGTACCAGCATTAACCCTAGTTACTGCACCGCCGGTGCCAGTTGTTGTTATATATCTTCCCATTTTGAAAATTCCTTTATCAGTGTATTTATGCAGTTGGTGTTTCAATACCCATAGCTACCGCGGTCACGCTTGAATTGCTTGACCAAACTACGAGGTTAAGACTGGCCTGCATAACCAAACCGGTTCTCTCAAGTACCCCTTTTGGCAGAATTTCAGTATCAAATTCAATATACTCGTCTGCGGCGGGTGTAGTGGTAGTTGATAATGCTATTCTGCATGTTATTGCAGTATTAGTTCTATTACAAATAGACACTGTAACAACTGCAAACGTTGTACCTGGTACTGTATACACCGTGGTATTTGTTGCTGTTGCTAAGTTTGCTGTCCCTAATCTTCCTGTTGCCATATATTTTCTCCGTTATCCTAAAAGTAAGAAATCCATTGCTACTGGCAACCCGTTGATCCCGCCAGTGAAATTCATCGTTGCTGTCACGTTAATTTGAACACCAGTAGTAGTACTAATACTATTACCAGCAATGTATATAACACCAGCTGTTAGTGTATTTACGTTCAATGCGCTAGATCCGCCACCAATTTGGCTACTAATGTATGATTTAATAGCTTTTTGTGTTGGAACTACATTATCGCTGTTGGCCGTAAAATACTGATCTGTCGAGAACGATGTAATTGTTGCACCAGAACCACCTAATGCAACAGAACCCAGTGTTAACGAGTTCAAACCTGCTAAGTTAAACGCATCAGCATTAATACTAGCAACACCGGTTGCTTGCTGAACGCTAAACAATGTACCAACACGGAAGTTACCGTCTTGGTCAGTTGATGTGTAGAATACGCGGCCACCGCCGTTACCAACAGTTTCTTTGTTAGGATCCGGTGACTGTGTTGGAGTATTTGGGTAATTTGTGGTAGTTGTACCACCTGTACCAATACTTAAGAAGTCATGTCCAGTTAATCGAACTTGTGAATACTTGATACGCATTGTTACTATTTCGCCATGTACCGGAGTATTGCTTGCTGTTAGCGCAGGACTCATTTGGAATCTAGCTGTATAAGGAGCACTTCCGCCTGCGGCAATCCAGCCTTGGAAACTATTTCTATCAGTACCCACATACGCATTAGCTGAAACTAACTTGTAGTAGTTGCTGTTGTTATTAAGTACAATATTAGATCCCGGTGTTGGATTACTATTCAATGAATTAACATTTAAGTAATAACCTGTTTGGAAAGAATCTGCATAACCGTTACCGGTTACAGTTGCCAATGCTGTAGCATACTGTAATCCCCTGTTGTTAAACGATGGATTAGCCAGTACACCGTTGCCAGTTCTAACTTGCCATGTACCGCTTGCTGTTTGGTTAGGATCCACTAAAATAATCGTTGGAGTTGATGTGTATCCACTGCCCGGTTCAACAATTCTAATTTCACTAACTAGATTATTAGAAATTTTTGCGCGGCCTTGTGCTCTTGCACCGATATTCATATAATTTGCAACAGTTGATCCGTCTTGGGCAAATACCCAACGACCAACACTGTTTGCATTACCAAATGCTACTGCACTGTAGTTGCCGGTTGCTGTTGTTGCATATGATCTCCACACAACACCGTCATATGAGTACTTAATTCTTGTTTGAATGGGTGATATGCCGACCAAACCGGTTGCAACGAATACACCATGACCGTATCTAACTTTGGATGCCGGTAGTGTTTGTGATCCACCGTATGGCCACTGTAACGGTTGTGCAGACAATATCCATGTAATACCATCTTTAGAGTAGGCAATATTGCCCTGACCTATTCCGCCTGCAACTGCTACAAATCTGTTGTTACCAAACGCTACACTTGACCATTGATCACTTGCTGGTAATGTTCTTGTAACCCACGAAATACCATCTGTACTGGTTGCGGCTTGTGTTCCGCCACTGGCGATTGCTACAAACGTACCGTTACCGTAGGCAATATCAGTCCAGGTAGTGTTTGCAGGTAATGCGCTAGTTGCAAACCATGCAGTTCCGTTGGTTGAATATGCGGCATTTGCGCTGCCTGTAGCAATGGCCATAAACTGGTTACTACCGTAAGTCATTGCAATCCAGTTTGACCCGCTTGGCATTGCGCCACCGCCAGACCATGCTGATGTTGGATCAAGTGAATACCCTGAACTTGTTGTGCCGCTTGCGGCAGCTACCCAACGGCCTGCACCGTAAGCAACTGCGGTCCACGTGCCAACTGCTGGCATAGCGCCGCCTGCTACCCACGTAATACCGTCTGTACTAATCTGTGTAGCAGAACTTGCTGCCGAGGTAATTACATAGTACCCGCCTGCCCCTTGGCCTGAGAATGTAAAGTTTTGAATAGCACCTGCTACGCTAACATTATTAACAACCACAGTGACATTATTAGTAACAGTGCCGCCTAGGTCTGTTCCTAAAATAGTTAATGTATCATTAAGTTTATAACCCGTGCCTGGAAAGTTAGTGGCAACGTTATACGCAGTTCCAGTTCTAGTAACTGTAAATGTTGCTAGTGTTCCAGTACCGCCTGTTGAGGCAACACCAGCTGATCCCGAGCCGTTATATGCAGAGTTTACGTCACCGTATGTGATCACAGGTGCTGTAACACTTGTAATTGTGGTTGCAGTTGCTGATAGTGCTGGACTATCAACCACTACTCTTGGTTCAACACTATATGCGCTAGTCAAGTCTAAGTTAGTAGCAATAGCAGTTCCTGGAATAATATGATCCCAACCTACGGCATGCATGTACAATGGACCGCCACCGCTGGTAGAACTACCAACTGCTACCGGCGTTGTGCCGCCGGAGCTACTTGCAACGCTAAATTGTGTTGCAGTAATAGTTGTCTCAATTACATAATAAATGGTATTAAGTGTTAAAGTACCCATTCCAGTTAATATTGTACCTGTAAATATCACAGGCATGTTTGCAGTCATCTGCTCAGTTGACGCAACTGTTATTAAACTTGACCCTGCGCTGGTTACTGTTTTGTAATCAAAACTTTCTCTAGCAATAATACCAGACTTTGTACCTGAATTGTATGTTGTAAAGTATCCAGTTTGTCCCACACCAGATCCGCCTGTTACAATAACACGCATACCAACGTATGCCGCACTAATTGCCGCGTCAGTGGCCGCTAGTGTGATGCTGGTTGTCGAGCCGCCCTGTGCAACGTTGGTTGTGTTAGCGTAGTTAGCGCCGTTTGATAAAATTCTAGCTTCAAAAATACCTGCGTCACGGAATTCGTTTGCCACTACTGCCGCATTGTAGCCAGTGCCGCCTAATGAATAAGTTGCAGTATTGTAGTGTGTACCAGCATTGGTATACTCGAAACGATAAATTTCATTAGTACTATCTGTTAGTACTACGCCAATTTGTGCATGGTCGAAGCGGTTATTAACTGTAGCAGTAATAGGCACTTCGTAAGTATCAACACCTTCAGCTAACGAACCATATGTACCATATGAGTTGTTACCGTTAGTTGCTCGCATTTTGCCACCTAGCTCTGCCAAGTATCCAGCGTATGAATAGTATGCAAATACAGAAACAAGTTCTGTCAGCGCATTTGATCCTGTACACCATACTCCAATACCATCACTGATAATTGTTGTATAATCGTTAGCTACAATAGAACGGTTACCACCTGCGTGTAATGCACCATCGATCTTCATACCAATACATGCTGTACCAAACAATGTTAAGTTTTGTGTGTATGGTGAACGAGGTGTAATCCATACGTTAGTATCGGTTGGGCCGTATCCTGGATCTAGTGAGCTGTATGCTCCAGCAGTTGGGCGTGAAGTGCCGTATTGATTTGCGGCAGATAGTACGCCGGTTAATCCAACTAAGGTCATGTTACGCAATCCTGTGCCGTTGCGTAGTAAGAACATGTTAGATAACACCGATCCGCTTATAGCATTTTTGTATAACTCAATAGCTCGTAATGCTTTATAGTTTCCAGTGTAATTTACATCATATACAATTGCATCAATATACGTGTCCATGTCTCTCTTGCATAATGCTGGACTAAAACTGTAACCAACTGTCATCGAACCTGCACCATCATCGATGTTAAACACCACCGATGAGTATTGTGCGTTTGTTAGTGTAAATGTTGTTGTGCTTGGTACTGACAATACATAGTAAATTGTACCAGCAATTAATCCGCCAATTGTTGTTCCTGAGAACACAACTGGATCGCCAGCTGTTAAATTGTGTGCTAGACTTGTAGCTAATTGATTGTTTGCCGCAGTAGTAGTTACTACAGTTCCGCCGTATGTTGCTGATACAAATGCAGTTGCTTCGCTTCCAAGGAATGCTTTGTTTGCGCGAAGAATTTCAGCACCGTTAACAGCACCAATTTGATTGTTGTAAACGTTTGTACCAGATGTCTCAATACCGTTGTTGGATACGTGACCAGCTGTGATAGTAACAGAGTTAGTGCCTGCACCAGTAACGATTGTTGCGCTTCCGTATGTTGCTGTAATAGTAACTGTAGTTGGTGCTGTGATTGAAACAATCCAATATGTTTGGTTAACACCCATACCACCAAGCGAACCGTTTGCTCTAATTGGCATGCCAACTAGCATTCCGGCAGTGCTACCAACAGTTAAGTCACCACCTGCGGACATTGCAGAAGCAGTTGTTGAAACAGTGCCCGCTATTGCTAAAATCATGTCGTCAAATATAGTAACAATTTGTGTTGCGGCGCCGTAGGCAACAATACGTTTTGCTTTTTGTCCAAGGAAGTTAACGGCCCCAATTTCGGCATTTAGTTGATTAGCGAGTACATATAGCGCACTTGTTGTTGCACGATAATATGCCATACCTGCTTTAACAGAGTTAAAGTTTGTACCAAATACTAAATCATAACTTAACGCATCAACAATATATCCTGCATCGCGATAACATGTTGCAGAATTAAAGTTCATTGATTGATAGAACTTGTTAACCCAAGCAACCACATCGCCTTGAATTTCTGTCTTGGCTGCTTGCAATGCATTGTAGCTATTTTGTAGTTCTGTACTTGCTAGTGCAATTGCCGCTGTTGGTGCAATTGCGGCTGGAGAAACACCGTTGGTAATCCAATCAATTACATCTTGTACACGAGCTTGTGCAAATGTTGCGGCACCTGCTGATCCAGCTGTTCCTGTTGTTACTTGACTTAGTGCTGAGTTTTTAGTCCAGCCTGCGGTATTTGCAATGACAATATTGTCAATAAATCCTTTTAACCAAGTGTAGGCAGCAATTGTTGCGGCTTTTTCATTTTGGCCCACAGTTAATACTGAATTAGAATAGTAAGCACTACCAGCAATTACTGACTGGGTATTGCCGCCGTATGTCATGTCATATTGAATTGCGTCTAACAAATATCCAACGTCTTGTTGGCAAGATGCTTGTCCGCCTACACCAAGTGCTGTCCACACTGCGTTAAAGTTTGTATTTAAATAACTAGAAACTTCATCTTTAATAAACGCATAATTTTGTACAATCTGTGCTTTACCGTCACCGTAGCCTGCTAAGAAGCTAGTGTTATAACCTGTTGGGTTAGTGAATACAAATGCTGGAACTGCGGTTAATGTGTTTGTTAAAATACTATTAATAATTGCAGTGTTTGTTACCACTGAACTAACTGATGCAGGACTGCCTACATCGCCAGTAATACCAGTTGTGATTTGTTGAATCAGTGAACCAGTGTAATTTACTGCGGCTGCTGATTGTGCTTTTTGGTTTGCAATTACATATTGCGCACTTGCAACTGCTTGATAATATGCCATTCCTGATTTAGCTGATCGGAAATTACTTCCAAACATCAAATCAAAACTTAGTGCATCAACAATGTAACCAATGTCACGTGAACAAGTTGCTGTGTTATACACCAATGATGGATAAGTAGTACCAATCCATGATAGCGTACTTGCTTGAATTGCTGATTTACGTGCTTGAATTGCATCACTAGCGTTACGTAATCCAAGGCTTACCCACGATGTATCTGGAGTAATTGTAATTGGGGTAACACCGGTGTTAATTGTATCGTAAATATCTTGAATACGTAATTGTGCAGTTGCGGCGGCCGGTGCAGATCCTGGAGTTCCGCTAACATCTTGCGTTAGTGCTGTTGTTTTGGTCCAACCAGCTGTATTTCCCGTTGCAATATTGTCAATAATATCTTTGATACGGGCTTGTACTGCTAAAGCACGAAGCTTTGAAGGAGCATCTCCAACATATGATCCAAAGGAATAATATGAACGTGCTGCCACGCTAGTTTCTAAGTTTCCACCGTAGGTTAAATCATATCGAACAGCGTCGACAATATAGCCAACGTCGCGTTCGCAATTAGCTTGTTCAGCAGTACCGTAAGTAAATCCTACAAATGGTGCAGTAGGGCCTGCGATCTGTGCCAGTATCCATGATGAAATTTCATCTTGTAGGAAAGCTCGGTTAGCATAGATCAAACGTGCGGCATCCAAGTAACCTGCGGTAAACGCATTACCTGTACCACCCGTTGGGGTTGGTAGAGTAAATGATGGTGTTGATCCTAATCCGTTTGTGATAATTCCGGAAATAACTGCGGTGTTTGATGATACAGAACTTGTTGCAGTTGTGCCGGCAAATCCCAAGTATGTTTGTACAGTGGTATTTCCTGCGGTAGGAGTTACTGCTGTGTTTGTTACTAGGTTGGGAATGATTGATCTAATTCTTTCTAGTACTGCAATAGTTTTTGGTTTATCATTAACTAATGTATCATTAAGTGTAGCTGGTTGAATTACACTTGATCGTAATTCATCGCCAACAACCGCAGTGTTCTGTGGAACAACAATTGGTAGCACTTCTGAGTAAGTACCAGTTTTAAGTGAAATAGTAGTACCTGGATTAATAACTGCTGGTATTGCACTTGCTGTTCCTGCGGTTAGTCCAGTAGTTACGATACCTACTAAATTAGTTACTAAGATGTTGGTAGATGACTCAGCAATTAACAATGGATCAATAAATTGACGACCTTGATTTGCTAGTAGTACACCGTTTAGTGTTTGATAGTTATTAACTGGAGCAGTATTTGCAATCACTTTTAACATCAATGTCTTAAGATAATTTAATGCACTGACAAACGCAATAATATTGTATGCGTTCACACCTGAAATAAATGCATTTCCTGCGCTGGTAAAATATGCAAGTGTTGCGGCGGTTGTTTTAAATGTGCCACTATGTCCAATATCAAATGCCACTGCATCTACAACAATGCCTGCATCTCTCTCTGTTTTGCTTGCGTTATATGAATAAGTGCCGGACATTGCGCCAGTTGCTGTGACTAGTGTTCTACGAGTTACATCTGCATAATTTGTTTTGATACCAAATGTAGTTCCGCCAGCTGGGATGTCAAACACATAATATGTTACACCTGCTGTTACACCGCCAACTGTTCCAGTAAAGACAATTGGCATTCCAACGTATAGATTGGCAGTTGAGTTACATGTGAATACTGTTGCGTTTGACGCCGATACTGTAACAGTAAATGTGTATTGTACGTAATTTTGTACTTCTTTAATTAAAAATTGTTTGTTTTTCTTAATTAGTTCAGTTGCGTTTGAATTTAAGTAACCGTCTTCAATTTGTTTTGCGGCATAGCGCACTGTTCTCCAAGGCTTATCTATAGTAAGACCCTGACCTGCGCCATTTGTGTCAACTCCATTTAGTGCAACATATACAAGATTATTAATAACACCAAAATATGACCATGAAGGTGTAGTGCCGTTAACACGTAATACTTGTCCGTCTGTACCAATTGGTAATCGTGTTGGGCCAGCGCCGCCCATGTATATAATATCGCCTTGCTCACTAAGTGCAGATTGGAATGCACCTGCGGCTAATAAATTCCAGTAAGTACCAGTAACATCAACGTCTGGTCTGTTGCCGCCACTACCGGTATGTGCTAAAATACAAATGTATGAATTAACACCAAATGCAACTGCATCACCTAGCACATAGCTAATACCTGACTTCCATGATACTGAATAACCAACTGACGAACTAACACTAGAAATGAGTCCGCCGCTTGCAACGATTGTAAGTACAATATCGTTTGCTGGGCTGATGCCGCCAACATCTGATCCTAAAATCTTAATAGTTTCACCGGTTACATAACCAGTACCTGCTAAGTTTGGAGCAACTGTGTAAGTTGTGTTACTATTAGTAATGTCAAAAGTTGCACCGGTACCTGCACTTGAAATATTAATGCCTGCAATACCAGTAAATACTTGAGATGTTGCGGCCCACTTAACACCACTGTTTAATCTTGACCAATAAGTAAGATTTGGGGGGATATTTGTTAGTACATCTGATGTGTGATCTAATAATGCTACGTATGTGTATCCGTTTAAACGTAATACATCGCCTACACGATAATCATGTGCGCCTACCCAGTCACCATGAAAGTTAAATCCAGTGGTGAACAAGTCCCAATCACTAAGATTGCTTGTTGGAATTTTGTTAGTGTTATTTGTTGTTGCAACATAAGCGTATCCGCCGTATGATACAATATCGCCTGGCTGGTAAATGCCAGCTGAATCCCAGCTGTTCTCATATTCTAGGCCGCCTACAAACAACGACCAGTTAGTTGCATCTGAGAATGTGGTTGAACTAGTGTGATTTAAAGTACAAATCCAAAGGTCAGCACCGTACTTGACTATATCGTTAGTTTTATAACGAACAGTGGTTCCGCTCCATGTTCCTTTAAACTCAATACCTTTATGGAAGTAATCCCATAAACTTTGATCTAGTTCTAAGCCATTGGTTGCGGTTGATGCTGATTGATGTCCAGTATTACAAACATAACTTGTGCCGCCGTATAATACAACGTCATTTCGTTTGTAACGTGTGCTAGTGGCCCAGTTACCAATCCAGTCAAAGCCTTTGGCATAGGTATCCCACTTGCTTAAATCTTGTTCTAGGCCGTCAGAGTCAGAATTGGCAGTTGCTGATGAAGTGTGGCCAGTATTACATACGTATGATATTGCGCCATAACGCACTACATCGTTAGTTTTATATCGAGTAGCAGTTGACCAGTTGCCTTTCCAGTCAAAACTGGTTGCATAAAGATCCCATTTTGCTTGGTCAGCTTCAAGGCCAGCAGTAGTCTCAGGACTAGTGCCTGACGTTGCAGATGCATTACTTGTATGGCCAGTGTTACATAGATATAATCTTCCGCCAAACTTTACAAGATCACTGACTTTATAATATTGACTAGTGGCCCAGTCGCCCTTCCATTCCGAACCGTCAGATACTTGATTCCAACGTGTTGGAATATTATTTAGATCGGTGTAAAAACTAGTATCGGCAGTATGTCCGAGTATACAAACATAAGTTTTTCCACCGTTTCTAACGATGTCGTCTTTGACGTATGTAACGCCTGTAGCCCAATTATTCTTCCAAATAAAGCGGATTCTACCTAGTTTAAATTCAGCCATTCAATACTCCGATTTTCATTATAATGTATTTATTCATTTGTTGTTATTGCTTTTTTACTTTCCTGCATCGCTGCCGCCAACAGCAAATCCGTGTGCAAAAAATGATTTTGCCAGCATGGTTCCGTTAATACCCTTGGTTAATCTCATAGAATTTCTTACAAATAGCTGGGTCTGTGTTGACGAATAAATTCTGTTAGGGCCGCCAACTCCAAATGTACCAGCTACAACTGCTCCTGCTTGCGCATTAGAGCCGCCGCCAGCAATGTTCCTACCAATGTAAGTTTTAATTGCTCGTTGTGTCGGAACAATAGTATCACTGTTTTGTGTAAAATATGTGTCTGTGCTAAATTGTGTAACTACCACGGCATTTGTACCAAGACTAAATCCGCCAAGTGACAATGTTTGTAGTCCTTCTAGACTCAATTGATCTGCACTAATTGTAACAATACCAGATGCCTGTTGAACCGCAAACAAGTTACCAACTTTAAAATTACCATCTTGGTCTGTTGATGTTTGGAATACTCGGCCGCCATTATTTTCAGCAATTTGTGTATATGGTGTTGCTGTGGTAATATCAGTATTTGGATAGTTAGTAACTGTAAAATTACCTGTACCAATTAACAAGAAGTCGTGGCCGGTAATACGACACTGGCTGTATCGTTGACGAATACTAATAGATTGACCGTGATCTGGTGCTGATGAAATAGTTAGCGGTGGACTAATTTGAAACTTAGCAGTTCCAGTGCCCAGGTCTGTAATAAGAACAATTCTATATTGAGTTGCATTACTGGCAATTGTAATTGCGGCGCCTGGTGTTGGTAAACTACTTAATCCAGACACTGTTAAAAACTTATTGGGCTGATATATATCAGCAAATCCTGTGCCAGTTGCTACAGTTACTACTGTAGTAGATGTTCTATAACCAGTACCTCTGTTGGCAAACGTTGGATTGCCTAATACTCCAGTTGCAATTCTAGGAACAAATTGCACTACACTAGTTGGATTAGGATCACCAACTGTTATTACTGGTGTTGCATTATAACTACTACCAGGTTCTAGTATTTTGACTAAACTAATTTTTTGGTTGGCTACAGTTGCCCTTGCAAATGCTTTTGCTCCAAGTTTTAATACCGCAGTTGTTGCTGTTCCTGTAACTACTATCCAAGTAGGTGTAGGTAATCCTGTTGCTAGATTTATAGGATTTCCAAACACTGGAGTATTCCATGAAGAATTTGACGGTAATGTTCTAGTAGTCCATACTACCCCGTCTTGACTTGATATTGCAGTACTTGTTGATGTTGCTACTACTAGAAATACTCCTTGACCATATGCTATTTTAGTCCAGGCTGATGATACTGGTAACGTACTAGCAATCCAAGTAACTCCATCAAATGATATTGCCGCGGCCGACCCGCCGGTTGCAATGGCTACAAATCTACTATTACCCCACGTTACTGAAATCCAGTTAGCAGTAGCTGGTAATGTTGATGAAGACCAAGTATCTCCATCGTTTAACGAATAACCTACTAAGTTACTACCGTTGCCCGCAATCGCTACCCAAGTGCCGATATTGCTGTATGCAATATCTTTCCATTCAGCAGTTCCAGGTAAGCTAATTGAGTTCCAAAAATCCCCAAATTGGCTTCTAGAAGCAACGCTTCCCGAGTCTGTTGGTATTGCAATGTATCTGCTGTTGCCGTATGCAACTGCTTGACAACCACCTGCACCACTAACAGTTGTTCCTGTACTCCAAGCCGCGCCGTCTGTAGAATATGCCGCATCGGCACTACCGGTTGCTACAGCAACAAAGAATCCGTTACCAAACGTAATGTCGCGCCAGGTTACACCACTCACTAATGCAGTATTTGCTGTCCAGATGGTGCCGTCTACCGATCTAGCAGTTGCACCAGTTGAGGAAATT
>Ga0209355_1000008_pt1 | contig 137216 bp, 113 predicted proteins | sample LauGreSBDMM110SN_3_FD_187563 | JGI IMG/M metagenome (GOLD analysis project Ga0209355, IMG submission 187563) | Freshwater lake microbial communities from Lake Michigan, USA - Sp13.BD.MM110.SN (SPAdes) (version 2) | ecosystem: Environmental > Aquatic > Freshwater > Lake | place: Lake Michigan... | reverse complement strand
GGCGGGCGTGCACATCGCGGTGCCGCCGCCGGGCCCGCTCTTCCCCCCGCCGGCGCCGCCGCCCTGGGAGTGAGCGGGGAGCGCAGCCTTCACAGCCTCGCTGCCTTTCAGCCTTATCATCTATTTTGGAGCGCGATGCACCTATCTTGATGCGCGCTGGGGAAGCCGTGAGAGGGCAGAGGGTAACCTGTAAAAATGCACTTCAGTGCGCGCCACCACCGCCGCTCGCCAGCCGTCGCGCCGCTGGCGAGGGGGAGGGAGGGTGTGAGAGGCGGCAGCCGATGACTGAGGAGGGCGTATTGCAGCCGCCAGACATCGCGCCGATAGGTAGAAGATACTAAGAGTAGACTTACACTGTTATTAATAAATCGATAACTGATTCAGATTAAAAAAACAAACATACCAATCGATTCAGCATTTCAAGGAGAGTGTGCGTATGTAAAAATATTTAAGAAAAGATACATTTGTTTTGTAAAAATACATCATAATATAGCTTTCTGAGTTTTGCGCCGAATCGAGTGAAACTTTGGGAACCAGCAGCTTATAGCACTTCATATAGATTGCAATGCTTAAAATCGTAAGAAGAAACGTATACCACTGCGGAGCCATTCTTGGGCCTGACCGGGACGTGCCCGTGACCTCTAATCCCGGGACGCGTGTGCCGTGTTGGTTAAAACAGCACGCGTGTGCCGTTTGACGGTGCAGACCCAAACCCTAGCGGAATATTCCCTGTGCCTCGGCGCATTCTTCGGCTCCCCCTCTGCTGCCGCGGTGCTCATTCCCCGCCGCAGTCGCCCTCATCCCCGCCGCAGTCTCGTCGTTCGCCAGTCTCGTCGTTCGCCCACCCGCCGCTCTTCTCCAACATGCCGCACACTCCCGCAGACCCCGCCAAGGACACCGTAACAGTCCCAGTTCGACACAGTGCATTCGAAGACACTATGCACAACTTCTACGGCAAGGGCCCCGTTGCCAACGCCACATTTCTACGGCCCATTGAGCGAAACAAGAACACTCACATGCTGCTCGAGGACTACGTCATGGAGCCCTCCAAGAAGTAGCTTCTTTTGTGGGGGGGGCGTAGGGCAGGCGCATGCACAGCCTGTCGCTCACTGCCCGCCACAAGGCCTTTGTAAACCCGTATCATGCTGCCAAGAAGCTACGCAGAGCCAAAAAAAGCAGCTCCACGCGCCACATGTGTGTGCCTTCTGGTCGACAGCCCAAAGCCGCACACGTGTGCTAGATTGCCGCAAAGCGGAACACGTGTAGCGTGATGTTGTTCAGCTTATGCGTGTGCCGTTTTGTTAACCAGGCACGCGTGTGCCGTTTTGTTAACCATGCACGCGTGTGCCGTTTTGTTAACCAGGCACGCGTGTGCCGTTTGGCGGTGCAGACCCAAACCCTAGGGGAATATTCCCTGTGCCCCGGCGCATTATTCGGCTCCCCTCTGCTGCCGCGGTGCTCATTCCCCGCCGCAGTCACTGCTGGCACCGCTGCAACCGAGCGTCACCGAGCGTCACCGAGCGTCACCGAGCACTCCGCCGCCTGCAGGGGCGGCACAATGCCGCCCCGCAAGCGGAAGTCGGAGTTCCAATTTTTTCGATCGGAACGATGCTATGTCCTCCCTCCCTGCCTCGATGTGCTGCAGCACACCTACCTATACATAGACTACCCTCCTATACTCGAGGTGCGACTGCGCCGCGGCGGCTGTGAGCGGACGGGCGGGCCACCGATGCACAAGGGCGCTGCCGGGGCCACCGATGCACAAGGGCGCTAACACGCGCACCCACGCCCCACGCCTACCCCACAGATGAAGCACAACCTGGGTTTTCAGAACTTCGTCATCTCTGTTCCGCAAGGTAAGCACCATCTTAATCCATCAGCCCCGCCGGTGGCGTCGACGCCACCGGCCTGTCCTAACTGCCCTAACGCTGCCCTAACGCTGCAGGTTTAAACCCTTACGGCACCGAAACCCTCTCAAACATCTCGATGTGCTGCTCTACGAGCGACCTGCTAGTACTCCTTGCTCATAACCTAGCGACGTCCTTAATCGACTACCGTCTCGTCATTGATTTCGAGAAGGAGCCGTCAATCATGTTCCTGTCAAACTTCTACTTGTTCGACACACCTATAATCGAGCAGAAGTACCATCAGCTGCGCATAGTGCCCATCAACGTGGACCATGTCATATATCCGCCGGCGCAAGCAGCTTGGCGCATTGTACCGGAGCCGCCGTATGTCATTCATCCGAGATTCAAGCAAGACGACGCATATAAAGAAGCTACCGAGCAGTGTTCCACAGATATATCAAGTCGTATGGACTACACTGCATTAAGCGACACCGAAGTCGAAGCTGACAAATTTTTTGGCCGAAACTCCAACTTCTATGTCACTTGCAGCCCATATTGGGTGGATTTGCCGCCGTTCTACCAAAGCCAGCTGGAGCATGAAGCGGCACTAGGCATCAACAACGTCAACATCAACAACGAACATGCTGACATCAACAACGAGCACGCTGGCTGGGACGCGCACGACCCAGACGAGGAGCAGGCGTTCCAACAAGAGCTGCTGCAAGACGATGAAGAACTACACATCATTGATAAAATGCCGACCGACGATGAAATCAATAACCTGCACACAGAGGATATCAAGCGGGAACTAAGCTACAGCAGCCGCTTCACTAAAATTCCCAAGTGCTGCATTTCTATCTTCACACCGGACGACCAGATTGTCTTCAGTGGCTCGAAAAAGTGGGGCTCGGGCCTCATAGGTGGCATGCTGTCGCTACGGATTATAAGCGCATTGAAGGAGGTCGTGGCAAAGGGCGACAAGAACGACAAGGACCTCACGCTGGCCAAGTCCATCTTCAACACTGAAATTCGCGGTCAGAAACCCGGCCGCGAATGCTTCTTCCATCATAAAATAGAGCCGACCTCCGTGCTCTTTCGGGAGGGCATAGCCTCTCACAAGTACATCGTCGAGAACCCGTACATATCAACCGAGGACGAGTACCTGCGGTTCCTCATGGTCATGAAGTCCTCATTCAACACCCTTTTTGCCGTCATCGTGAGCAAGAAGGCGCACATTCAGCGGTTCATATCATACTCGCGCGAATTCAAGGCCGGCTCGCGCTTCAAGGTGGCATCTCCCGACTACGACGTCATGGGGTACATTGAGAAGTACGCGACGCTGCTCATCGACATTGTGAAGGGGGACATCGAGAACGTCAACATTCACGGCGCATCGCCCAAAAACTACATTAAGGGCGCTAAGCACGTACTCACCCTGGTCTCCGCCTTCCAGGGCTATAAGCTCAACGCCGGCAACATCTGCAAGGACGCCAAGTTCAACGCCGACCTGGACATGAAAATCAAGGAGTTTGTGCGCAGCGACCACGGTACTTTCACGGCCTCCAACCGCTGCGTCGACAACAAGCTCCTGCCCAAGGAGGAGCAGGCTCTCGAAACCGCCCTCTTCTCCGAAACGTTCATGAAGCTGTTCAAGGAGGATTACTATGGCACCATGAAGGCGCAGACTTGGGTCATCTGTCTGAAGATTTCCGGGCTCCGCGGCTTCTCTATGGCCGAGATGCCCATCGCCTGCCTCTATCCGTCTCCGCTGCCCGTCTTGGAGCTGGGCGAGGCATACACCTCGACGCCGTGCTGCCTGGCCGGCAACCTCGTCTTTGGTAAAACCAGCGACTCTAAGGCGCCGCATCTAGTCATGGCCGACCACAAGCTCGTGTGCTGGGACGCCTCGGTCGCCATCACCTGTCTACTTTCGATGATGTGCAGACGTAGCATGGTACCTGGCAACGACAAGGGCCTATTTTACTACATAGCCGACGAACTGAACGGACTGACCGAGCAAGAGAAGCCGCCGCTAAAGTCGGACTTACGTGACTGGTGGGCACTGCATCTCTTCGCTCAGCACGGCAACGCCAAGAAGAACTGCCGCGACCACATCAAGAAGTGGTTCACGGAGCTGCTCAACATGGCCGACATCAGAAATAAGAAGAGCCGCGACTATCTATTCAGAAATACTAATGTACATCATAACATGCTTCTCGACATTCCTGTAGCCGCCATCAAGCAGGCGATGGGTCACGTAGCATTCAAGGAGGCCATTCACGACTACTACGGCAAGGGCTCCGCATCCGCGACGACGTTCATCAACGCGATGCAGGGCGACCGGTTCAAGTACTGCACCCTCTATGATTTCCTCATTAATGTCTATGATGAAAAATTTGGCGTCCAGCCCCTGTACGAAAAAGCGCAGTGCGTTCCGTACACGTGCAAGGAGGACTTCGTCGAGTGGGAGGCGGTCGACATTCCGGAGCACATCATGGACGCCGTCCTGCCCGGCCTCATCGCCTGCAACAAGGCCCGACAGCGGCTGTGGGACAAGCATTCATACCGGGACCCTCGCTTAGAAAACCTGCTGAAGTGCCTAGTCTACAAGTGCATCCCTAACTTCTTCGCCCGGCTGGACGAGATTTACATCTTCGACTCGAACTGCGATATCGTTGGCACCCGGTATTTTTTGGCCGCCATGCCGGAGCTGGAGGCCAAATGCTTTCACACCGACACGATGAAGGCGTTCATAAAGACGGTCGTCGCGGCCAAGCGGCGGCATGTCGTCAAGGCGCAGCTGATTCGGGACGCCAGGTTCAACAAGGCGGACATTTTGCGCGCCAAGTTCCAGCAGGCGGCCGCCGGCGGCTTTGTGGCGCCGCCGGCGCCGTCCTCAGCGGGCCCCTCGCAGCCGTCAGAGGCAGCAGAGTCGTCCGACGTCGCAGCCGCCAAGAAGCGTTGCCTTGAATTTAACTTTCCCCTTCCCAAGTTCACTGACACCTCGGAGGACTTGCTCCCCCTCTTCAACACAGGGGCCACTCCTGGTATGATTTTCAGGTACTGGGACATGGAGCCCGAGGAGGGCAGTGGCAAGATTTCTTTGCGCGACTACGATAATAAATATGGACGCAAGAGCTGGAAGAAATTGCTCTATGATTTTGAAATGAAGACGGAGGCAGGTAAAGAAGCCATCAGCACCAATTATTCTAACATCAAACATGCATGTGTGTGGCTCGACGGCATCGACCCCGCCGTCGTGTCCGATAAATCCTCGTACATTGATGGCTTGTTCGGACTCATCGGCACCTCAAGCAACCAAGTGTTCTTCAACATACTTAGGGGCATCATACCCAACAAGGAAGGGGGTGTGAGAAATTTGAAGTCATATAAGAATCAAACTTACGGCCGCTTTTTCTTGAAAATCTACCATGTCGTATCAAAAGGGGATTTTGTTTTTCACAACCTGTCAGACGCTGCTCTCGCCGAGTTCAAGAAGGGAGGTAAGGAAATGGAGGACTATTTTGCTGGCATGAGCGCCGATAAAGCGGCGAAGCGCCGCCTCGCGCTCGAGGCGGCAGTACCGACCCCTTCTTGCACGGAGGGCGCGGGCGAGAGCGGCTCTGTTCTGACGGCGCCGCCATCGGCCTCTGTGCCCTCGGCGGCGCCGCAGGCCTCTGTGCCCTCGGCGGCGCCGCAGGCCTCTGTGCCCTCGGCGGCGCAGGCCGCAGCCCCACCCACCACGGCCACTCCTTCTGCATCTGTGCACGTGGCTTCTGCATCAGTTCCCTCGCTGCCCATGTCTGCCAAAGTGGCCGCAATTGCAGACCTCATCGTTGGTAACTGGACGTCTAATGAATTGTTGAGTCTGCACAATTACCTTGGGGAGTATTTGGGCCAAAACAACTAGAAGAGGCGTCTTGGCGTCTTAGTGTGGCGGCTGTCTTAGCCTAGCGCCGTCTTAGCCTATAGCCTGGCGCCCGTTAGAATCTTAGTCTAGCATGTAATTACACTCTAGGCAAGCACATACGAGAGCGGCGCCATGTCAAAGTCAATAAACTTGCGGTTCCCCAACTGCATCGACCCCTCGCGCGCCAGCCCGAGAACTTTGCTGCCGTCAGCGGGGTACACCTTGAGCCAAGACCCCAGCGGCTGCTTGTGGTGCGCCATGAGTCGCAGGACGGGCCGCTTCGCGCTGACCTCGAACTTGTAAACGAAGCCGTTGCGCTCGCCCTTCATGGTCGCGCCCGCCGTCATAGCCGCGGCGACCTCCTGCAGGCTCATGTAAAACCCGGCGGGCAACCAGACGTCCTGAAAGCGCTCGTACGACCCCGCCTCCCGCTTGCGAAAAAGCTCGACGTACACGGAGCACACGTGGATGTCGTGGGGGACGATGAAGAAGGACGGCGGCACGTTGCATGGGTCGGGGACGCGCACCGCCCTCGAGAAAAACAGGTTCATGTCAATGGAGAGAGACTGGAACGGGTCGACGACCGCCATGCAAACGGCGGCGTCGTTGAAAATCCCGACCGAGAGCTCGGTCGTGCCCGGGTTGCTGATGACTATCGAATTTTCAAAAAGGCTGAACTCGACAAGGCTCAGAGACAAGAGGTTGCAGCAGTCCACAAACTCGTCGGCCGTCCAAATCGCGCGCATGTCCCCCTCCATGAGTTCGACGGGAAGAACGGTGCCTTGATGAATCATGTAAAACGAAAACGACGAACGGTTGTGGAAGGACGGTGGTAGGGGAGTCGGGGTGGGGTTGAGGGCATGGACGCTCGAGAAATCGAAGACCTGGAGCGGAACGAGGTGAAGGACGGCCGGCGGCGCGTGCGCGGGCAGGGCGGCGGCGGGCGCGGGCGACGCGGGCGCGGACGCTGGCAGAGTGCACGCCATTTTGTGTGAATGGCCAAGAGTGGCCAAGAGTGGACGCGGGTGCTGCCTTTGTGAAGAGTGGACGCGCGGCTAAGGGTTTTGGGGCCCCGACCGGCCGAACCCTCTGAACCCCACAGACGGGGACCACCTAAGTTTTTCAACTGTGTGATAAGTTCTATGGTAGGTTATCTCGAACGAAACAATAGGCAGTCCAGCTCCGCTATGGTCCCTATACAGACCGTTCATGGACCGCGCTGCCGTCTTATGTGGGTGTCGACCGTCCTTACACAGTCTGGTGTCAGTTTTGCACAGTTTGACCCAAGAACGGCGCGGCCCCGAAGGGAGCGAAGCGACCGAGGCTGCATCCCATGAGCGGTTCGTTGCAGGTGTCTCGAACGAAACAATAGGCACACCAGCTTCGCTATGGTCCCTATACAGACCGTTCATGGACGCGCGGCCGTGTCACAAGAACGCTCGCACCCCTTACACAGTGTGGTCTCATTTTTGCGCACTTTGACCCAAGAACAGCGCGCCCCGAGGGGAGCGAAGCGACCGAGGCTGCATCCCATGAGCGGTTCGTTGCAGGTGTCTCGAACGAAACAATAGGCAGTCCAGCTTCGCTATGGTCCCTATACAGACCGTTCATGGACCGCGCGGTGCACTTCGTGCAGCTTTGCTACCGTCTCATGCGAGTGTCAACCGTCCTTACACGGTCTGGTCTCATTTTTGCGCATTTTGCCCCAAGAACGACGCGCCCCAGAGGCTGCATCTTGTCCACATCTGACGACATCAAGAACGCCGCCAGTACGCAACGGCCGCGAGGGCCAGCAACCACACCAAGCTGCCCCATATGGCGACGTCGTCTATCTCCTTCGAGCTCACCTCGGCGGCCCGCGACGCATACATGCTCTTCAAGTGCGACCGCATGGCCATGAACCAAACCCAGAACGTCAGCAACGGCATGAACACGGGCAACGCCAGGCGCGCCGGCATGCCCATGATGAGCACGGGCGAAAAGTGCAAGACCGCGTCCGCCAAGACAATCAACCACGACGTCTTTGTCATTAGCACGCTCTCAAAGAACGACCGTATGAACGGCCACCCTAGCACCAGCCACGCCATGGCAACGATGCATGCAACCAGGAGGCAGCTTGCCTGACTATAAAGCACTATGCGCGGCGAGCGTGTCACCAGCGCGACCAGCATGATGAACAAATTCCAAAGAGTGTAATACATAAGGACGTTGTTCATCGTCACCGTCGCAGGAATGCGCTTCTCCAGGTGCTTGGCCGGCAACCCCAGCGGATACGGGAGGTTGTTGTTAATGCTATCTATCTTATTGTTGTTGTTCATGGCACACGCAGCCGCTCTTAATCTTAGCGGGGCCAAAAAATGACGATTCAACTTCCACCTCCGACCTCGAAACACTAGAACTAAAAAACCAAAACTTCGGCGCTACGCCGTCGAGCTCCAATGAGTCAGCATCAAGAGGTCGTGGGTGACGCGGTGTTGAACCTAGTGATTTTAGAGAAGCTAATCGAGATGTTCCCCCATGAAAGTGACGGCGCCATTTCCCGACGGCGAGCCCACCTCGTCTCACATGAAACGCGCGACCAAGTGACCCGTGCACTTTACGGCGGCGCCGCCCCTTGCAACGCCGCCCCTTGCAGCATAAGCATAGCATCGACCATCGGTGCATTGTATAGTGGCTCTCAAGCTACTCCGCATAACATAGATGCATGCCGCTCTTTCATAACAAAATACTGGGATGTGCACCTACAAGCAGAGCGTCTTCGCAACGGACCTCTCGTCGACTCGAAAACGGCGTTACAAGAATGGGCGCAATTGCACAAGCTCCCCGCTCCTGTGTACGAGGAGGTCTCGCGAACTGGTCCCGACCACGATTTAGTTTTACACGTCCGCGTACAGATGCGCGTGCATCCAACTGCATCCAATGATGCGCACTCCCCGCATCACACGTACGGAGAGGGACGAACAAAAAAAGAAGCGGAAAAGGCGGCCGCGACGGCAATGCTCGCACACTTACAAAGCTTAAAAATCGTCTCGTTGCAAAAACTAAGAGGCACCATGTCCCCCCTGTCGAACGGTTTCATCTTCGCCCATTAAAAAGCATTTAAGGCGAACCGTGCTTTTCTGTCTATGCCACATGCAAGTGTGGCATCTCCAAAGCCCCGTCGGCGATGCCCGTCCATCCCATCCTTTGTCCATCTGCAATTTAGCAGTGAGCCGGCGGGTTTTTGGAGAGACCATGCTTTGTTTTTGTAATTTAGTTTCCTCATAAGTTGCGCCATGCTCACAAATCCATGAACTCATACACGTCCGGGTGGCACTTGAACGCCTTGGTGCTCACGGCCACCACTTTGACCGAATCGAGCGTGCAAGCGCGCGAGAGCGCCGTGTACGCCTGGCCGTACTCAAAGACCGAGCCGCCGAGGTCGACTTCTATGGCGTCGAGCGTCATGCCCTGACTCTTGTGCACGCTGATGGCCCACGCCAGCTTGAGTGGCATGATGAAGATGCACATCTTCTCTCCGCCGCCCGAGCCGCCTACGCCACCGCCCTTCTCCAACGCGGGTGCATCGCCCATGTCGACATAAGGCACCACTGCTTCCTTGCCATTTCGCAGCCGAATCACCACTTCGGCATCCGTCATTCGGACTACGACGCCACGCGAGCCGTTCACTAGCTTTGGCAGTGCTTCTGCCGCTATGCTCGGCATTCCGGTCGTGTCCATGTTCTTCGTGACGACCACTTGGGCGCCCACGCACAGCTCCACGCCATCCGCAATGCCGCACGCCTCCGCCCACTTCATGGCGCGCGGGCGGTGCTCGCGGGCACAAGCGCCATAGTTGGGCGGGTACCGCCGCGCCGCGCCACCGGTCTCTTCCATGAGTTTGAGGAGCGCCGCTTTGTTGATGCAGTCAACGTCCTTGTTCAGAGAGTAGATGCGCGTCGGGTCTATGCCATCAGGGAAGACCGTCGCGCCGCACTCCACCAGCCGCTTGTAGTCGGCCTTGCTGCACATGCCGGCCTTCAGCCGCTCTAGCATGTCTTGGAACTCCATGTCGCCCGCCTGCCTGATGAGCGTCTTTAACATGTGCTTCTTGGGCGCCAGCGCCTTCCACGACGCCGACTTGAACGCGTACTCGCCATTGACCGGCCGAATCTGGCAGAAGTCCCCCGAGAACACCATCTGCACGCCGCCAAAGGGCGCCGGGTTCTCTCGAATGATGCTCAGATACTCGTTCATTTTATCGCAGAGACCGGCGTCCAACATGCTGACCTCATCAATAAGAAGAGTGTGAAGCCGTCGCAGCTGCTTGACCAGGTTCTTGTTTTTCTCCATGGTGCGCTCGGCCAGCTCCATCGCCGGCTGCCTCGCAAGGCCGACGCCAAGGAACGAGTGGAGCGTCCGACCGCGCACGAGCAGCGCCGCCGTGCCGGTCATGGCCGTCTGTTGGACCGCCCGCCCCGCGCACATGGCCCACTCGACGATGTACTTCAGCGTGAACGACTTGCCTGTGCCGGCCGAACCGCAGAGCAGGATGCTCTCGCCCCGTCGAACGGCGTCAAAGGCCGCCTGCTGCTCGTGGTTCAACTCTGTGGCGGCGTTCTCCACCATCTTGGTCACGCCGGCCATCGCGGCCGCATCTAACTTGGGAACGGCCGTCTTTGCCATGGCCGCCGCCGCCGCCGCCGCCGCCGCAATGAACTCCATGCCCTCGCTCTCGTCCTTCACTTTCTTGTATTTTGCGCCGGCCTTGCCCGTGCTGTTTTTCTTGCAATCCTCCCAGCTTGTGTACATGGCGTCGCCCTCGCGTCCATTAAACACGGCGTAGTAGACGGGCGCGACGGCCAGCTTCTTCTCGATGTCGAGCGCCGGAACCTTGGTGTACGCGACGGCCTCTTGCAGCGTCAGCATGTTGGCCGTAATCTTCTTGGCCGCCAGGTGCGCAAGCCGAGATTGAACGGCGAAGGGCGTCCGCTGCATGATGAGAGCCAGCTTGTCTTTGGAATAGCCTGGAATGTTGTCCCATAGCCAGGCGTCTTGCTCAACGCACCAAGGAGCGCCGCGGTTGGCGAGAGCCGGGTTGGGGACGGCCGCCTCCTCCATTTCTATTTACTGTTTTGTTCTTGTTGTTGTTTGTTCAAGTCTTCTCGCTCGTGGGGGGAGTCAATTTTTATGGACGTTGGGCTCATTGGGCTCGGTCCAATTGGGGCCCCTCGGGCTTATCTCATTCACCGCGCTCAGGCACCGCGTTAGCTTGCGAATGTATAAATGACGCAGCTGCCGGTCAAAGAAGCCCTCGTTGTGTTGGAGCGGCGCATAATTCTTGAGTATGTCGAGGTATATTTCAAACTCGCCCCTATAATGCTCGCGACGCTCCGGAGAGAGGACCTCGTTGGCGCGCGAGTACTCCGACTTGAACCGGTAGTAAAACTCTTTGATTACTTCCATTTCTACAAATAAGAGGCCGTTTCTTCTAAACCCCGTTTATAGCATCAATCAGCTCCAGCAACACTCTCTTTTGCTCCTCCGTACCCACAAACGGCCTTATGTACGTGTCTCTATAGCACGGTGGTATGCGACCGTCCAATGCCATTTGTATGAAGCCGGCCCAGCGCCGGTCCTCCCGGCCTTTCAGTACGGCAAGCAGAAGCCGCTTGTTCCATCCGTACTTCTCACCGACCGTACGTCCGTAATACCACGGAAAGTCTCCGACGGCGTCCAACCCCTCTCCAGCGGCTAGAGCGTCTCCAACGTCCATCGATACTTCAAACGCTCAAACCATCCTTTAGGTACTCTCGTAAAAAGTCCCAAAACTTGGGCCAGGCCCCACCCGCTCTCTTTTTGTACTTGAGCGCATAGACCTTCGCCACACCCACACCACACCCAATCCTCTCCCAATCACCCGCTTCAACAATGGACTACGAGTGGACCCACATCATCGGCTACAACGCGGCGTCCAAGGAGTACCTCGTCTCATGGGCACCGTCTTACGTCACTAAGAGCGAGCTTGGACGGGCGGCCTATAACCCGTCCAACTGGGTCAGCGAGACCGTCATCCCGCCGCACATCACCACTTGCATCGAGAAGCTTCGCGCACGGCCAACGGGGGGCAAGGCGGCGCCAGCGAGCGGCGGCGTCATCACGCGGGGAATGGCAGCCAAGATGTAACCCAACTTTTTAGATGCCTGGCCTCAACACACCAAAAAAGGACTAGAGATAGGGCACAGTAATAGTTAACACTTGTTAGTGAACATGGACGCTCGGGACGCTCAGGACGCTCAGGACGCTCAGGACGCTCGAGACGCTCAACAGGGCACCGCTAAGCGCCTACACAGCGTTGGCGCCTACACAGCTTTCAGCGACATATTCTATATCGAGGTGCTTGCTGATGAGCATGATGAGCAAGCGCTTATCTACAGGCTGACAACGCTGGACGATGAAGGATATATGCAGGGCACATGGCGATTTGACACTGTTCCTGACGTTCTATTAAAAATGGAGAAGCGATTGATTTCGCTGGGTTCCGAGGTTCGTGACTGCGCAATTTATGGTCCTCACTTGGCCCGTCTTGATATAACAAACGGCGTGAGGAACTTAGATTCAGGTACGAGCTTACAAGAAAACGAGACGGTCGAGTATAATTTACATGTGGACGAGGATATTGGAGAAGAACTTGTTTGGCTCGAGCGCTTTCTTTGCTAGGGGAACACAACACTCCATGCTTATTTTTGTATTTTTTGAACGACAGCAAGGCAATGAGGCCATGCATGTAAGAGAGTTTTGGAATTTGTCAAAGAATGATGGATGGTCCTCGGCCCAATGCCCCCATAAAAAAGGATAAACGCCGCCTAAGGAAAGAGACTCTGCTTATAACTATCACAAATGCAGCACCACGCCAAGCCTTTCCTAAAGTGGGCGGGGGGAAAGACGGGCGCTCTAGCTCGCCTAGACGAGTACATCCCTCGCGACCTTAGCGGGTACTACGAGCCGTTCTTGGGCGGCGGCAGCGTCCTTCTGCATGTCCTTGCTTCGCTCAAGAACGGCCAGCGTCGCTTGCTCCCGGGCGCCCAAATCGTCGCCTCTGACATCAACGCCGCACTCATCAACGTCTACAAGCGCATCCAAGCTGACCCGGAGCCTCTTATACATGAGCTGTGCGGCCTTTTCACGCAAGCCCAGGAGGCGCCGTCCATCGAAGAGTTCTACTACGTCCTTCGCGACTTGTACAACCAGCACCGGGGAGAGGACACTGACTATGCAGCAGCGCTCTTCCTCTTCTTGAACCACAACGGCTTTCGAGGCCTGTATAGGGAAAACAAAGCGGGCGAATTCAACGTTCCCTACGGACACTACAAGACGCCTGTCATACCGCATGCATCCACGCTGCGTAATGCCCATTCACTATTCACAGAGTACCGTGTCATCTTCAAATGCCAAAATGCAAGTGCTGTGTTGGAAGAGGTGCCCGATGTGGCCGATGTGCCCGATGTGCCCAATGCCAACCCACCCCCGTGCGTCTTTCTCGACCCCCCGTACGAGAAGCTCGCCCCCAACACTTTTATAGCCTACTATGCAGGCGGCGCGGACTACAGCTTTGGCGCCCTTTGCGACTGGATGCGTACGCGTGGGCGGCGCTGCCACGCCATCATGACCAACCACCTGACCCCTGAGCTGGCTGATATATTTCGCGACTTTCCTGTGTGCGAGACGTTCTCCGCTCGCCGAGCGATTAACGCGAAGAAACCAGAGTCGCAGGCTGACGAACTGATTGTGTGCGGGCGGGCGGCGGCGAGGGCGGGGTGATGGGCGAGTCGGTGGCGTCTTTTTTGTCTTTTTGTAACTCCCCCTCGACGAAAGCGTCAATCATGGCCGTAGCTCTTACAAATGAGATGGAAAACATGTCCTTCCAGAACGCCAGCTGCATGCGGAGCTCCTCGCTCTGCGGCTCGAACAGCTGGAAGTCTTTGGCGGCCTCAATCTCCTGGAAGCCGAGGCACACGATGTAGAGCGGCTTTCCGTAAAGGCGCGGCACTTCGCAATACTTGATTGGACATCCCAATATTTTTTCCCCTGCCGTTCCTGTGGTTCCGTAATTTCGTGCCTTACATTCGTATAGCCCGTCGTCCGCCTCGCGGTCGGGGTCGAGCCGCTTGTTGTTGGCTGCACGTTGGTGGGTCTTAATTTTGTGCGGGTTCTTGCCACTCACGGTGAGAATGTCGTTGATGATGTTCTCCCCGAGCTCGGTCGTCCATTGACCGGTCTTGTAGCCGATGGTGTCCGTCCCCCAGAGCTTCTCGGTCTCCTGGGTTAGTTTTTTGATGAAAGTGGGCTCGGCATACACCCACTCGAGCACACCTGGCTTGTTGAGGTACTTGACGCGGTCGACGAACGCAGGCCGTTCTAGCAGCGCGCGAGCGGCCGTCACGCGGGCGGCGATGGAACCGGCTGCTGCTGCAGTAGACGCCATGTTGACGGTGAAGGGACGGAAAGGGATGGGAGCCGCTGAAGCACAAAGGCTCACGTCGCTAAACGCTTTGCATAGCATGTCGGCCATTCTTTTAAGCGGCGGCGACGGCGAGTGTTGCGATGACGCACAGATTGGAAAAAACAAACAGACGGACGGTGTCATTTTTTAGTTTGGTTAAGGAGGGCCAGCTGCTACACGCACGGGGCTATGGTATGGTGGAATATTTCGTTCACGCCATTTAAAGATTGTAATCATTGAAAAAAGACAGTGATGCAAACATAAAACAGATATGCCTGTAAAATGCAAATACGATGGATGTACTACGATGAGCCCTAGTTTTAATACGGAGGGTAAAAGAGGACTATTTTGTAGGCAGCACAAGAAGGATGGTATGGTGGATGTGAAGCATGAGCGGTGCGAACACATGGAATGTATGAAGCGCGCATTCTTTGGTACAGAGGGAGGGAAGGGACGGTTTTGCGTTCAACACAAAGAAAAGGACATGGTGGATGTAAAGCATAAGAGATGTGAACATGAAAAATGCATGAAGCGCACTGTCTTTGACATCGAAGGCGGTAAAGGCCGCTTCTGCGGGGAGCATAAAACAGATGGCATGGTTGATGTAAGAAGTAAGCGGTGTGAACACGACGGATGCACAAAGTTGAACCCTGGCTACAATATTGTGGGAGAGAAAGGTCGATTCTGTGTTGAGCACAAGAAGGAGGGCATGGTGGATGTGAAGCATGAGCGGTGCGAACACATGGAATGCACAAAGCGCGCATTCTTTGGTACAGAGGGAGGGAAGGGACGGTTTTGCGTTCAACACAAAGAAAAGGACATGGTGGATGTAAAACATAAGAGATGTGAACATGAAAAATGCATGAAGCGCACTGTCTTTGACGTCGAAGGCGGTAAAGGCCGCTTCTGCGGGGAGCATAAAACAGATGGCATGGTTGATGTAAGAAGTAAGCGGTGTGAACACGACGGATGCACAAAGTTGAACCCTGGCTACAATATTGTGGGAGAGAAAGGTCGGTTCTGTGTAAAGCACAAGAAGGATGGTATGGTGGATGTGAAGCATGAGCAGTGCGAACACATGGAATGCACAAAGCGTGCATTCTATGGTACAGAGGGAGAGAAGGGACGGTTTTGCGTTCAACACAAAAAGAATGATATGGTGGATGTAAAACATAAGACATGCGAACACGACGAATGTATGAAGCGCGCCGTCTTTGATATAGAAGGTGGGAAAGGGCGATTCTGTGGGGAGCATAAGAAAATTGGTATGGTGGATGTGAAGAATAAGCGATGCCTAACATGTCATGTTGGTGCTTCGAATAAGGCCTATAAAGGTTATTGCTATCGATGTTTCATTCACACATTTCCCGACAATAACATTGTCAGAAACCATAAAACAAAAGAACGATGTGTTGCTGATTTCGTTCGGGCTCATTTTCCTGAATATGATTTATCCTTTGACACACGCATAGAAGGTGGATGTTCGAGGCGTCGCCCTGACATCTATATTGATATGGGCAGCCATGTGGTAATCATTGAGATTGATGAAAATCAACATGATACATATGAGAACTCTTGTGAAAACAAGCGTTTAATGGAGATGTTTATTGACGCTGGTAATCGTCCAGTTATCATGATAAGGTTTAATCCCGATGGCTATAAAACATATGATAAACGTGTTTCGTCTTGTTGGGGTACCACAACGGACAGAGGACTATGTAAAGTAAAGGAAAGTAAGCACGGTGAATGGTTGCATCGTTTAAATGTGTTGAAGAAAACAGTTAAGTCAGCATGTATGGACGATATTAGAAAAGAGGTAAATGTGGTGCACTTGTTTTATGATGAAGTCTAGTTTCACGCGTTCTCGACCGCCGGCTTTGGCTTAGGTCCCCTTTTCTTAGGAGCCTGGGGATTCTCGAGCTTGCGTTTCTCACGAAGACGCCTCATTGTTTCCCTGGCGGCGTCCCGTTTCTTTTGCATGTAAGTGCTGTGCCATTCTGGGTCCTCAATTCGTTTGCGCTCATAAAAGGCTTTCATATAACTGTAAGGAACCGTCATTCTTCTTTATCCAATACCCACAAAAGTTTTGTTTAAGTACTCTGTCAATCGCAACTAGGACGCAGCCTCGGTCGCTTCGCTCCCTTCGGGACCGCGCCGTTCTTTGCGTCAAATGCGACAAAAATGAGACCATACTGTGTAAGGACGCGTTGTTAATTATTACAAACGCAACTTTTCAGCGCACATAAAACGAGCATCTTCCGAGTATGTTGACAAGATATCGAGGCTGCACTCTTGCTCCACAAATCCAAACTTGTGCCAAAAATCGCTCGTACCATTCACAGATACTAAGCAACACGGCATGTCTTTTAGCTTGTCTTTCAACTCTTGTAAGAGTGCACGTGTATAGTTCATTCCACGATATTGTGGCATTACTGCCAAGTCATGGATGAAACAGCAGCGCCTAACCTCGCATTTCGTCAACTCCTCATGTAGTTTTGTGGGTTGCGCGAAATCATGCCAGTAATGCGCCAGCAAGTAACCGGAGATGGTATCGTCGTGGGTATTTTTAATGACAAAACACAAACCACTGCCAACAATCGAGTGAAAAACACCTATGCTTTCATTCATGTCTGCACCGTAACACAACGTCTGAATCTCCATCATAGCATCCACATGTTCGATGCTCGCTTTCATTCAATGCTATCGCTTTTACTCTGTACTCTTTGATTGATTTAATGAACAAGTCGATGGACGCAGCCTCGGTCGCTTCGCTCCCTTCGGGGCCGCGCCGTTCTTTGCGTCAAATGCGACAAAAATGAGACCAGGCCGTGTAAGGACGGTGCATTCGCGACGGCGGCGCGGCAGCCTACACTTATATGAACGGTCTGTATAGAGTGCAACAAAGCTAGCTCACGGGCGGCTATAGAGTTACACATAATCTTCAAGCGGCAATGCCTGCATAGGATGGCATCTTGATAATTGATTGATATTGTACGGCCTTTATGTATTTATCACCATAAATCTCTACATATTCATCGGGGTACTCTAAAATGACCTCTGCCATATCATGAACGTAAACATCAAGAGTCTGCAGTAATGCTATACATGACCCTGTTTGAATGTCGTCAATGACCAATGGACCCCACTCCCTAACATGTATTGAAATGTTGTTTAAAGTTTGCTTGTCGCTCGTATCGTCACACCATTCTTCTAAGCGTTGTCGAATTGCTTCAAACTTCAACTCTTCGTCTGTAAAACAAGTCATGCCATGAAGAACCGCAGTGAAAACGTCAGTGTGCATAATCTTAATTGTGTTCGTCTCGTGCAAATTCACAATCCAAATATTCTCATCGTTCGATAAATGAGCTTCATATTGCAACCAAGACATGAATGCAGAAACAATATTGGGTTTCTGCAGCTCCATTTTTGTTTGGGTGGGTGTGAGTGGGTATTGGGTGTGCAAACTCTTACTATAGCACATCGACACTGAAAGTTGGGCCAGGCGCATTAAGATTTTGGCAGCCTCGGTCGCTTCGCTCCCTTCGGGGGCGCGCCGTTCTTGCGTCAAATGTGGCAAAAATGAGACCAGTCCGTGTAAGGACGGTCAAAGCAACCCACCCCGCGGCTTTTCAGAATTGGGGCCAGCCTGCCCACAACCAATCTACGAGCCCACGGCTTCATCGCAGCATTCTCAAATCATCAAATAAATGCCGCGCGCCACCGCCAAGAACGCCCGCCCAAGCCCGCGCGCGCCCGCCGCGTTGCCCAAGAACGCCCGCCGCCGGCCACCTCCTGGCCGCTCTTCACCCATCGGCAAGCCTGCCAAAGACCTCAACACCGACGGCCTCCATCTCCTCGCTCAAGCGGCGGACATTCTAAAGACCCTAGACGCTGCGGGGGGAGATTTGGGGTACTTTCGCATCCGTGTCCCGCCCCGTGACGCTCTTCCGCGGGCCGTTTGAGTTCTTCAAAGACGGCTGCTTTTGCGACCTCTTGCTTTTACTCTTCATCATCAACGACGCGGCCAACTTCAACGCTTGCCCGGCGTCCGGTATTTTTGAGAGGAGAAGCAGCTTTGCAAAGTCAATTATATCAGCACACTCTTTCTCGAGGCCGTTCTGCAAGATAACGAACATAATGGTCATTCCAAAGCTGTAGAGGTCGATTGTGTACTTGTAATCGTCGAATAATTTTTGGTTCCCTGCCGTCTTGTACCTTTGAAAGAGCGCCGCATGCTCTTGCTCTACCTCCTCGAGGATGCCCTTCATCAAGGCATGGCTAAAGACGTCCCTGTAAGGCTTCTTCGCGAGGCCGGAAATCGTCCCAATTCGCGCCATCTTTTGTGGTTGGCCGAGCGTCCCAATGTTGCCAACGGATTTCCACGATAGCTTCCATGCAATCGGCGATGTAAACGACCTGCTCGCATAAAACCGTTTGTCGTACACAAGTTCGTGCGCGAGGTCCCAGTCTATAAGCTTGAAGCCGACCGCCCTCGAGCGCGTCAGAGTGTTAGAACGCCCGGCCGAAGAACGCCCCGCGCCCGCCGCGCACTGCATTATATTGTCCGGTTTGATGTCAAAATGCCCGTAATTCATGCTCTGCAGCGTATTGATGCTTGCCAACACCTGAAGGATGAGTTGTTCCACGTCATATCGGCTTTCAAACTTCGTCGAGCCAAGAGCGCTGCTGCACTTTGTGTTTAGGATGTAAAAGACGGGGCTCTTAAGACGGGTAGCTGGCACTACTTTCATAGCAACAACGTCGAGCTTCTTGAACTTAACACTCGCCGCGGCCGTGTAACGGCGAAGAGCGGCCTTTCCATACACATGCGCGAGTCTTTCATACACTGCTAATTCTCTATTAAAATCATCTTCACGCCCGAAGCTCTTCGCTACAAGCATTTGGTTTATGAAGACACTCGCGAAGTCCTGAATGGACTTGGCATCACCATAAACTAAAGGCTTCGCAGCTCCAACGCTCGTGTACAAACTAATAGACGAGGCGTTCATCACGCGATGGTACAACGTATCGACGTCACTCCCAACAATGCTATGCACGTCTATGGTCACGCCCTTGGCACCTTTGCCAAGAACGGCACCGCCCGACAGGGCTATCATGCTTGCTTACTATTGAAACCACGCATAGTTTTTCCAACTTCTTTTTTCACTGATTGAAAATAGATACACACAACCCACGACACATCAAACACAAGACCATGTTCGCAGCAATCGTCTCGGTTCTAGCGCTCATCATTGCCTGCTTCGGCCTCTATGCGTTTGTCCACATCATGATGCAAGAGCCGGCGGCGGTCGTCAAGTCAGGCATTTCTCTCATAGATTTGCAAGAGCTTGCGGGAATTCCGGTTGACCTGCGCCAAATTTATCAAAAGACCGTCATCGACATCATTGTGCCAGCTTTGAACCGTTCTTTGGCAAAAACTTACGCCGACGTACTCAAGAAGACGACCTATGCCGAGCTAGAAAAAGAATCGGTCACAGCTGCCACGGAGTTCGCGAAGCAAATAGAAGGCATGGTCGAGCCGACGCGTGAGGCGTTCATCAACTACATAGAGACGGAGCGTTTCATGCGGAAGATTCCGGGCGCAGTGGAGGCGCAATTGGTGAAAGAGTAGGTGCGCTGCCTATCGCATAGAACTGGGCATCGGGTGATTCTCCAGGGGACTCGACGACTATGATAACCGGCGGAACAACGGGTGAAGGCCGGGGCGGTCGGGAGGCTGCCGGCGTTCTTAGGTGGTCCGGATAAGGACGTCGTCTGCAACAAGCACAAATTGATAATGTTAAGCATAGCGTGACCATAATGCAAAGACTTGATAGCATCACTATTGCAAACACATTGTCATTTGACCGCTCTAACAATGTGGGCATTTTGGCATACGGCCTGTACTCTTTCTTCTTTTTCGCCATACGGCCTTATGTGGACTTTGGACGGGCTTCCCAAAGCGCCCATACGCCTGGGAAGGCCTTCATGATGCTGAAGTCGGGCTTGTACTTTACGGCGATGACATCATATGTCTTTTTTGTTTCGAGATGCTTCACAAACGTGAATGAACCTGGAAGGAGCAGTGCCTCGTCTTGTCCTTGTGTGTGAGCCATATATGTGATTGGTGCACCCGTGCACGGCGTGATGTGCATCAATAGGCCACGCGAGGGCGACGAGAGCGAGAGCGCGCTTCTTTCGCGGTCCGCATACATGTTTCCAGCGACTTCCTCGTTCAATGAGGTTGCGATGAGACTAGTATCCTTGAGCGCCCGCCGCCGTCCGTTCTCGTCTATGGGAAAGAATTCCTCGAGAGCGCTCGGACCCGCTATGTGCATGCCTCTGTATAGCATACGTCTTCCGCCTTGCGCAATCTCGCTTTCGGTCGCAATGTACTGCATCATGCCATGTAGGAAGCCTCCGTGCATATTTAATGCATGTGTGAGGGGGGCGTTTCGCATTGTGTTGGTGATAGCCGCGAAGTCGTCGGAGCCCCAATGCTCCACCATGCGTGTGACAGCACCTTTAGAAAGTACTTGGGTCAAGAATGGTGCATGAGACGGTGGCGATGTTATGGACGGCGATTCGTTTGTTTTTATGATGAATTTGGCACTTGGGATGTCAATGCTATCTTGGTAAAGCTCATTTGCGGCGTTGACTCGTTCTTGCCACTCGGCTTTTGAACGAGGGTAGGGGTCTGTGAAAATGGCATAGAACACGCTCAACAAGTCGTAATCAAGGTCCTCGAACTCGCCAAAGTACTCAGTTGGCAAGTATGGACTTGTGAGGTTCTCGGCATATTTTGATTTCAAAAGGGCGATGATGGTTGGACTCACTCTAACGTGAAGTGTCTCAATGAGCTTACGCATGCGGCCAACGTAGACACGATATGTCTCGTTTAGATGTTTATCAAGCCCGTGAATGGTGAGGCATTCATATTCCATACCGCGCATGGAAAGAGAGGACGCCATCCAATCAAGTGCAACGACTGCGTTAAAGGCATGAGCTGCAGTGAGTTTTGGAGCAATCGCACGGAAGGAGGCCAGTAGCAAGTTCTTTAGTTTCTCCGACTTGGTGTGGGCTGAAAAGGCACTTGTGAAGGCATCACTTGATAGCTGTGCACTCGCGAGTATGAGCTGATAGAAGTGTTGCTGAACGGAGCGTGATGGAGGAGAAAGGGGCGATTTTGGAGTTTGCTGCATGACTTATTACAAGGTTACGAGAAGAAAAATAATAGAAAATCAAAGCATCACAGCAACCTCTAATACATCAGCGCAACTATATTTGTGGTTTATACTTCGTTCTAGATAGATTGCACGTTGGACAAAGAACTCTCAAAACTGCATGTTTCCGGTGATAGTCCGAAAAATCACGAGCAATGGCATCGTCTGCTTTTAAGAACGTGTGTCGGTGTGTGCCATCATCGCACTCTGCAAACTGTGTTGGAACTTGCAATGAGGTCGTTTTCAAAAACTTTGTAACAAGCTCCTGAAAATGAACGACGTGGTCAATGTGGCAGCACCCATTGAGGTTGGTTTTGCATAACTCACATGTGGTTTTCTGTGCGAGCCTTCTGAACTCATATGTCTGGTCATCGATTACGTATCGAAATGCGGAGTACAAGTTTGTCATGTCTGATGGGCGCTTGCCTGAAATGCATAGTCTCCAAGAGATGTCTATTGCAGTACCGTCTAACCGCACTATGTTTAGTTCATAAGCTTGGTTTAACTTATTCCTCACGATAGAAAAGTCACATATATTTGTCAACTTCACCGCACTATCAGGATGTAGATTTGCAATGTCCAATAACCTTTCGTAGTAGGAATTCGCCTTGCGTTTAACACTTGGGCAAAAGCCTATTTCCTTTATGAGATTACGTGTATAGTCTTCTGCTGCTTTTTTGGTATCGAACAACAATGCACCTATTCTCAATTTTTCTTTTGGCATTCTTTTTTACACGTGCAACGAGTCTTTATATCATATTGCATCATGCTACAACCACTATACAGACCGTTCTAAGTCCATGCGGTATCTTGAACAAAAATGATAGGAAATCCAGCTTCGCTACAGCCTCTATACAGACCGTTCTTAGTCCGCATGTGGACGCGCGACCGTCTTACGCAACCGCCCGCCGTTCTTACACGGACTCATGCGGTATCTTGAACAAAAATGATAGGAAATCCAGCTTCGCTTCAGCCTCTATACAGACCGTTCTTAGTCTGCATGTGGACGCGCGGCCGTCTCACGCAACAATGCGCCGTTCTTACACGGACTGATGCGGTATTTCGAACAAAAATGATAGGAAATCCAGCTTCGCTACAGCCTCTATACAGACCGTTCTTAGTCTGCATGTGGACGCGCGACCGTCTCACGCGAATGTGCACCGTTCTTACACGGAATGATGCAAAATTCGCACCATTTTGAGCGTGTTTTGCAGCCTGACAAACGAAGCAAATTCCAAGCTACAAAAACACGTCGAATTAGCGGCTATTATTCCCTTCATAATTCCCGGCTATTAATCCATCCCCAATTTCCGGCTATTAATCACACATAAATCACCCCGCCCCTCACCGACCGCGCGGTCGGTGAGGGGCGGTGCCAGGATTGCACATAAAATAGCCGGAAATACACGTTAAATTAATAGCCGGGAATTCGCTGTCCAAAAATAGCGCCGAAAGATGTATGAAAAAGTAGCGCGGATTTAAGGAGATAATCTAGTACATAGATAGAAGCATATATGACAGCGAACGCACAAAACGCCGCTTACACACATATCATACATCTTGCTGATATCCACATACGGACTGGTAACCATTCCGTTGCCCGTGTGAAGGAATACAATGCCGTATTCAACAGCCTGTACGAGAACCTAAAGCAGCTTCCCTGCATCAAAAACAAGACCGCACTCATAGTGTTGTGTGGTGACATTTTTCATAATAAAACTAAACTTGAGAGCACAACCGTCAAACTATGGAACAATCTACGCAATCTGCTGAGTCAGCTTGCGCCCATCGTGCTTATCTGCGGAAACCACGACTACCGCCAGGAGGACAGTACGGGTGATACCAGTTTTCCTGACATTATCGAGGTGCTTCTCGAGGCCAATGTGCAAAACTCGTGCACCTATCTCTCTGAGACGGGCACATACGAGATGGGTAACATCGTGTTCTCGCTTGTGAGCATCAAAGACACACTGAAGTCGTGGGATTCGCACGGCATTCGCGAAGACTTGCCCGAGTTCCCAATCGCCCCTACTGCAGGCAAGCTGAACATTGGGCTCTTTCATGGTACCATCACACAGAGCGCGCTCCCGAACGGTCAATGCATGGCCGCTGGCAAGGGCTATCCTCTCGAGTGGTTCAAAGGCGTTGACCTGCTCCTGCTCGGTGACAATCACAAGCAGCAGCTGAACGTCAGCAAGTGGGGCATGCCATGGGCGTATCCAGGCAGCCTGATACAACAGGACCACGGCGAGCCGACACGTGGCCACGGGTATATTCTATGGGATTTGAAGAAAGTTGAAGGTCAAGCTGTACACATTCCCAACAACTACGGATTCGTGAAGATGCGCATGCACGAGGACGAGTGCCAGGTGCGGTGCGACGGCCGCGGGTTCCTTCCGATAGAGGACGTCGCAGCCGCCGAGTGGTTCCCCCGCCAGCCAACGGTCGCAGTGATTGGAAACACAGGCGACGAGGTCCGCGTGCGTGATACCCTGAAGCGCCACGGAATCCTGCCTGTAGCCATGACGGTGAGCCTTGCTGTGAGTAAGCTGGGCGGCGGTGACGGTGACCAAGACAACGAGGACGGTGATGACGGGGACGGCGGCGAAGCATCTGCCACAGAAGATACGATGAAGGAACTGGCCACTATAAATAATACGTCACGGTGGTTGGAATACATAAATTTGAATAATCCTGAGCTAGCGCAAGAACTACAAAGCACCCAATGGCTAGAACGTCCGGAGGACTTCGTGTTCGACCAAGTTGACGCCTCGTTGTCCGCCGACCTTGCTGCAAAAGTGAAAGACCGCCGCGAAAAGCTCATGGCGGCCATTCAGGCGCACAAGAAGCTGCAAGAACGGCCGCTGGTCTCCGGCGGCGGGCGGTCGAGCGTCGTTCTGAAACACATGAAGTGGTCGTGGGCCTTCTCATACGGCGAACGCAATCATTTTAACTTTGAAACTTTGGAAGGCAACATTGCACTACTAAACGGTCCGAATGCGAGCGGCAAGTCGGCGTTCGTGGACGTCCTGTTCATCGCGCTCTTCGGCGAACCTACAAAGTGCCGCAGCGCCAACACTGGCCGCAAGATGTCTTCGCACTTCATTCACAACCAACGGCCGCCGAAGAGCGCGCTCATGAATGTCGCGCTGATGTTCGAGGTTGACGGCACTCTCTATGAAATCAAACGTTCTTTCGGCCAGGTGAATGACAAGCAAGACCGCGAAGGCCTTGCGCAAGCGCGGGACGCCAGCCTTTCGAAGATAGACAAAGAGACAAACACAAGGACGGCCGTCGAAAAGGTGTTCACGATTACAGACATCGACAACTGGATTGTGAAACACTGTGGGACGATAGACGCGACGTCCATGACCACGGTTGTGAACCAGTTCGATACTACAAATTTCTTTATGATGAAACCTGCGGAGCAGCGCGCCGTCCTGGACCAAGCATTAAACATGGAGACGTTCAAGTCGTACGCGGCCATCCTGCATGATACCATCCTTGCTTACAATGCACTCATGTCCATGTGCACAACTGTGTTCAATACGCTGGACTCTACCGGCGGTGCGATGGAAGAGGACGCACATTCTGATATGCCCGAGGTGGACGTGGCCGCTCTGGCGTCCGAGCTCGACCAGCAACAGAAGCGCGCGGCGGAGCTAGAACGGTGCCGTGATTCCCTGCAAGCAAAGAGCACTCCTGTCGCCCCCGTTCCAAACGACCATGATTACTGGAAGGCCAAGGCATCTCATCATACAGAGGCGGTTCCTCAAAATCTAAATTCATTGATGGAAAAACGCGGAGCGCTCCTAGCCAAGCGGGCGATGCTAGAAAAAGAAACGGCGGCTGAAGCGGAAAATGGCGATGCTGAGGACGAAGAGAACGGCTACGCGGCCCATAGCACCGACGAGCTGGTCGAGCGTCTCGCCGAGTTGCATGAGGAGCTCGAGTCCCACGCCGAAGAGAAACCGGCGCAAACCACGGCGTCTCTAGAAGATGTCGAAGCAGAGCTGCAAACTACGGCGCTGTGGCTGAAGAATGCGCACTCTCATACCTCAGAGAACGCCAGCGGCCAATACCATGCGTGGGTGCAAGCGGCCATTCCTACGCCAGTGGGCGAGCCGCCTGCTCTTGGCAAAGGCTCCGAGTGGGAAGATTGGCCCGTTCTTTACAAGCAGTTCCAGCACAAAGTAAAAGCTGTGGCCGTTGCCCGCGCCGCCTTGGCGTCGCACGAAAGCAACAAGCCGGCGTTCGAACGCGACCCATCTGGCGCGGATGCATGGGACGCCCGTTGGCAAGAGTGGACGGATATGCTGCAAGAAGCCGAGGAGCTTGGGAACCCATCAGAGGAAGATTGCTCTAAGAACGTCGAAGACTGCCAGGCTAGTATAGAGAAGCGCGATGGGTACAAAGCAAAGCTCACCCAACTTCAAACAAATTTACAAGAAATATCCACGCAGCTCCGCGTTGAAATGCATCCGGAGTGGCTCACGCAAATGGCTGCTTGGGAAGAACGCTTGGCGGCGGCGCGTCCCCTAGGTTCTCTAGAGGCGGCCGTCCTTGGATACGACGCGGCTGTTGCTCGTGCCAAGGCGCATGCTGAGATTACGCAAAAGCTGGCATACTTGCGAATGCGGCGCACAGAGTGGAAGGCTGAGCTCCAAGCTTCGCAAGAGGCATACGCCGTCTATCAAAAACAAATTACTAAAGCAACCAAGCACAACTGGCTGTCGTCTAGCGAATGCGCTGCAAAGGCCAATCAAGCCGAGCTCGACCTGCAAAAGTCCGCGCACCTGACGTCTGAAATCGACCGGGTTGCCCAAGAGTACGACGACCTTTGTGCTCATCCGTTCAATCCAAAGTGCGACGCCTGTAAGACGCACCCGAGCCACCAACGCAAGCTTGCGATAGGGGCGCTCATTAAGAGCCACGAGAGCGAGCGCGACGCTCTTGGTTCCGTCCCATCTCTAGAAAAAGCCAAAGTCTACTGGCAGAAAGGCACACTTGTTGCTCGTTCTATTGAAGCCGCGCAGCCCGTGATAGAGAGCCGTCAGAAGATAGAAACCGCGCTAGCAACGTGCGAGGACGACATGAGGGGTGCAAAGGCCGAGCTTGCCCGCCATGAAGACGATAGGAGCGCCGCCGAGTCGCTCGAGTACTGGACCAATGCCAAGCAGATTCTAAGTGCCATAGAGGCAGAGCGTCCTTTGATGCAAAGCCGCATCGAACGCCATAAAGCAGAGACCGCCCGTCTACAAGCAGATATTGCGAGTACTAGTGCACAAATTCAAAAGATTGAGAAAAAGCTGGAGACGTACAGCGAAGTCGATGATGCCCTGGAGAGTTGGGAGCGCGCGCTGGAGGTCCGCTCTTACATTGAGAAGTACGCCGCCGGGATGGAGCGGGAGCGCGCCGCATGGGAGGCCGCCCGCAAGACGTGGGCGTCTCTAGACAAGTGGAACGCAGTGCGTGATAAGCTGTGCGAGGCCCTGCGCGAGTGCGAGAAGGCGGAGGGCGCCGCTCATTGGCGCGCCTACAACGCATGGGCTGCTGTGAAAGAAAGCGTCGAGACGGCGCACATGATAGGAATGGAGCTACCCATCCGTCAGCGGGAGTACGAATCTTTAAAACTAAAACTTCAAAACTGTATGGCCGCCGAAAGTTGGCAGGCCACTCAAGACGCCCTCGAGGCAGAACAAGAAAGCATATCGGCCGAGCAGCGCCGCCGTGAAATTGTGCACCAAGTCGAAAAGACGGTCGCCGTCCTTTCGCAGGTAGATGCAGATATCGCGTGCCACCATGCAAATGCCGCACTGGCGTGGTTTGAATGCCAAGACGTCAAAGAACGGCTGGCGGCTCTGCAAGCGTCCATGCGCGGCCTCTCTACTCAGGTCGCACTCCTCGAACGGACACAAGGCTTCCGTCAAAAGCGCGACACGAGTGTTGCGACCCTTAAGCGGCTGCACCAAAAGTGGATGGCGACGCGGGACATGCTCGTCAAGGTCAACACTTGCTTGGTTGGGGCGGCGGGCGCGGCGGCGGTGGCGGCTGGTGGCGCAGGTGCGGGTGCAGGCGGGACAACGGCCTTTGTGGAATGGGCGTATACACGATTTATTCTGCCTTTATTTGAGCGTTGCATTAATCGATTTCTAGGACCGATTGACCATATTCGGGTGCGGATTCACTACGCAGCCAAGGGGACTCTGAGCTTTATGGTTCATGACCGTGGAAACGTCGTCGCGTTCTCGGCATGCAGCGGCTATCAACGCTTCATTATCAGTCTTGCAGTGCGGCAAGGCCTTGCCCGTATTGGCGGCGCAGGATGTAACTTGTCTCACATGATTCTCGATGAAAGTTTCACCGCATGTGACGAAACGAATCTTGCAAAAGTCGAGCTCGTGTTGCGTCACCTCATGAGGCTGACGGAGTGCAAAAGCATCATTCTCATCTCACACTTGGATACTATCAAGGACGTCATTGCGCAAAAGATAGCGGTCGTGCGCGAAGGGGCGTTTAGCACGCTGCGCTTTGGCGAAGAGTACCCGCCGCTGCACGACGTCCAACAAGAAGCGGTACCAGTTAAAAGACGGGGGCGCCCTAAACAATTATGATAAATCTCCGCTTTGCATTTTAGTTTGGGCTCCAAATAGTCAGCGGTTTCAAATGCAAAATGATGCTTTCTTTATATTTTGTTTGTTTTTGTCTTTTTTGTTCAGACCTCGGCAGTGACAAGCTTGTAGTCGCGGTATGTACTTCTTGGCAAGCAGTTCGGGCTCGCCCGCACGGAGCTCCGCCGTATACTCCTTGATGAATCGTCGGAGAACGTTGCGCGCATAGTGATGATTTACATGTTTCCATCATCGTTCGTGTCAATTTCGTCATCGTTTATGTCATCAGAGTCGTCGGAGAACGTGGCACGCGTGGCGGGAGTGCCAAGGATAGCCTTTAATTCATCATCTGTTACGATGCGGTTCTCCTGCACGTAAAGTTCGACTTTCTTGCTTATTTTCCGCAATTTCTCGCGATTAAGATTACAAGCACCTTTTACTTCGATAGCCTTTTCCGCATTTGGCTCATTCTTGCGCACTCGAGCGATATAAGTGACCCACTTCTCTTGAATGTTTCGTACTGCCGTCGGGTTAGTACAGATATCGTAGAGGATTGTGCCAATATATGTACCGAGTGTCCATTGGGCCTTCTTTTTGCGTGCATTGGCAATCGGTATCTGTTCGTCTACCATGCGAAACACCTCAAATACGAGGCCTAGCTTCGTAATGATTGTATTCCTATCTAGAACATCTTGAAGTTCAATTTTCTCCTCTTGTCTTGAAAACAACTTTGTTATGTAATCCGGTCCAAAGAGACTACCTGATACTAGTGCGACGGCGGTCGATAGGTGTGACCTCTTGTCATTGTCATTGTTTTCTGTATTAAAGAAGTGTTTCGTGATTATTTCTCGCAAAGGGTAGTTTGGTTCGTCTAATAGTGCGCATGCTTCCCTTACAAGGGGGGAATCCTCTCTAGACATATCATATAATTGCCCATCCGTTACTTTAACATTCTTATTGATGCGTCGAAACATCTCACGTTGTTGCACGGAAGTAAGATTGCTCATCACAACGAGTGTAATCGGATGCGCTTGAACAATAGCCTTTTGTTCATCAGTTAGCACTTTAACCTCATTCCGTAGAATCTTACGGAATGTTGTTATACGGTTTCCACCTTCCATAACTTCGCGACGAATCACATTATCCGACACACGCGAAGAACATATAATTGGTGGAATATAATAGCCTTTGAGAATACTGTCTAGGCACTTCTCTTGCATTTCACGGTTCCATACATAAGCTCGGTTCCGACGATGAATATGCATTAATTTAGTTTTGTCGTAACCTTCAGTACCCTCGCGACCGGCGAACTGGAGGTTTAGAGCATGAATTGTCAATTGAATATTTTCGGTACCTAGCGTTACACTTGCCATTTTTGAAGGAGGGGGGCGGTGGTGGTATACTCCCCTTATCATTTGATAGCCGTCCTTTTTTGGGCGACGGGTATGTGCCAAGGTAATCAAAAAGAAGCGGAACACGTTCAAGTGCGGCACGATTGCTCCTCGCCATGTACACGCACATGGTCCGGCCAATCACGCTCCTAGCTGAGGCGTGTAATGTTCTCATCTTCCGCCTCGGCTCACGTACGAGGCATGGGCAACCAACGAGCTGAGCGAGACTCCGGTTGTGTTGTAAGAGTTAAGTGTATTAGTCGTATGATTCTTGTTATTCTTGCAAAATGTAGAGGTTGTGAGCGGACATCTCTCCCTTACACGGGCTGGTGTCTTTTTATTTGCAAACTCATAGAAAATGCACGCCCCCGAGCGGAGCGAAGCGACCGAGGCTGCATCCATTGAACGGGCTCATGATTTAAGGATTGATTCATAATCGTGTGATTATAATCTGATGTTTCAATAAACACAATGGAAGAAAGTAGTAAGCCTAACCCCGACCCAGCGTTTATTCAAAAGCTCATAGATGCCCACGAAAAAAGAAAGGCATTTACACGGGAGTACATGCGCAGGTATCGAGTCGAGCACCGTGCAGACGTGAACGCATACAAGCGTGACCTGTACAAACGGCAAAAAGAAGCGAAGCAGCAAGCCCAACAGACAACAGAATAAACGTCACTCCGAATTTTATTTTCTCTCATCAATGTAGGAACCCCTCATATCAAAGGCCGCCAAACTTTTGATTGCGATGCCCGCATTGATTACATCAAAACACATTGAGCTTTTTGACGCTTCAAAGCTTCAAATCATCATCGATAACTGGAGCGATATTCCAATTCGTGAAGACGCCCGGATGTCTTGGAAAGTCGGTAATAAAACTTACGACCCAATCAAGATATTGAAAGATATCATGGTCCGGTCAAAGTTTGAGAAGGATGTAGGACAGCTCGCCGTGTCTTACGTGCACTCCAAGAAAGCCGATTGTCACGGCCGCCAGTTTGCGCAGAAGGGTCGCTCACTACAATCTGTGTCCAGGGAAATTCGGCACACGATTGCAAAAGAGTTTTACAACGACATCGACATGTGTAACGCCCATCCGTCCATCCTCCTGCAGTATTCGAAGAAGAAAGGCTGGGCATGTGAACGCATCCAGTACTACACAGACAACAGAGACGCTTGTCTTGAAGAACTGATGGGAAAATACAACATTGAACGGGATAATGCGAAGAAAATTCTGCTCGCAATAACGAATGGTGGCGAGCTTGATTACGATGCCCTTGACAACAAGCCCTCGTGGTTGATTGCCTTCAAGAAGCAGTGCGACATGATTCATGATAATATGATGAAGGACCCCTCGCGGAAAGCTGTCGTCAGCGCTGTGAAAAAGTACAAGACGCACAACATTCCCGGCTCGGTCAGCAACCACGTACTTTGTGATGTGGAGAACATGATTCTCAATACGTGTGTGAAATTCTTAGAAAGTCAGAGGATACCGACTAAAAATCTGGTTCTTATGTTTGACGGATTCATGTTGCCCAAGGATTCCGCAAATGTAAATGCGGTGTGGTTGGCATCTCTCGGCAAATACGTTCATGATGCGACAGGATACTTAATGACGTTCACTCAGAAGGAATTGAATAACGACATAGACTTGACCGGATTTTACAAAGATGAAGTTGATGAGCGCCCGCCAAGAGTGGCACTTGATGACAATGAAGCGTCTGACCTCTTTCTTGACGACGTTCGCGATATTCTTCATAAGTGCAACGGAGTCGTATACATTTGTACAGAAAGACATGTTTGGGTGACCAACGAAAGCATGGTTCGAGACATCCTATTAGAGAAATGCCTGCGGGCAAACATTATAGATGAAACAAGAAAGCCTTACAGCGCGAGGGTGAACCGTGCTCTTAACATTATAAAAGCCACATTAGCTAAACTACCTGATGAACCGGACTTCACTCAACAAGTGTGGAAGAGCACTATTGGAAAGATATGCTTTCAAGACGGCGTTTACGACTTTGATTCAGCTGAATTCAAGCCGTGGGCTGAGGTCAATGATGTGTTCACGACAATTGTAATAAACCGCCCATTCCCAAAACGTAACAACGTGATTATAGACGAGCTGAAGCGCCGAGTTTTCAATGCAGCATTCGATAATGATAGCAAATCTTCTGACTTTATGAAATCTATCGCTCGCGGTCTAGCGGGACAAGTCAAGGATAAGCAGTTTTTAGTAGGTCTTGGTGAGCGCAACTCAAGCAAAGGTATAATTGTTGATATGTGTCAGGCTGCATTTGGTAATTACACAAACGTTGTTAAAACCGAGTACTTTCTAATGGACCGTGGCGGTAACAGCGACTATGCAAAGAAGGAAGGCTGGCTTATGGACTGCGAGTTTACTCGATTGACGTTTGCGAATGAGATTTCAATCAATGCGCTGGACAAAAAACACACTCTTGATGGAAACATGATAAAACGGTTTACGAGCGGAGGCGACACACAAAATTCTAGGAGGTTACACGAAAACGCTCGGAATTTCTACATTCAGAGCAAACTGTTCATCATGTGCAACGACCTCCCGCCCGTCACACCCGCAGATGCGACAGAATCGCTGGTTATGTTTAAGTTTCCATTCAAGTTTGTTACAAAAGACGATATGGAAAACCCATTGCCGTTCTTCCGTGAACGTGACGAAAGCTTGAAAGACTGGGTTAAGTTGCCGGAAGTTGCGGATGCTCTTGTCCATTTGGTCATTGACGCTTACGAAACGTCTGCCATGGTGATGGGGGCTGATGTACAGAGAGATACGTTAGAGTATAGAATGGATGCTGGTGACGAGCTACTTCTTTTCAGAAATTTCTTCACAATAACGAAGCGAAAGTCGGACTATGTTACTTGCAAAGCCGTCGATACATTTATTCAATCAAAGGCCCTAAATATGTCAATGGCAAAAGTTAAAGATAGGTTAGTAAAAATGGGTGCCTTTCATACAAGGGCACGGGTAAATGGTGTTACTACTCGAGTGTACTCTTGTATGATTCTCAATAACAATAAAGATGGCGCTGAGAGTGATGAAGACGTTTAATAATGTTGACACTGTTGACAGAAAACCAGGCTCTAAATATCTTTTTTATTAAATTGGCTATCCTAAAAAAGAAATTTTTGTTTTTATTCCAGTGTAATATAAATAAATCTTTCAAAAGGTGTCAAAAGTGTCAACAGTGTCAACGGACTAATTAGAGGGTTTTGTTACAACCAAATAACTTCCTTCCTTACACCGTTTGGTCTCAGTTTGCACACAGTTGCCACAAAAACGGGGCGCGACCCGAGCGGAGCGAAGCGACCGAGGCTTACATCAGCAAAGCTGCACTACTACGGCATCTCGAACAAAAAAATAGGCAAACCCAGCTTCGCTACGGCCTCTATGAAGACCGTTCATATCCGCCGCCCGTCTCACAAGGACTCGCATCCGTCCTTACATAGTCTGGTCTTGCTTTTGTGCACTTTGACCGAAGAACGGCGTGCCCCCAGAGGCTTACATCTCATGAATGGTGGCGTCTCGAACAAAAAACAATAGGCAACCCAGCTTCGCTACGGCCCATATGAAGACCGTTCATATCAGCCGCCGTCTCACAAGAACGCACGACCGTCCTTACACCATCTGGTCTCAGTTTGCACACAGTTGTCACAAAAACGGCGCGCCCCGAGCGGAGCGAAGCGACCGAGGCTGCATCCACAGCCCGAAACCTGAAATGCAAAATGATGATGCATATTTTTTGTTTGTTTTTGTCTTTCTTTTAGACATCGGCGGTCACAAGCTTGTAGTTGCGGTAAAGCGCCGCGGCCTTGACCATGTACTCCTTGGCCATGAGACCAGGCTCGGCCGCACGCAGCTCCGCCATCTTCTCCTTGATGAAGAGGTTGTAGGCCGTCGGCGCCCGCTTCGGCTTCTCGGAAATTCCGGCCTTGGCAGCAGCCGCAGCCTTAGCCGCTGCCGAATTCTTGCGGGGGCGCTTCGGGGCGTTCGGGTCCTTGGGAGCCTTCGGCTTGGACGCCGGCATGCCGTTCTCCTCCTTGTATACGTTCCACGCCGCGGCGGCCTTGGACATGTACTCCTTCTGCTGCAGACCGGCCTCCGTCTTCCGCAGCTCAGCAATCTTGTCCTTGACGAACAGGTTGAAGGCCGTCGGCGCCCGCTTCGGCTTCGGCATGCCGTTTACCGCCGTCGCCTCCCGCAGAGCCTGACGCATGGAAGCCGCCATTTGTTTGGGTTGTTTGGGTTGTTTGGTAGTAGAGACTGGGAAGTCGAGCGAGGGTAGTAGTCGAGAAGGCTGTCGTGCGGTTGGTAGTTGAGTGATGTGAAACTGGAACTGCGTCAGTCAATTTTTCGTCAAATTTGACGGTCGAGTTGCTGGTAAAAACTCTCAAAGCAATCTCTTCACCAATCCGATAAGCCACTGCGCTGCAATTATATAAGCCTCGTCGCTCTCGTACCATTCCAGATGTCTTTTGACCTCGGCAATGGGTGCGTTTTTTATGAACTCATCGTCAATGTCCTGATTACGGCGGGTCAAGGCCTCCCAAGCATTGCGCTTCTTTTCGAGCTCTTTCCTAAGGGCCTTATCAGACATGTTTGCCGTCGCGGCTTGAAGCAAGCTGCCAATCAGGCGCGGATTGGTTTTGAAAGCCTCGACCGTCTTGTCGTGGACGTTGGGAACGCGCATGGCGAGCCGGTTCTACATCAGACCGCGAGTTTTTGTTTATTCTTCATGACGATTAAGAGCGTAGCATATGAAAGAGCCCGAGAACGTCACGGCGTTCATTAACAATCTAGACACGTTGTCCCCAATAACTCGCAAGACGTACATCGAGCGCATACGAGTGTGGGAAACCGGACGCGGTAAGGGCATCTTCGAAATTATTCGAGAGGCAAAAGCTAGCATCAAGTGGGTCAAAGACAAATACGCGCAAATCAGCACGCAGAAGACGCTCTTCAGTGTGGTACTCTCTCTGTACCGTCACGTCCCCGACATGAAGACGTCCGCACCGTATGCGGCCGCGCACAAGTTGTGGCTCGACGAGTTCAAGAAAGTGGACGGCGCAATCACCGAGGCCTACGAAACCAACGAGCCGACGCAAAAACAACGTGACGGGTATGTGCCGTTCGAGGGAATCAAAAAGACACGCGACACGCTCAAGCGCGGCTCCATGGAACGCTTGCTCCTCGCCATGTACACACACATCCGCCCTCTCCGCGCAGACTTCAACGAGGTGCGCTTGTACAAGGCCGCCGTGCCGGCCAAGCACGAGCCAAACTACATATCTCTGAGGAAGAGCGGTTGTGTGCTGCACTTGGAGGAATACAAGACGGCCGGCAAGCACGGCGTTCTCGAGGTACCCCTCCCGGCCGACCTATGCAAGGAGATACATGAAAGCCTCGCTGAGTGGCCGCGCCAGTATCTCTTTGTGACCCGGGGTGATGTGCCGTACACTCGGTCTAACTCGTACGTGAAGTGGGCAAACGGCGTTCTACAGAAGTTGTTCGCTCCGAAGCCGGTCACTCTTACGATGTTGAGGCACTCGTATATTAACACGCTGGACTTCAACAAGATGACGGTGGCCGAGCGAAAAGAAGTAGCGGCAGACATGGGGCATTCGAAAGACATGCAAGAGCTTTACCGGTTGAACATGTGAAAAAATAACTTCATGGTTTAACGCACTCGACGGACTCAACATATGCTACATTAAAAGGTAAAATAAGGGGGCTTTTATCAATAGAATCAATGAGATTAACTATTTTTGTGCAATAAAACCGCCCTCCGCTCAAATGGGTCACTATGATTATGTGTTCATTCCCATGTACATCATACCACTTCATTTTAACTTTATTACTAAACACATGCTAGCCTTAAGTCTTTACAGACCGTTCATGAACTCGCGACCGTTGCACGCACATGCTCGCCGTCCTTACACAGTCTGGTCTCATTTTTACCACATCTGACGCAAGAACGGCGCGGCCCCGAAGGGAGCGAAGCGACCGAGGCTGCATCAGCAAAGCTGCACTACGTGTACCCATGAACGGTGAATCGTCATCTCGAACAAAAACAATAGTCAAATCCATTTAAGACAAGGTGTTGAGTTATAGTGAGATACGATAAGATGCTCGTTCACATCTACGACGTCTTCCATGAGAAAGTGTTCAGAGAGCTCCTGGAGGATGTCCCGCCACAGAATCGCTCCGCTGTGACGCTCTACGGCGTGAATGACAAAATCGCTAAGAACGTCGAGGATGTTGCGGACATGGGGTTCAACATCCTCATGGAGAGCTCGCTGCCCGTCTTCGACGCTATGTACCAGGACGAGCGGTTCCGGGAGACGTCGTGCATGATTCATGTGTTCAAAAATAACCTGCACAAGCAAGTCGACTACATCGGCTTCTGTCAATATGACATGAAACTTGCAAAAGACGCGGTGAAGAAGATAGAGGACTGCAAGGAGCGCACCATCTTTCACGAGCTCACGTGCAGCGTGCGCGAGGCGCTACGAAATTACACGGGCATTCAACACATCATCGACCACTACAATGCGTTCTTCAATAAGAGCATTACAATGCATGATGTATTGTCATGTAAACTCCCCTTCCCACTCGTAAACACGTTCGCCGTGCCGTCTGACATGTTCGATAAGATGATGACTTGGGTGTGCAGCTACATCCCGACCATCATGCCGCCTCACCCGTACCCGTTCAATCACTCTCGAGGCGAGTTATTCGAGCGCGTCCACGGTTTGTTCCTGATGCTCGAGGCCGCTCAATCGCCTGAACCCATTCCGTACGTGCGGCTGGACATTTACCACATTTGGCCGCATTATCACAACCTGTGCCCATTTGAAGGGTATAAGTGCTAAGCCAAGTGCTAAGCCAAGTGCTAAGCCAAGTGCTAAGCCAAGTGCTAAGCCATGTGCTAAGCCAAGTGCTAAGCCAAGTCTTATTTTTGCACTCGAGCTTTTGGGCCAGCCCCTTTCAGAAATACGCGCGCACCTTGTAGCATCGTTCCATTCATAAAAACAAATGGGGCGTTCGAGCACCAGTGGGTCTATCTCCTCTGCACGTGCTTCACCTACACCATCACGTACACCATCACGTAGCCTAACGCCCCCTAGGCGCGAAGCTTTAGCGCCCGACGGCGGCTACTTTGCATACCATTGCGGTCCGCTCGACGGCAACTACGATTTTGTCAAGCCGCATAGAGGCAAGGGGTCGGGTTTTTTCGGTACCGGTCTTTACGTTTACTTGAACGCCTCAAACACCGCCGTTCGATGGGACAAACTCGACGTGGTGCATGCCATAAAGAGACCGTGGGAGAAACCGTTCGTGATTGATGGCGACGATGGTGACAAAAACAATCACTTAGAAAGCCTAGACGAGTTCTCGAGAGGCTTGTATAATATCATGTTAGACGGCAGCGATGACCTGCCGAAGGACGTCAGGAGTCTTGTAGAGGGGCTGAGCCGACAGTTTCGTGGGACGTACTTTGGCGAACCGGAGCCGCTCATGGACGCTTGTTGCTATGCGTTGCACATGACATACGACTCTTACTGGTCTGCAGCCAAGAACGGCGCAAGCGGAGGTGGCATCATGCCCATCACGCTCTTGCTTTGGCACTATGGGTACGACGGCGTCATGAACCACAGACTCGATAACGACCGTTGGGGGAGCGTCATTTACAACACGGAGAAGCTGAAGCCTATTTTGTTTGCAAAGGACGCCGAGTCGTTCAACAAGGCGGGCGTCATACGCAAGTACAGACAAGTGCACTATTGCAACAAAATGAAGGATTTTGATTATCGTGTGGCCGCTAGCGGCCTTCCCCCGCTGGCTGTGCCGCCGCCTGCAGCGAGCCCCAAGTCGGCCGTTACGCCTGCAGCGAAGCGAGCCAAGGTGGTAACAGGCGCGCACGCTCAGAGCTCTTCTGGGTCGGCCGGGGGCTTTAGCTCGGGCGCCTCTGGCTTGGGCGTGGTGACCCGTAAACGGTCGGCCGCACTACGCACAATGCGCGGCGTTGGGGCATTGTAAAGCTCGGGTAACCGCTCATAAAGTTGGTTGCTCTTGTAAAACGAATTGTTGTGAAAGCACCGCTCCATGCTCTGTACGATGTAGAAGTACTCTTCGACCGCCCGACCGTCCACGCCGAACGCTACATAGCACTCGGCGCGGTCCTCATACGGGATGTTTGTGCACGTCTCTATGGCCATCTCTGCATTGTGCATGCTTATGTTGTGCGGCATGTTGGAGTGCAAGTGGAAAGCGGGCTTGGGCGTGGGCGTCTTACGCTCGGTGCACATGGGGCGCACTGGCTTTGGCTTCAAATAAAGATGCATTCTTGGGAGGACGCTCTTGGGAGGACGCTCTTGGGAGGACGCTCTTGGGAGGACGCTCTTGGGACTCTGGGCAATAAGAAGTATCGGCTCTCTGCAACACTCTGGACAACTCGACAACGCTTAATGGAATTGGTGGCCAATGCCGGTCATTTTTTGAGCGCAAATTTACGAGCTAGCCATTTTGGTGTTGGGCCATTTGCGAACAAAGCCTTGTTTGTAACCACTTTTGATGCACTCGTAATCAGGCCATTCGCATCTAGATAGAGTTCAGTGCGGTAAGGAGCCTTGTATTAGGAGAAGTAGCGCATACATTGTTTTGTGTAGACACAACTGTCATAAAAATGATAAAGAGGGCTTACAATTGGCTAATCTCCCACTTCTAGGGGTAGAACAGTTAAAAACCCTTACCCTAGACCGCATTGAAATTGGTTGGATCGCATATCATTTTATCATTTTATAGAAGGGGTCGGATGTTGGCAAGGGAACTTGAAATGCCCAATAAACCGAGGGCTGCGGCCAAAGCGCCGAAGCAGCCGAAGCGGGCAAAGGCTACAGCCGAAGCGCCGAAGCAGCCGAAGCAGCCGAAGCAGGCGAAGCAGCCGAAGCAGCCCAAGCAGCCCAAGCAGGCGAAGGCTACAGCCGAAGCGCCCAAGCAGGCGAAGGCTACAGCCGAAGCGCCCAAGCAGCCGAAGCAGCCGAAGCAGCCGAAGCAGCCGAAGCAGCCGAAGCAGCCGAAGCAGGCGAAGGCTACAGCCGAAGCGCCCAAGCAGCCGACGGCTCCAGCGCCGAAAGCTCCGAAGCCGAAGAAGGCAGCGCCGAAGCGGCCGAGCTCAAGTGCTCCGCAAAAGCCTGTAGGCGCTAGGAGGCAACGCGGCGGCGTTTTTGTCGGGCCTTTGCCCAAAGACACCAAACACGAGCGGGGAGATCAGGTTGAGGCAGATTTCCTAAGGAAGAAAGACCGCGACGAGGATGGCGTCATAAGCGACGATATATTGGAGGAAATTGACGAAGCGAAGCCAAACAGCTTCGCCACGTTTGCGCGCGGAAAAGCCGTCGGCATCCTCGCAAAACGCAGCCTTCAAGGTATAATAAGAGCTTCGGATGGATCGGCGATTGACCCTTTGACCAGACAGCCCTTTGATGATGGTGTAATCAATTGGGCGACGGACCAGTTAGAGGGGGCACCTCCGTGCATTTTGCGAGGTCATTCCGAAGTCGTCGCAAGTGTCGCCTTCTCTCCAGATGGCGCATTGCTAGCCACATGCTCGCGGGATATGACTGTCCGGCTGTGGCGCGTGTCCGACGGTCACCTGCTGCGCACGCTCGTTGAACACACGGCTCCTATTCGGTGCGTCGCTATATCGCCCGACGGTGCCTTGATTGCCGCGGCCTCGTTGTCTACAGTCCTGCTCTATCGCGTGGCCGATGGCAGCCTTCTGCGTACACTCGCGGGGCACACGGAATCTGTCACAAGCATTGCCTTCTCGCCCAACGGAAAGATTTTTGCCACCGGATCAAACGACAAAACCGCTAGGTTGTGGCGCGTGGCAGATGGCGCCCCGTTGCACACGCTCGTCGGGCACACTGACTGGCTCACGAGCGTCGCGTTTTCGCCCAACGGATCAATGCTGGCCACGGGCTCAGATGACAAAACCACCATTCTGTGGAGCGTGGCCAAAGGAAAACTGCACAGGGTCCAAGCGCACACAAACGGGGTAAGGAGCGTTGCCTTCTCTCCGGATGGCGCATTACTGGCCATCGGATTGTGGAACAAGATCGCCCAATTGTATCGCGTGTCCGACGGCAGCCTGCTGCTCACTCTTACCGGGCATACGTACCGGGTCACGAGTGTCGCCTTCTCGCCCAACGGCGAAATGCTGGCCACTGGCTCAGACGACAGTACCGCCCGGCTGTGGCGCGTGGCCGATGGAGAACCAGTGCGTACGCTGACTGAAAAGAAGCCCCTCACCTGCGTGGCCTTTTCTTCCGACGGCAAGGTTCTGGCGACCGCCTCATACGATACAAATGCTCGCTTGTATTCCCTCTCTGATGCATAGAGGGGGCAGGCCGAACCCTTTGAATGTCTCGGCGCTTTGTAGAAGGGAGAGCGGGCTAGCGAGCGAATTCCGACTTGTCTAGCTTTGTAAGTCCATGCCCATGCTCTCGCACTCGCGTCGCAAGCGTCTGCGGCACAGCCTATACTCCGGGTTGTAGAACGCTCTCAACAACGCACGTTGCAGTGTGCGCGCCGCCACGTAACGGCGCACGACGTTCGCGATTTCAAGCGGCGGAAGCTTCAGGATGCCCTTGTTTGCACTCAGAAGTATCCAATGCCAATGCGCATCGGAATTAGCTTTGACGATGTCCAATGTAATACTTGTATTGAATGATAGATTCATCCAATCCCGTCTATTTTCCGGAAAAGTACGCACAATGTCCCAACTGATGTTTGGATTAGAGCACAGGTTGCTCCAGTTCCATGGCAAGCTGTGATGTGTCTGTACGAACTTCCATGTGATGAGCGGGCTTCCGCTCAAGAACTTCCAATCCCAATGCTTGTCTATGTTTTGCTCAATAATCCGGAGCGATAGGTTAGGATTATTTGACACGGCCGACCACTTCCATGGCATGTCGGGGTTCGCTTGAATGTGGTCCCATGTAACGTTTGGATGAGCACTCAAAGAGTACCAACCCCACGGCAAGCGAGGATGTGCAATGACATCGTCCAACGTGATATTCGGATTCTCTCGACAAATTGCTTCCCAACTCCATGGATGCTCCGGATTGGCAAGTGCGATTGCTAGTGTAATGCATTTGTGAGAACTTATGTAATACCATGACCAAGGCTTATCTATGTTTATTTTGATGATTTCCCATGTGACGTTCGGATTCCTACTAAAGTACCCCCAGTCCCAGTTATGCTTAGGATGCGATTTGATGATGTCCCATGTAATGCTTTTGTTTTGGCTTAGGTGCGGGAAGTCCCATGGTAATTCGGGGTGGGCCTGCACAAACTCCCATGGCGCATGAAGCGACACCATTGACCAAATCCACGGCTTGTTTTTTGTTGCGAGAAGGAGCTCTCCCGTTATGTTCTCGTGCTCATTGAGACTTAGTCTAAACCAATTCCATGGTAAGTTATCATCATTGAGGTGTTGCGCCGCCCATTCGTGCTGGGCGGCTTTTACAAAGTCCGTAAGCGGCATCCTGCCTGGAAACAAGAAGAGGAGTTAGTATACTAGAAGTGGTGTGGGTGGCAGTGAGTGATTCAAGGAGGGCGGTCGATTTTTAGGACCGGGCCCACAAAAAATGACTTGCAAAGATGTAAGAGCGATGTCAACAGCGCATTACACATTTGTAGACATTGAAATGGTGCACACTCTGACATTTTACCGCGTTCAGGTGCTGCCTGCCCAAGGCGGCCTTAGGGCCAGCATCACCGAACAAGCAAAGACCTACACGAACAAGCCGCCACCGGCGAACTTTCGGCTCGAGGGGAACATGCCGGCGTGTCAGTCGTACTGTGTATTTCTGAATATTGAGGCCATGAACGACGAGGACCTAGCGGCCAAACTAGCAGAGTGGGAGCAAGCAGGTGACCATTGCATCGTGTATCACGACGACCTCATGGTCATGCCGGACTTCTTCAACACTGGGCGGGCGGACTTGCTTACTGGCGGCGCGGCGCTTAAGACGGCGGGGGCAACGACCGTTCTAGCCGCTTAGACTTAAGAACAACTGACGTTCCTATGCTAGAAAGATGGAGGAAGCGCAAGAAGCGCAAGAAGTGCAAGAAGTGCAAGAAGCACCTGCCATGAGCATCGTCCTGAAAGCCTTTTGGCCGTCGGCCTACACGGAACCGTTCCATTCTAGATTTTTGGCGTACTTTGGGGCCCTCTTTGACCACCCGGACATCGTGCGGCGCTATGACACGCTTGAGATATGGAGCCTATTCGGGTCAAACGCCATTCCGATGCCCAAATCCGAAGAGGAGGACCGCGTCCTACGAGTGCAGTTTTCGGGGGAGGGGTACTTCTACAAGCCGGCGCTCTACGACCTCAGCCTCATTCCCGCGCTCGAGAACGCCGCGCTCGGGATTGTGCCGCATCCTCTCGCCGGTGTGCACATTCACACGAACTCTCTCCTAGAGCTACTGCAACGCCCACGTGTGTGGAACGAGGCGAATCACGACGCGCGGCGCTTCTGCAGCTTCGTCGTGTCGAACGGCGGACCCCAAGAGCGCAAGTACTTCTTCAGTCGCCTGTCCGACTTTAAGACGGTCGACTCGTGTGGGCGTTTTGCTAGGAACTGGACGGGCGGCGCCATTCCCGACCCGGACTCGCGCGAGTATCTGCAGTTCTTGTCCAAGTTTCGGTTCATGCTGTGCTTCGAGAACAATCGCGTGGACAATTACATGACCGAGAAGCTCATCAATGCGTACGTCGGCGAGAGCATTCCTATCTACTGGGGATGCCCGCAGGCCGCGGAATATCTGAACACCGACGCATTTTTGATGCTCGACGAAAAAGCAAGCGTGGAGGGCTTCGAGCGCCTCTATAACCAGGTCGTTGCCCTAGAGAATGACAAAGAGGCGTATAAACTCATGTATGAGCAGCCGCTCTTTCGGGAGGGGGCCACCAGCTTGCCGCCGTGCATGCAAATCGAGGCGCTGCGCGACTGCATCTTCAGGACGCTAGGCGACAAGCTTATAATGCCGCCTGAGCCTGAGCCAGAAGAACCTGAGCCTGAAGAGCCTGAAGAGCCTGAAGAGCAAGAACTAGAGCCAGAAGAGCTAGATCCGGAGCAAAAGAAAGAACAAGAGGAAGCGCTTGGTTGGCGTGGCTTGTAATCAAAGCATGAACAAGTTGCCCCATGCACGCTCGAAAAAGTGCCCCTCCTCTGGGTCGATATGGTGATTCACGGTTTTTAGGGCGCGCTCGTAAAACGCGAGCGGCCGCTTGAGAATGTAGTAACTTTTCACTCGAAGGATGGCAAACCACATTATTTTGAGCGTCCTAGGGAACGGTTCCTCTGGGGGGAAGACCTTTGCCCACCAGCCGCCGATGCCGCCGCCGCTGTCTTTGACGTTCTTTAGGTTGGGCTTCCAGCTTCTATGAATCGCACATCGGTCGGCAGGAGGGTATGTGAGTGTATTATTCTTGTTTTTAACATAGTCGTCGAAGAACTCGGCGCGGGACCGGTGGTCAAATGGGTTGCCTTGCGTGAATAGCAGGTCGCTTGCCATATCCTCGCTTGCTATGCTCTCATAATGCGTAATGATGTGGTGCAGGTATGTGTGTGCCTCGCGGCCGACGTTAGGCAATCGCTGAAAGTGAATGTTGGCCGAATCGGGCAAGACGGGCAGCTTGTCGGCCGCGGCTTTGCTGTAGACGAAAATGCTAGTGCCGGGTATATCTATAACCTCTGTGAGCCAACTCAAGTCCTCGTTATAGTGGGCTACGACAATGGTCCGCCGCTGCATTTGCATTTCCCAGTTCTGTAGGTTAAATTATTAAAAAGAAAAACGTTGTGCCGCATGACGAACGAGATTGCACGCATGGTCCATCGTGTCATCGCGGTCCTTCATTATCTGCAGCATCTTCTCGGCCGCTTGCTTCTCGGCGGCCTTCTTAGTGCGGCCCTCGCCGCTCGCGGGCTTGTAGTCCATGCCCGGGATGTCCACGCTCACAAAGATGGTAAGGTCGTGGTCGGGTCCACTGCGTCCCACCTCGGTGTACATGGGCGCTTGCATGCGCCGGGACTGGGTCCATTCCTGCAGCTGCGTCTTGGGGTCGATGGGCGGCCTCTTGCACTTGCCACCCGCTATGAACTGTTGCCACTGCCTCATAATCCATTCGCGACACACATTCATGTCCTTGCCGCAATCGATGTAGAGCGCGCCGATGACGGCTTCGACGGCGTCCGCCACGATGGACGAGTTCGCCATGTCGACATTCACGCCCACTTTTATGCGGTTATTAAGTCCGAGGTTCATGCCGACGCAATTGCAAGTTTCGCGGGACACCAAGACGGCGCGGCGCTTGGAAAGAGCGCCCTCCGGCTCGTTCGGAAACATTTCCATCAGGGCGTCTGATATTACCAGATTAAGGACCGAGTCCCCCATAAACTCGAGCCGTTGAAAGCCGCTTTTGTTGGGGTTAGAGGAAGGATGGGATAGCGCGCTTTCTAAGAGGGTCCGTTCTCGGAATGCGTATGTCCCCACATCATGTTGCATCTGTCGACGTCGCAAAAATGGACGATTGCATATAAATATCTGAAAATATATGACGCGAACGCTTTAAGCCATAATCTATCTGACGAATTGTATAAGAGTGAAAGAGAAAACGAGAGAAAGAGTCACATGATGGATAAATCGCCAGAAGGCGCGCTCAGCATCAAACTTCGGCAATACGTGGCTCAATGCACAGGCATATTGGAAGGCTCAATTGTTGCGTGCTACGAAGTGGTGCCCTTTCTTAAGCATGCTTGGGTAGAGCACGATACTCAACGCCGTGTGGTGGAAGACATAAAGACTGAGTTGAGAAATAAGACGACTGCCGAAGACATTGCCTTTGCGGCGGCAGAGCTTGGTGAGGCTGCTGTTTGCGGTGGCGATATGGGCACTACCATCGTGGAGCAGATAAGAGAGGCGTCGCAAACAAAAACAATCGTCGAGGTCCGGTGCAACATGGCGTGCAATACGGCGGCGCTGTGCAAGCGGGCGCTCGAAGACTATCAGCGCACGCTAAACGATTTGCACCTGGATATTAAGAAGCTCGTAGCGGACATACGGCAGTTAGGTAACGGCAAGTATGTTAAGAACCTAGCCGAGCTCATCGCGAAAAGTGAGGAGTGCATAAAAAGTACGTCGCCCTTGCAAATTATCGCTGGGTTGTAGGCCCGCCTGCGCGCTATTAAAACACCACCGCAACCACCGTAATATTATCTTTTGATTTCCGGTCGTAGGCCACTTGAACGAGCAAAGACGCGATGGCTTCGCCGGCAGCTGGGCCTTGGGGGACGGTGCCGGCTATCTCCATGGCTTCTCTTGGTGTGACGACGTCCCAAAGGCCATCGGTCGCAATGAGGAGGATTTTGTCGTCTTGACTGCGCTCAATCGCTCGCACATCGGGTTCGCCTGATACGAATGGACGGAGCTTGTGGTCGCCGATGGCCCTCGAGATGGCAAGGACGCCCTGCACGCGCTCCGTCTTATCTGAGGGTGTGCATGATATGAAGCCGCCCGCCTGCTTGATGCGGTCGCGCTCATCCGGCCGCGACGGTTTATGGCAGCGTGACATAGCTAGGAGTTGGTGGCCTCTAAGCAAATAGGCGCAACTGTCGCCGATGTGGCAGACGGTGATGTGTGTGAGGTCAATGAGCGCCATCGTCGCGGTGCTGCCCGTCATGGAAAGGTCGGCGCCTAATGAGGCAAGGCCGCACACGTCAGCTTGTTTGAGGGCGGTGGAGAGAGCGGCGGCGGCGGAGGGCCGTTCTTTGGAATGGCATAGGCTTTCTCGGACGCTGTCGGCGAGTATCGCGGCGCACCCGGTCGCGACGTGCGGGCCGCCATGGCCGTCAAAGACGCCGATATAGTGTGCGCCGTTGACGATGTCTCTCACAATGGAATGACGGTCTTCCATGTGTTTGCGGCGGCCGCAGATGGCATTGGAGCCGATGGCCATGGTGCTCTTAGTGCTCTTGGTGCTGTTAGTGCTCTTGGTGCTTTTGTTGGCATGGACCGCCGCCATGAGTGCCGCATTGCACGCATCTCCGCATGAGAAAGGGAAGAGGCGCTGCATAGTGGACAGCATTTTATTAGCATCGTTTGGGATGTTATGGCTACTTTGGCTACTTTGACTATAAAGACTTCTCGTCCGATAGGTAGTCATTTGCAAATATTCATTTTGCCATTGCTAAGGCCCGGTTACATTTTACCGGCGAAAAGAAACAAACTTACACTTACTCAGCGCTCACAATGTCTATGTCATTGCGCCGCATCCACGCCACTGCATGCAAGAATGCATCGGCTAGGTCGTCTTTTTTCTTGCTGTCGTTGAAATATTGCAGCCATGGGCCGTTGGTTGGAGAGAGATAGGCGCGGGTGAGGACAATCGCCGCCGATTTATTGAACTTGTACGTATTGAGTGCGCCCTTTGCGCCCGTCGGCTCGTGCGTATGGTGCAGCAGCTTTTGGGAGGCGCTCACCAGATGCACACCCGTGATGGCTTCGCCGTAGTGCTTGCGCAAGTAAAAGTACGACTGCGTCCACGTCTGCACCGTCTTCATCACGCCGTTGATGCGGGCCGGCTGGTTTTCGATGACGACCGTGAGATCGGTTTCCGGTGTTGCCACTTCTTCCATGAGCTCATCTAGGTGTTCGAAGAGCGCTTGCATAAGCTTGTCCTGAGGCGGCTTGGTCTTGCGGTCCTCCGGCATGAGCGGGAGGAGGCGCCATGCAATGATAGAGGCCGTTGTCTTGTCTGTATCGCCAAGCTGCTTCACGGCACAAACCGCCAGGTTCTTGATGCCGATGTCAAAGCCGATGGTGATTGACGGCATCGTTTACGTGTTTTGCTTTGTGTTTAGTAGTACGCCGCTCTTTTTATATGCGCGGCAGTAAATAGAAAGAAGAGGAACGAGAACAAAAATGGTCGAAGCCTACTGCGTCAAATGCAAGACGAAGCGTACGATTGTGAACCCGAAGGAGGTTGTTGGCAAAAATGACCGCGTTCGCATGGTGGGTGTTTGCCCGAAATGTGGTATCAATGTTTCGGTATTTGTGGCTTCGAAGAAGAAGTAAGACCCCCACCTAGTGCTCTAGAAAGAGCGAAGCAGCTTCTTCTATAACATCTGTTTTGTACGTGTGGTTACGGAGGCGCTGCGCGATATGCTTGGCGCCGTCTGCAGCCTCGATTTCATTGGCATCAGCTTGTGCCTTGGAAAAAGCGTCATAGACGCCCGCGACGTCCTCGCTCAGCTTGCGCCTGATGTAATAAGCCGCTTCAGGGCCCATGAGCAGCGTGGTCTCCGTGCGGGCGCGCCAGCCCATGGGATGACGATAGACCCAATGTCCATCGAACATGTGCTTGACGACTCGTGCGACGTAGTAGTGGGCGTTGGCACCTGCGAGTGCAGATATCTTGAGAGCGGCCTCCATCACTAAGTAAGCTAAGTGATTATGACGTCGCGTCTTTATGTCATTTTTTTGCCGGCCGGTCCATGCACTAAACCGGCATGAGTGTGGTTGAAATCTTATTAACTTCGTACCAGCCATGCTTTTCTGCTGGGGGGAAAATGGTAAGGGAATGTTTAAGGTCGGCCGCTTCTGTGTCCGTTAACTCGACATCTATGTCTTGCATTGGTCCCCTTTCAAATTCGGTCCCTTCCGAAAACCACGTACTCTTGCGGTCTTGATAGTATTTTGACGACACCAAACGCTCATCTGCTTCTTTTCCAGATATCAATAACATATGCGTACCATTGGGGTGCTCAATACGGTACTCCACATAATGGTTGACGTATATACCCATTTGTTCGTTACTTGGCTAAAAACACATAGCAATGATTCTTTAAGCAGCATCCGGTGTTAAAACCGGAGCGAGAACGTTTGGCGAGTGGCACCAATCTGACACGTTGTACACTTGATACGCCGTGCCGTTCGCATGCCGAAGCTTAATGCCGTGTTTGCCTTCGTCGTCCACGCACTTCGCGATTAACATCCTTGATGGGCCGTCTAGGAGCGCAAACTCGCAACTGGCCTTAAAGTCGGGCGCAAAGCCCTTTGCCTCCAAGTAAAGCGCTTTTCCCACCTGGAGCATGGGAATGCCGCCCGGAAACGGGCGCGCCACACGACCGTTCCCCTCCCAGTACACGATTTCCCGTGCGCCTGTCCCATCGTACTGAAAGAGCTTTGCGCTATCGTAAGTTCCATTAAGGCTTAACTCAATGAGCACGTCGCCATCCCTCGGGACCTTGTATACAATCGTGTCGTCGCGTTCTTCCACGAAATCAAGCTCGGCCGAAAAGACCGGCATGTTCCACTGGTACTCAAAAAAACCGTCGTCTGTTACAATTGACCCTTGGGCACCCGTTGCCTCAATCTCCGAGAGCAGCTGAAAAGCTCGCTGAAGGGCGCTGAAGGGCGCTGCAGTCTGGTTGTCCGAGTGCATGGCGTCGTATCGCTTTAGTTAGTATTGATACAATGTCCTCTAAATGCATTATATTCATTAATCAGAATTTCAGCATCAAAAAATTTGCCTTGTTCGACGGCTCCTCCCACAACGCTCTCTTAAAGTATGAGGCTCGCGATATGAAGTACGTGGCACGCGACGGCGGCGGGCGGCCGTAAACGAGGAAGTACCATCTGCATGCGTATTTGAATGCAAGCACCCGGGCGCGGTCAGCATCGTAGACGCGGCTTGGAGCGGTCTTCATGAGGACCATGCGACGGAGTTGCGGCAAGAACGCATAAAGGCCGCCGATTTGGCCGCCCATCTTTGACATTATTGCCAGGAGTTGCGCGATGAGAAGCAGCTTATCAATTATGGGGAGAATCGCGGGCACGAGGGGTGGATTGGCGCGCCGTGCGACGACGAGCGTAAATGCGGCGACATAGGTTCCCAACTCGCCGAAGGACGCGGCGGCCTCGACAAATATGGCGCGCGAGGAAGACAGTGGACGAGCGTAGTGCAAGAGGCAGACGTGGGCGAACGACACTGTTAATAATAATGTGACTTGGGTTAGATTGCCATTCAGGGCCGCTTCAGCGTTGTCAGCGAAGCCGCCGAGAATCAGAATTGTGACTATGTTACGAGCGTATTCGTATGGGACGAAGAATAGTGCGGGAGAGGCGAAGAAGCGCGGGCGGGTGCTTTGTTTTTGATTTTTAGACACAATGACGGGCAACGTCGCAATGTATCTTTTGAAATTGGGGTCGTATAGCGCTCCGCTGTCTTGCCACTCGTGGGGCGGGCCGCGCACGTCTTTGAAGAACGCGCCGTACTTGTTCTTGACGGCGCTCGAGCCCGTCCATGCCGCGCCAACTTGCCGGAGGCTGCGGGTCCTATCGGAAAAGGCATGCCGATACACTTGGACGGTGGCAAAGATGACGATGGGAACGGGCAATAGCATCAAAAAGGCAATGCCGACGGCCACGCTCCTGGCGTTGGATGCGGCAAGGACTTTGGCGGCCGCCGACGTGTATGGGTTGATGAGCAGGAGCGATACAGTGATAGGCAGTTGCGGGAAGTCGAGTAAGCCTTTGGGTCGCCACTGGGGCTTGTGCGTGGCAAGTGCAAGAACGGTGAGGTAGTGAACGATGAGGACGGGGGCAATGATGACGCCGGACCAAGTGGCGAGGCGGGCGGCTTGCGAGAGGTTGGGGTCTTCGTTGAGCAAGCGCCGGCGGCCGCCAGCCGTGGAGGAGTTGGATGCGGCTGCTGCTGCGGACGCGCGTTCCCATGGCAGCGCGATGTCCCCGTTGGCCCACGACATCGAGCCGGCCACGCCGTCGAACATCTGGGGCTTACTGCCCATTTGAATGCTGGACTTGGACGCCAGCGTCTGCACGGGCGCCATGATGGCGACGATGGCCGCGCCGCCCGCACCCCCGGAGGCCGCGCCGCCGCCGGCAGCTCCGCCGACTGCACCGCCTACAGCCCCGCCGACTGCGCCAGATATGGCGGTGCTCACAGCTTTGCTTGTTGCTGCATCTGCTGCGGTCATTTGCGAGGATATGGGTGGTGGTGGCGTGGAAGGCGGTGGCATGGGAGGCGGTGGCATGGGAGGCGGCGGTGAAGGTGATGGTGGTGGTGGCGTGGGAGGCGGTGGCATGGGCGGTGGAGGCGGCGGTGGAGGCGGTGGAGGCGGTGGAGGCGGTGGAGGCGGTGGAGGCGGTGGAGGCGGTGGAGGCGGTGGAGGTGGAGGCGGTGGAGGTAGAGGCGGTGGAGGCGAGGGAGGTGGAGGCGGCGGCAGGGGCGGCATGGGCGGCGGTGAAACTTGGAGATAAAAGGGACTCGAACACGACTCGACGCATGTGACCGAATTGCAAGAGTAAACCTTCCAAAAGTAGTAGTACTCCGAGCCTACGGAGTTGGGAGACAAAAGACTCGACGAGCAACCGTCGTAGGGCGGCATGCTTACGTCAGCCGTGCAAACAATCCTCGAAAAGCTAGCGTCGCTCGAAACATAAATCTTATCATTTCCCTCACTTCCCACCTCACCTGAAGACCAATCGAACAAGACCGGCAAGGAAACAGAGGCGTTGTGGCCCGGATGTATGAGCGTCGGGGGTTGAGGTCCGCTATGGTCGAGCAAGATGGTCATTGCACTCTTCGTGATATTGTAGAGGGATTCAATGTACACCAGACAGTCGCTACCAGCTCTATCATACTGAATGCGCAATCCTTCATATAGCGACGGCTGTCTATACGACGTTTGGATGCCAAGAGACGGGCTCATTTGCATGCCTATGCTTGCAGTGCCGCCAAATGACGCGTCCGACCCCATGAGCGTGATGTAGTCCATTTGTATGGTGCCGTTCATGTGCAGCGAAGTTGCAAAGGTGCCGAGTGGGACGTTAGTGCCGAAGAACCCCATGTTTGTCCATTGGACGCGAAAGACCGTGCTGTTTGCATTTGCATATGCGTAGATTCCCCGTTTGCTGAGAATCAAGTCCGTCCAAAAGGGCGCTATGAATGGGGTCGACTCATAAGTGGCCGGAAGGGGTTCGTTATTGTAGTTCGCAGAGGCCGTGCCAAATGTCAAAAGGCCGTTGGTTGACACGCCCACCGACGTCGCATTTTGGCAATAGAACGGAAAGGGCGCTGGCAAGTTCATGAGCTCTGCATTATCGTCGCCTTGCAACCCGAGCAAAGTGCCGTATTCATAGAGCTGTGTGCAAATTGCATGAGAGATTGCATTAGTAAGTGCCGGTAGCCATGTCATATATGTCAGAAAGTATGCTAAATAATAGCACAGTTTCGACCATTGGACCCTTGTGCCGACCCCTAATGCCATCTCTAGTCTAATCTACACGATAGGCTAGTCTAGTCTAATCTACACGATGTGTGCATAAGTAAAAATGATGAGAAAGAACTAGAATGCTAACCGCTACGCTTCGTTTCGATGGGGCGTCGCGCGGCAACCCGGGGAAGGCGGCGTCGGCCGCGGTCTTACATAGTGCAGGTGGTAGTATTTATAAATGTGCTTACATGGCGCATGCCTTGCCGCAGACGTGCAATGTGGCCGAGTACTTGGGACTGATTGCCGGTTTGCGCCTTGCGGCCGAGATGGGCGTGAGGACGTTGATTGTGGAAGGAGACAGTAAGTTGGTGATAGAACAGGTGTTTGGGAATTGGGAATGTCGACATCCGCGGTTGCGGGCGCTCTGCTCTTTAGCTCGGCAACTTAAGACAGCGTTCGAGACCGTCGATGGACGGTGGATACCGCGAGAGCGCAATGGCGAGGCGGACGCTCTGTGCAATCGGGCGCTCGATGCTCTGTGCAACCGGGCGCCCGATGCTCTGGGTGCATGCGAAGGCGATGCAAGCTTATTTGCCTATAGCGCTGGAGCGAGTTGCGGACCGCCGCCGCTGCCCGTGAAGCCGTCTGTCTTTATTAAGGCGTGCGAGCACCGTAAAAGACCGTATACGAAAAAGAATGCGCCCTCGATTCTGGAACAACTGGGCTTAGGGTTAGGCTAAGTCCTAACGCCTGTTTGAGAGTACGATGCCGAGGACCATGCCCAACGTGTTCATGATAATGTCCTCCCAGCGGCCGTACCACCAGCCGACCGCGCCGCCCTCTTTACCCATGCTGTAGTTGCACTTGCTCAGGTAGAACGGATGGTCTTTGAAGACGGTCTCTATCAGCTCCCAGAGGATGCCGCACATCGTGATGAAAAGCCAACGTTGCGGGAAGAGGTAGCCGAGCATGCCGTAGAAGAAGAAGTGCGCGATGCCCCAGCCGTCAAGGAAGCGGTCCCACGGCGGCGGCACCGGTGCGTACGTGAGCGGGTCGCTGAAGCCGGGGATTTTGCACCGGATGGTGCCATAGACGATAATCAGGGACGCGCATACGAAGCAGATGCCGAGGATGGAGGCGTATTGGGAGCCAGCGTCCATCATTTTGCTCTTGCTCTTGATTTGCTCTTGTTTTGCGCTTGCCCTTGCTCTAGCTTATTGAGGCGGGTTTATTCTTGTTTGAGAGACCCGGGAGGCGATGGGCGTGCTCCGGGCCACAATGCGCGTGCCAGGCGTGACTGCAGGAATGAAGTGGGCCTTGGAGAATTCGATGTCGACGCGGGACGACAGCTTAATCATGCCCATGCGCTCGCCTTGTAGGACAGGGACGCCGGGGACGGAGTTGTTGACGATGCGGCGCGCGACTTGGCCGGCGATTTGCGTGATGGTTATAGGCTCGCCATACCGAGTGCGCATCGTCGTGAGGTGGCGCTCGTTGTATTGCGACTTTTCCAGCATGTAGGCGGGGTGAAAGGAGCCGGGGGTGTGGACGCTCTCTATGATGATGCCCGATGCCGGATAGTACTGGTGGTGCATATCTAGGATGTTCAGAAAGACGACGAGCTTGTAGCGGCCGGAGGCGGGGTCGAAATCCAGCGATTTGACCACGCCGTCGCACGGAGCAAGGAGGCCGGTGGAGCCCACGGCGCCGCTCGAGCCCACGGCGCTGCTTGAGCCCACGGCGCTGCTCGAGGGGTAGCGGTAGAACCAGATGAGCAGTAGTGTCAAAAGAACATAGATGATGAAGAGCGTGACGAAAAGAGGGCGCACGTTGTAAGACGCCACGAACAAGACGATGAACGCTAGAGTGATGACACCAAGGAGGAAGGGGCTCTCTTCGAAGAGCGACGTGGAGAAGGCCATTTTGCTGTAGAGTTAGCTTTAATCTATTGATTGTTTTTATCTCTGGGGCTACTCGCACCGCCAAAACTCGACATGGTAAGACGGAGTGTACGGACGTGTGCTGACATGGGTGCACGTCTTCATTGATAATGCTTTCGGGCGCGACGTTTGGGGAAAGAAGGTATCCGCGTCTGCAGGGCACGACATGTGAATGACCGTCTTTATTATCATGGAGAGGTCGGGGTGGTCGATGGCTTCTTCGTAAAGACGTCCGCCGCCGATGACGAAGATGCTCTCGATGTCACAGCGCGAGTACATGGCTTCGAGGGCGCCAGAAAGAGATGAGAAGCTGGCGTCGGCGCCGGGTATGTGTGGGGCGCTGGTTATGACGCAATTGAGCCGTGTGGCGAGCGGTGCTAGCTTCAGGTCGTCGAGGCTCTTCCAAGTGCGGCGGCCCATGATGATGGCATTGCGCTTGTTTGAGTCTGCTGTCATGGACGTCACGCTTCGAAAGTGACGCAGGTCGGCTGGGCAATGCCAAGGGAGGGACCCGTGTGCGCCTATGGCTTCGAGGTTGGTGACAGGGTGCGGTAATGACGTTGCCACGACGATGTCAAACTTACGCCGAGATGGCTCGCTTGGGTCGCTTGAATCGTCTATGGTTGTAACCCTATGTGATTCCACGTCCGCCATACTAACACTAACACTATGTGTACTATCCAAACAAATTGTTGTAGGCTCCCTTCGGGTCGCGCGCCGTTCTTGCGTCAAAGTGCACAAAAATGCGACCAGACTGTGTAAGGACTGTGAACGAATGCGTGAGACGGTCGCGCGTCCATGAACGGTTTGTATAGAGACCACAGCGGAGCTGATTTGCCTATCGTTTTTGTTCGAGATACCACCGTTCATGGGATGTGAGCCTCGGTCGCTTCGCTCCCTTTGGGGCGCACCGTTCTTGCGTCAAAGTGTGCAAAAATGAGACCAAACTGTGTAAGGGATGAGAACATTGTTGTGAGACTGTCGCGCGTCCATGAACGGTCTATATAGAGACCATAGCGAAGCTGATTTGCCTATTGTTTTGTTCGAGATACCGTCGTTCATATGCAGCCTCGGTCGCGCCGTTCTTTTGTCAAATTGCACAAAAACGAGACCATACTGTATAAGGACGGTGAACGAACGCGTGAGACGGTCGCGCGTCCTCATGCAGACTATGAACGGTCTGTATAGAGACCATAGCGAAGCTGATTTGCCTATTGTTTTGTTCGAGATGCCGCATAGAACAGTGCAAGCTTTGCTGATGTAAAGCCTCGGTCGCTTCGCTCCCTTCGGGTCGCGTGCCGTTCTTGTGTCAAAGTGCGCAAAAACGATACCAGTCTGTGTAAGGACGGAGAGAGTTCGTGTGAGACTGTAGCGAAGCTGCACGAAGTGCACCGCGCATCCATGAACGGTCTGTATAGAGACCATAGCGGAGCTGATTTGCCTATTGTTTTGTTCGAGATGCCACAAGTCGGACGGCGAAAGACAGAAAATGGACCGTTCTTCCCATTGAGCAGCTTCCCTAGTTATTCCCGGCTCTCCAAATCCCGAGAACGGAAATGCCGATTTTGTCTCGGCGCGCCGCTTTTTTCGTATGTCCTCGTGAGCAGGTGCCTCTTACTGCGAACGGTGTTGTTTTGTCGATTTTACAAATATTTTAAAAATAATACTGAATGTGTAAGGGAAATCACCGTCCTATCACACTTTTCTTACTTCGTATAAGACCCGCTCCCACTTTTCTTACTTCGTATAAGACCCGCTCCCACTTTTCTTACTTCGTATAAGACCCGCTCCCATCACCACGATGCAAATCTCACAGAACAGAGCCTTGGGCATCAGCGGCAGATAGTCGTTGTAAATAGTCTTGTAGTCGTGCTTGAAGAACTCGCGAGCACTTGGAGCGTTAGGCGCATCTTGCCTAGTGACCATGCTTTGAAACCGCTCTATCGATTGCAAGACCAAGTAGCGAGTGATGGCGCTATTCTGCAGGAGCTTGTTGGCGAACTCAATCGCGTACGTTTGCTGCGCTTGGGCGGGCGTGTAGAGGCGGTGGATTTCGCCCAAGGTTGTCCGCAGCGTCTCTAGCTTTTTGCTTTTGCTCTTGCTCTTGCTTAGGGTCGCGCTATTCATGCTATTCATATTCATAACTAAATTCTGCCAAACGTCCGTGTCCAGTCGCACAAAGTCTTTGTTGACGCCTATCGTTCGTACTGTACTGTTGGCAATCTGCCAAGGATTGAATCGCCCACTGCTCGCGAGGTTATAGCGCGACGCCATGTCAAAAGCGGTTTCTTGCTCCCGTGCGGACTGTGGCAAGCCGATGACTCGAGAATTGGCAAAAGCATTGACCTCCTTGAATTCCAAGGCGGGGTCGATGTGTTTGCGAGTTCCCCAGTCGGTGCGGGCCTTGTTGATGCTGCTCTCTGTATTGCACTTGCCCTTGCACGTATAATCGTTCTCATTGTAATAGTCGCGCGTCAAATGCACCGGCATCCCGGGCGCGGCGCCCGTGTCCGTAAAGACGAGCAAGTTTGTACCGGCGTCGACAAGCTGTTGAACCGTAGGAATAGGCACTGAACGCGCTTTGCCCAAACTTGCCATCTTATGTTGCAAGCCGGCCGCTTGAAACGCCGCGTTCACCAAGTCGCCAGGCACACCGTGGTTCTCTATGTTTATCATCAGTATGTGCTTCGGATAGTGAGCCGCCACTAGAGCCACGTATTCTAGAGCGTCCGCTAGCTTGACATGGTTGGGGTCCAACTTGGAGAGGGCCCACGCCAAGGCCTTGGGTGAGTGCGGCGCATGGTACATGACGATTTCGCCGGCGGCGTTGAGCTTGATGTCCAAGTCGATGCGGTCGCACGTGACGAGGAGCCAGAGAAAGCCCATGCTCTGGTTAGAGGCAAACCACTCGACCGTCTCATAGGCGTTGTGGGCTTGGATGCGGTGGTAGTCGTTCACGGGCTTGTTCTTTATGGCCTGGTATCTCAAATCGACGAAGTCTTGAACGGTGTGGCTGTATTTCGAGAGCGTGGCGATATCAAAGAGCCGTTGCTTGGCGAGCGTCGGCTTGATGGTCTTTGCGGATTCATGACGAGTGGCTATGGCAGTGGCGGCGTGAACAAATTGGGTAGTTCGCTTGCTTATTTTAGTAGCTGTTCTAGTAGCTATTTTAGCCGTTTGTGCATGCGCCGCGGCCCCCGAGAGCAATGCTAGGAGTAAGACTACATACATGATAAAGATAGCAAACAGGTTGCGTCGTGGTCGGCCGCCGCTGCCGCCGGCTTGGGCGGCCTGAAGTGCGGCGCCTAACAGTTGCTTGGCGTCTGTAGCATAAGCCGGTGACAAGAGCATTTGAGGCAACGTCCTCGTGAGGGCAATCAGCGGGTCATGTGCATTGAGAGCCAAACGCTTATGTTTCAGAAGCATGAGCGTCGGTTTGAGGACATAGAGCTCGAGCGCATCTTTCGGTAGGGATGAGAGCAGTGCTTCCATTGGCCGCCCAACTACTAGATGCGCGCGTAGTTTTGCTAGCTTGGTGCGTAGTTTTGCTAGCCGTCTTCCCAAGATGCTTCATTGCCCATACATCATCACGCGAAAGATAGAGCGGGTCGTCTTTACGCTTCACTTGGGATGCCTCAGGGTACCGGTATATGTCCTCGCTGTCGGGCATTTCTTAAAAATAATCAGCATAATAAGCTCCTACATCCCGACGAACGTCTTGATGCTCTTAACCTCGGCACGCAGCTCCTTGATGGCTTCCATTACGAGGCCCATCATGTTGCCGTACGCCACGCCGAGCGTATCTTCTTTTTCTTCGACCGCCTCCGGCAGCACCTCGGCGACGTCCTGTGCAATGAGACCCGTGCTCCGCTTGTTCGTCGCCGCCACTGTGTATGTGTAGCCCGTGAGCCTGTCCACGCGGTCGAGTGCGTTGTCGATGCGCAGGAGGTCGTTCTTCAGACGGCGGTCCGAGTCGTGCGTGACGACGCCACCGTGGCGCACATCGCCCTTCACCACGATGTTCTGGTTGAACAAGACGTTGCCATCGAACTGGCCGACGCTCTCGAATTGGAAGCCCTTTTTCACTTGGAAATCGGCCGTGGTCGCGGCCGTGCCAAAGCCGATGCGACCGTCGTTGGTCGCCCGGAAGACGAGCGCATTGGAGGAGTACATGTCAAAGATGGGCGTGTCCACGGCGGCTGGGTAGTTGTAGTCGATGCGCACGCTGGGGATGCTTGTAGTGTGAGCGACGCTGCTTTCTGTTGTATTGATGTGCAAGTGGGCGACCGGGGCCGTCGTGCCCATGCCCACCGCACGCAGGTCGTCAAAGCGCACGACTTCGACGCCCGCCGCCGAGAGCGCAACTTGGGAAGCGGCCGGCGACCACCAGCCGGTCGAGAGGTCGCCGCGGTACACGAGGGCCGGCGCTGCGCTTGTGCCGCGTGCGGTCGCCACGACTCCTGCAATCTCTGCGGCCACGGTCGGTGCGACGGTGTTACCCACGCCCACTCCGATGCGCCCGTCGGCCGTGATGACCATGTCGGGATTGGCAAGGGCGCCAAAGACGGCCAGATGATTGACGTCCTCTTGCGTGTGCTCCACGTAGAGAGCGGGCACGCCGGCCGCCGCGTTCGCGTTGCGAATGTGCACATAGGCCGCGGGCGCTTGGGTGCCGATGCCGATGTTTTTATTGGGGGCCGCCTCAAAATACATGTGGCCGCTACGCTGGCCTACGTATGTGGCCGTTGTCAGGTCCTCGCCGAGGCGCAACGTGGGCGACGGCGCATGCAGCTCGATGTCTCCGTAGTTTTTCATCGTGAACTGGTCGCGAATGACCGGCGAGAGAAGCGGCTCCCACTTGACCACGTTGCTCCATCCCTCATGGCTGAAGCCGACACGCTCTTCGATGGGCGCCGGGTCCATGAACTCGAGGCCAAACGTGCGCTTGTTTTGCCACTGCCTGTAAAGATACGCCGTCGCAACGGAGGCGTCCATGTCGTGCGTTCGGAACGTCAGCTGTACCTCGTCGCCGCGGCCGTCGAGCACAATGCCGCGCGATATGGCCTCGTCCAAGGGGTTCTCTGGGTCGTAGGCGTCGACGTAGATTTGAAAGAGGTTGCACGTCCCGCTCGTCGCATCCCGGGTCGAGTTGACCAGGAAGCTGCCGCCGTCCGCCGCCGTGGGAATGACGAAGATGTTCGTCGCCGCAAACGTGAAGCCATCGCGCTTATTAGAGTCGAAGAGCGGCTGGCCGTTCACGTAGAGCTGGTCGTCGATGTTGATGCCGCCGCGCACGTTGATGCGGATTTCGTCGTTGCCCTCGTACGGCGAAGTGCCGAAGCCAATCTTGCCGGCGGCGTTGACGCGCATGACGGGCACCGTGCCGGAGCCTTCCGTTTGGGCGTTGAACTCGAACACACTCTGGTAGGTCAGCATGCGGAAGTCGGTCTGTGCGTCGCCGCCGAATATGCCCGATGCGCCGGATTGGAAGACCAGTTGCGGCTTCGCCTCGGTGTCGGTGCTCCACAGCCGCACGCCGCCGAAGGACTCGGTGCTCTTGATGTCGAGCGCATACTCCGGGTCCGTGTTGCCGATGCCGAGGCCGCCGTTCTTGCTGAACGTGAAGAGCTCCTGTCCGAGGCCGATGGGCGCCGTGTCGCCGGGCAAATTGGCATTATAAAAGAGCGCGAGCTTGTCGTTGGTGCCGAGGTCGGGGCCGGAGAGCGACCAGATGCGGCTGACGATGGGCGCCGAGGTCGTGAGCGTCTCGAGCTGGATGCTGGGGCATGCGCCGCCGATGCTGCTCGTGAGTTTGCGGGTGACGCGCAGCTGGTTGTCCGAAGTGTTAGAGACGTGCAGGAGGGCCTTGGGCGCGGGCTCGTTGATGCCGAGGCCCTCCACGCCGCCAACGTTGGCAAAGGTCATGAAGTTCTGCACCGTCGCGCCCGAGGTGTTGTCGATGCGCTTCACGGAGAACCGCTCGTTGTCGAGGCCCATCCAGAGGCGGCGGCCGGAGGCGTTGAACTCCATGTAGCACTGCGACCGCGACGTGGAGAAGGACATGGCGATGGGGTGGCCCTCCGCCGAGCCGTTGTGCACGCGCATCGGGATGAAGCGGAAGCCGGAGCCGGCGCCGGTGTCGGGGGTGATGAAACGCTGCATGTAGTCGCCGTCGGCGCCGACGATGACCGTGCCGCCAATGGGCAGCATGTGGATGTAGCGGCCCGCAATCATGACGTCGTCCGTGCCGAGGAGCGCAATGTTGGAGAGCGTCTGGCTCGTGCCTTGGATGTCGGAGGACGCCACGACAATGTTGGAAGAGTGGTACTTTTGCGTGGCAAATACGTTGCCTATCACGTTGAGGTCGCCATTGATAGTGAGTGCGGCGTTGCGGCTGACGTTGGACAGCGTGGTGATGTCGAGGCCGGCCGTGCGATTGATGAACGTGTTGTACGTGTTGAGGAGGGGGTTCCGGACGACCTGAAAGGCGCGCATGGCGCCGGTTTGCTCGAGGGCCGTGGGTTGGGCGGCGGCGGCACTGGAGGCGAAGAGCTCGAACGAGCTGGTGGCAGAGTTGTCCTGCATGTACCACGAGTGCGAGTAGCCCGTGCCGTCCACGTCGCCGGTGCCGCCGGTGATGCGGAAGCCGGTGCGCGGGTCGATGAGGCTCGCCTTGAGGTGGACGAGCGTCGGGCCGTTGGCGCGCTGCTTGATTTCCATGACGTTCACCGGGTCCGTGATGCCGATGCCGATGGGGCCTTGGGAATAGAGCGTCGGGGCGTCTTGCTGGAATGTGATTTCGCGGCCGTCCGGGCGAATCCACGACACGATTTCTTCGTCTTCTGCCGTGAAGTAACCGTTGATGGACTTGAGCTTCCCCGCCACGACGGCGCCGTAGTTGGGCGACGGGAGGGTGTTGATGCCGACGTGGGCGGCCGCGGGGTCGAGGTACTGGATGCCGGTGTACTGGGGCGAGATGGCCGCACCCGTGTCCTCGAACTCGAGGCGCTCCCAGATGCCGAGCCGACTTGGCGCGCCCGTGTCGGGGTTGATGCGGACGAGGTTCCGCGTGAACGCGATGTCGCCCTCGACGTGCAGCTCGGCGCGCGGCGTGAACGTGTTGATGCCGCACCGCCCGTAGATTTCGTGGGGCGCCGGGTTTTCGACGTTGGCGCCCTGGCGGAGGGTCCAGGCCTCTTGCGGCGCAAAGGCGGCAAAGACGGGCGGATTGGTTTGGCGGAGAAGGGGGAGGGACTGGTCGCGGAGGTCGTGGCCGGGATAGAGGTATATGTTTTGCACCGGGTTTGTGTAGGTGCTCGTGACGTTGTAGCGCGAGTCGGCCTTCATGGGGGTCGAAATGACGAAGGAGCCGTCGAACGCGCGCGAAGAGCGGTCCGTGTGGGCGTGGCCGAGCCAGGCAATTTTACGGATGTTTGGGTCGCGGAGGTCCTCGAGCTCGAGCTCGTACATTTTGGGCTTGAATTCGCGGTTCCGGATGGACAGCATGTGGGCGGGGACGTCATCAAGAATATAGGGCGAGATGCCGACGCCGAACTGGCCGGGCGTCGTGAGGCCCTTGCCGAAGTAGTTGACGTTGCTGAGGGATTCGCCGAAGTACGAGAATTGGACGTTCTTGTAGGAGAAGTCGCCGTTGGGCATTCGCTCCGCCACCGAGATGCCCTTGTGCACGACGAGGTCGCCGTAGGTGTTGGTCATGCCGGTGACGCCGAGGGTGCCGCGGAAGTCGACGGCGTTCGTGTTGACGAGGAACTCCGATTGGATGTTGGACGCAAACAGGTTCTTGTCCATGACGACATTCTCGTGGAAATGGCTCGGGGTGCCGACCGCGAAGCCGAAGGAGCCGTTGGAACCGCTCACGTACTCTGTGGGCGTGGCAATCGCGAGGGAGCCGGGAAAGACGTAGTCGCCGATGGCAAAGTCGCCGGGGATGACCTGTTTGGCAGGCAAGAACGTGCCTTTGATGCGGGCGTAGAGCTCGTTGATGTCTTTGGCAGAGTTCGTGTCGGGGTCGTAGATGAGTATGTTAGAGGCAAACATGGGGCCGCTGACGGCGAAGGTCATGGTATCGGTGTACTCGACGAGGATGGGGTCATATGGCTGGGTCGGCTTCTCGCGCCGGTTGTATGTTATAGTGGGCGTCTCGGCGATGTGGATGCCGACGTTGCCGTGCTTGTCGATTGTCATGTGGGGTGCCGATGCGGTGTTTGGGCTGTAGAGGGGGACGTCGGCGCGGCGCAATTTGGGCGACGGCGTGGTGCCGTCTGTGTAGTACTCTTGGTAGACCTTGGTGTAGTAGTCGGGCGGGCGGCCGACGTTGAATTCGATGGGCGCTCGCGTGCTGTGAAACACGACGGGCGAGTTGGGAGCGTTACCAAGAATGCCCACATTGAGCTTGGAGAGCTGCAAATTGGCGATGGCAAACTGGGACCGACGGATGTCCAAGTCTCCACCCTCCACGATGAAGATTGGGTTAGGGCTGATGGATGCGAAGCTCTCATTGCCCACTGTGACGTTGCCGTCGTAAAAGACGGCATTGGTATTAGCGTCGCGGTTAACAAAGCGCCATGGATTTGAGGACGCCGCATACGCCAGTGCCATGATGTTTTCCTCAAGTGCAATGTCGAGCAACAAGTTGTTGGCGTGTAGCGACCCAGAGACATACATGGAGCCCTCGACTTGAAGGGCGTACTGGCGGGGCGTGTCGGGGTTGGCGCGGTCGGGTATGGTGCAATTAACCAAGACGCCATGGTCGTCGACGATGAGGCCGTATGACTTTTGGACGGTATTATTACATTCGTCGTTAACTCGGCGCTCGCCCACAATCATGTGCTCATGATGCAAGTTTAGTCCGGATAACGTTTCCTCGCAGACGCCCACTGCGAGCTGGTCGATGTCCACTTCGGCAGGAAGGTAGCGCGAGTCGCCGAGGACGGAGATGGTCGGCAGCACGGAATAAGGCAGCTGTGCCATTGGTCTCTGACAATATCTTATAGGAATAGGTCTATGAAATAGAACCTGGCTCCCCCTCTGTTTTCCGGCGAGAGAAATATTGATTAGTAACAAGCGAGGCGCTCTTAAGTGTGGAAAAAAGAAGTGCGATGCATCATCTAGATATCCAGGGTTGCCTGTAATTCTTCAAGGCTTGCGCGCAAAAATGAGACCAGTCTGTGTAAGGACAACAAGCGTTCTTGGGACACGGTAGCGAAGCTGCACGAAGTGCGCCGCGCATCAGCAAAGCTGCACTTCGTGTCCATGAACGGTCTGTATAGGGACCATATCGGAGCTGGTTTGCCTATTGTTTTTGTTCGAGATGCACCCGTTCACAGGGTTGCAGCCTCGGTCGCTTCGCTCCCTTCGGGGCGCGCCGTTCTTTGGCCAAAGTGCACAAAATTGAGACCAGACCGTGTAAGGACGGTGAGCGTTCTTGTGAGACGGCCGCGCGTCCATGAACGGTCTGCATAGAGACCATAGCGGAGCTGGTTTGCCTATTGTTTTTGTTCGAGACGAGAGAGTCGACCAGAGAGCGTCCACCCATCAAAGCCCCCTCCCCCTACCCGCATAGCACCCAACACTCTATCAATACCCTATCACCTGTCCCAGCGTCCACCGTCTCTAAGGCCTTCGCGACCGTGAACGACATCCTCACTTGAGCCATGGGTCCGGACTGTGCAATGGCCGTTCCAGGAGTCGCATGGGCCGGCCCCGCCGATGTGAGCAATTCGCCGGAGTTTACCATGCCCATTACATAGATGAGAGCTCGACCTGATGTCACCAACTCTGATGTGGCATCTGCACTAATCTGCGTCCACACACCAAGAGCGAGCGAGTCTTCTGCAGCAACTGTGGAACTTACAGTGTTGGCGCCGGCGTAACGCACGATGTCACCCGGTTGCGGTTGCGGTTGCGGGGCGCTTGTCACGTACGAGTTGTAAGTTATAGGGCCCGAGAGCGAGACGCCGGTGCTCGCCACGCGACCGTTGACATGTAGCTTGGCCTGCGCGTTGAGGGTCTGGAGCGCCATATTGCTCGTAAAGCCGACGCCCACGTACTCGCCTGCGACGCCCAAGTAGATTTGCTCGCCAAAGCGCGAGGTGCGCAAGAACGTGTTGCCCACGTTGACGTGGTAGTCTACCATGTTTTTAGTGATGTCATTGCCTACGAGAATGGGCTTGCGAGACAAGAACGCCGCTACTTGCTCGGCATCGATATCAATCAGGTCATTGTAGTTGTTTTTGCCAATGGATATCACATCACGCACGAACGCATTAGCGAAGGAGTCGCTGCCTATCACAATACTTTCATAAATTTCATTCACTTGTGCACTGCCTGGGATGATGCCGATGTTGTTCCCCAAAATAATAGAGTTCTGCCCGGACGTCGTGAACTTGCTCCCGATGCATATGTTGTCCACACCGCGCACCTGGAGCGTGTTGCCAATCACTACGTTGTAGCGCTCCTTGTCATATGCCGCCTCGCCGCCCTCGCCGCCCTCTGCTTCTATCGTGTTCGTGTTGATGAGTAGCTCCAGGTTGCGAAGCATCAGTGTCGTTGCGTGATTGCTCAGAGTGTACGAGGCGCGAAGTTCTTCAAGCTCGCCCACGGGGAAGCTCTCGTGTGCGTCTCGCGTGATGTTTTCAGTGGCTTCTAAATTATACTCGAAGCGGAGCTTGGACAGGTCGTTAAAACTCATGGGAGGGACGCGCAAGTTTGCAAGAATGTTGCGTGGCACGTTGTTTGCACGCGCGTCGTCGTTGTCGTATCCCAAGAAGAGCGCCGTGTAACGCTGGCCAGTGCTGTCGGGCTCGCTGTTCACCAAATATATAGTGGAGTAGGCAGACGTTCCCGTGTCGCTGGTGAGGCCGGGCACGACCAAATTCGAGAGCGTGTAGGTGCCGCTGCTGCTTGCAAAGTCGACGCGCACAGTGTTGTTACTTTCTTTGGTGACGTCGATGTTGAAAAGTGGCACTTGCGCTATGCCCTTTTCCCAAGCTCCGAGAGAGTATTGAAATGTCTGGTAGCGCGCGATTTGGGCGTTTGCGACGGCGTCTTCGTAGACGAGAGGGTGCACTGGTCGGTACTCTAAGTATATGCCGATGCTGCGATTCTTGAAATTGTTCGCTCCTGATGCTGTTAGGTCGATGTCATAGGTGAAGCCCTGGCTGCTCGCAGGCTGTTCTCTATCTTGAAACGCCTCGACGGCGATGTGCTCGTTGAGTGATGCGCTCATGGTGTACTGAAACAGATGCGCATAGGCCGGGTACACTGCGAGCGGATTCACGCGTGATGTGGGCGAGGCGTTGGCCGCGAACGTGATGCTCATAGTTGGATAAGAGGGGGTAGCAGTAATGGACGGGTTAATGGTGAAGATAATAGGCGACGAGTTTGTGACAGGAAAGCTACTAGTTTGTGGTTGGATGTATTGAGAGTCGATGACATGAATATAAGAGGGGTAAGTGCTAGATATAGGCGCCGTCACAGAGAGGGCGTCTCCAAACGTTCGAGGCGTTGCCAAGTCAGCTAAAGACGATGCGAAGATGGCCGCCCGCTGCATTTTGGTCACGGAGGGCAAGGGTCGCATGCGAATGATGACGGTGATGTATGAGCTCGAGACGTCGAACGGGCCGCTCGCAACGTGTATATAGATTGAATCTTGCAAGCCCGTTGTGGAGCCGTTGTGTTGGTAAGTGGGGTTGGACAAGAGCGTGAACTTGGCGGGCATGATGCCATGCGCAGGGGCGCGGCTCACGTAGAAAATTAGCGGCGGGCCGCCCGGGGAGTAAGTTATGAATGGCAGAAGCTCCTGGGCGGTGAAGATATGTTGGTCGGCCTGGTCAATCGTGATGTCGAGAGTGGCATTTGGGGCGACCGATGGCGATATAGTGGCTATGTAAGATGTAGGCGGTGGCGGAGGGGACGGTGTCCATGTTGGGCGCAAGGCGAGCGCGTAGACGGGAGAGGGTCGGTCTTGATAGACGAGCCGTAGCTGGAGCGTCTCATTTTTATAATCGATGGGCACGCGGGGAATGACGTGGAGGTCGTCGTTATATATATGGGCAAGGGAGAAGCGCCATTGTTGCCGGTCAGGTTCGCGAGCGTCGTACAAGAATGCGTGCACGAGGGGCGCCATGAGCTCGACCGTGAAGTCGGACGCTGGAGCGCGTGTGCGGACGAGGTCCGTCCACCATTGACCTGTGAGTGTATGGGAGGGCCCGGAGGGAACAGACCCTCCCTGCCATCGCCAAGAACTCGAGACGGCCGTCGCTGTGAGTGGGAAGTCGTCTTTTAGGAAGAGAGTTATGGGAAACGTGTATTGTTCATTGTTTATAGAGTAGAGAAGTTGGGCTAGGATTTGGGGTTGCACTTGGGCTTGCGCCTGTGCCTGCTCCTGAGCTTCCACGGGGTAGACAATCTTCCACTTGCCCGCTTCAATATCGGCTGCCTTGAGAAGCGTCGTTTCCGGAATTGCGCGCGTTTGGCTCACGATATTGCTCAGGCTCCAACCAACAAAGGCGGAAGAAAAGCCTTCGAACAACGGCGGCTGGGAGTCAACGGCGGCTGGGAGGGCAAACGTGCGCGCCGCAAGAATGCTAGTGTCTGTGAATGAGAGTCCGGTGTTGATAGCTTGGCCTGCGGGGTGCGGTTGCGGAGAGACGGTGAACGATGCGGTGTAGACAGGGCTAGATGGGCTTGATGCGGAGAAGAACTTGATGGTGCGTGGAGCGGAAGAGGGCGAGTTAGGAATAAAGTTAATGTTGTTGGGCGAGCCGCCAGCCGAGCCGCCGCTCACAAACCCGCCGTCCGCCTGTAAAATGTAAATTGGTGCGCTTGCGTTTTGCAAGATGGCTTCAAGCGGCGCTTTGTAATCGGATGTAATTTGAATGTTGAACGGCTCTGTCATGAGCACGGGAGCGTCTGGGGAGGCCGGCCAACCATGAACGGTGATGGACTTGGACGGCAGAGAAGTTGCTGATATTGAATACTCGTAAATGGTTTCTGTGACGGGGGCGTATATGAGCGAGCTTGCGACGTCGCTCTCTGTGAAGACGCTGACCGGACCTGTCTGGTACTTGATGAAGCGGGGGGCGGTCGAATCGAGGGGCGTGCAAGTAAAAGTGGCGGCGCCGCTATTGGTTGCTAGGAACATGGGGCGCACATTCGCCGTGCTGATGGCTTGCTGGACGTTAGAAGTCGCCTGGAGATTGCGCTCTATTGTGGTCATGAACGTGCTGCCGTTTGGCGTAGGCAGCGTGTAAGTGAGCGTTCTTCTGGGCGTGTATGTGATGTTCGTGACGAAGTCGTACAATGCTGTGGTGTCGACAGCGAGAGCGCCATCGGTCCAATGCCTCACGTTGTGCGAGACCGTTTCGCCGGTGCGGTGGTCCGTGTAGGTGTCGTACGAAGGACGTCGGTGCTCGTCAATCGTGATAAGGACGTTACTATTGATGAAATAGCGAAGTGGCTCTACGGGCAGCTCTTCGGACAAGAAGTACTCGACAAAGGCATCCGATTGTGTCACGGTGTCGGTCGTGATGAGGTTGTTGTCAAAATCATAAACAAAATTGGAGAGGGTGAACTGATAGGTGATGTCCAGGATATTTGAGAGCGAGACCGGGTCCTCGATGAGCTCTTGGGACGCAATCACGTTTGTGTCCGTGACGTTGGACGTGTAAGTCGAAATGCCGATGGCGTGGTCGTAGGAGAGGGGTACGTAATTGCTCAACGACATCAAATAATACTTGCCTGGGTCCGGTCCGATTTCATGGTCGGTCGTCTTGCTGTAGACGTGGAGGTTCGAGAGCGACGTTTTGGTCTCTTGAACGGTGGTTATGCCAAAGCCGGTCCATTCCGACGTCTCCGTGCTTGGGCGCCAAGGGGCGTGGATGTCGCGAGTATATATCGCTGGTATGCGTCCGAGGCTTACGTTTAGTATTTGAGATGCCGTTGAGATGCCATTGTTATTGTTTTTTGCCAATAGAGTGACGTCATCACTGAGGAAGGGGTGAGACGGTGTGTATGTGTAATTTGAGAGAGAGTAAGCAGGGGAAGAGATGTCAATACTGCCATACCGAGGCGGGACGAGAATTTGCGAGTCTGCAATGGCCAAGTGCGAGAGTGGTGTGGCATTGAAGCCTACTTGCAGAGCAATGTCGGGTGCTATGTCCCAGTTTGGATGGACGGTGGGGGGTGCTGCATTGATGGGAATGTCGTATATGGGGGATGTGAGCGTTGTGGCCGAGCTTGTAAGAGACGGAGGCAGCTTGATGCGAATGACGGTGTCTTGGATGATTGGGGATGTATTGGGGGAGGTTGCTTGGATTATGGTCGTGGAGCCAATGGACGGTGATGCGCGAGGGATGGTGTAGACGGACCGCCATAGTACGTACGCGGTCACGGCACTTTTCGGGGCACTTGCAGGGGCACCTGGTGGCGCGGATTCAAAGAAGTCCGCGGTTGTGCTGGCAAGTTCTTCGGGTGGGGTGGCAAGAGCGGCCGTTAGAGCGTCGCGCGTGTTCAATGCGACATAGTAGATGCCAAAGGGTGCAAAGAGAGATGTAAAGAGAGATGCAGAGAGAGATGCTATGAGTTCCTGTGTAGGCTCGTCGGGTTGTTCGGGAATGGACGCTAGGATGGCGTTCCAAATGGTGAGTGAATCTTCTGCTGCCGTTGCCCAATCGAGTAAGCTCTCGTCTGTAGCAAGGATGGTTGCGGCAGTTGCAACGGCATCACCTGTTGCGTACGCGAACAAGGTCGTCAAGTCCGTGCGAAGTGCAAGTGCTGCGGTTTCGAGGCCGGCTATTGCGTTTTGCAGGTCGGTGCGGGCGTTCGAGAGATAGGTGGCGTTGGCCGATTCTGGATAGGCATCTGCTACTTGCATGTTGACCACTTCATTGGATGAATAGAGCGCCGAGCCTACGATCCACTCGGCCGTTTCAGGAATCTCGACGAGTCGCAAGCAGACCGTCTCGGGGTTGGGAAGCGGATTTGGAATGGGCGCATAGGTTATCAGTTGAGGCGAGATGGAGATTTGCGCTGCCGCCGGAAGGGCGTTCGGAAGGAAGAGCCGTGGCTCTGTGACATTAATTTGGAATGCACTGCTCTGCGCCGTGTTGAGGCCGTAGTCGAGTTGTGTGACTGTTTCGCGCATGACTAATACCGGGCGCACAGCGAACGAGTCGCCGGTGGCAAAGACGGCCTCTATGGGCAGCGTGTATGTGAGGGAGCGCGTGTTGAGTCCGGTAAGTGTGCCCGAAGTCCCGGAAGATGCAAGTTCAAAGACGACGTTGCACTGTGGATTGTATGGCATGGTTTGCGGTGTAGGGAAGTTGTACGGAGGCGCAATCTGGAGGGGCGAGGCCGCGCTTAGAGAGGGCATGTTAATGAAGGCGGGTTGCTCGGCGACCGGGACGACCGCCCGCTTTGGGGTGTAGTAAGGCACGGTCACGGACGTCTGTGCAAAGTTTGTAATATTCACAGTCGTTGCCTGAGGGAGGGACACTAGAAAGGGGTGGGTCTCTTGGTACGAGTCGCTCGTGGTGGCAGGGGGCGTGGTGGAGAGAGAGTTGGTGGGTGTCGTATTGAGCGTGAAGTCAGCGGTTGCCCAAACGGCGGCGGGCGATGGGAACGGTGCCGTCAGAAAGACGCCGCCTTGCACGAGCGCATATGCGGGGTCGGGTGCGGCGAGGCGCAAGTCGGGCGTGGAGGGGGCGTTTGCAGGGAGCAGGTCGATGGGAATGGTCGACGAGTTGGCAATGGGCGTGGTTAGGTAGCCGGCCGAGGCGCCGAGCAAATACGTTTGTTGGCCGTCGGGGGACGCCAGTATGTCGGTGTAGTCGATGTTGGAGGCGCCGAGCTTGGTCCTAGCATCCGCTTGCACCGCATCGACGTAGGGCGAAAGTAGGGGGTCTTTGAAGAAAATGATAGAGGCCACGGTGATGTCTTTGCCGACCAGAATCGAGTTGTCTGCGTCGCTGGCGAGGTCGTTGCCGAGAAGCACAGAGGCGATGCGCTCGTTCTCTATGTTGCCGCCGATGGAGATGGAGCGGTCGCTGGTGGTCGTGCTGACGGTGCCGATGGCAATGCCGTTTGTGACGCTCGCTCGGAAGCTGTCGGCGCCGGGGCCGATGAACACGGAGGCAGTGGAGTTGCGAAGCGATGGCGCGATGTTGCGGCCGATGGCCACCGTGGAGTCGGCAAAGACCGTGCTAAGGGCGCTTAACGCGTCCGCGCCTATTATGACGCTGTCGTTGCCTCGCACTGTGGGCGCGCTCCGAGCGCCAATTATGACGCTGTCGTTGCCCTGATGATGCGACGCCGCGCTCTCTCCAATAATCACGCTCCCGCTGACGTCGGTCGCTTGGGACGCGACGTTGGTGCCGATGAGCACCGCGCCCGTTGCGATGGCCGCCGCGCCGGCGTACGGGCCGATGGCGACTGTGTTGCTCGTGTACGAGGATTGTTGGAGGGCGTAGGCACCTACGGCGACCGAGTACTTCCCGTCTTCTAAAAACTCGCATGCTCTGAAGCCGACGGCGGTGATGCCCGTGCCGTAGGCGTTCGAGTAGCCGGCGTACGCGCCGAGCATCACGCACTCGCTGCTGGTGAAGGCCGCCCGCATCGCCTGAAACCCGACGGCCGTGTTGAAAGAGCCCGAGCGCAGGTTCTGCATGCACTCTGCGCCGATGCCCACGTTGTAGTCGGCGTCGAGGCTCCGTTCGAGGGCGCGGCAGCCCACGGCCGTCGTTTGGACGGCGGTTGCCTCGCGGAGCGTGTAGGCACCGACGCCAACACACTGAGTGCAGTCTTTCATCAATTCGCCGGAGCCGTAGCCGACGAGAGTGGTTTCGTGGGAGCGGTCCGCGCGGGCGCCGGCGTAGGCGCCCACAAATGTGGCGGATGTGAGAATGGACGCCTCGCGGCCGGCCTCGAAGCCGATGAGAACCGTGTTGTTGATAGATTGGCCAAGAGCGGCGGCGCCGTAGCCCGTGAAGACGTTGCGCACGCCGGTGGCCAGCTTGCCCGCTAGCTCGCCTATGCGCACCGTTTGGAGGCCGCGCGTTGACACATCCTCTATCAGCCCTTGTGGATTCGCCCCACCCGCAGTGATTTGTTGAAAGGATGACGAGTAACCCAGCATGGTTCTTCTCTTTTTCTCTTCTTCCCTCCTACTCTGCAGGTTGGTTATACAAGATTTGTAGCGGTATTGATGCACGCTGCTAAATAGCAAAAATGAGGTTTTGGTTTGGCGAAGCATGCTCAAGCATGGTCTGGCAAGGCCAGCAAGCTCAAGCATGATCCACCCAATTATCATACTCTCGCACATGGCTGACCTGAGCGTTGAGCATCACTGAGACCGTCTCTTGGTCGCCTGCGATGTCCATGTGAAGGGGGATTTTGTCACGGATGATAGAGGTCGCGTTCCACTCGTTGAGAACTAGGGCAAGGTTTGCCCAAAGGTCGTCTGGAACGCTCCATGGCGCGGGAAGGACGTGCATCACGATGTCAGTGCCACGGCGCGAGATGCGGACTTGACGGCTCTGTAGCAGAGTTTTCAGCTCGTTGCCCGTGAGCGGATAAGATGACTTGTAGAAGAGCGAATTGAGGGAGCTGATAGGCGAATTTGGTGTTGTGCAGCGGATTGGTAGTGCACGAGGGCTAGGACGCGGTCGGGGCATAGGACGGGGGCTAGGCCGTGGGCGGGGCGTGTCCTTGCCCTGGGCTAGCACGCTTCTCTTGGCGAAGGGGCGCTGCATGGTTTTAAGATATGATGGCGATATTTCTTTAGGTTGTTTTTGTTTGTTTTGTTCTACTCTCCTTTTTTGCGGGTGAATAGGACTTGGTTGTTCTGGATTATGCGTTCGTCTAGGTCCTCGTCCGAGATAACCACAGTCGATGTGGTGTCAAAGGGATAGGCCAGAGACGCGCCCTTCTCGTTCTGTTCCCACCGGAGGTAGGTGAACCAGATGGCGAGGGTCTGGGCGCTGACGTTGTCGGGCATGGTGATAGAGGGCAGGTAGGATTTGAGGGTGTGCAAGGCGGGGCGGCCGTCGATGGATAAGTCAAAGACGGATATGTCGGACATGTCGGAGCGGAGGCGGGTGGGGTCGGGTGTGGCTAGAGAAGGGGACGCGGGTTGCAAGTAATTGTGCAAGTAGTTGTGCAGGCTGTTCACAATGCCGACGTCACTGAACGCCCACATGGCGGAGAGCGACTTGAGCTGCAGGGCCTCGGTGAGGTGCTTGGGCGTGAGCATGTAGTGCTCTTGCTTTCCCGTGGTTTGGTTCCAGACGCGAAAGACGTAGAGGCCGTCGGGGGAGGGGGTGTGAGCAAAGTCGCTTTTGGTGTGGTTCGCATGCCAGTTCGACCAGGTTGACCCGATTCGGCTCGGCCACGACGGCGCATAGAGCGGCATTACGATGCGGGTGTTGGGGTCGACGTAGAAGAGGTCGATAATCGAAGAGGGGAATTGCCGGTTGATGAAGGCCATCGCGCGCGAGACGTACAAACAAAGAACGCACCAGAAGGTAAGGAGTTGTACGAACCCGTGCGTGAACATGTGCGTGCTATTTTTGGCGAGCGTTGTGCGAAGAGCGTTGCCATGGAGGGTCAGACGCGACAGAACGAGTGGGGCGTTGCCGAGCATCGTAGAGGTGTTCGGGGTGGGTATGTTGATTGGATGTGTCGGTTTGCTCTTAAATAGGGTCCGGCACAAAGGCGGTCGCCGGAGCCAAAGTGTGCTTAAAGCCGAAGTATATATAGAAAAAACATCAGAAGTAGAAGAGGCAGAAATGGCGAAGAAAGATACTGATAATAAGAACGACGAGGAAGGGCGTGACGGCCTCGATGCACTGGTCGAGCGCTTCCGGAAGGGCGTGACGCTCAAAGAGGCGGACCTCGAGACGCTGTACAAGGACGCTAACGATGCTTACTATAACACGGGCGACGCGGTGCTGCAGGACGCCGAGTTTGATGCCCTGAAGGCGCAACTGAAGGCGGCTAACCCGAAGAACGCCGCGCTCGCCGCAGTGGGTGCGCCCGTTCGGGACGCCGGTCGCAAAGTGACGTTGCCCTACTGGATGGGGTCTTTGGACAAGATTCGCGACGATGCCAAGGCCGTCGACAAGTGGAAGACCAAGTACCCGGGCGAGGTTATCGTGAGTGATAAGCTCGACGGAAACTCGGCCATGCTTGTGATTGGGGGAATTCCGGGTGCCAAGGCGCTCTACAGCCGCGGCGACGGCCAAGTGGGCCAAGATTGCTCTGGTATCGTGAAGTACATCAAGGGCGCCGCGCCGCAAGTTAAGTGCATCGTCCGCGGCGAGGTGATTCTCTCGCGAAAGGCGTGGGAAAAGACGGTGAAGGCCAAGGGCGGTGCCAACGCGCGCAATGTGACGGCGGGCGTCATGAACGCCAAGACGCCGGACGCCGACGTGGCGCGGGAGCTGGAGTTCGTGGCATACGAGCTCATGGAGCCAAAGGGGATGTCGCCGAGCGATAGCATGAAGTGGATGGAGGACGCCGGCTTTATTGTGGTGCCGCACCGCGTGTGGAAGGAGGCGGAGTTGACGATGGACGCTCTTGGTGTGGAGCTGGTCGCACGCCGCGAGAGGAGCCCGTACGAGGTTGACGGCATTGTTGTGGCGCACAACGAGGTACATAGAAATATGAAGCTGAAGAACCCGAAGCATGCGTTTGCGTTCAAGAGCGTTGTGACGCACGACGAGGCCGAGGTGACCGTGGTGGACGTGGAGTGGAACGTCAGCAAGGACGGTTACATGAAGCCGACCGTGATATTTGAGCCGGTGGCGCTGAACGGCGTCGTCATTCGCCGTGCGACGGGCTTCAACGCCGCGTACATCCGTGCAAACGCCATTGGCGTGGGTGCGCGGGTGGTGATTATTAGGAGCGGCGACGTCATTCCTAAGATTGTGCGCATCGTGACGCCGGCGCCGGGCGGCCCGCTCATGCCTGCACAAGGCACTTGGGAGTGGGTGGTGGGCACGGGCGCCGCTGGTGCGGAGGTGGACATCCGGGCGGTGGCGGGCAATGACGTCGCTGACGCCGCGGCGGCCGCGAGCGCGCTCGAGTACTTCGCCAAGACGATGGAGATGGAGTTTGTCGGCCGCGGCACGGTTGATAAGCTGGCGGCGAGCGGCGTGACGAGCATTCGCGACCTGATGAAGCTGGACGCCGCGGCGCTCAAGGGCTTTAAGATGGGCGATAAGACGGCCGAGAGGATTGCGGCGAGCATCAAGACCGTCCGAGAGCGCGGTTCATGCGAGAAGTGGATGGTGGCGAGCAACCTGTTTGGCCGTGGCATTGGCGTGAGCCGGATTAAAGCAATCGTGGAGGTGTACCCGGAGGTTGTGGCGGGCAAGGCTATTGCAGACAAGAAGCGCAAGGTCGAGGGCGTTGGTCAGAAGACGTTGGACGGCTTCTTCGAGGCACTGCCGGAGTTTATGGCGCTGATGAAGGATATTGGGGTGGAGTGCAAGTCTAAAGCCGGAGTGGCGCCTGTTGGAGTGACAGCAGGTCCAGGACCGAGCAACGCGGCAACACGGGCAGCTTCGCCCCCTAAGAATCAAACCATGGCCGGTCAAGTCCTGGTGTTCACTGGCTTTCGCGACAAGGCGCTGCAAGCCGCGGTGGAGGCCAAGGGCGGTCACGTTGCCGCAAGCATCTCGAAAAAGACGACACTGATTGTCGCCAGTGACCCGAATGAAAATAGCACGAAGCTGCAAAAGGCGCGCGAGATGGGCATCAAGATTGTTGGGAAGGAAGACTTCGTTGTTTGAAGTGAATGGGTGCGCCGTTCTTGTGTTAAAAATGAGACCAGACTGTGTAAGGACTGCGAGTGTTTGTATGAGACGGCGCGCGACCATGAACGGTCTGTATAGAGATGATAGCGAAGCTGATTTGCCTATTGTTTTTGTTCGAGATGCAACCGTTCATGGGACGTAAGCCTCGGTCGCGCGCCGTTCTTGCGTTAAATGTGGTCAAAATGAGACCAGACTGTGTAAGGGAAGGCGAGCGTTACAGGAGACGGCGCGCGACCATGAACGGTCTGTATAGAGACTATAGCGGAGCTGATATGCCTATTGTTTTTGTTCGAGATGACGCGCATAACGCAACCGTTCATGGGACGTAAGCCTCGGTCGCTTCGCTCCCTTCGGGTCGCGCGCCGTTCTTGTGTCAAAACGCGTAAAAATGTCACCGTTCCGTGTAAGGGGAGGCGAGCGTTACATGAGACGGTCGCGCGTCCATGAACGGTCTGTATAGAGACTATAGCGGAGCTGATATGCCTATTTTTTTGTTCGAGATGACGCGCATAACGCAACCGTTCATGGGACGTAAGCCTCGGTCGCGCGCCGTTCTTGCGTTAAATGTGGTCAAAATGAGACCAGACTGTGTAAGGGAAGGCGGGCGTTACATGAGACGGCGCGCGTCCATGAACGGTCTGTATAGAGACTATAGCGAAGCTGATTTGCCTATTGTTTTTGTTCGAGATGACGCGCATAACGCCACCGTTCATGGGATGTAAGCCTCGGTCGCTTCGCTCCCTTCGGGTCGCGCGCCGTTCTTGTGGTAAACGTTGGGAAAAATGAGAGACGCGTTCGTGTTTACTTTAGGAAAAGGTCCTTTGCATCAAAATCGACTTTCTCGACTTGGATTTCACCGTACTCAATGCTATAGACCAGCACTGATTTGGCAACGCCGCCAACAATGTTGAGACCATCGCGTTGTTCCGATTTTGGCAAGATTAAAAAGTTCAGCGGCGTATCTTTCGCATACAATTTAATTAGTTTTTCAAGAGGGAAACCGTTTTTCATACCCATTTCAAGGACCCACGCTGGCAAAAACGACATCATGTCCTCTTTGCCAAACCGTATAGGAAGAACGGCCGCACCCCGTTTGCCTACGATAATCAAACCATCAATGTCATAGCCTTCTATGGGGGTTATGATATCGCCCGGTTGTAGTTGGCTCTTTATGCCTTTCATGAACTTAACGCCGATTGGTAGAAGTTCTTTTTTGCTTTGAAGGTTGTTTGGATAATCGTATTCCCACACCTTGGGGAACCGCTTTTCTTTTTTCGGCTTGGTTGGCTTGGTCGGCTTCTCTTTGACACACCGACCTGTTGTAGGATTAATGACTTTGCCTGCCTGGCACAATTTAGGCTTCTTCACTGGCTCCATGGACCTTTGTTATAAAGTATAATACGTATAATTCTTAAGTGGCGGTCATTGAGGACTTATTCGACTTGTTAGATTGAGGCTTAGCCTTGGCCAACGCATCCCATCCCGCCTGCCGATTGGCTTGTGTGGGGTGGTCTGGATGCATCATGTGCTTCAAGTATGCGCTCTGTATCTTTGTAGCTTGCGTATTTGCCCGGAAGAGCGCCAGCATTTTGGGGTTGGTCGTCAAGTCCTCCATTGAAATTGCGCACCGGTTGAGCTTTGCGCCAAGGGTGAGAAGCCATTGAACTATATCCGTTCGGTTGTACATGACCGCGAAAGCCACCACTGGTAGATTCTTTCCTGCCCATAATTCGTGGTTTCTTAGAGGGTCGCGTGTTGCAAATTCTCTCCGCATTACGTCCGTGAAATCCATATAGATATTATTCACATTCAGCTTGTAGTGCCGTATGATGGAGTCGAGTCTCTTTTTTATTCTATTGTAAGCTAAAGTGTATAGTGGTAAAGTTGCAAACACAAGGGACCTAAAGCACATATTCAGCCACACCTTGTTTTCGGTCCTATTTATGTCAAGTTTGCCGTAGAAAGCATGCAACAATTCATTGAATCCCTTTTCTAAGCATGTGTCGATAAAGGGGTCTCTACTTGATGATTCAAAGTCAACCCATTCTAAAATTACCAATGTAGACTTTGGGAGCGCATCGAAGTAGGATGTGTAAAATCTCAGAAGCTTTTGAGAAGTCGAGGGTTCACCTTTTACAATATTATCAAGCAGCACATCAAAATGCACAAACTTATTGAATGGTTTTCTGAACTCCGGCGTTCTGAGAATCAAGGCTAGAGCTTCTGCTAGGGTTGATGGTGCAACGTCTTTAGCGTTCGCCCACAATAGTTCAAAATGCCAAAACCAACCTTTGACAATGAGACGATTTATGTGTTCCTCGTTTGTCAGCAGACTCTCCACATAGTTCTTGTACCATTTGGTGCTTTCGCCAAGCGCACCTCTGAGCTCTTGCCAAAATGGGTTAGTACCAAACATTTCGTTCGGTTGGACCTCTTGAAGCATAACTAAAACTTCCTTCATCCATGTCATGCGCTCAAATCCATACTTCTCTCTGAATAAGTTCAAATAACAGTAAAATAGCGCCCAACGTTTATTCTCAGCCCACGAGATCATAGAGGCCCTCCATTTAGAGAAGGCGAACATGTAAGCGGGACGGTGACGTTCTTTCATGAATGCATTGACTTCTGTCGCGCTGACATTTGGCTTTGCAAGAAGATGTGAAAGTGCAGCAAGATTGCGCTCGGTCTCGGTGAGTTTTTTGGGCACGGGTGTGCGTGTAGCGGTGCGCGTAGATGCACTGCGTGTGGATGTGGCGGCGGCGAGTGCGGCGGCGGCGGTTGCGGTGATGTCGATTCCGCTGGCACGAGCGTGGCTTCTTGTAATGCGTTCTGGACGCTCCATGGTGGCGTTCTATACTATATGAAATAATGCATATTATTTGTTAAATAGGCGATGATAGATGGTTCTTTACTTTGTGCCGTTCTTGGGTGAGACGCTCAAAAATGAGACCAGACTGTGTAAGAGATGGTGTGATAAGTATGAGACGGTCGCGCATCCATGAACGGTCTGTATAGAGACATAGCGAAGCTGGTTTGCCTATTGTTTTTGTTCGAGATGCCGCGAGTTATGATACGCTGTTCATTTGTGTAGATTTGTGTAGGGTCCCTCTGTAAACCCTACATTGGCGTTAAATGCTGAATAGATTATTTATTAAAGGTTACTGAACAAGTGTGATTTTTATAAGGGTTTCAAGGACTTTTCGCTCGTGTAGGGTTATGTAGGGTGTAGGGTTGGTTTTACATCAAAGAGAGGGTATCATGTCTTCTGCATTATTTTGACATTTATACCCTACATACCCTACATACCCTACACAAACTACAATATTACAGATATATCGATAATAAACTATGACGCTGACCATAAGAAATATAGCAAAAACAATGCATGTAGGGTTTGTGTAGGTTTTTGGTTTTTGTGTAGGGTTTATATTCTCACGCAAAGTCTAAAAAGCTTCGTCGTCCCACATATTATTTTTGCACAGCCATGCTTTTATTTTTACCCAATCAAATGAGTAAAATACACCTGAGGAGGCTCGTCCAAACTCGACCCCATCAATTTTCTTTATTTTTAACGAAAATGCTGTTGTTGAGATTAGCATGCTTCCTCCATAACCTCGCTCCTCGCACCATGATTTGAAGTCGGTGTAAAATTTTAACGCTTTGACAATGTTATTGCTATTGTCGATTGCTTGCGCTGACATAAATTTCGCCCATGGCGCAATATTTGCCCGTTGCATTTCAGCGTAGTGGTCTGTCTTTGGGCGAAGGTGTTCAAAGTTTTCAACGTCCGGAATTTCAACATTTAGTAAGTATTGGTAAAAAGCTCTAGCGACCCTTTCATTTACTAGGTGTTTGCTCAATGACTCAAAGTAAGCAACATTGCCAACCTTCTCTTCACTACACGTGAAGTAGACAAATCGCCTATCTTTTGCAGCAACCCGAATCGGATTATCATTATTGGTAGTTAGTAAGAACGACGCAAAATTATTGATAGTAACAGAATCAATACCTTTCCTCTCCAAGACAGTGGAATCGCGAGTAATCATGTCTTTGAACTCTCCAATTAGTGATGCGTCTTGAAATGTTCGTCCTGATGCCTCCTCAATTTGAACAAATAATGTATCTTGTAGAACATTGGCATGCTTTCCAAAAAGCTGATTCTTGGGAGAACCTATACACTTGTAAACGCTCGGGCCCAGCACTTTTGTTCCAAACCAATTGAACAACATGCTTTTACCGGTTCCTTCTGCATTACTATGGAAGACAGCCGCAATTCGACTCTTTTTTGTAGGCCGTTTCACCATATTTGCAAGCCACATTTCCATAAAGACTTGTCCTTCTTCGCCAATAAGCATTCGAATATGCTCGCGAATAGGACGTATGAGCTCGGCAACTTCACTTTCTTTAATGCTTGGTATCTCGTCTGCTCGGAATCCCCGAAAAGTGTTGAACACATTCTCAGGCAAAGAACGGCTTGGGTCAAACATTGCAGCTTCAAATCGGCGTTTGTTTGGGTCGTCCATCCACGCACTAACAAACGACTCCTCTTTCACATTTTGCGCTTTTTTGGTTTGTTTGATGTAGCGAACATCACGAAACATTGCTTTTAAGCTACAATCATCCACAACAATGTATGATGAAGAGTCTGCGATGTTGACATTCGCATTTATGTTAGTGCTTACAATATAGTATCCCGGACACACAATCTTCAGCACTCTTTTCTCAAATTGTATTTTAATCGCCGCATATGAACGACTCTTATATATGTCGATAGATGAATGTTTTGCTTTAAACTGCTCAAACAGTTCGGGATTGTCGATTTTAGCATGCCACTTAATTGTAGCAATATGTGGAGTCTCCTGGATTTTAAGTGAGTCCCATAAGGAATCAAACGATTTTCTCGTGAACTTAGGACTTGTTTCGCTCCATTTTCTACAGACGTCGTAAACACTTATATCCTCTCCTATCGTGTTTCTTACTGCTGCAATTATTTGCAGCCATGCTTCATATCCACAGTCGGCATTACAACATGCAAGCAAATCCGACATTTTTTCAGTGTTCATGTCACGAAAATTTGTATGGGGCGTTGTTTTCCTTGTATTGACAGATTGATGTTGTTGTAGTGCTTTCGAAGTAAGGGGTACAAGCGGTGATATAAGCTTATCCATGTCGGCCATCGGCAAACTACTGTTCACTGCCGTAATAAGCGCGTTTTCAATGCAATAGAATTCACTTTGTCCCATCATCATTATATTCATAGGCGGGCACGGTTGGTCAGAACTGTGCTCTTTTTGTGGCTTGATGCACAATGGCGCGTTCATGATGCGACCTTTTGAGTAGACGGACAAGTCAAATGGTTCATTTGGTTTAAAGCCCAGATGTTCGAGGTACCTACCAAATTGTACATTGGACGGAAAGATTACATTTGGAAACACATACCGATTTGACACTTTGGCCATCATTGCTCCCTTGTAGTGCACGAGACGGGTATTTCGGGTAAGGAGAACATATGTTTGTTTAATCAAAACTGGAATAGTGGAAAACGCTTTTTTGACGCGTTCGCCAACAGAGGGGGTTCTTATTTCAAAGTAATGTCCGTTCGATTCGGACACATCACATAGTGGCAAGTATACGTCAACATCAAAGAACGCCTTTACAGGAGTATTTGGAAGAAGGTACTCACACATAAACCGGTTGCTCGCAATTAATGCGTTGTAGTCCGACACGGAATACACCAATGTAAACGGTCGGGTTCCGTCTGTCCCGTTCTTTGAGTACCAATCAACAAGCCTCGCAGGCGCCTTGAACACTTGTGGGTTGGAAGACACACTATGCTTCATGCGTTCATTTGCCGTATTGTTTTTCTGGTCAGAAGGCAGGCATATAGGTGCCTCATCTTTGGCAAGGGTGAACATCGGGGGACGTTCTACTCTCTAAAAAGAAATTTATTTTTGGCTAGCTACTAACCTAATAGATTGCTAACAACATCGCGTTCTTTCTTCTTCTTGTACAACTGACGCTTGTACTCATTTATTGCTTCTTTGTTCTCACTGCGTCTACCCTGCATATACTTCCGGGAGTACGCCTTCTTTTTCTCATGAGCTGCCAATAATTGCTTCATAAGTTCTTGGGCAACGTCCGGGAAAGGCTCTTTTGGTGAGTCACTATCCGGGTCCATTCTGTTTTACTTATATTGAATATTTTAGTTTGGCTCTAAGTGGAATCTACCATTTATTGTTCCACCGCCTCATTTACATAAGTCACCCTACACCAGGCCGCCCCACCGTGCCGTATCTGACCCATCCCGACCCTAAAAAAGGACGTTGCGAGGCCTAGCCCCATTCTGTAAAACCAGCGTTTAAAGCTCCCTCACATATATCCTTCATCTTACTACCCCAAACCCAAAAACAGCCTAAGCGCGACCATGGAGCAGCCGGAGCCTGAGCTTGCGCTTGCGCCTGCGGCCGTTCACGCGGCGGCCGTTCACGGGAACGTTCACGCGGCAGCGGCCCACATCTACAAGCATGAGCTGACGGCCAGCGACCCCATGGCCGCGCAGCCTGCGAAGATTCGGGTGGAGCTCAAGGCGCACCAGAAGGCGGCGCTGGCCAAGGCGATGATGATGGAGCGGGAGGGGTGTGTGCATTACATGTACGACCGTCCTTTGCCGGCGGCCCTGCGAAACTACCGCGAGCCGCGCTTCAAGGGACGCTTCCGGGCCTACACGAACGTCGGCATCCTCGGCGACCTGGTGGGCCATGGCAAGACGCTCACGGCCATGAGCATCATCGCGGCGACGCCGACCCAGCAGATTCACACGGATTTCGAGGATTGGCAGTCGTTCACGGCTCGCGGCGCGACGGCCGCACACATGCGCATCATCACCGAGCCGACGGACGATGAAATAGCCGAGCGCGTGGCGGGCGACATGAAGTACGCGACGACGCTCATCGTGGTGCCGCGCGGCCCCGTCTTTACGCAGTGGCGGGCGGCGCTCGAGGGCCAGGCGACCCTGAACGCGCTCGTCATCGACACAATCAAGTGCATCAAGGCGAAGATGCCGCCGCCCGAGTGCTCGAGCGAGGAGCTGCGGGCGTTCTTCGACTCGCTGGATTGCTTGGTCATCAAGACGACGACGCTCAAGCAGCTGTTCGACTATTACAGGGGGCGCGAGCGCCATCACACGGAGGACGTCATCCCTGGCTTCGACCGGATTATCATCGACGAGGCGCACGATGAGATGGGCGCGATTCCGATGATGCCTTACAAGTTCATTTGGCTCGTGACCAGCACCTACTCCATGATGTGCTACAAGTCGTTCTCGTCGTGCAAGTACATATCCAATAGCGTGCGGCATCTGATGGACCCGGAGCTGATGGGGACCATCGTCATTCGCGGACAGGACGACTTTGTGAGGGCGTCCTTCGAGCTGCCGCAGATGCGGGAGTTCACTTACGTTTGCAAAGTGAGCATGGTGGTCGCGGCGCTGCACGCTTTCTTGGCGCCGGGCGTCCAAGAGCGGCTGAACGTGAACGACATTGCGGGGGCCGTCCGAGAGATGGGCGGCAAGGCCGAGACGGAGGAGGAACTCGTGCGCATGGTGACGGCGGGCATGGACCGCGATATCAACAATAAGAAGCGCGAGATTGACTATGTGCGGCTCATAGATATGGATGTGCACGCGCGGGCTATGAGGATGGCGACCTTGGACGGCGAGCTCAGGCGCCTCGAGCAGAAGCGCGCGGCGCTGGCGGAGCGTGTGACGGCGCTGGAGAACAAGCAGTGCGCGGTGTGCATGGACAACTACGACGAGCCGGTCATGCTCGCGTGCACGCACGTCTTCTGCGGGCAGTGCGTGGTGGACTGGATGCGCGCGCGGGCGCGGCAGGCAGGCGGCGCGGCGCCGGGGTGCCCGACGTGTCGCGAGACGATTAACACGAACCGGATGGTGGCCGTGGTGACAGAGGACGCTCGGCAGGTAGAAAACCAAGTCGTCGTTGAGGCGGTGGACGAGGGTCCGGGCACGAACGCGGGCGACGCGGCGCAGCCGGGCAAGTGGAAGAAGGAGGAGATGCTGGTTCGGCTTCTCAAGCGCAAGCCTCAGGGCAAGTGGCTGATTTTCACGCACGTGGACAATGGCTTCGGGACGCTGCGGACGGCGCTGGCGGGTGCGGGCGTCAGCTTCGCCGAGCTGAAGGGAAACACTGCGGTGATGGCTCACACACTAGACCGGTTTCGTCGCGGAGAACTCACAGTTGTGCTTTTACATGCTCGGCACGCGGGCAGTGGCATTGACATCTCGTTCGCAACTGACATTGTTCTGTTTAACACGATGGGCGCCATTCGGACGCAATGCATCGGCCGCGCCCAGCGCGTCGGTCGCACTCAGCCGCTCACGGTGCACAACCTGATGTACCCGAACGAGATGCCGGTTGGGGCGGCAGCGCAAGGGGCGGTGCAGGCCCGTTGAGGATACCCGTTGAGGATACCCGTTTAGGATACCTGCTGGGGATGTGGCAATTATTTTTCTTCTTTTTGCAATTGGCGCGAGCCCTGCCGGAACCCAGCCCAAAAATCGACCCTCTCGCATATACTTAAGGATTATGCATCGATAATTACAAAGTAAATCGCAAAAAAAAGATAAGAGCCAGATGTGCCGGCCGTCCAACCACGCGCTCTTCATGGACCGTGCCATTCACGAGGCCAAAAAGTCGACGATGGAGCACCAACTCGGGGCGGTCATCGTCAAACAAAACAAAATTGTCGCGACCGGGCGCAACTGCTATGCGGAGCACTTCAACGAGGCGTGGAGCACGCACGCGGAGCTGGCGGCCATCATGCAGCTCAGCAAGAAGCCGCGCAAGTTCTTCCAGGATTGCAGCTTGTATGTCGTGCGCGTCGGGACGCGGCACATGGGCTACCCGCTGAAGCTGAGCAAGCCGTGCGAGTCGTGCGAGGCCGTGATAAACGCGATGGGCATCAAGCGCGTCTACTACAGCACGAACGAGGAGTTTGAGGAGAAGTGCGCGCAGATGGGCGGCGCGAACTCGCGGTGGTTGAAGTTGTATCGGCATGCGAACAATCATCCGATGCAGCCGCGGCAGCCGCGCCTTAGTAAGGCCGCGGTTTTCGGTGCTATGGGCGCTGCTCCTAGAAATAAGAGCGCTTTGTTCGGCCAATATGGCGGAATGGGCGCACCAAAGAGTGTTCACGGCCCGCCGAAGGTCAGCCTGTTCGGCGGCCAATCCCCCCCTAAGGTCAGCGCCTGTGCCCACGGCCCCTCAAAGAGCGTCGCGGCCAGGTGATGGGGTGCGTGACATGTAATTCTTTTTGTGCCCTTGGTATAGAACGAGATCTGACTATGAACCCATCCGCCACCCAAGCTATCAAGCCTCCTACGCTAACCCCGCTAACCCCGCTAGCTGGCGCTGCAGCCCCCGAGAAGTTCGCCACGGCCGCCGGTGGCCCTGCGGCCCCTGCGGGCCCGGCCGCCCCTGGCACTGAGGGTTTCTTCGGCGGCATGCCCGAGGCCTTCGGGGGCTTCCAAGAGGCCGGCCTTGCCGATTACAATGCGGACGGCGGTGCCATGAACGGTCGCCGTTCTTTCACCGTCCAATCGTCCACGGCCAAGGGCGCCTCCGGCGGCACTTACCTGTCGACGGCGCCCCTGAACGCCGCCAAGAAGGCCGCCCGCCAGCTGTTCGCCAAGAGCGCCACCCGCACGAACAAGATTAAGTTTGTTCTGCGCGAGATGACTCGCGGTAGCAAGAAGAAGACGTACAAGTACGTTGCGACCAAAAAGAAGCTGAGCCCGCCCAAGACGGTGATGCGCGGCGATGTCAAGATTGTGCTTAAGCACGAGTACGAGGTGAAGGCGGATTCTTAGTTGATTTATCTCTTATTTTTAAACCATCAATCAATATTACTTATTTGCATACGAAGGAGAAGATGGATGATAATTGCCAACGTCTTTGCCAAATTAGCGTTATGCGACTGTGATTTTGATTACGAAGTTACAGATCTGAAGATCGTAAACTTAATTATGGGCGATTCGGTTGCAGAACTCGATGTTACGTTCCTTATGGAAATGACTGCACTGCCTGAAGATGACACCGCTTGGATAAGGTATGCCGATGCGTAGGACGACTCGCCGACAGGCGTGCAAAAGACGTGGTCAGACGACGAAATAAACGAATTGGTAAGGGTGAACGTGTTGGTCGCGTTTGCAGCCAAAGTTGTGGAAACCAGAGTGATGGTGCCTGTCAGCTTGTTCAACGTCACGCCATTTGTCCGGCTCGATGTCTGCGTGACGGTCCCGCCCGCGCCTGTTGCGTAACCAATGCCACCGCCGGAGGACGTGATTGCGCCCGTAACCTCCAAAGAGGTGCCCGTCGCCGCGCCGATGATTGGGGTTATGAGCGTTGGGGTATCATTCAACACATTTGAGCCAGAACCCGTGACTGCCGTCGCTCCCGTCCCGCCGCTTAGCACGGATAACGTGCCGGTGTTAATGTTTGCCATATTGAGGTCGGTGATGAGTGAGCCGTCGCCTTCAAAGGATGTTCCCTTGACTGTGCCGTTCACATGGAGCGCTGACAGCGGGTTCGTGGTGCCAATACCCACATTTCCACTCACGATGAGGCCATTCGACGGAGGCGTAATCAGCGAGTAAGCCGCCCCTACGCCACAATTTCCATCGATTTGTAGATTGGCTAGAGGGAGCGGTACACCGATGCCTACACTACCGCGGTTCCAAAATAGGTTTGATTGGGATGCCGAAACGATTTGCTGGCTCCAGTATTCCGGCTCCGTGTTTTCGTCGCGTGACCGGACTTTGATAAAAAACTGCGACATGTCGCGGCGCTGCTATAAGATGCCGACATTTTATTTTATGGTTAGGGCTATGAATTGACGGATTTAATGACAGTGAACTGGAACTCTACTGAGTTTGTGTATGTTGTACTACTTATGTTTCGTACGTTTATCGTGGCACGGCCGGCGTATGGGACGGCTTGTATTAGGAAAGCGCTTATTGAACTTACTCCGTTAACTTGCGAGCAAATCACATGGTCCGTCGCTGCAATAAATGAATTGTCAAAAGAGAATGACCGAACCTCGTTTGCAGAGTAAGCGTTACTGTATACGGTAATCACTCCTGTGAGCTTGTTAAGCGTCACCGTAGATGTGATTGGATAGCCTTGAGTGAGTGTCCCACCCGCGCCTGTTGCGTAACCAATGCCACCGCCGGAGGACGTGATTGCGCCCGTAACCTCCAAAGAAGTGCCTGTCGCCGCGCCGATGATTGGGGTTACGAGCGTTGGGGTATTATTCAACACATTTGAGCCGGAACCCATGACTGCCGTCACTCCCGTCCCGCCGCTTAGCACGGGTATTGTGCCGGTGAGGTTTGCTATATCGAGGTTGGTGATGAGTGTGCCCACGCCTTCAAAGGATGTCCCCTTGACCGTGCCGTTTACATGGAGCGCTGCCTGCGGGTTCGTGATGCCAATGCCCACATTTCCACTCACGATGAGGCCGTTCGACGGAGGCGTTGTAGTTGCGTAAGCACTGCCAATGGATACGTTACCGTCTATTTGGAGCTTGGCAAGAGGGTTAGACACACCGATGCCCACACTACCGCTGTTCCAAACTAGGTTAGATTGGGATGCCGAGACAATTTGACGACTCCACAATTCCGGCGCCGCCGCTACGTCGCAAGAGACGACCTGAATGAATTGTTGTGCCATCTGCTATAGGAACCTTACATAAAAATAAAGAGGCTCTCAAGGACCCTGTACTACCCGATCAGATTCAGGGTCCGATAACATGATTCTCGGAAATTTCTGTTCAACAATTATTTTACCCTCATCATCTCGAAAGGCATACAGAGTCTTTGTCGCGTCAATCTCCTCTTGATCCAGCTCGACTACGGCATATTCGTCTGTGATGAACTTCGATAAGTCTTCGATCAATTTGGTTTTTTGGCTGAGTTCTGAGTTAGCCGCGAATCTAGCTAACATAACTTCCGGATTTTCAACACAGATGCGACACACTTTGAGGGTATCTTTTTCAACGATTATAAATAACATGGGTTTCTTACAAGTTATACAAGAAAAGAAATCTCCAATTCATCAGCTAAGTTTGTCAGCTTTACAAAAACAAAAGTACACAAGGAAAGTTCCCAACGCCAAGTTTACCAAAACATGGCGGTACAACCACCGACCCCTCCAGAGCCACCACTACCACCCCAACCATATTGTGGGATTTGGCCAGCATCCTTTATGCATCTCCCTGACCCACCACCGCCTCCTCCTCCTCCTCCTCCGCCGCCGCCAAAGCCGCTGTCGGCATCGTAACTAAAGATAGCACCTAGTGCTCTTATATCAGCAGTAACTCCAGCTCCCCCTGCTCCGCCGGTTCCACCACTTCCAGTCTCACCTAAAGAAGCACCCGACACCTGCAGACCACTTCCTGCAGGTAATAGGCTTGACGGTATCGATGCTGCCCCCCCATTACCGCCATTTGTGTAACCCACGGTCAAACCCGACCCTCGCCCCCCACCAGCACCGCCTCCTGTACCCGAATATGAGGGTCTTGCACCGTTGGTTCCATTACCCCCAACCCCACCTGAAACACCCGCGCCACCACCTGTACCTGCATAACTCGAAGTAGCTCCGGAATAGACTGTTACAGTTCCTCCGGCTCCAGCTCCTCCTGCGTTGGTACCTCCGGCGCCTCCTGAAGCAACTATTGTTGCCGTCAATCCATTATACTCAATAACTAACGTGGTTGGCGAACCCGCTGTTCCGTTAGTCCCCAAGTATGTCCCTGCAGCTAGGAAAGTGGTCCCAGTCGTATATAACCCGCCAGAGCCGCCTGATCCCCCTTCTCCAACGGAAAACCCAAAACCACAATAAGCCGCAACATCATAGGGCAACTGAAGTTCAATGAACGCTCCGCCGCCACCCCCCCCTCCGCCAATAACCGCTACACCTGTAGTTGCATCATTACTTACATTTTGCCTCCCTCCTCCTCCACCACCACCTGCTCCCCATATCTTTATTCTCATGTATGAAAAATATTGTGGTATTCCCCCAAAACCAATTTCTTCATGGTATGGAACGTTGTTACTACTTAACAAACGATTGCTCTTAACGTTTCCTGCAGCATTAATGTCTCCCGTAGCAGTAATGTTTCCCGAAGCATTAATGTTTCCCGAAACAGCGAGCCTAGAGCCTGGGTTCGTAATTCCAATCCCCACATTTCCACCATCCAATACGGTCACGCGAGCGACGCCATTATCTTGCACCTCAAACAGCTGACCCGTGCCTTGTTGATTCACGGTGAGTGCGGCACTCGCGCCGCTGTACGTCATTTGCACCGAACCTGATATGGTATGCGCATTCGTCACACCGTCGCCCAAGACTACATCCCCCGCAAGGCTGTCTACTAGTTTGTACCAGTTCATGGACGTTGTTCCCAACGTATCCGTCGACTTGAAGTGGGTCGTCCACAGCTGCCCACCCAATGACGTTCCGGAGCTGATGGCCACCAAGGCTCCGGTCATATCTGCCGACGTGTCGCCGTCCGCAACGCGTGTCAGCACCCACGAAGTTATTGCCGCAACGCCTTGAGTCGACAGCCGATAAATCCCATTTTGTGCTGCCGTCGTCTGGTTTTTGACCAACAAACGGTCATTGAGTGAGATGGTCACGCCGTCTTGTGAAGGAAATGCGCTAGCTGATGCGCCTGACGGCCCAGTGAGCGTGGTGCTGGTCGTGGCCGAGGTGGTCAAGTTGGCGGTCGTTCCAGCAAGCACAGATGTTTTGAAGGCCGGCTTGTTAATGACGGTTGAGTTATAATCCGACTGGTAATTGATTGCAGGGACGGTGAAGGTCGATTGGCTCTTTGGAATGCCCAACGCATTTGCGAGCTCTATATAATCGTCCCGGTTAACCGTTGTCCCAATTATATTCGCGAATTGTGAGTCCCCCCCGACGTAATCCCCGTTAAGCGACTGCATGACCGTCCCAACGGGCACTTGAATTTTGATTTCGTCATCGCAAAGAACCATCTCTGGTTTATTCACGATGTCATTGTAGTCAACAACACCGCCGCCCTCGCCGCCGGCAAACTCTACACCGTTTTGAATGAGGGAGCCTGTGAAGAAGATGTCGCCCTGTACGTGAAGGGGCGACATGGGGTAGCCGGTGCCGATGCCAATCAACCCGCTGTAAACGATGGCGTTCGAGCCCGCATTAGGGCCGCTGGTGAGATTGCTTGTCGTCCATTGAGAACTCGCGAGCTCACCGTTCTTCAACAAATCACCGGTATAGCTGACGTCACCACGCACCTCAATACCGCTCGTTATGGTGGGATTCACCTTGCCAACCGCGAAAACGGTGTGCGAGTCGTCGTTCCGCTTCGTAAGAGTAAAAAAGCTGTTGGACATTCCCATAACGTAGGCATTGTTATCAGGGTTGTTGTTGTCATAATAACGAACCGTTGCGTTTGATGAAGTGTGACCTATCGTGGCAATCTCGGACTTGTCAGTATTTAAACTGAGAAGGTCAAGCAAAGACCGGCCTAATATCGTGCTCTGGTCCATGGAACAGCGACTGTATTTTAGTGACTGTACCTTTCCTTGCTCTATATATTACGGATGGAAAAAGAAGGGGCATGAATGTATGAATGTATGTTTACTTAAAGACAATGACAAATGGCAAAGAAGAGTCATGTCATCCATCCCAGACGCCGCCGCCGCCGCCGCCGCCCCTATGCAAAAGAAGAAGACCGTAGTTATCGCCCTTCCTGGCCGCGAGTACAGCGGCAACTTCCTTGTGGCGTGGACCAAGGCGCTGCACGCGCTCTGGCGCAACGGCTACGAGGCCATCGTCGTGAACCGGTTCTCATCGTTTGTGACGTTCTCACGCATGCAGACGCTGGGCCTCGACGTGCTACGCGGCATCGACCAGAAGCCGTTCAACGGTCAGCTGAACTACGACGTCTGGGTCAGTATTGACAGCGACGTGATATTCGCGCCGGAACAGCTCATCGACCTCATCGAGTCGACGGACGTGCACCCGGTAGTGAGCGGCATGTACCGCATGAGCGACCTGAAGAACTACGCCGTAGTTGAGAACTGGGACGAGACGTACTTTGCGCAAAACGGCACGTTCAAGTTCCTGTCCGTAGAGGACGTGGAAGCGTGGAAGACGACGACCGGCCAAAATTTCATGCCGGTGTCGTATGCGGGTATGGGCTTCTGGGCCATGAAGAAGGAGGCCCTGGACGCGCTCAAGTACCCGTTCTTCGACGCGCCGCTGCAGGAAATCAAGATGGCCGACGGCCAAATCGTGCGCGACATGTGCAGCGAGGACGTGGCATTCTGCAAGAACCTGGAGAAGGCCGGCTACCAGGTGTTCCTGGCGACGCACATCCGTTGCGGCCATGAGAAGATGCTGGTCATTTGAGTTGGATTTGGGCAGGAGCCCTGTTTTTGTTTTTTGAAATGTGATTTAGAGAAATAGTCCGGTCTATATATAAGTATTAGGATGCAGCTTCTTAGAAACACGCGCGCTTATGCTATCGGGCAATTGCGGCCTAAGCCCAAGCCCGTGTCCCAAGTAGTGCGCATCGTTCCAGAGAGTCACGACCCGGATGTTGATACATTCGATGCATACGACGTTCTAGTAGAACGCCAAGCCGCTCTCGACGCCCTGCGCCGCCCGCCTCTTGTGATGCCGAGCCGGTCGCGCCTGAGCGTAAATGATGTGAATGAGGCCGTCGCAGAGGCAAAGAAGGCGTGCGACGGTCCGGTGTTGCTGTCGGCCGCTCAATGCGCCGTCTTCTGGGACATTGCCGATGAAGTGTGGCACGCGTATGTGCGACAGGTCGCGCGCGATGACGAGGAGGCCAAAGAGAAGCTGGAGGGCGAGGCGTGGTCGCTGAAGCGGCGGACGTATGATTTGTAAGTAGAGAGGGGATGTAAGCTTTGCTCCCTTCGGGGCCGCGCCGTTCTTGAGTCAAAGAGCACAAAAATGAGACCAGACTGTGTAAGGACGGTTGACACTCGCATGAGACGGTCGCGCGTCCATGAACGGTCTGTATAGAGACTATAGCGGAGCTGATTTGCCTATCGTTTTTGTTCGAGATGCCGCCGTTCATAGGCTGTAGCCTCGGTCGCTTCGCTCCCTTCGGGTCGCGCGCCGTTCTTGGAGCAAAATGCACAAAAATAAGACCAGACTGTGTAAGAGATGTGAGCGTTCGTATGAGACGGTCGCGCGTCCATGAACGGTCTGTATAGAGACTATAGCGGAGCTGATTTGCCTATCGTTTTTGTTCGAGATGCCGCCGTTCATAGGCTGTAGCCTCGGTCGCGCGCCGTTCTTGGAGCAAAATGCACAAAAATAAGACCAGACTGTGTAAGAGATGTGAGCGTTCGTGTGAGACGGTCGCGCATCCATGAACGGTCTGTATAGAGACTATAGCGGAGCTGATTTGCCTATGTTTTTGTTCGAGATACCGCATAGATAACCACCGTCCTTGGCAACGCCTCCCCAACATCATCCACAAAATCCATGCCAACCATCCTGCCCACCTGCCCTTCACTCACACACTGATGCCTCCGCCTTACGAATCCGCCACAATTCTGCGACAAGAGCCATGCGCTCACGGTGCTTCAGGTCAGGCAGTTCGCTCTTCAACTCGGCCATCGTCTCCGCAAAGAAAACGTTGTACTTGTTGGGCATTCGCTTCGGCATTCGCTTCCCCATCCGCTCCTTGAACGGCATCACGAGCGACTCCACAGAAAAGAGCGGGTTGTTGTAAATCATTTTTACACCTATGAACAAAACATATGCATGTCAATTTTCGATTGAAAACTTCTCAATCGTTTGCTCCCTCGTAAATTTTGAACTTTCGCACGAAGCACTTCGACTGTGACTGCTGTGCCTCCGGCCCTTCTGGGTCAATAAACATATAGACACTGTACTTTGTGTATAGTTCGGCTTGGCCACCGATGCATTTACGCTCGCATCTCGTTCTCATTATGAGTATTCGGTCGTATGGCGGCGGCCCGTCCTCCTCGCCCCATTCTTCGCGAATCTTACGAGCGCGTCGCGGGCGTTCCGAGAGAGACGGCGTGAAGTATAAATCGCTGGAAGAAACATCCCTGCCCCTCTCTCGCCGCGCATAAGATTGCGCTGTGTGGCCGTTCATAATCAGTAGACCCGTCCGGCCGTTCAACGTGTAGGTCACTCCATCCTCGTCCGGACCGAGTGTTGTCACTGCAGGCGGCGGCGGTGCCATTGCCTTGTTTTTTTGCTACTCTGGGGGTGCCAGTTCTTGCTTTTCTATGTGAGTGGCTTTGTACTTTGCTTGCATGAGTTAACACGTGGGGTCGATTTTTGGGCTTGGGCCCCTGCCCCAAAAATGGATGGACGTATTTTATGCCATGCGTCACAAGAGCAGACGTGATAATAGAAGCGTATTATTAATAAAGACCTGCGCGAGACCATGCGCGCTTCTTCGTCCAGCGCTTCGGCGGCCCCGATTCCGCCCAAGGCGGCCAAGCGCATTCATCGGGAACTCACCGACTTTCGGACGGCCCCGCCGCCGTTCGTGCCCAAGATGGCCGTCGATGAGACCAACATGCGGCACCTGTACTTCCTGATTGAGGGGCCGGACGACAGCCCGTTCAAGGGCGGCGAGTACGTGATGCGGGTCGAGTTGCCGAACGACTATCCGATGTCGGCGCCCGTGTTGCGCATGCTCACGCCGAGTGGCCGCTTCGAGGTCGACAAGTCCATTTGCACGACGTTCACGCACTTTCACCCCGAGTCGTGGAGCCCGACCTACAACTTCTCAAATATAATGGTGTCGTTCGTGTCGTTTATGCTAGAGCCGCAGGACCCCAAGCACCATGTGGCGGTGGGTGGGATGTATGCGAGCGAAGAGACACAGCGCGAGTACGCTTTGACGAGCAAAGAGTGGAATAAAAAGAAGGGGTTTGACGCACGCTTTCTCGAGTAATTGAAAACCAGGCCCCAATCATCTATTATTCATGCATGCCCGTGAGACCATGCTTATTTTGCCATTGTCATAGCCTAAAATGCTAGAGTTGGAGTTGGACGCTTGGCTCGACGCTCACGAATGGCCGAAGCCGGTCGGCGGCAACTCGAGGCCGCTCAGCGTCTTTGAACGGGATGGCATACTCGCATGCAAGTGGTTCATAGAGTGCCGCGATGCTGGGGAGCTTCATGACGTCTTGCAGAACAAGAAGGAGGCGCTGGTGGTCAAGTTCTATGGTGCACGGCAAGCAAGCAAGGGGGGTGCGCAGCCGGGACATGTTGTGCGGACATCCCGGACGTCTTTCATGGCAACCGGATACTCGGTCCTGGCGGCTTACGCGGCGTGGTGCGACATGATGAAGATAGGCTACGCCATGGACACGGCGGCCAAGGCCAAGCGCTTCCTGGAGGCGCGATTGGAGGCTGCGAGAGAGACGTGGCGCGTGAGGACGGCGCAGAAGCACAAAGGACGGGCGGGGAGCGCGGCGGAGTCGGCATCCAACGCCTATCGGCAGAGCGTCTGCCATTTGACGGCGCTCAGCGTGTGGCAAGGGTACAACCTGGATTTTGTGGAGACGGAGGAGATTAACACGCTGCGCCTGTCGCTCGTCGCTGAGATAAAGGCGGCCAAGGTTCGCGTCCATGACTCGGCGGCGACGTCGGCCCTGCTCACTAAGCGCCTCGACCCGCAAGAGTGGCAGAGCATGCTGGACGGCATGTGGAGCGGCCGCTTGGACAAAGACTACAAGACGGCGGTCGGCCGGGAGCGCGCGGCCATGCGGGTGCTGCTCCTAAGCGTCCTGAACCAGACTGCCGGGCGGCGCGGGGGTGACTTGCGGAACTTGGACTTGCGCATGTTCATGGTGCACGCTCTCCCGGATGTGCGGCCGGTGGCGTGCAGCGTCGTGGGCGCCAGTTTGCGCACGGTCAAAGAGGACAACACGTACGAGGACAAGGAGCATCTGCTGGGATGGATGCGGTCGCGGGACCGGCTCGGTTGCCCGGTCGGCGTCCTTGCCGGCTATCTTGAATGGCTGAATCGGGCGCCCGGTCAAGGGTTCTTAGAAGTCATGTCGGAGGATTTGCGAACGGGTGCCGGAGCTGCCGGGGCTGCTGGTGGTGGGTCTACTGGTGCAGGTGCCGGAGCGAGTGAGTACAAACCAAAGTGGTGGCACTTGTCTCTGCTCGGCGGGCGGCGCGCGGACGTGGCCATCTCGAGCACGACGCACATGAAGCTCACACATGCGGCGTTCGATAGCGGCGGCATCGGTGGCAAGAGAAGCGTGACGCACATTCACCGTCCGACGGCCTTGGGCGGCTTGCTCGAGGGCGGCGTGATGAGCACAGACGCGGCGCTCTATCAAGGCTGGGTGCACGGCGTGTGGGCCGACACGTATGCCAAGGCGTCGTTCAAGACGCTGCCCATGCTCAAGGCGCACGGATGGGACGCCCGCCTGGACAGCTTCGAGTGCTGGTGGGAGGGGGCGGAGGCCGACATTCCGGGCGAGTTGCTGGCGGCCGTCTTTCCGGGGCTCGATGCTTTGACCGTCGTGGCCGAACGACGGTGGGTGCTCATGAAGGACGACCGTTCTGCCGTGGAGTTTTTGCGCGTGCTTCGGATGCTGCGGCGCGTCTTCATAGAGGACAGCGTCACAAATTATGCGAAGTATCCGGAGTGGCCGCCGTATGTTGCGTGTCCAGTGTTCGAGTATGGCGGACGGCTGCGCGCGTTGTGGGAGGCGTACGCGCGGGACGAGGCGCGACGCTGCGTCCAGAGGGAGCAAGAGTGGCGGTTGCGGCAGCACGACCCTGCGTTGGCGAACGCCCTCATCGAGCAACTGCATGCGGCGCAACAGACACAGCGGGACTTGACCGAGGCGCTCAGGGGGCTGAAGATTGGTGGTGGCGGTGGCGGCGGAGGTATTGGCGGAGGCGGAGGTGGTGTTGTTGTTGGTGGAGGCGGGGGTGAGCAAGACAGGAACATGCAAGAGATTCTACCGCCCGAACTCAAAGAACCACACGTGAGCGACTTGACAGTGACGTACAAGAGGTGGATAGAACCTGGGCAGGCTGGTGGTATCTGTGCGCGGGACGCATACGCCGCGTATTTGGAAGAGCACAAGCGCATCGCGTGGACCAAAATTTTCGACAAGAGCTGTGCAAATGCCGCCAAGGTTCGCTATTACAGAATGCTGCCGTTCTTGTCGTACGTGGACCAGGCGAAGGACGCTGGGGTCGTGTTGCGAGAGCTGCAGGCTATCATGACGGAGCACAAGATAGACGGCCCCAAGTTCATCAAGAATTCGTTCTATGCGCTGGCTACGAAGAGCAACATCAGCACGCCGCTGAGTATCGAGGAGTTTGAGGGGTTGATGAGGGCAAGAGGTTTGGAGTTGCCAGTTTAGCAAAAAAGAAACAGTGGTTTGTTTGTAATCACGCGAGTCTAGCCACAGCTTTTGCCATCTGGAGCGCTTGCGTGATGGTCGCGCGCTTCTTGGCATCGGGGCACGTCATGGCGCGCACGAGCTCCCGGAACGCTTTCCATTCGGGTGCCTGCGTTGCGTAAGATGATGTGTATTGCGATGCCCACAAGAGAATGAGGCCGAGGCTATAGACGTCGACGCGGCCCACGTATGGGGACCATGCGCTCAGGCTGCTTGTGCGGGAGGCGGCGCGCGTGAGGGACGCTTTGATGTGGGCTTCGTACTCGGGGGCCGCCCAGAACTGTTTTTTGACTTGCACGATGGACTCGCGGTCCGCCGACTTGAATTTGCGGTGAAGGAGGTGGTCTTCGTTGGCTACGAACCGATGCAAGTCGGTGGCGGAGGCGCTTATATTTGTGAGGGGCGCTTTGTTGGCTAGCTTCGCGACGAGCTTCCGAATGCGGTATTCTACGGGCAGAACCCAGTAGGACGACATGACTTTTTTATTTGTATTACGGTCGAGGAGGTCGTCCTCGCGCACCGTGAAGCTGAAGTCAATAATGCGGACCTTTCCGACAATGTCGATGAGTATGTTGTTCGCCTTCATGTCTTGATGGACCAACTTGTGCCTATTGAAGAGTTTGAGTCCCTCGAAGGCGGGGAGGAGAATGCGGGTGAGTTGCGCGGCCGTTGGTTTCTTATGCTTACTCGTTTGCACGAGCCAATCGTGGAAGGGGAGCCCACCGTAGGGCATGCGCAAGGACGGGACGGTGGCTTGAAACATAGTGTCCACGGCGTCGCATTGTTTGGAGCGGGATTTTGGTTGCGCGCGCGCCATGTCGGACGTTTTGACGTCGCAATGGTCCGTTGCATATACAAAGTATTGTTGGGCGGGGTCCACCATTTGTATGAGCTTGGACATATACCACTCCGTTTGCATTTCGTGTTCGTCGTTGAAAACTTTGGTGACGGTTTTGGAGGTGGGGGATTCGGATTTCTGTTTTTTCGCACATGGGAGGGGTGGGGCGTAGACGCAGCCGAATGCGCCATCACCTATAAGGGCGCCGCCACGACTGATAGTCATATAGTTCAACTCTCTAAAATAAGCACGGAAATCAATAGCGACATTGCTCGTAGTGTGATCCCGCATGGCACACTCACACAATACTTTCACTTAGTATACCCCAAACACCGCCGGCGCGACCCGTTTGTATATCAAGAATACTGGAATGAGGATGACGAGGGCGCTGGCGCCAATCACCCATCCCGTATTGGTCGAGAGCGTCGAGTTGAACGATGCATTCAGGTTGCGGAGCTCGCCCATCTTCAGACGGACGTCCTTCACCGTTTGAATCGCGCGCTTCTCGTCTATGCTTCCGGACGTGCCGTTCTCGCGGTGCTCTTCGCGAATGCGGGCCTCCACATCGCGCAGTTCCTCGCCGTAGAAGTGCATGATGTAGAAGACGGAGTCTGTAATGGCACCGGGGATGGCTCCTGCATCGCCATTCATCAGAGACTCGACACTCTTCACCGACGGCGGGTCATCTTGCCTGCTTTCCTTTTGCGGCGTGCTCACGTAGTTCTTGGCAATGTGAAGCAGCAAGTAGTTCTTGTCGACTTGCTTCAAGGCCGTGTGCAACTCGACAAGTTTTTTCGTGTATGCATTGATTTCGTCGTCAATCTTGCTATAATATAGCGTGGAAGCTAACCACAGGCCGCCCGCAAACACGAGCGCAATCAGCCACAGGCCTCGTGCTATCACCATGTCTTCCAAGTCGAAGAACTTCTTTTCGAGCGTGAGCTTCACGAAGAGAAATAGGATAGCCAAGAGCACGAGCGCAGTTATCATGAACCCCATTGTAAGTGTCTTGTCGTCGCTGATGTTGACCGTGGCGGTGGCCGTCGAAAGCGTATAGAGTCCAAGGAGAACCCAAATACCCGCCATGCCCCGCCATTTCCAATTGAGGTCATCGCCGTTGTCTGCTTTCGCTCCCTTAAAACGTTCGAAATACATAGAGTACGATAGGCTTAAGACAAGGCTCGCCGCTAGGAGTGCGATTCCGAACTTGACCAGCCACAAGGCTTTCTCGAGCTTGTCCTTGTATTTGCCCTCGGTGTAGGCTTTTAGCGCGGCCGCTTGGCCCGTTTCGAGCTCAAGATGTCCTTTGTTGCAGTCGGCTTGTAGAAGCTCGCCCGTCCGTGTGGCCGCGTGCAGCTTCAGAGCGGCGTACACGAGCATGACCCACCCGCACAAGACGAACGCGACGGCCACATACGTCAAATACATGAAGACCAGATGGAATATTGTCACGGGGTTGTCGCCGTCTTTTCCTGCATCGCACAATGGCATAGTGCCCTCTATTGGAAGACGGGTTAATTTTTCACTTTAACCTAACTTCGAATACACTCGAAAACATACATCGTGACCTTGCGCAGTGTATTCTTGTGCTTCAACTCGAGAAAATCCGCGGTTTCCTGCGTGAAGCTGAGCTCGTCGAAATTGGTGGGCGTCTTCAGCGCAAAAAACTTGGTGTACTTCGCCCAGCGCTTGCACACTTCCTGGAGCGGGACGCCCGACAACTCGAGGCCGAGCGTGTTTTGCTGCTTGTACTCGGGGCCGCCCCACGGTGGGTCGATGAAGATAACATCGTAGAGCGCGCCATAGGCGGTGCCATAGCCAGCGCCTGAATGATGCACCCATGTCACCTCCTCGAGCGCATCCCCACACACGCACTTGACGTTGTGCGCTTTGAGGACGCCCATGTTGTGGACGAGATGCTCATAGCGTACAACGTCGCGTTCGATGGCGACGACGTGCTTGAAGGCCCGCGCAAAGGACGCGGTGTTCCCGCCGATGCAGGCCGTCGCGTCGCATATCACGGAGTTGCTTGTTATTTGTGCGTATCGCATGATGTCGCGCGTCATCTTGTCCGCAGTGTACATGTCCGTGACCGAATACGCCGCCTCCTCGTCCAGACGCAAAAGAGAGCGGGATGCGGGCGGAACAAACTTGAATAGGAAGTCTCGCTTATGAGACCATTGGTTCGATTGGTTCAATTGGTTTTGCATCTTGCATTCTAGGCTTAGGCACTCTATTTACTTGATTACACTGTTAATCAGTGCTTTAAGCCGCACCAACGCCCTACTTCTACTTCTTGCGCTTCTTGCTTGCACCGCCATCGCTTGAGAACAGAGCTCCTAGTAGGCCGCCGACCGCTTCGACCGCCATACCACCAATCGCATGACCCGCGCCGGCTTTGATATGTTGCCCCAAGTCCGTCTCGTCTTTGAACACAACGGGCGGCGGGTTTTCGGGCATACGTTGGTAGACCACGCGCACCGGCATATGCGCAGGATTTTGTGCAATCGCTTGCGTTATCTTTTGTTGCACGGCCGGGTTTAGGAAACGGCGCTGCAGTTCGCGGTCGTACTTTCCGGTGGCCGGGTTAAAGCCAAGCTTCACAACTTGGTCATCGCCGGCGCTGAGACGCCCATTGTTATTGCGGTCGATGCCATATTCGCCGAACGTCTCAATCCTGTAGATGAAAGCGGGGCGCGACGGCTTCAGGCGCGGGCCCCCGGTGGGACCTTGGACCGACATTTGATTAACTCGCACAAAAAGAAACCGCCTGGGGCTTTTGTTTATCAGTTTAGCTTCAGATTGCCCGCTAACGCCGTGAGTTCGGGAAGCGAGCCCACACAACGCTCATTCGGCGCATCCGTGGCGAGCACCTCGTAGACGTCCGGGTAAATTCGCTTTGCATCAGGGAGCGAGACCTGGCGGTACTTGACATAGCCCGACTCTTCGCTATCTTTTTTGTAGACCGTCATGCAAACAGACGAGAGCTCGAAGAAGAACGGGGGGTCGTAGAGGGCGCGCATGGTTGGCTAGCTAGGCTAGGTGGCTTGTCTTTATGCCGAGAACGGCCGCACTCCTTTTTTGTGGGCCAGTTGGTGGTACTGTTTTATGAGGCCAGGTTCATCGAGGGCCGGCGCATTCCGCTGCTTGTAAAAGCTCAGGTGCGATACGAAGAATGACATGTCCACACAGTGAGGGCGTTTGATGACGAGCGGCATGAGGTAAGAGAGCTCGGCCTCATCGTCGTGCTTCACCAGTTGAAAGACGTTGAGGTCCTTGGAGAGGATGGCGAAGAAGTTGATGCTGAACCGATTGCCTACAGGATATTCCCGCACGGGCAGCGTAGGGCTGCGGGCTTTCCACTCGGGCTCGTGCTCTATGAAGTATTCGTGAATGCGCTGTGCAATCTCGCCGTTTCCCCAAAGTTTGCCGTAGGTGGTGTCGAACGGCATGGCGCCTACGGCATCGCGGGGCAAGAGGCCGCACGATTGTTGATAGAATGCGCAGACGCCGTTGTTGACGATGTTGGCGAACATGAGCAAGTGATTCGACAGGGCGAGGCGGTGCTCTACAAACTTGGGGAAGGCCTCCACGTCGACGTAGACTATGTCGTCGTCGCACTTGATAATCACATGATTGGGGTACCGAGCTTGGGTATAATGGGCGTAGTATTCGAGCCAGTTCTTCTTGTCTTTGACCGTTTGGAGCTTGATTTGGGGGGTTTTCGGCTTGGCATACAAGTTATTGAGCCACACGCCGTCTTCGGGCGCTCGCGTGTAGTCCCACAAGTGGCATTCGTGGACGTGCCCGGCGTTGATTAGATGCGTGACGTAGCGCATGAGGACTTGCAAGTTTCGTTGTCGACCCGCGAAACATGTCCATATCACGCGCGGCGCCGCCGCCATGCCCCCGCGTTTGTTTGCATGGCATATTATTAACCAGTCGCAAGTAACGAAGAGGGAAAGCCCAATATGCCAGCGACCGCATCTGTAATCGTGTCATTTTCAAGCAATGAGCGCATCTTTCTCGATGCTCTGTTGTCCGAAGCGGTCAAGTTTGCTCAGCAGGTCGTGGTGACTTACGGGACATGTTTCTATGATGGAACGCCCGAAGATATAGAGTGGATAGAGGGCAAGGCCAGGGAATGGGCAAGGCGTGCCGAGAGCGGAGGGGGCGGCCGTGTCAAGTTTGTCTCTTATGACGTGACGCGCGAGGTCGCCAACAACCCTCTGAAGACTCGGCCACACGCGTATTGGCACAACATATCTAGAATTCGGGGAGTAGCGGAGCTTGGCGAGCTAGGGGCGGTGACTGACTTAGCTGAGCTAGATGAGCAAAAGGCGAAGCCTGACTTCGTGTTCTTCGTGGACGGAGACGAAATTGCAGAGGGCGACCTAGTGAGGGAGTGGCTTGCCAAAGTGGACATTCCTCGTGAGAGAGCGTACATGCTAGCCAACTACTGGTATTTTCGGAATCCGAGGTATCAGGCCATGTCACTAGAAAGCAGCATTCTCATGGTGCCGTATGCTTGGGTAGATAGCGACGCAAAGGCGCATGCTGTGCTCATGAAAGATTGGGAGCGGCATGGTGTAGAGAATGTGGTGTCGGGCGTCCTTGCGGCACCCAACCGGCCCATGTTTCATCACTTCAGCTGGGTGCGGTCCAAGGCCGACTTGCTTCGCAAAGTGGCGACGTGGGGTCACAAGGACGACAAGGATTGGGCGGGATTGATTGAGCATGAGTTTGCGGGCGAGTTCGAAGGCCGCGATTTTGTGCACGGTTACGAGTTCAAGATTGTGCCGAACCGATGGGCCATTCTTGTCTAGCCAAAAAATGAGCGTTTAAGAACGTGCACGTATGATGGAATAAGTTAAGTAAGTAAGAAGATGGCAGTCCCAATCGCTGTCCCTGATGTCCCGGTTCCCGAGCCTCTCACTGCGGCCACCCAGGCGCTCTTCGATGCGATTTATGACGGCAGCCGCGAGCGTGTGAGCGATGCTCTGTACGAGGGCGCTGACGTGAACGCGTGCGAGACGCGGCTCTCTGGGTACACACCATTGACGCTGGCCTTTGAGATTGGGGACAGCACTGATGCTATTGTGCAGCTCCTGTGCTCGAACGGTGCGGACGTCCATCTGGCGAATGCGTGGGGTGCAACGCCGCTCATGTCGTCGCTGTCGGTCAAGCACACGCAGTGGGCTAAGTACTTCTTGGCGCGCGGGGCCGAGGTGAATATCAGGGGCATCGTGGACGACCGCCTGACGTCGCCGCTGCACGAGGCGGCCTACTGGGGGCTGCTCGACATGGTGGAATGGCTCATGCAGGCCGGGGCGGACGCGAGCCTGTACGCGCACAAGCACATGCGGGCGCAGGCGTACGCGCGCACCAACCCCGTGAACGGCCCGATTGAGCTCACTCGCATAGAGCGCGCGTTGAGCTCGAATAAGGCGCATCCCATCATGAGCCTGTGGAGGCAACCGGTAGACCGGCGCTACATGAAGTGGAACCCGCTCGAGTCGATGGAGCGGAACCCGGAAAATTGGACGTATCGTTGGGCGACCGCCATGAAAAACAAAGACTGGCATGTGGCGCTGCTGGCCATCGAGATGGGGGCGTTCGTGGACAAGGGTATTGCCGAGATGGTGCGCGAGAAACGCTACATGGATAATTAGACGCTTGAAGAGCTTGAGCAAACCAGACGGGACTGATTTACCTATCTTTTTGTTCTACGAGATGCCGCCGTTCATAGGATGCAGCCTCGGTCGCTTCGCTCCCTTCGGGGCGCGCGCCGTTCTTGGAGCAAAATGCACAAAAATGAGACCAGACTGTGTAAGGACGCTTACATGTTGCATGAGACGGTAGCGAAGCTGCACGAAGTGCACCGCGCGTCAGCAAAGCTGCACTACGTGTCCATGAACGGTCTGTATAGAGACCATAGCGGAGCTGATTTGCCTATTGTTTTTGTTCGAGATGCCACCGTTCATAGGGGATGCAGCCTCGGTCGCTTCGCGCCCTTCGGGTCGCGCGCCGTTCGTGCGTTAAATATGGGAAAATGAGACCAGACTGTGTAAGGACGCTGCCCAACGAAACGCGTCTTTTACTTTGCGGAGCCTCCATATCCAATGTAGCCCACATGTTGCACATGTGTTGCCTCTTTCGACGGTGCAACAACTTTTTTGTAAGGCGATATGTATTGTGAAATAACAGGATTATATTGAAAGAAGAAAGGGAACGTTTCATGAACGTGAGCAATCCACCCGGATAACGCTTTTATGTACCGTATGTTTTTGGGGTTGCGCGCATTCTCTAGAGAGTCGCGTTCAGCTAATGCTTGCAAGCTTTGGAGTCTTTCAAGCTCCCGCCGGCCGCCTCTCTGATTGAAGCGGCCGCCTCGCGCTCCGTGAATTAGCGGCATCTCCATGTGTTCATCGGCATGTTGCACTGCGTGATACTGGTCACGCAAAAATGCGGATAAGAGCAATCGTGGTGCTTGTTGCGCTGCTGAAGCTTGTGGAAGTTCGGTGAGAACCTGTTCCGGGTTAAAGAGTATCAACTCTTCAAGCATTCTTCCCTCGAATGGGTCAGACGCATTTGGGCCCTGGTCATGAAAAGGCGTCCGCATGACAGGTGCTAAAATCCCGTCAGCAACGCCTTCGAACAGCTCCTTTAGGATTTCCATCACCATGTAGTCGATGTCTGTAATGCCAACGCGCACGCCAGCCGCTTCAATGTAGTTCAGCCACGTTGGAAATGACCGTGGGTTTTGTTGCACCGATTGCCCAACTCTTTGTGCAAACTGTGCCATCCTCTGAACGCCCGCCTCCATCAGTTCCGGATGAAGCGCATTTGATTGAATGATTTTCAATATTTGCAATTGTAAGCCGAACGAGCACAAACCCAATGCAACGTTAAGTATCAACATGGCATTATGGGCTGACTCGGAAACTTGCGGGGTTCTCCGACTCGCCACCATCATGCGCATCATTCCTTGCACGTGCCGCATATCCAAGAGACGAAGTGCACGAGTGCTAGAATAGGCTTTCAACGTCCTATCCGGCAAATTTGCATAGAATGCAGAGGTGCGATAAGAGCCGAAGAAGCGAGGGACATTCTGAACGTTCGGAACGTTTGTAAGAGTGGGTTCGGTGTTAGGTGCCGCACGATACCAAATGGTGTGCTCTGGTAGCAAAAACGGATGCATTACCACTGGAAAGGCCTCAAAGTCGAGTTGCACTTGCTGGGACGGTTGTAGCATGGCTTTCGCTTACCTGTCAATAGTTAATGTGTTTAAGCTCTCGCCGATACCCCTATAAATCCAGTTTCTTTGAGCTTTGGTAAATATGTTCAATTGCAAGTGCAAATACTTTATCTTTAATTTTTCTCTTTTGTTCGTCTGTCATTTTCTTATTACCGAATTCATGGTCGTCACAATCTACATCCCAATCAAGCGGAGTTCCGACGTCGTGCATAAAATTTTCAATCCATACTCGCTTTAGCTTACCGTCCTTCATTGTCTCCTCTACAAAATCTGCAAAAGCTAGCTCCATGTTATGAAACACATCATTCATAATGTCATCAGAATACCGAAGTTTCCATTTCTTACCATCATAACATTGCATGAATTCATCTTTCTTGGTCATTTTTTTCAAGTTGTGATTTTCTGGGTGCTCCGGATGAAAATGCTTGGTCTCAATGTACTCGATTATGCCGTCGAGTCTTGTTTTTATGCACTTTGTCATGAACTTTTTGAAGTCTGTGCTTTGTGTGAGATAGGTAATGTTTTCTTTTCCGAGCCCATTGATGTTGACGATGACTCCGTTGTTCGTATTGTTTATGTTGTTTATGTTGTTTATGTTGTTTGTGTTATTGCTATTTATATTTGTTATACTTATTTGTTGTTTCAGACTCTCAATCTCCTTCTGAAGTACCGCTATTTGGGATGCTTCGGATGAGGACGGACTTGCTTGGGATGCTTGGGATGCTTGAGATGTTTGGGATGCTTGGGATGCTTGGGATGCTTGGGATGCTTGGGATGATGCTTGGGATGATGCTTGGGATGATGCTTGGCACGTTCCAATTGCTTTACACGTTTTCTTGTGATGAGAAAGCGAGCTCGATGAAGCATAACACTTATGACACTTCTTGCATACAAAAGCCACAGTTTGCTTTTTACATTTATGGATTTTCAGTCTATAATGTCGAGTGAACACTTTATAACATGATTCGCAACTATAAACGTTTCGCTTGATAGCACAAATTCCAGCAACATTATCATCGGGTGTAACGACATTGACATTTGGAGTCAGATGGGCATTAATGACGTTGATATTTGGAGTCACTTCTAAAGGAAAATCAACGAAATTGACATTTGGTTTCGGAGGGACATATCCAAAATTAAGGTTTGGGGTCAGCACTTTAGCCGAAAGGTTAACGATATCAACTGTTGGGGTTTCATCATTTTTGTGAAGTGGGTGCACCGTTCTCGTGTGTCGATTTAGGTTGTAACGTTTACCCGTAGTATAAGAGCAACATGAGCAAGTCAGCGTTTTAAGAGAGCCGGTTTCTGGATTAGTGAGCATATTACCTAAAGGGTGCGAAAATAATTTAACAATAAGTGAGCCACCACACTGTAAATTGCCGAGCTCACGAGCAAGTGAGCCGTTCAAAAGGGAGGGGGGGGGAAAAAACGGTTTTTAAAATTAACCTAGGGGGGTGGTCCACGCTCTTGAAAAAATAAAACGACCGCCCCAAAAATGTACCTCTTACAACGCCTGCAACGCCTCATAAATAGAATAGAAGAGCGCGGCCTTGATGCCTGTGCTCGCCGCGCGCATGTGCACCCCGCGATAGAGCGCACTCGGCCCGGCAGTTCCGCACAAGCTCGCGAGGATTTGCACGCCTGTCTGTTTTGTTTTCGTGTGGCACGCCTGAAATGCCATGTGAGCCCGGAGCGTATCGAAAGGCGTCGTGATGGCGGCGGCAACCGCACCTGCCGCGGCTCCGATGGCGAAACCGGAGACTGGCGCTAGGGGCTCTTTGTTTTTGCAAGAGTTTTGGATGTTGGCATTTTCAATGCAGAATTGCTTGCCTGCGTCGTACAGCCGTATGCGGACGTCCATCTCGATGATGTCTTCTAGAAGCGAGAGCAAGTAGCCGCTGTATAGACCTGCGGGGCCGCGGTTCCGAGTGATGGCTAGAGCGGCGTGAATGATTGTCGGCGCCGTCTTTGGTTTAGCTTGCACGACCCGCATGCAGTTGCCGATGGGGATTTTGATGCCGGAAGTGAGAAAGGATGCGATGGGGCCGGCTAGGGCGGCGCATGGCGTGTTGGACACGGCATGATAGATAGAGAAATACGAGTGAAAGACGAAGCCCGCAGTGAAACTGGATTGCCAAATGCCCCTCGATATGTTGAGCGCCCATTGGGACGGCGTCCAAAGCGGGCTTCGGCCGTACACTTGTATGGACGTCTTATGCAATTCAAATATATACGTGAGTGCTTGTGAAATGCCGCGGGCGAGCCCTTCATTGAGGCCATTGTTTTGTATACGCTGGGCCATCCTCTATCTACTTCCCTTATCATAGCATGCGAACTTCGTCTTAACTCAAGCTAGCTACTTTGTTGTGATGCTTGTTGCAAAGTCGCTCGCAGTGTACGGAAAGATGTTCCAGTGCATACCCAGCTGCGTGCTGAATGCATGCACGATTTCCGTGCGGTCGGCCTCGTCCATCGTGGCGACTTGGACTTCTTTCCCCGGGTACTTATGCATGTAGTAGTCCATGTGTGGGAGGTTCTTGAACTGCTTTGTGTAGATGAGAGTGGCCGTGAGGATTTGCCGGAGTTCGTGATACCAGTATTGCGAGCACATGAGGCCCTTGCTTTTGTATAGCTCTTGGGTGGTTTGCGCCGGCCAATTAGCAAAGTACGTGTCGATGAGCACATGGGCCCACGGAGGCGTGTTTTTAGTGATGCCGCAGAGGCCATACAGCCGATTGGGTGTGCTGTAATAGCAATGGCTCGGGTCGGGGTGGGGCATGCTTTGCGCTTTGCTCAACAAGCACAAAAAGAAGCGCCCCATTTAAGCGAGCTTATACAAGTTTATGATTATGCTTGTTCACTTGCCCATCGTTCAAGGGCGGCTCTTTTATGAAGCACTTCGAACTATCTATCATAAATCATGTCATGCGCATGGACCCTGACTGCATTACGAAGCCACACTTGTGTCCGCGCGAGGAAGTGGCGGCGCCGCATGTTATTTTGGGAGACGAGTTTGGCAGTTGGGAAGTCTTTCTAAGAGAGGGGATGCGCGAAGAGTGGCTTTGTTGTGGGAGTGGTAGGAGTTTTATTATAGCGCCGCGCTCATCTGTCGCATTATGGGTCAGCATTCGGGATGTGGACAGGCGAAGCGACGTGGCCATTTGTGCTTGGTTGGCCGAGAACTGGGAGAAGCGCTTCATTGTCACGTTTCCTGTTTATCGCAATGAAGAGGGCGGCGCTTACACTTACTCGTACTACATGCCAAAGTACATCGTCCATTTGCCCACCAGCGCCATAGGAGCCGAGATGATTCGGGTTAGGAGCTTCACCATGTGCAACGGTCTTACTCTCGCTATTGCCATGCACAGGTTGGGCAAGTGGAGTGGGGCGGTGTTTAGAAGCGCGCTCCAAATGTTCGTGACGACAAACCAGCGGCTGGTTCCGTCCATGCCGTTCTGGACATGGATGACATTTGACGAAGATTGGAGTGACTTAGACACCCTGCATCAGCTGCCCGTCATGCATTTTCCGGACCACTACGCTCTATGCGGTGGGGCGGCCGATTGCGTCATTGAGTATCTTTGCGGGTTTGGCAAGCTCTACAGCAGCGCGGCCGTCGTGGGCTTTGATGGGCGTAGCAAATATCAGAATTATTTGTCAACGGCGTCGTGTGCGCCGGAGAAGCTGTCTATGCGGGTGTTTAGGCATTTGAGCGTCAGCTGGCCGCAGCGCTCGACGCTCCACACGGGCGGCGACATGAGCGAGCCGGATTGGATGGGCTTCGCTCGCATCATCACGTCAAGGCGCGGCTTCTGGCGATTGTGGCGGCAGGATGCGCCCTTTCGTGAGAGGGTGCTGTCGCGCTTACGATTCGCTTGCAACAACGAGTCATGCTTATATAATTTAGTGTTTCCGGCGCTCATGGTGCTATATCGGGAGCAGGGGGCGCCGCATGCCCGTGTGTCTCAGCTATGGCGCGATTGCATCCGCTTTTACGACCCGACGAAAGAGAGTGTGCGGCGGTGGCTGCGGGCGTACGCGATTCGCATCCGCGTGACGGACGCCATGGCAGCGAGCTTTCCGGCGGATGTCATACGCCATGCCGTGCCGCCCGTTGGATTCTTTAGAGATGTGTGCCGGGGTTTAGTGGGCGAGGCGTTCGGCAGATTCGTGCACCAAGACGGTGAGTATCGATTCATGGTGAGGCCGCACACATCGCACGTGAACTATTTGCAGGCGGCCGGCATGACGCTCACGCCTATTAATTTGGGTCAGGGTCCCAATACGGGGTACATGGTGACGTCGACGTTTTATGAGACGCTCGAGGCACTTGGGACTTCGCACTCGGGTGCGCGCATCTTCCTTGAACGCCACGTCCAGGCGCCGGTCATCACTCGTCTGTTGTGCATAAAGCATGCATTTCGAGAGAAAAAAGGACTCCACCTGGTAGAGGACCTGCTGCTCGACCACTTTCGCCGGCATCGCGAGGAGCTCTATAGTATAGCTTAGCGAGCGAGCAAACACAATGGGAAACACGGGAAAGTGTTACACCTGCAAGGCCAAGCTAAGCCTAGTTGACGCGACCATCGGCGGGTGCAAATGTGGACAGGTGTATTGCAACAAGCACCGGATGCCCGAGACGCACGCCTGTACGCACAACCATCGAGAGGTCGTGGGGCCGCCACCTGAGCCGATTGTGGCGCCCAAGATGGTGAAGATATGAACACATGAATTGCAGCTAGTATTTTTGGATTTCTGCAAGAATCGCATCTGTCGTGTGCGGAAGGGACGTCTGGACGAACGAGAAGATGTGGCTATTATTAGTATTAGAGGCAAAGGCGGCCTTTATTTGGTCCGCTAGGTCGTGGTCGGCGCCTGTGGTTGCCGCGGCGTACAGGGGCGGCGCATTGCTGTCGGTCGCGTAGAGTTCGTTTGTTTTGCCGCGCATGAGGAGGAACGTCCAATAGACGCAATACTCCGTGTACTTGTTGTTCACAATCGCCTTTTGCCACTCGGGGTAGACGCCGTGGCGCTTCTCGAGCGTCGCGATGAGGTCTTTCACGGCCGTCGTGACGAAAATCTCGGGCGTGATGGCCATGTGAAACGGCTGCGGTTGGACGAGCGTCTCAAAGTCGGCGCCAAGGACCTCGGCGGACCAGAGGAAGAAGAACGGAAAGTCGATGGTCGTCTTGTTCATGCGAACGCGCTTCTCGTGATATAGGTCGGCGAATCCGAAGGGCCGCACGGCGAACGTGTCGTCGTCGATAATTAAATAAATGGGCGTCTTTACGCGCTTGGCGATGGCGAGCTTGGCCGTCTGCTGTTTGGCCCAGCCGGTCGACAGGCTCGAGTCGACGAGCTCGTTCTCGGCGATGACGCGCCATGGGAACTCGGGGGCGGCCGCCGTAAGACGTTGCTCGATTTGCGAGCGTTCTTTGGCGGGCGTGATGACGAAGATGTCTTGGACGTCCTCGAGGCGCATGTACTTTTTGTAGGACGCCACGCCTATGCGTATGAAGCGTTCGACGCTATCGACGTCATCGCGGTGAGTGGTCGTCTTTATGCAGAGGACGATTGTAAACTTGGTGTTAGAGTCTTGGCCTGAGTCTTTCATTTGGGTTTGTGCTTAGCATCAAAGAGCCTGCAATGCCTTAAGTGACGCCCGGCCAAAAAACGAAGTTGGATAGTTGAAGAGAGGCTTGTATATATAAAAATGCGTGCGTTTCCCATGTACGGCTTGCTGAAGCGTTACGTCGGATGCGTCACGGTCGTTGCAGACACGGCAACCGTCGAAGAGATTGAGCTAAATAACGCGAGCTTCTATCGTCTCACGCTCAGCAGCGACGCGGGCATGTCGCAATCCACGTGGGCCAATGACGCGACGCCGGAAGTCGTGTTCAGGCTTCTCTGGCGGCTTGAGAAGCAGGGCTCCCACGTGCGCGCCTCGGATGGTATGCTCATCGGTCCGCACCTCATGCGGGGCGACAGGAACCGCGAGATTGTGCAACTCGTGGGTCCGGAGGGCGGCGAGCGCGAGTTTGAGCTTACGCTTGACCCCGAAGTCGCCATTGACCTGGATTGGTTGAGCCACATTCTGGATGTGACGAAGGACCTGGAGGAGATGGATTGATAGGATGAAAGGCGGGGAGCGCACAAGTGCGGGAGCGCACTGGGATGAGCCGAGTGCGTATTTTTGGGGTTCTTTTGTTTATCAGCCGTGTGTAAGCTTGTGTGTAAGCAAAAAGCGAATTTGAAAGATGGAAGTGCGGGTTGCCGAGTTCTTCGCGGGGGTTGGCGGCTTCCGCGCAGCTTTCCAGCACCTTCCCTCTTTCAAATTCGTTTTTGTGAACGATTGCGACAAGCGTTGCAAGACCACGTACGACGCCAACTTTCCGGCGCCGCACATGACGGTGGCCGACATTCGGAGTCTAGATCAAATGCCTGACTTTGACATGATGGTCGGCGGCTTTCCGTGCCAGTCTTTCTCAACTATTGGTCAACGCAAGGGCGTGGAGGACGAGAGAGGACGTTTGTTCTACGAGCTCCTAAAAATTATAGATGTGAAGCGGCCGCGCGTGTTGTTGTTTGAGAACGTCAAGGGCCTCGTGTTCATGGAGAAAGGCGCCATTTTTAGGCGCATGATGAAGGAGCTCGAGGACCGCGGCTTCACAGTGCAGTTCAAGATACTCGACACTTGCATTCACTCGCATGTGCCGCAGCACCGCGAGCGCGTGTTCATCGTGGCTCACCAGGCGGGCTGCTTTCTCTCGGACTTTGCCTTTCCGCCGCCGGTGCCTGGAGGGGCGCTCCCGGCCGCCGAGTTTCTGGAGCCTCCTGGCACTGTCCATGAGCAGTATATTTATGATGCGGTAAAGCACCCAAAGTCGTACGGCTTACTGAGAGAAGAGTTGATAGACCGCGCCGATGCGGTGCCGTACCAGTTCTACGTTCTGTGGTCGTGCACGCAGCTGCGGCGGAAGCGGGTCGGTTGTTGCCCGACGCTGTTGGCGGGTATGAGTCGCGGAGGGCACTCGATTCCGGTGCTGTACGATGGGCGTGACATCAGGGCATTGACGCCGCGCGAGTGTTTCAATCTACAGGGCTTTCCGAAAGACTACGTGTTGCCGCCGAGCGTGCAGCGCACGGTGTTGTACAAGCAAGCCGGCAATGCTTTGACGATGGCACTGGCGAAGCGCATAGCTGGTGGGATTGCAGAGTCTATGGGCTTGGTGGGGTGAGAGCAAGTTGTGTGTTGATTTTTTTGATGTTGGCGTCCGTGAACGGATGGGCGAGCTGCTTGAACGGTGTAATTGCTTTGACAAATGCGGTGCAGAACGTGTCATCTAGAGCGGCCTTGTTCTTTTTGTATTGCATGCGGTACCACTCGGCCATGAACATATGATACGCCATGAAGCGTTCGTCGCAAGTATCGGCTTCCGGTTCCCGGAAGAACACGCCGTTCTTTTCGATGTGGGCTGCGACAATAGGGTGCTTGCGTGTAGCCGTCTCGATGTACTTTGTGACGTCGACAACGGGACTATAATCGTATTCGGGACATTTAATCCACTTCTCTTTCAGGTCCCACACAAAGTCCACGTCGTCCACAAATACAATGCGGGATTTGAGGACTTGTTGCTGGTTGGCGGCGTCCTTCAGTGCAGGGTATTTTGTAGAGAGGGAACGCACCATTGTGTCATAGTGGACCATGATTGATTTGAAGTTTCCGCGGTTCTCGTTGACGATGCAATCGTCGCGGGTAAATAGGGGCCTATTGAAGGAAATGCCGAGTAGCTTTTCAACTGCCGGTATGAGCGATTCCACGTAAAGCTTGGCGCCCGCGCTGTACACAAAGAACTCGGCGGTAGGGTACATTTTGACGATGTTGGCAAACATGTCTTTGAGGCCCGGCCGGACAAACTCGGTGGTGATGAGGTCGGTGTAGTTCTGCGCTTTGGGACACGGTAGATTTTCAATTTTCTTGGTTTTAAAACAATCGCGCACAAACGAGACAAGTTCTTTCAAGCTGCCGTAGTGATTCGAATAGCCGACCATGGTTAGGTCCATGTCCATGATGAATATGACAGGAAGGGTGGCGGAGGCGCGGCTTGCGCTCTTTCTTTTTGGCATAGCCCTATCGATTGTGGTTTTATCTTTATGATAAACGACATAAAAAGAATCGGACTAGAGTACGGAGCGACTCAAGCGTTGAAACAATGTGCTCACTTGAACTCTTTTGACGAGCCGGCCTCCTTGCGGCGGGCACGCTTGGCGTCAGAGATGGCCTTGTTGGAGGCGGCCAGTTCCGGGTTGGACTTGGCCAAGTTCTCCTTGTGCTTTAGCTTTTTGAGCGCCGCCTTCTCACCGCTGGTCAGCTGGGGATTGGCTTTGTCAATCATTTCTATGCTATAAGGAACACTAGGTTATTAAGGGGTCTGGAGAATCGCAGTAAGACGAGTAAAAAGAATAAGCAAGCATAACAAAGAACACAAAGAAAAAGCAATGCAACTTCAAATGAAGCGTTCGCGCTGCAAGCGGGCGTCACAGTCGTTTAGAGAGCGCTGGTCGCACTTGGAGTGAAGGCGCGAGCGGGTCCATTGGTCATAGTGGCGTGCGTAGAGTGGAGCCTGTTGAGGGCAGACATTCGGCGTTGCGAAGGCGGCCTCCCACGGGCCGCGCTGGTAGGCGGGCAGCTTGTCGATGCAGACGTTGCGCGAGATGGTGGCGCCCTTTTGCAGCAGATGCTCTTGGCGGCGGTCGGCGAAGCCGAAAGCTAGCTCGCACGGCGGCTCCGTGAGGCCGTACATGTGGCGGTCGAGGTTGTTGAGGTAGTTCGTTTTTGAGAGGTCGCTCATAGCGGCGCACGAGAGGCGCGCCGCCATCTCGGCGAGGGAGGGGTCGCTTACTGCCATGTGGGGTGTGGAGAGCTGTTCTTGCTACTTACTTTCACTTACTTTCGTGCTAGAATTTTACTTCCTGGCGCAGGCGCCGGTGCCCAGTATAAACTTGCCGAAAGAGAACTCTTTGCCAAAGTCCATGCGTTGCCTGTAAAAGTAGTGTAGGAAGCCGATGATGATAGCGGCGAAGATGGCCCATTGGATGCCGGCCCGAGCGCGGACATAGTGCGCGATGTAGCTGGCGTTCGGGGTTTGCAAGTTCTGCAGGTAATTGATGTGATTACGCATGACTTGGTCGGCGAAAAGCAGCAAGAGCGATAGGACGATGTACGGCCACTTGGATTTCGTAGCCATGAGGAAGAGCGCATAGACGACAAACGTCTTGACAATGGTGGTCGCGACGTGGCTCTTGTTGCCCGGGTCGACGATGTTGAAGAGGAAGAAGAACGCGAGGACGCCGGTGAGGTGTTTTACGAGGACATGGTCGTTGAGCGCCCGTTGCAGGTCGCAATTGAGGAGCGTGTAGATGGCGCCGAACATGGTCCATAGGTAGAGCGCCGCGAGGGAGCTCGTCGTGTCGAACGACGCGTTCCAATCTAGGATGGGGCGTCCGGTTTCGCTCATGGGCTTATTTATTTATACTTTTTATTTACTTGCCGATGGCTTCTTGGCGGGCGGCTTGGTAGCAACGGACTTTTTGGCAACGGACTTAGTAGCGGACTTGGCCATGGGCTTGGCTTTGCTTTTTGAGGCGGAGGGGGCAGGATGGCTAGCGTAGGATTTGAAGAAGGCGGCGACGTCCTCGGCCGTTCGTGGGCCGTTGAAGGCCGCCTTGGGCTTGGCGTTCTCGTATACCATGACCGTAGGGAAGCCCATTACTTTTTGCATAGAAGCGGGCAGTCGCTTCATGTCGGCGTACTCGCACTCGGCCACGTTGACGGGTTGGCTGCCGCACATAGCAACGGCCTCGTTCCAAGCGGGGCGGAACAGCATGCAATGCAGGCAGCCGTTCATGTGGTGAAATACAATCCATCTCCCCGCCGTGATTTTCTTGGCAAATGCAGCGTCGTCCGGCGTGACGTGCAACATGCTATCTACTTCTCGTCTACTTAGAGGCCACAACAAAAGAATTCAATTCTTGAGCGCGGCGCGGCATAAAGCATATAGAGAAAATCGCGCTCATAATAAGAAAGAGAAAGGGGCCATGGCAGAAGAGCCCTTGTACGAAACTGAGACGGAGACGGAGACCGAAGAAGAGGACGCAGAGGACACTGTGAAGCCGACCGATGAAGAGATGCAAGACTTGCGCGCGCAAATGGCGCAGTGGGTGCACTTGGACGACCAGATGCGCAAGTTAAGCGTGGCCATGCGGGAGCGCCGCACGCAGCAGCGGGCGTTGGGGGCGGCGATTCAGACGTTCATGGTGAAGTTCAAGTATGATGTGCTGAACACGGCAGCTGGGCCGCAAATCAAGACCACGACGCGAAAGGTGAAGGCCCCCCTAAAGTTGGGAGATGTCCGGCAGAAGCTCGTGGATTTGAAGGGCGAGGGCGAGGGCGGTGAGCTTGTGAAGAAGATATTCGATGAGCGTCCGGTGTTTGAGAAGACGAGCATCCGTCGCATAATACCCAAGGTCAACATGCATTTGGATTTATAAGGGGCCGTGGCCCAAAAAAGGCTGTTAACTGTTGACTGTTTAGTAAGACAATGTTGGTCAGCACAAAAAGACAAACACCATTTAAAGGCAGAACACGACGTAGAGTTACTTAGTATGGCATGACATGTTGCGCGTCAACCAAGCAGCCGACCATTACGGAGTGTGTCCCAAAACCATACGAAGATGGGCAGATAGCGGACAACTTCCTTGCACGAGAACCATTGGCGGGCATCGCTTGTTCGATGTGCAAAAATTCACGCTGCAAAAGGACGCCCCTGTTGTCATCGCCTACTGTCGAGTTAGCAGTGCAAAGCAGTCCAACGACTTGCAACGGCAAAGAGAGCATGTCAAACAACATTGTGCTGACAAATTCGCGTCTTGTAGCGTCCTTGAAATGTCGGACATCGCAAGCGGGCTCAACTTCAAGCGAAAAGGTCTGCAAACCCTTCTGGACACAGTCCTTAATCAAAACATACAAAGCGTTGTCGTGGCTTCCAGAGACAGGCTGTGTCGCTTCGGGTTTGAGCTTATCGAACACATCTGCAAACGGCGGAACACAAACATCGTGGTTCTCCAATCAGCGGATACAACCCCTTAGCAAGAGCTTGGAGAAGACCTCCTCTCCATCGTTTAAATTTACTGTTGTCGATGGAATGGCGCACGGCGCTACAAAGGCGTCTGTCGTAAAGACATTCAAGCTAAAGCTGAAGCCATCATTGCAACAGCGACGCAAGCTTGAGCAGTGGGCGGGATGCGTCCGCTATACCTATAACAAGGCGATTGCTGCCATCAACAACAAAAAGTACAACAACCGCAAATCGGTGTTTAGTTTGCGTGACCGCTTTGTTACGGCGTCTTATCGCTCGTCGCACACTAGCAACAACTTCTTCAACAACAAGCAATGGTTGCTCGAGTGCCCCAAAGCCCCGCGCAAGGGAGCGATTGACGATGCAGTTACGGCGTACAAGGCTGCCCTTTCAAACTTCAAGGCCGGCAATATAAAGTACTTTAAGTTGGGGTTCCGAAGCAAACGGGAGTCTATGCGGCGCGGATGGTCAATGACGTTGGAAAAGAACAACATACGTCGTGTAGACGACAAGCTCTTCATTTTCAAAAGTGAGTTTGGAGGTACAGACATCCGATATTGTTCTACAAAACAGTTGCATAAGCTAATCCCGGAGGACAAGCCGTCTGCTGACTGCAAGCTAATGCGGGATAAGTACGGTGATTACTATTTGGCGATTCCAACGACCGTCAAGGTTGCAAAACAAGTCCCAATTAACAGCGTCGCGTCTGTTGACCCTGGGATTAGGAAGTTTGCCACCATCTACTCGCCTGACAAACGTACAGCGTATTACTACGCCGCAAACTACGAACCCGTCATCACGTCTTTGTTGCACAAGTACGATGACATGCAATCTGAGTTTGTAAAAAGCAAGAAAACAGTTGATAAAAGAGCTTTGGCTAAACAGATGCTATGCTTACGTAAAAGCATCTCAAACAAGAAGAAGGAGCTGAGAAATCAGTACGCAAACTTTTTGGCCACGGAATTTGACGCTGTATTAATGCCGAAGTTGCCTACTTCACAGCTGTCGATGCAACTGACATCCAAGGTTGCACGCAGCATGATGAGTACGTGTCATGCATCCGTCTTCGACTTTGTAAAGCAAAAGTTTGCAGAAAGGGGAAAGACGTTATTACAAGTGGACGAAGCATACACAAGTCAGACGTGCATCCGTTGTGGACACCTGCATAAGGACGGTTGCGAGCTCAAGACATGCCCTTCATGTCGCTACACGGTGGACCGTGACTTGAGCGGTGCAGCTTGCATCCTTCTCCGGGCAATATCATATCCCTAAGCAAAACAAACAAACGGGTGAGCTTCCACCCTAGCAGTCTTTCTAAGGTGGTTTTTAACGATGATGAGCTGGAGGGTCGCTCTCGCATCTTTTACGAGCGATGCAAACCTGCACTAAAACCCCAACACTTTAGTTTGCATCGGGAGTTGATTATGCCGTCGTGTCGAAGATTGACTAATAAGAATGAAGCGGATTGGTGCGTTGATAAGTGTACACTTACCCCACAACCCCCACAACCCCCACAACCCACATAACCGAAAATGCCGGTCACGACTCTCTACATTGCCGTCGAGCGGTCGTTGCTTCGCACAACGCAAATGATATCACTTTCTCCAACAAACATGGATGGCCAAAACTTGTTCGAGGTCACCGATGTTCAAGAAGCGTGCGCTCCGTATGACATCAAAGAAAATGACACCGTCATCGTTGTCACCAAAAAAGACAAGAGCCGGGTTTGTGCAATTGTGCCGTACACGGAAGAGAACGATGCTGCAATCGTAGTGGCTGACGATGAGATGGCCTACACGACTACCATTTCTCGCGAGTCATGGTACGAGTCGCATTGGGAAACGTTAGCCGGTGTATGTATCATTTTTGTAAATTTTTCAAGACATGAGACCTGACGGTGCACTTCGCATTCATGAACGGTCTGTATTTGAGCTGGTTTGCCTATCGTTTTTGTTCGAGATGCCACCCCACCGTTCATCAAATGCAGCCTCGGTCGCTTCACTCGCCGCAAGCGGCACTTCGTCCCTTCGGGGGCGCGCCGTTCTTGGGTCAAAACGCACAAAAATGACACCAGTCTGTGTAAGGGATGTGAGCGTTCTTGTGAGACGGGCGCGCGTCCATGAACGGTCTGTATAGAGACCATAGCGAAGCTGGTTTGCCTATCGTTTTTGTTCGAGATGCCACCGTTCATCAAATGCAGCCTCGGTCGCTTCGCTCCCTTCGGGGGCGCGCCGTTCTTGGGTCAAAACGCACAAAAACGATACCAGTCTGTGTAAGGGCTCGGAGCGTTCTTGTGAGACGGCCGCGCGAATATGAACGGTCTGTATAGAGACCATAGCGGAGCTGTTTTGCCTATTGTTTTTGTTCGAGATGCCGCCGTTCATGGGCTTCAATACCCATCATAGACGCGGCTATTACCCACATATCATTATGAAGCTTGTTGTTATACGCCACATGGCAGAGCTGCGTTCTCTCGACCTGTTCACAGGCATAGGCGGCTTTGCTCGTGGGCTGCATGGCATCGCCCGGCCTGTGGCGATGTGCGACCTCGATGCGGATGCCCGCGAAGTCTTGCGTTGCCGCATGTCCGAAAGACGGCTGCCGCTCTGCCCTGTGTTCGACGATGTGCGGGCGCTCAAGGCATCCGACTTGCCACAATCAGTCGACCTCGTTGTGGGCGGTTGGCCGTGTCAGGACCTGAGTTGTGTGGGACTGAGACGCGGGCTCGGCGGTACCCGTTCCGGGCTCGTGAGCGAGGTCTTTCGGCTTATTGACGAGACCGGGGCGAAAGGAGCAATCTTGGAAAACGTGCCCCAGCTGCTGAGCGCGGGCTTTTCAGAGGTGCTCAATGCATTCGTATCCGAACGTGGGTTTGACGTTTCGTGGTGTGTGCTGCCGGCGTGTGCCGTCGGCGCGCCGCACATCCGCAAGCGCTTGTTCATGTGGGTTCGCAAACCCACGTTCGAATACGAATGGCCTGCATGGCTTGAGTCGCCCGAATGGCCTGCATGGCCTGAGTCGCCCGAATGGCCTGCATGGCCTGAGTCGCCCGAATGGCCTGCATGGCATGAGTATAAGCCACACGATTGGTCGCAAGAGGCTGAGCCGCCGCGGATGGCCGAAGTCGCTCATGGGGCAGGTGGAGCGTCACGTGACCATCGCAACAAACGCCAGATGTTGTTGGGCAATTCAGTTGTCCCCGATTGCTTGAGGGCGGCGTTCATGGTGCTTGCTTCCGGCTTTCGCAAGGCGCCGCGGCCGGACGCTCTGTCCCTCCGCATCGAGACTCCGTCCATGGCCATTCTCAAAGTTTTTGATTGTAAATTCGAAGATGAGGCCGAGAAGCAGCAGCGCCAGCAGAGTCTCTTCCCAAAGTGGGGGTACGCACGCCAGGGGGCGGACGGCACACTAGAAACGTATGCCGTTCTTCCGAAACACGTGCCCGTGATAAAGCTGCCTGCCTTGGATATGGCGCTTGTGCCGGACGCATACAAGTGGGTGGGCTCTTTGCAAAAGCCGCGGCCGGGTGTCGAGCGGTCGCCTCTCATAAAAGAACCAGTGCCCATGACCGCTTGGTCGACGCCGCGGAGCGTGACATGCGCCGCAAATTCGCTCACGAAGCGAGTGGCGCGCGACTTGCCAACGCAGGTGCGATACGAACGTGGGACGCCAGACGAGTTGCGAGGAGGCCAAATTAACACTGCGTTTGTGGAGTGGCTGATGGCATATCCAGAGGATTGGACGCGACTGCCGGCGTCATGGAAAACGACGAGCCCGATTGGATACAGGCCGAATGGACGGAAGCCAAGAGCGAAAGTTGTGAAGACAGATTAACGCGGTTAAGTATATCGCCGTAAAGTAAGTTAGTTCTCACGAATGTCATCAAAAGAGAAGTCGAAGGTGTCCTCGCCGAAGAGTCGGGCAACGTCCTTGCCGAAGACTAAGGCTGCATCTCCAGCGTCTAACCCACCTAAGCTCGTGTTCACATTTGGACGATTCCAGCCGCCGCATGTTGGGCACGCACTTCTAATAAAGCAAGTGCTCGCGGAGGCAAAGCGCACGGGTGCCGACCATTGCATCGTCGTGTCTGCATCGTGCAATAAGGCCTGGGTTGGCTCGAAGTTGCAGAAAAGACAACAGACGGAGCGGATATTCGAGTCATGTAAGCAAAATGAAAATCCCCTAAAAATTGAAAGCCGTCTTAAGTATTTGCGCCTTATGTTTCCGTCCGTTAGCTTTCTAGGTGCAGACGGCAAGCTTGGCAACAATATCTTTTCAGTCATCACTCACTTCAAGGAGGAGAAGGGGTACGCGGACATTACCGCGATGTTTGGTAGTGACCGAGCGCCGGTTATGAGAGACCTGTTTGCAAAGTATGACCTGAATGTTGACGTGAAGTCCGCCGGAAAACGTGACGACGCCGCGGACGATGTTACCGGCGCATCTGCCACAAAAATGAGAGAGGCGGCAGTGAGAGGCGGGCTTGATGACATCAAGTACTTCGTAGACCATGCAATGGGGCAATGCAATGGGACGGCGATGACGTTGAGCGACGCGTTGGCTATGATGAAAGAAGTAAGAGATAGTTTGGGGGTGAGTGAGGGTGGTGCAAGTGGGGCATGTGGCGCGGGCGGGGCAATCACAATTTTACATAAGCCGCGCCCTCTGAAATATAAGCTAAAGCCCGATGAGAAACCGCCCCGGAAGCAACGTTAGGTCACTCGAACTCCTCGTAGATGGCGTCCCATTCAATCCGGGGCAGCCTCTGATTTTTGCCTGCTTGGTCTTTGATATAGAGACCGTACCGTCCGATGGCGACTTGCGTTCGGTCTGGGCGCGTGATGGGGAGCGCTTGCAAGAAGCGAACGTCTTTTGTTGTCATGTCCTGCACCGTCGTGTTGCGCCATTCAATGAACGGTCCGAGCGATATGAACTTGCTGGTTGGAGCGTGGAAAAGGGCAAGGCCGAAGCGAGTCTGCACGACGGACGTCTCGAGTCCGGCAAAGTCGCGGAGGCTCGCAGGTGCAGGTGGCCTGGCGTCCTTGGTGTCCTTGGTGTCCTTGGCGTCCTTGTTTGTCTTCTTTGTCTTCTTTGTTGCTTTTGCTTTCTCGGGTTCTGCCGCTTTCTCTTTTTGGGTTTGGGATGCTTGGCCGACCGAGTTGTGGAACTGCTCATAAAAGGCGTTGAGGACGGCCTTGTTGTCCGCGTCGCCGCGCGCAATCTTGTCGAGGTCGGCCTCCATTCCCGATGTAAACATGGTGTCGAGCAGATAGGGCGTGATGCCTATGAGGTACTCATTGACGCGCCGCCCGAGGTTGGTGGGCAGCATGCGGTCGGCGTCCTTGCCGCCTATTAGAACGGCCTCTGTTGTGGTGGTTATGGGAGAATCAGGAACAGCCGGGGCACAAGTGTAGTGCCTGACTTCGTGTGTTGACTGCGGATTGGCGCCCTTGCACACGTAGTTTTTCGTGAGCAGCTTGTCGACGATGGTGGCAAAGGTGCTAGGACGCCCGATGCCGTGCTTCTCGAGAGCTTTGACCAGGAGGGGCTCGTTGTATTGCGACGGCGGGCGTGTGACGTCGCCCTCGGCCTTGAAGCTCCTTGCCGTGACCGGGGTGGTGGGTTGGCTAAAGAAAACGTCCCACTTGGCGAGGGCAGCGGCATCCGGAACCTTGTCGGGCGAGTAGACGCGCAGGTATCCCGGGTGGGTGAGTATGGTGTGGACGCCTCGGAACTCGAGGTCTGAGTTTGAGGGCCGCACAGTTGCCGTCACTTCTGCGTACTTTGCTTGAATCATCTGTGACGCGACCGTCCGCGCGTGTATGAGAGTGTAGAGCTTGATGTGTTGGGTCGTGATTGCTTCGGTGGGCTCCAGAGTGGCGACTTCTGGATGTGTGGGGCGGATGGCCTCGTGGGCCTCTTGTGCGGCGAGTGTCTTTGTCTTGTAGGAGCGCGCTTGAGCCCATGTGGGGCCGTAGGTATTAGAGATGTGCGAGAGGATGGCCGTTTGGGCGTCTTTGCTGATGGTCAGCGAGTCCGTCCGCATGTACGTGATGTGCCCTGCTTCATAGAGACCCTGTGCGAGCTGCATGGTGCGCTTGGCCGGAATGCCGTAGCGGGCGTAGGCCTCTTGTTGCAGAGAAGATGTCACGAAGGGCGCTGGGGGCGTCTTGCTAGTCTCTTTCTTTGAGAAGGTGGCGCTCGCAGGGGTTTGCGTGCATGTTTTTGCTTGTTTTTGAAGACTTTGGAGGGCCGCAAGTACGTCGGGCTCCGTGAAGGTTTGGAGGTTGGCATTAGGGCCATAGGCTCGCGTCTCGATTATGTCGCCGTTGGGCGCCTCCCATGCCGCATGGAGAAGCCAATATGGCTCCGGGACGTGCGCCTCTTGAGCGACTGTTCGGTCGACGAGGAGCTTCAGGGCGGCGCTTTGGACGCGGCCGGCGCTCAAGCTGCTTGTGCTGAAGCGACGCCATAAGAGGGGCGAGAGCTCGTAGCCCACCACGCGGTCGAGGATGCGCCGCGTTTCTTGGGCGGCCACCAGTTTTTCGTCGATGGTTGTCGGGTGAAGGACGGCTTGAACGAGGGCGCGCGGCGTGATTTCGTGGAACATGAGGCGCGGGACGTTGCTTGGAAGCTTGAGGACGCGTTGGAGATGCTTTGCGATTGAGGCGCCCTCCCGGTCGGGGTCGCTCGCGAGAAAGACGCGCGTGGACGTCTTGCAGGCGTCTTTAAGAGCTTTTACAGTTTTGTATTTGGCTTTGATTGTCTCATAGCTCACGGCCCATGTCGTAGTATCGACGGCCATCTCTTTTGCAGGGAGGTCCACAATGTGCCCCAAGGACGCCATGACTCGGAAGGTTCCAAGGTGACGGAGCTCAGGGGCGTCATTCAGATACTTCTGTATGGTTTTTGCCTTGCTGGCCGACTCGACGATGACTAGATTAACCGCCATTCTAGTCTTGTTATAAAAATGATGGGCTTTAGGCTTTAGGCTGTTTCTGATTCAAGGTTCCGTAGAAGTGGTCTTGGTCGTTTTTTGTGCTTGGTACTCTGCGAGGAGCTTGTAGAGGTCGCGAAGACGCTCACCCACCTCCTCGAAGCAGTCTGCGACGTTCTTGCCGCTCTTGCTAATCATGAACTGCTTGAGGATGAAGAAGAGCTGCTCGTCGAAGATGTCCTCTCCAGAGATGGTATCGGAATCGGGGACGGCGCTCGAGGCATCGGACGTCGTAGACATGGCTGGCGTGGGTGCTTGGCCGCGTTGGGTTTTGTTATTCTTGTTTGGGTTGTATTCCTTAAATGGAGTTGTCCAGACGCAGATACACCGCAAGGAGTTCAATCAAGTTTAACCTATTGTGCTCGGAACAAATTGAAGAGGGTGCCAACACTGACGCATGGCTGACGTTGTCGAAAGTTATCGCGGGAAACGCCGCCGTCTTGCAAGCAGCGTTGAAAAGCCGTAGTAAAGCTAAACAAGTGGTTGTTAAATTTGGCGACAGAGACTCGCTCAAGGACGAGTACGACGCTGGACACGCACTATTTAGTAACGCATTGCCCAACTTTATCAAGTTTATTTGCTATTTTACATGCAATGACGATTTCGGGCGCGTGCTTCAACAAAACTACAACACACGACCGTATATATGTTCTGGTAAGGGTGATGGGCTAGGCAATGGGCTAGGCAATGGGCTCGGTTGTTTAGTCATGCCATACTATCCGCTGGGCTCACTCGACACGTACGCATGGAAGCGGCAACAGTTATCCGTTTTTAAGAACGTGATAACGCAAGTGTGCTGGGCGTTATGCTACGCATACGCTACCACCGGTTTTGTGCACGGTGACTTGCATGCAGGCAACGTCCTTTTGCGCAATACTACAAAGCAAGAGCTTTCCTATGGGTCAAATACTCTCGTGTTGAATGGAATGTTTGCGCTCATCATGGATTTGGAGAGAAGTAAAAAAGACGACGATGCTATTTTTGCACACACTCTACAACGTTGCATATACACTGCTTGCACAGCAGATGGGTCCGATTTGGTGTTGGATTTTGACACAAATCAAATCAGCATGTGGCAAGAACGGCATCCAAAATTAGATAGTGCGGCGTTCAATGATATTGCGCGCATAATTGAGGCCATTCCTCTACGATATGTCAAGAGCGAGCGGCCACCTAATCCATTTACTGGGCGTTAGTTGAGTTACTAACCATTTAAAGGGGACATGAGTGATTCCGAGAGTGAAGCCGTTGGAGAATCCATGGACTTTTTGGGCGTTCTAAGCCAAGGCGAGGTCGTTGGGGCGCAGACCGGAGCGGCGGCCGCTCTTGCGAATGCCAACTCTGCGAATGTCCCTCCGGCAGTCCCGGCATCGGCATCGGCATCGGCACCTGCTGCAGTGCCTGCTCCTGTCACTGTCCAAGTGCCCGCTCTCATACCGAACCCACGGGATGCTACGGGACAAGACAAGCGCCTGCGAGTGCTGCTTTGTGGCACGTATCCTATTGGGCAGAGTAACGGATACAGCCGCGTCGTGTACTACATTGCCAAGTTTCTAGGGGCAAAGACGGAGTGCAGTCTCGAGATTTACGGGTTTCAGAACTACGGGCAGACCAAGGGCGGCGATGCGCGGGCCGACCTTCCCAAGGGCGTCTTTTTGCACGATGCGCTCGCACACGAGAGCCCGCGCCGCCATGGCTTCGGCGAGAAAGAGATTGCGGCGTACATCAAAGCGCGGCCACAGGACATCGTGATTATATTCAACGACATGATTGTCACATCGGCGCTCGTGGCGACGCTCAAGGCCGAGCTGACGCCGGCGGAGCGCGCGAGTTTCAAGTTGGTGAGCTACATGGACCAGGTCTACCCGTATCAGAAAAAGATGTATATCAATGTGATAAACGAGAACTTCGACGCGGTCGTGGCGTTCACGCCGTACTGGCGCGACGTGGCCCGCTCGCTTGGCGTGAAGCTGCCCATGTACGTGTTTCCGCATGGCTTTGACCCCGAGCTCTACTACCCCATTCCGCGGGACCTCGCGCGCATTTACTACAATATTCCGAGCAACGCTTTTGTTATCCTGAACCTGAACCGCAATCAGCCGCGCAAGCGCTGGGACCACACGATTATGGCGCTCGCGGACGTGGTGGCGCGGCATCAAGCGTTGCTAAAGACGGCGCCCGCAAAGGCGGCGCGGCCCATCGTGCTCATGATTGCGACACAGGTGGACGGCTTCTGGAACTTGACCGAGATATTTGAGCACGAGCTCATGAAGCGGGGCATTAACTGGGAGACGGGCAAGAAGTACATCGTGTCGCTTGCCAAGCCGCAGCAGATGAGTGACACTGAGATAAACGTGTTGTACAACGCGAGCGACATCGGGCTCAACACGTGCGAGGGCGAGGGGTTCGGCTTGTGCCAGTTTGAGCACGCGGCCATCGGTTGCCCGCAGGTGGTGGCCAACATCGGCGGTTTCAAGGAGTTTTTGAACGCGGGGAACAGCACGCTCGTCGAGCCGAAGTGGGCCTATTATATTGATAAGCAACGCGACGGCATCGGCGGCTACGCAGAGGTGGCGGACCCGAAAGATGTGGCCGACGCCATTTGGAAGTATTATACGAACCCGGCCATGGTGGTCAAGCACGGAAAGAAGGCGCGCGGCGAGATTCTGCGGCACTACCGGTGGGAGACGATGGTGGACTACTTTTACAAAGAGTTGGAGCACTTGATGGGTGTGTAGAAGAGGCGAATGAGGCGGATGAGGCGGATGAGGCGGGCGGCGGTGGCGGCTGGCGAGACTTATTTTTAATCGCGTAGATTCGTAAATGCTTACTCTTTCTCATCACTTGCAAGCTTCTTTCCATGATGTGCGGCGCATCGTAAACGTGCACGAATTGAGGCGCGACTTTCACCGGTTGGGCAGCGAGAATACTAAAAGTGTGACCTATCACATCAACCGTGACACCGGCAGCGTGAAGATTGCTCCTGATTCGGGGCCGTTTCGCTCCGTGTCTATGAATCAATTTTATGTAGTCATGGGCGCGCACATGGGGTTGCATAGGCAATTGTATGAAGATGAGAAAGTCATCGAAATGGTGGTCGAGGCGCGCCGCATTGTTGGCGGACTTGAGCATCCGGGAGCGCAGCGCGGGGCGAGGAAAAAAGACACCAATTACGCCGATTTGGTGGGCGGTGCCGGCAGCGGCACAGGCGATTGGAACCGATGGGAAGACGGCACTGTGAGAGGTTCGGCGTGCTCTATACTCTGCATTGGGCACGAGAACGTGGATGGAGGGCAAATTGAGCTTGAGCTTGATGGAGGTCGGCCGCCGCCCATTTTGAAGCGCGAGCTGAGCCCCGCCTTTCTAGTCGAGTGCAAAGATAGCACGCGGTTCCGGTTCGCGCCCACGCTGTCATTCGACGGCACACACGATGCGGTGCAGGATTTGTACATAATTAAATCGCATGTGCTGCTTTGCTAGTGGCGTTTTTACGCCTCAACTAGCATGCCCGCGTGTTTGTACGCCTCGTAGTCGTAGAGCCGGCCCTCTATGAGCACCATCTTCTTTTTGGTCTCCTTGGACTGAACCACGCGGCCGCGCACATCGCGCGGAATGAGGCGCTTGCTTATGGCGGCGGCGCGCGACCTGTCCTCTTTGATGTCGGGGAGGAAGCTCGAGTCGGTGCGCGGTTGTTGGCTCGGGAATTGATAGCAGCGGGTGGACTTGCTTACTACCTCCCCGGGCGCTTCTTCCGAAAGGCGGTTGGTCTCGGCGAGGACGGCGCAATCGATGGCCGCGGCCTTGAGCGAATTGAGGAACTCGCTGATGACGTTGTTTTTGCGGATGGCGATGTTGGCGATGTGGGTGTCGCTCGAGATGCCCTGCTCGTGCGTCTGTATGGTGAAAGACTTGGCAATTTGGTCAGGCGTGAAGACGGCCGTGTAGATGCGCACCTCGACGTCGCGGTCTTCGGGGGAGAGGTCCGTGTGAGAGAAGCGGCGGGCGGCGCGGCCGATGACCTGGTCGATGCGGACTTTGTTCCAGAAGGGTTCAAGGATGAGGACGCGGCGCACGTGCTTGAGCGAGATGCCCTCTGCGCCCGATTGCGAGACCATCATGAGGGCGCACTTGTCGCCGTAGAGGTTGTCCTCGATGCGCTCGTACGGAGCGTCAAGCGCCGCAAGCTGACGCTTCACGGACGGCGGCATCAGCTGGACTTGGCCGTTGAAGATGCGCATGAGCACCTCCGTTTTATCGCGGTCGCTGTTGAAGACGACGAAGCGCTTGCCCGCATATTTCGCGTCGAAGAGCTCCTCGGCCGTCATGCCGTCTACGCCGTGGACGCGCCAGTGGCCGTTGTTGGACTTGGAGACTTGGATTTCGGCCCACCCGGCTTGGATGAGAGCGAGGCGCATGATTCCGATGCCCTCCACCGTGCGGAATTGGCTGTAGAACAGGACTTTGCCGGGCGAGTCGTGAATGTCGGCTATGGCCTTGGCCATCTTTGGGCTATAGGTGTCGGCGAGGCTCTCTTCGGAGAGGTATGCCTCGCCGCGGGTGCGCAGGCGAATGAGGGCGTCTTCGAGGGCGCGCTCGTAGGCGGCCGTTGCCTTTTGGGGTGCGACTTCTTCGACTTGCTCTTCCCTGTTTGCCGCCACATCTTCTTCCGCAAAGTCCATTTGGGCGCGCGCGGCCTTCATGTCGCGAGGGAACGGACGATTGAGCTCCTTGGGGAACGCAAAGTTGCAGGTCATGCGCGAGAAGGCGCGGTACACGGACGACACTTTTCCGAAGGGGTCGACGCGGCCGCTCGCGCGCCGGCGCGCCTGGGACTGCTCCATTTCGAGCTCTTTCTTACGGTTTTTCTCATAAGTTTCAAATTGGTGGGCGGACATGGGGCACTCTACTACGCGCTCTGGGAGGACTTTGGGATAGGTGCCGTCGTCGACGTTGGTTAGGTAAGAGACGAGTCCGAGGGCGCGGCGCATGAAGAGGTCGTGCTCTTGCATCTTGGGCTTCTCCGGGTCTTCGAGGTCGAGGAAGAGGTCGTTGAACTCTTCGGCGGTCGAGGGATAGGCGTTATAATGCAGGGCGCGCGCCTTTTGGACGGGGGAGAAGAGCTCGGCGAGGCGGGCCTCGAAGGCGTCGACGGACATGCCCCACGGCTTTGGAATGACTTCTGCTTGGGCGCTTGGGCGTTCGGCGGCTTGGGCGCTTGGGCGTTCTTCGGCTTGGCTTACTTTTATATAGCCATGCGGCAGCAAGATGAAGCGGATTTTGCGCTCGCCCGGTTGCGTCATTACGTCGTCGATGTATCTGTCGAGCGGCACGCCGTTGTTTTTGATGGATTGCAGACGCTCGCGTATCTCGGCGGTCGTTGGGAAGGACGGGGCGCCTTGGGCGGGGAGCGTTATGTCAAAGACGCGGAGGTCGCCGCGGAGCAAGTTGAGAGTGGTGCCAATTTCAAAGGGGTTGTTGATGGCGGGCGTTCCTGATAGGAGGACGAGGCGGCAGTTGCGGGCCGCCCGCAAGTTTTGATAGACGCGGTAGTTGAGCGTGCCAGGATGAGTCGCTTGCGATATGAAGTTGTGGGCCTCGTCGATGACTACGACGCTGTTCTCGAAGAAGCGGGGCGTATACTTCTCCATGGCCTTTTGCGTGAGGCCGTTGTACTTGATAAAATAGTACAGGTTGGGGAGTATGTCTTTGAGCGTCTTGTCGACCTGAGTACGCTGGTCTTCTGTGAGCGCACGCACGCGGACGTTGTGATGGTCGCAGCGCGAGGCGTCGAATAAGAGGGAACGGCGACCGCCTTGTGCAGCCGGGCCGGGCGTTTGCTTCAGTGGCGTCCATGGCATCCACAGCTGGATGCGCTCGGGCGCCGTCTTGTCCAGCGTGGCGTGGCGTTTGATGAAGTCGGCCGAGTAGTGGAAGGCTTTCTTGAGGCCGGCTAGGATTGTCGCGTCTTCCGGTTTGCTCGTGTCGAGCGTGATGGCCGTCCACCGCGACAGGTTGCCGCAGGACATGAGTTCGTTGAGGTAATTCTGTGCCAGGGAAGCCGGCAACATTACAACCACACGGCGGCCTGATTGGGCGTAGGCCTCCGTGGCGGCGATGGCGGAGCACGTTTTGCCGGAGCCGAGGCCGTGGTACAAGAGGATGCCTTTGTATGGCGATTGCCGTTGCATGAAGTCGCGAACGAGGCGTTGTTGAATAAACTGAGAGGTGCGCTGGTTGGCGTACTTGCTCGCATGGAACGTCTTGTATACCCACTCAGGGAAGCCGACCCGTGTGGGAAGGACCCATTCCGTGGGGCGCACAGTGTTCGGTGCCATGGGCTACTGGCTTGTGTGTTGCTGTTGGCCCTCTCTACAATGGGAAAAGACGGTTTTTGTGCTTGATTTAGAGCGGGATGGCGTGTATATGTGTAAGAGTGAGTTGTAGTGAAGTTAGAAGGGAATGGAAAATGAGGGCATTAAGGGCGACGCAGATGGCATTACCATTTCTATTACTATAGATGTGCGTGAGCGCGAGCTCATTGAGGCGCTTTCGGATTCGCAAGTTGCACATAGCGTACGAGCACTTGACATGGGCGATATCTTGGTTAAGTGTGAGCGAGCCTCTGGCGCTCAGGCGTGGGCGTTCGAACGTAAGACGATGGCCGACCTTGCGTCTAGTATCAAAGACGGTCGCTATCGAGAGCAAAAGGCGCGGCTCCTTGCGCACTTTCCGCCGCACCGCATAACATATGTGCTCGAAGGCGCGCCGTGTGCAAGCAAGTGGTGTGCAGGTGGGGGCGGAGGGGGCGCGGGCGCGGGCGCAGGAGCGGGCCTCGCGGGCGGCCGCTTGTCCGCCGGCACGCTGCAAGGCTTTGTGTTTAACACTCTGTATCGGGACGGCATTCACGTCGTGTTTGTGCAAGATGTGGAAGACACGGCTGCATTTGTGGCGGCCTTTGCGGGGAAACTTGCGACTAACCCGGGAGCCTTTTCAGGGGCGGGAGCGACGGGCGCGGCCGCATGCACGCAGGAGGATGCCATGTTGGTCAAGTCGCGGCCTGGGGCCAATGTGACGCCGGATTTATGTTGGCGCCTCATGCTCTCGCAGATTCCGGGTATTTCTGGCAAACTGTCGACCGAAATCGTAAAAGTGTGGCCAAGGATGGCGGCGTTCGTGAGGGAGCTGGAGCCGCTCGATGCCAAGGCGCGGTTGTCTAAGCTAAAAGCCGTGCCGCTGCTGGGCCCCAAAAAGGGAGCCGTGATATGCGCCTATGTCTTCCAAGACCAATAGCATAGCCGATTTAAAGCCATTCGCCGTATTGTCGGTCATAATATCGCGACATACGCACGCTCAAGAACAATGGCAACCCGCGGCCTCGGCAATGTCGGAAACACTTGTGGGCTGAACGCCCTTATCCAGTGCATTGCGCACACGGACGCCCTGCGCGAGTTCTTCCTGGAGTCAGCGCCAGATGGCACCATTGCAGAAGGACATACGTATAGCATCGTCAACGAGCTCAAGCGCTTGCTGCAGGAGTTTTGGGTGAGCGACCGCTCGCTGGTCCCCAAGCGCTTTGCAAAGGCGTTCGAGGAGGCCACGAAGGGACGCATTGCGATGGGCGAGCAGATGGACATGAGCGAGGTGTTCATGGTGTTGCAAGATAAGTTCGAGAGGGAGTGGGCAAGCACGGGAACGGCTGTGACGGTGACGGTGACGCCGCCGTGGCCCGGAGATGGGGCTGCTCAGGGGACTCCGGCCGGTAACCTGAATGCCCACGCCATGGAGTCGTGGGCGCGGTTTATGGGCAAAGTGCCTCAGCGGTGGGCGCACATTACGAGCGGCCTGCAACTGGGACAGGTCGTGTGCGGCACGTGCAAGCATGTGTACCACAACTTTGAGCCGTTCTCGAGTTTGAGTTTGGAGATTCCCAAGCCGGCGGCCCCCGGTGCATCTGTGCACTTGAGCGAGTGCTTCAAGGCGTTCTTTGATGCAGAGGCCCTTGGTGGAGGCGGCGGCGGAGGCGGAGGCGGCAATGGCGATGGCGCTGGTGGGGGCGGCGGCTGGAAGTGCGACAAGTGCAGTGGGCACAATGCTGAGAAGCTCGTGCGGTTCTGGGCCGCGCCCAAAGTGCTGGTCGTAGTGCTCAAGCGCTTCCGGTTCAAAGCAAACGGTCAGATGGAAAAGAAGCACGTGCCTATCGACATCCCCGAGACGTTCGAATTCCTTCCGGCGACCGAGTTGGCCCCTGGGAAGGACCGCCCTTTGTACCGCATACGTGCGATAGGCACACACTTTGGGTCGCTCAACAGCGGCCATTACACGGCGTTGGCGGCACACTCCGGGAAGTGGTATCACTTTGACGACTTGAACATCAATCCGCTTGCAAATGCGGACATGGCTTTAAAAAACAATATTCATGCTTATATGCTCTTTTACGAGCGTTCTTCGTGAGATGCGCACTTTTTACGAGCGCTCTTAAGGCGCACTTTTTACGAGCGCTCTTCGTAAGAAGTTGCTTTCATTTTTGTAATCTCTGCCTGCAAGTCGCTCACGGTTGCTGTTAGAGTATTAACTTTGTTGGTAAGCTCTTTGATGGCCTCCACAAAGACGCCCGCAAGGTTGCCGTAAGCCACCGCGAGGTTGCCCTCGGTGCTCGGGCGCACCACTTCCGGTATGACGAGGGCCACTTCTTGGGCGATGAGGCCCATTTCGCGGGCTTGCGCTTGCGTCTGGCATTGGGCATTTTTCATCATAAAAGTGTGACCGTTCATGCGCATGACCTTATCAAGGGCGTCTTCGATGGGTCGTATGTCCGTCTTCAGGTTGCTGTCGGACCACTGCATGACAGAGTTGCGTGCGTTCAGCTGGCCGAGGACCTCGAGATTAGTGAGCGTCGTGTCGCCCGTTATTTCTGCAGTGCCATTTACGGTAAGCTTGTTTGCTGTACCCGATGAACTAGCGTCGATGTACAAGTTGCCGTTTATCTGCACACCGCGGGCTATCTCAAACGTCGGGCGAGTGCTGTTGATTGTGTTGTTGAAATTGAAATAGGATACCTTGGCTTCTTCCGAACTGTAAACACCGAACGCACCTCCAAGGACATTCATGTGATTGCGGTCCGTTGAAAGGACGACGGACCGGTCGTGCTCGAGGAAGAACTTGCCGTTTGTAAATGCTAGGGCGCCGCGAATTGTCGTTCCGATTTCTTGTTCATAATTGAATTGAATGGTCGCCGGACTTAGATTACCGTCGTTTATGGCATTGCGCGTGTTTCGCAGGACCAGTGCGGGAGAAGGGCCTTCAAGCTTGAGCAAGTTAGTAAAAGAGGTAGTCGTAATGCTCGCGAATTGGTCGAGGGGCGCTACGACCTGCAGTTTGCCCTGGTTCTCGTCGGTGTATATGCTACTTGGCGTGAGCGGACTGGGTAAGGTCGCGGCGGCAGTGGGGTTGAAAACGGCAACGTCGCCCATAAATGCAAACGTGCTTAGGTTCGTGGTGAGGGTGGTGGAAGAAATATCGAGGCCCGGGATTACAAAGTTTTGAGTATTGATGCTAACTGCTTCTAGTATATCTGTATGAAGTGAGCCTGTTGTTATGTTGAAGGCATCGAGGGTGCCGACATTTGACATATAGGACTCGTGCATGTCAAGCAAAGTATCTGCATCTATTCCTGAAATGCCAGTCGCATAGAGTGTGCCGCTGACGTAGGCATCGCCGCCAAGTCCGAGGAGGATGTTGGGTGGGGCGCTGAGTGGGGCGTTTGTGAGGGCGCTTAGCTCAAACTCGCGCACCGTGTTGCTCATGCCCTCGCCTATGAAGAGGGCGCCGTCGCGGTCCATGACGACAATGGGCGTTAAGTTGCAAGAAAACTCTAAAAAGGGGCATATATGACACTCATTTTTATGGAGGCCGAGAATTGCGCTCGAATGCTCCTGGCGATGGCAAACGTCGATATGCAAGAAGTGCTGTGGGAGGGCCGTCCCGATGCCGACGCGGGCGTTTCGGTCCACCACGAAGACGTCGTTGCACGGTGGGGTCTCTGTGCCTTCGGCGCCGAGCGAGGATTTCGCAAAGATGAGGCCCTTTCCGAGGAAGTTTTCGTTGTATATGCTGGCCTCGAGCGAGAGGAAGTATTCGGGGGCGGCCGTTCCCATGCCAATGCGGCCGAATGAGTCCATCGTGAGTGCGCGGTAAGAGACGTCGAGGTTGGGGATGTCCACGTCAATGTCTATGATGGCCTCTGTGTTGCATGCTATGTGCACTAGAGTGTTGGACAATGTAGGCGATGGTCGGGTGTAGGTTGGAACGATGTGGTCGATGCGAATGGACGGAAACATGGGCGTTTCGAGGTTTGATACGTGGATGTGCATGGCGTTGAGGTTGCAACTGACGCGGACGTCGACGAAGTCTTGGCGCTGCTCCAGGCGAAAGACGCCTTGTACTAGCAGGTCGCCTGCGATGGTCGTGTCGCCGAATAGAACGTTGCTCGTGGGCGTGAAGGCAAGAGAGTTGTTTGGATTGATGGTGCTCACTACTTGTGGTGTATGCACTGCAATTTTGTTATATAGATTGCCCTCCACCATAACGTTATCGCGGACATGCAACTGATGCTCGGGGGTCGTTCCGATGCCGAGTTTGAAGTTGCCGCCGTCCGACTTGAAGTAGCCAAGGTTGTTGCTGATAGACAAAATGGGCGTGGTCGGGTTCAGATTTATGGCGAGCAGCTCCGCATTGGGCGCGAGCGGGTTTGCGAGGACTGAGATGTTGGATGCCGTAGCATGACGGGCGAACAAGTTCGTGGCTTGTATCGTGGGCGATTCGAGTGTGGTCGCGACCGTTAAATTCGAAAGGCAATACACGTTGTGTGTTAATGTGAGCGTATTGGAGATAGGATTGGCTTGGATGAGGGGAGGCGTATTGGACAGCGTTCCATTGCGAATCTCAAAGTTGCTGCTGTATTGGCCCACGAAGAAGGAGCCGAAAGACGAGACCGTAGGACCGACCAAGTTCTGCTGTTGGAGAAGAGGCGTGGCGGCATTGGTAACGCCCCGCGAATTCACCAGCACGAGCCGCTCCTGCCGCAAAACGTGCGCTTGAACGACATTCAAGTCGAATGCCTTTCCTACCACGAATGCCATTTGGGTATCGCCTGCGTACGAACCCCACTCTATTTTGAGTGTACATAAAAATGACTCTGTGCAGACGCATTGTCGTGCCAAGTGCTTACTGGGTGTGGGCTTGTTTTTGCTCGGCTATTTAAGCTTGGGCGGCCTCCAACGAGTCCAGGCGGGCAAGGACGCTCGCCAGCGTGGATTGCAGCGCGGCGTTCTGCGCGTGCAGGGCCTTGACGGCGTTGAAGACAATCGGCACCAGGCGGTCGCTGTCGAGCAACTTGAAGTCGGGCACAACCGAACCGTAGATGAAAATCGTGTCGCCATTGAGCGGCTTGCTCACGCGGAACGAGTTGGCGCTGATGACCTCGACCACCTTGGTCATGATTTCGTCGCCGTCTATCAGCACCTTGATGATGGGTGTGGTGCCGGCCTCGAGGCCGTGGGCCACCAGCTCGACCACCGTTGCCTCGCCGGCCGCGTCCATGTGGACGGCCGAGGGCGCGCGCATGATGTTGGGCACGACGCCGGTGGTGGTGCGGACCGCCGTGGGCGCGTGGGCCTCGACCTCTTGCGCAATGAAACCGTGGAGCAGGCGGTTGTCGCCATCGATGAACTTGTAGCGCGTGACCGGAATGGCCAGGAGCGTCTCCAGGTCCTCTTGCTCGGAGGAGGCGACCACGTCCGTCTTGATGCGCTTGTCCGAAATGCTCAGGAATGCGGGCGACAGGATGTTCTTGTCCACGCGCAGGCCAATCTCGGCGTCGATTTGGGTGCCGTAGATGGCGTCCAAGACGTCGGTGCCGAGCAGCGTACTGTCGTAGCCTTGTACGTGGAGGGCAGCGCCGCAGGTAATCCTGGAGGCCGCCGACGTGATGGCCGACATGCGCACCGTGGAGGCGCGGACCTCGCTGATGTTAATCAGCTTCGTCGAGTTGAAGTCAATCGTCTGGTCGAAGTTGGTCGTGTCCACGCTGGTGAGCATGAGGTCCGTGGGGAAGTTGCTCATAGAGATGGCGCTGCCGTCCACCACCAGCGAGTTGGGCGGGATGGTAATCGAGCCCGATACGACCAGGTTCTGGATGTTGGCCGAGAGCACATTGTTGAGGTTGGTCAGGGTGAAGTCGATGTCGCCTGTGTCGGACTCGATGACCGGCGTGCGCAGACTGGTGGCGGCGTTCACCTTGCCGTTGACGTCGAGGGCGAAGAGCGACGAGGGGGCGGCGGTGTGGATGCCGATGGTCTTGTCGCCGCCGATGAAGAAGACGGGCGCACTCGCTGCGGCGCGGATGTCCATGATATCAGTGGAGCCCACTTGCTCTAGCATAATCATGGTTGCGGGGCCGTTGTTGTCGACGATGTCGAGCACGGCGCGCGGGACGGTGGTCCCGATGCCCAGGCGGCCGCCGGTGATGACCTGGTTGCCGTGGACGTGCAGCTTCTGTTGCGGGTTCTTCAGCCCGATGCCCACGCGGTCCTTGGTGTGCATGAGCGTCTTGCGAGACGACTCGACGGAGGGCAGGTTGTTCACGGCAATGGCGCCCGTGTTGGTGTCAAGGCGCACCACTTCGGCGGGCAGGTCCGTGTTGTAGACCTTGTTCGTCGAAGGGTTGTAGCGCACGACGTCCGTGGGGAGGTTGGTGAACGTGTTGGCGCCCGTCATGAGCACCGTGACGTTGCTGCGCACAATGAGCGTGTCAATGTCTAGGATGCGGCTGTAGTTGAAGCTGATGTCGCCTTGGGTTGTCTCCGAGGAGATTTCGTTGGTGTACATCTTGCCCACGTTGGAGAGGGCGGCTCCGCTAAAGTCGATGCGATTGGCGTTCATGGGAATGATTGTGCTGACAGTCAGGTTGCACGAGCTCACCTCGTAAATATTGGAGAGTGTAACCTGGTCGACATCGATGAGCCCCGATGTGTGGGTAATCATGGCGACCGAAATGGCGGACATGTTGCTCAGGGTCGTGGCGGAGACGTCGATGACGCCGGCAGTGACAACCGAGTCGATGACGTCCGTCACGAGGACCGGGGCAATGGCACCGCGCGTGTCGACCGTGAGTTTGGCGGTGACATCGTCGCCCATGAACACGGTGAAGGCGGCTTCTGATTCCTCCAGCTGGCGCACCAGCATCGCCGTCTCGTTGGAGCCAGCCGGGTTCTCAACCAGCAGGCGCGCTTCGGGGGCCGTGAGCGGGATGCCCTCCGGCCACGAGCCGAACGCGGCTTCGCCGCCGTCGCGCACGTAGAAGACCGTGGTGCCGTCGTCGGTGACTTTCAGGATGTCGTTGGCGCCTTGTTGGTTGACGATGAGGGCGGGACCGGTGCCGTCGTTGTTAATCTCGAACTGGTTGGTGTTGCACGTCGTGGTGTTCATCACGAAGAACTCGCCGCCCACGCGGATGTTCCCGTTGACCGTCAGGTCTTTGATGCCCGTGACGTCGTTGTTGGCGAAGTCGACGCCGAAGCCCGATGCGCCGACGCTGGTGATGGTGTCCGTGACGAGGACGCCGCCGCCGTTGATGTGGATGCTGGCCACGTTGCTCAGGCTCTTGGCGCTGACGTTAATCAGGCCGCCTGCCGCCGCGGTGGTCAGGTTGGTGAGCTCGACGGTCGTGACGTTGGACAGGCTCTTGGTGTCCACATTGATGTTGGCACCCAGAGAGTACGTGAGGACGGCCACGTCGGCCACGGCGATGTTGCTCAGCGTGTTGGCGGCGACGTTGATGATGCTGCCGGCGGCGCGAGTGGTCAGCGTGTTGATGGTGGCAATCGAGGTGTCGACGTTGTTGATGTTGCTCAGGCTGTTGTACGAGACGTCGATTTCGGTGCCCGAGGTCGTGTCCATCGTGTTGAGCGATAGCTTGTAGGAAGCGTCGACCGCGATGTCACTGAGCACCGTGATGTCGGCGGCTGAGTGCGTCGTGATGGTGTTGGTGTACGTGTCAGTGGCAAACACGGCGTCGATGTTGCTCAGGCTCTTGCCCGAGAACTTGATGTCGTTGGCGCCCATGGACGTGATGGCCACGGTCTGCAGGAGCGAGACGTTGCTCAAGCTCTTGTCCGAGACGTTAATGTGCGCGGCCGTCAGGTTGGTCAGGCTTTGAATGTCGATGGCTAGGACGTTGGAGAGCGTCTTGGCGTCTAGGCCGATGTGGGCGGTGTCCGCGGTCAGGAGCGAGGTCGAGAGCGATGCGACGTTCGAGAGCGTCTTGCCGTCCACGTTGATGTTCGGGCCGAGCGTGTAGGTCAGCTTGGCGGCGTCGACGATGGCGATGTTGGACAGCGTATTCGCGGCGAAATCAATGCCGCGGGCGCTCGACGTTGTCATGGTGTCGACGGTGACCGTGGTGGCGATGACGTCTGTGCCGTACGCTTTGTTGAACTTGACCAGGTCGATGTTGGACAGGCTCTTGTACGAGACGTCAATGAGGCCGCCGGCGGCCGCGGTGGTCAGCTTGGCGGTCTCGATGGCGGTGACGTTGCTGAGGGTCTTCCCACTCACGTTAATCAGGCCGCCGGCCGCCGCGGTGGTCAGGTTGGCCGTCTCGACCGTGGTGACATTGCTGAGGCTCTTGGCGTCGACGTTAATCAGGCCGCCGGCTGCCGTGGTGGTAAGGACGTTCGTGACCGTGTTGAGGGTCTCGAGCGTCGTCACGTTGCTCAGGGTGCGCGTGGAGACGTTGATGTTGGCCGCGCCGCCGACGGAGGTGATGGTGTTCACTTGCAGCGTCGAGCCCGAGAGGAGGAGGACATCGCCGACGTTGGACAGGGCCTTGGTGTCGAGGCTGATGTGGGCGGCGCCGGCATTGGTGATGGTGTCGACCTCTAGGGTGTTGACGTTCGACAGCGTCTTGTCGCTCACGTTAATCAGGCCCCCCGCTGCCGTGGTGGTGAGGTTGGTGGTCTCTAGCGTGGTGATGTTGCTGAGGCTGTTCCCGCTCACGTTGATGTTGGGTTGGACGCTCGCGATGGTGGCGACCTCAAGGACGGCCACGTTGGACAGGGTCTTGGCGTCGACGTTGATGGTGCTCGTGGCGTTGTCGGTCGTGAGGGTGCTGATGACCGCGGAGCCGGCAATCATAGCCGTGATGTTGGACAGGCTGTTGGCCGAGAAGGTAATCAGGCCGCTCGCGTCGCCGACCGAGGTGTCGACCGTGCTCACCATGAGCGTCGCGTTGGCGTTGACTTGCACGTCGCCGACGTTGGACAGCGCCTTGGCATCGAGGCCGATGTGGGCGGTGTCGGCGGTGAGGAGCGAGGTGGAGAGAGACGCCACGTTGGATAGAGTGATGCCGGACACGTTGATGTTGGCCGTCTGCGACGTGAGGGCGGCGACGTCTAGTGTTTGGACGTTGCTCAGGCTCTTGGCGTCGACGTTGATGAGGCCGCCCGCCGCGACAGTGGTCAGCATGGCCGTCTCGAGGACGCTGATGTTGGAGAGCGTCTTGGTCGAGAAGTCGATGTTTTGCGTTTGCGCGGTGATGACCGAGGTCTCGAGCGACGCGACGTTGGACAGGCTCTTGTCATCCACATCGATGTGCGCGGCGCTGGCGTTGGTCAGGATGTTGACGTCCAGCGTGTTTACGTTGGAGAGCGTGCGGTCGGTGAAGTCGATGTTTTGCGTTTGCGCGGTGATGACCGAGGTCTCGAGCGACGCGACGTTGGACAGGCTCTTGTCATCCACATTGATGTGCGCGGCGCTGGCGTTGGTCAGGATGTTGACGTCCAGCGTGTTGACGTTGGAGAGCGTGTGGTCAGTGAAGTCAATATTTTGAGTTTGAGAGATGATGAGAGACGTCTCGATGTAGCCGACGTTGGACAGGTTGGTGCCCGTCACGTTGATGGAATCGCCGAGAGTGTTGGTCAGGTTCACCGTGTCGACTGCGCCGATGTTGCTCAGCGTCTCACCCGAGAAGTTGATGCCGCGCTCGCTGTCGGTGTTGACGGTGTCGACGGTCAGGGTGGTGGTGGCGAAAGCATTGGCCTCGAAGGTGTTGGTGGACAGCTTGTCGATGTTGCTCAGGCTCTTGTAGCTGACGTCAATCACGCCAGAGGCGTTGTCCGTGGTCATGGTGTTCAGACGGAGGAGCGCGACGTTCGAGAGCGTCTTGGCCGACACGTTGATGACATCGCCAGTGTCCGTGGTTAGGACGTTGGTCTTGATGTCCGTCTTGGCCACGAAGCTATCGGATTGCGTGGTGCCCGAGACCGTGACCGTGTTGCCCAGGTTGAGGGCGGCCATCGGGTCGGCGCTCACGCCCACGCGGCCGTCCGCGCCAACGACAAATGCACTGTTCTCCGTTGCCGAGGCGTAGTGGATGAACTGCGTCGTGTCGTCGCCGTGAACGGCATCGATGCGGGCGGCAGGGGCCGCCACACCCATGCCCATCTTGCCCTCGCCGCTGAAGACGACGTTGCTGCTGCCGTCCGAGGAGCCGACAAGCACCAGAGTGTCCTCGGTGGGAGCGTCTTGTTGGACGTACATGGCCGGTTGCGACTCTGTGGCGTTGAACACATAGAGGCGGGCGTCAGGTGTGACGGGGACGGCTTCTCCTGTGAAGTTGCCCACGCCCATGTTGCCACCGTCCTTGACAAAGACCACGACGTCCTTGTCGTCAGTGACCTTTAGGATGTCGTTGAAGCCATCTTGGTTGACGATGAGAGCGGGGCCCGTGCCGTCGTTGTTGACAATCAGCTGGTTGGTGTTGCTGGTCGTCGTCTCCATGACCGTGAAGTCGCCGGCGACCGTGAGCTTACCGGTGATGGTCAG